>Ga0134094_1000420_pt1 | contig 52767 bp, 36 predicted proteins | sample 5_1taG_FD_94458 | JGI IMG/M metagenome (GOLD analysis project Ga0134094, IMG submission 94458) | Switchgrass degrading microbial communities from high solid loading bioreactors in New Hampshire, USA - 5_19_20_110_A1 metaG | ecosystem: Engineered > Bioreactor > Semi-continuous > Anaerobic >... | reverse complement strand
TTGTCTTGTCTGTTGGCACTCTGGGCTTTCCCGGAAGCATGCAGTCGTCCCAAAGCAAATCCGTTTGCAGCTCTCCTACATCTACTTCCGCGCATGAGCCCGCGCCACTATGCACTGCAAGTGCTGCGGCGGTGCCCACCGCTTGGCCGAGCATGGCGCAGGTACCCATCACGCGCGAGGAGCTGAACGCCGAGTGCGTGACGCTTATGTTCCTGCCCGCAAAGAAGAGGTTGGGGATATTCACCGAGTACACCGCGCGGTATGGTATCCCCCACGGCGACGGCGCCGGGTGATAGATGGTGGGGTGACCTTTGCGATAGTAAAAGCCTTCCGGGAAGTGGTCGTCCATTGGCCAGCCGCCATAGGCAATAACGTCGTCGAACTTACCGCCCGACTCCACGTCGTGCTGGGTCACCACATATGGCCCGCGGTAGCGCCGGCTCTCGCGCTTGCCGGGCAAAAAGCCGACCCAGTCGAGCACCCAGTTTTCGCAGCCGTGTTCGCCGCAGTTTTTCATATGGTCCCACACGCCAAACGCGATTTTTAACAGCTCGTCGCGAATCTCGTCGGTGTCGTGTATGCAGTCAAGCGTGCCGCCGTATTCAATCCACCAAAAATTTGTGTTTACCGAGTGGTCGGCAACCGGCATATCGGCGTCTGTCTGGAACTTATACGCCCATTCGGGCGGAGTGTAAGGCTGCGGGCTGTCGGTCTCGCGCAGCATCATTATAATGCTCATGCCCATGGTCTTTTTGTCGGCATTCTCAGGCGCAATGGACTCGCCATACTCGTTGCGCCCTTCTCTGCCCATCACATGCTCGGCTCCGGTCAGCGGCGCCAAAATCGAGTCGCCGGAGCAGTCGGCGAAAAATTTCGCTTTGACCGTATGATATGTTTCGCTGTTTAGCGTCCACCCGATTACCGATAGTATGCGTCCATCTGTAGGGTCGGTATTCGCGGTTTGGCATGTGCAGTTTAATAGCAAAGTGATGTTTTTTTCAAATCTCGCTTTTTCATAAAGCACACTGTCCCAAATAGAGTAGGACATGTTGTGGTTTCTGTAGTAGTTTTCAAGGATTATTTCCTCAAGTATGCCGGTCTCTCTGTTGCCTTCGCCGCGCGCGCCGCAGATATGCATTCGTACCTCGCTTGACGCGTTGCCGCCAAGCACAGGGCGGTCATGCATCAAAGCGACGCGTATGCCATGCCTTGCCGCGGCGATTGCGGCGCACAGCCCCGCCATCCCGCCACCGACGACGCATAAGTCTACCTCATGAGTCACATGCCTCAATTGCCCTTCACCTCTCCGTGCTTTTATTTTTGCTACATTATAGCAAAATTAAGGAGCACTGACAATATTAAGCATTGTTGCTTTTTATATTAAAATTTTCCACGAAATAATTAGCAAAGGGATATATCCCCTCGCGATATATGCTGGTGAATTCTGACTATGCGGTTTTGTGATTGAAAATCTAGGATTCAGGATTTATAATTAGGTATATTAATATCTTTCTTTCCGCTTGACTTTTCAGTCTACATCGCAACAGTTCACTTTGGTTACAATAAAGTCGAGGATAAAAATGGACAAATCCAAGCTTTACATCAACGACACTTATTGCGGGGAAACCAAGGAAATACGTCGCATTAGTTCCGGGACGCTTGACGGTATCCTAAATGTGGCGACTCACTTTGGTTGGCATTGTGTTAACGAAAATTACGGGTTACACAGGCCGGAAGGCTTGCAAGACGAGTATCTTGTAATCCTTTCGATCGGCGGGTGCGGAGATATAGTTATAAACAATAACAGCTACAAAGCCGACAAAAACAAGATATGCATATTCCCGCCAAGCATTCAGCACAGCTATAGCACTAAGGGTGCCGTTTGGGAATTTTTCTGGATAAACATTAAAAAGAGCAAAAACACAAACATCCTCGATTTTATATCTCAAAAGCGCGGGTATGTCTTCCCCGCCACCAACATCCGGCAGCTTACCGACAAAATAGACATATTGCTCGAGTCTCAAAACTTCGGCATAGAAGCCGAAATAAACGACTCGCGCATTATCGGCTGGCTGCTGCACGACTTGCTCGAGCAAGCCGTCAAAGACGTTAGCATGGGACCCGACAACGGCGATATAATCAAGGAAATCCTAAGCTATATCGAAGCGCACTATATGGAAAAAATCACTATAGACGACCTCAGCAGGCTTATTTACAAATCCGCCGGCCACACCATTCGCATTTTCAAATATTACACCGGACACACGCCGATTGAGTATATTAAAAAATACCGGATAATGAAGGCATGCCAGCTCCTTGATTTGACAAGCTACCCGATAAAGCGAGTCGCGATTGAAACAGGGTACAAATCCGTCAGCCACTTCATCGCGGATTTTAAGGCATTAAAATCTCAGACCCCGCAGGAATACCGCGATAAAAACGCAAAGCTTCAAAAGCCAAAATAGCTCCGCCCGGCACCCGCCTCGCACCATCCTAGCCCGCCGAGATGATGCCTTCCGGGCGGGTCGTAACCGAACAAGGCGTTTAGGTCGGTGTAACGACTATTTACCCTTCTCTTCCTCCAGCGCTCGATCGAGTAAAAGCCAAACTCCGCCTGGTAAAATTGGCGCGCCGGGTACAAGCCGTAAACTACCCTCATAAGCCTCGCTCCGCGGCTCATCTTTTCCCGCGGCACCATCATATGGACGCTGTCCGCAGCCGCATTTGCCATCATACAAGCCTTCTCGAATGTTGCTTTTAGCCGATATGCCCTCTTAATTATATTACCGCCGGATGGCAAAGACAACAAAAAGATGAAAATCCCTCGGCGTAATTTTGCCAAGAGGTCTTAAGCCAGTAGGTACAGTATTTCCTGCGAAAAATTAAGATTTTCGGGCTCCCAATCCCTTTTGGGGCAGTCAATAGTTTTATATGCAATCCCGAGCGCGGCGACAAATTCTTCAAATTCGCTGTCAAACCACGGCGGGGTCCACGCGCCCGACCTGCAGATGTGGACAGCCGAAACCGTAATCTTTTGCACAAACTCGGCTAAGTCACAGTATTTGATATTAAAAGCCCTGTTTGCCCAGTCAAACATCTCGGGCCGCTCGTGGGTGTGCATGCTTAGGAATATGTACGCCGCTTTTGCTACCCTATCCCTCAAAAGCATTCCGAGCCAGTTTGAACAGTTAAGCTCAAAATCGAGCGACTGTGGCCCGCCATAGCCGAGATCGGTGTGCGAGTCAAAAAGATAGACGGTGTCGCAGCCTGTCTTTTTTGCTATTTCGTAAGACAAAGCATGCGAGTCTGAAACATAAACCTCAACATCGCCCGTAAACGCGAAATATTGCTCAATTTTTTCCCAAAACATCCGGTTTTCCGGTAAAAGGTGGTATAGTTTTTCTATATCCCTGCCTTGCGCTTTTTCTTTTATATATCTTTTATACCAGGTGTCGACCAGGTTTTTTCGGCTTTCAGCATATGAACCGTAGTTTATATCGTCCTCTTTGACAAAATAGTCCCAATCAACCGATAAAAGGCGCCTTTCCACAATATCACATCCCGTTCCAGAATTCCCGTCATAGCATCCATGCCGAAAGACAGGTCATATTCTCAAATTGCACGCGGATGCAATATCGCATTTTATGGCGGGGACCGAAAATCCGCTGATAATTACTTTATACTTACTTTATACACCAAGCTCTTTAACAATAAATTAACAGCTATACCAAATAATTTAAAGATGTCACATTGACATCGGCTTCGCGCGATGATAAAATCTGCTATACTACAAAGTTAAGGACTAGGAAAATGAACCACTTCCTTGTTGCGTTTGATACGCCGTCCGTCCTTTCGGCGCCCCTGGTAATAACCCGGGAGCGCTGCAGGGATAGCTATCCGAGCTTTTCAGCTTCGCAAGCTGCTGGGCAAAAAATAATGCCCCACCTATGCAGGCAAACTCCGCCGCAAAGGTGGGGTATGTTTTTTTAGCCTAAAATTTCGTCAAGCGGAAGCTCTTTGAACCCAGGGCAAGCCTCGGCTGCCATTTTCATAAGTTCGGGTAGATGTTCTTTAGTTTGCATCGCGGTGTCGACCGACATCCAGACGTTGCCTTCGACCGTGTTTTTGTATTTCGGGTTTGTATGGTCGAAGTTAATGTCTATATGCTTGTGGTTTATTATCACATTATTTACTATCCTCGCATAATGCGGAAAGCGCTGCTCTGTTTCGGGGTCCCACGATAGGTATTCGGCTATTTTCGGGTATTTCTTTTTCCACACCTCGTTTTGCCACGGCGTAGCCTCAAGCCGCCTAATATGCTCGCCGCCCTCTTTGAGCGAGCCGGGGAACCAATATTGGCTCAGCGACACCGCGAACTTCGATTCCGGCCTACCTCCGACAATTAGGTTGTTCTCAAATGTTATATCATGCCCGCCGTGCAGGTGGCAAGCGGATTGGACGTTGAGGAATACGTTGCCGTAGAAAGTGACATTAGCCGAGTTGTCATCGGCATACACGCCGAAAATCCCGACCCCAACATGCGCATCGCTGGCTAAATCGTGGAAGAAGTTATACCTTATAATATGCCCCTGTGAGGTGTAGTCCCTGCCGGTATAAAACGCCGAGGCATCGTCCGACTCTCGCAGCACGTCGTATACCTCGTTGTACTCGATTATGTTATCGTTGCCCGAGAAAAATAGCACGCTGTGCGGTGAGTCGTGCAGTTTGTTATGAGCCACCCGCGCGCCCACCGCGTTTAGCGCTATCCCGAAGCAGTAGGTTTTGCCGATGCGCGAGCAGCCGTGAATATCGCAGCGCTCAATCGTTATGCCGGTCGGCTCGAGAGTGTTGCGGTCACCAGCCCTTATATCAAAGCCGCCAAACCCGCAGCTATGCACGCGGCAGCCGGTAAAGAGGTGGTTTTTACCGCCGTCTCCGAGCACGCCGAACGGCGTATTGCCGCCGTGCCCTATCAGCACCGCTTTTTTACCAATGTTGTAGATTTCACAGCCTTCGAAAATGAGGTTTTCGCCGCCGGTTATATCTATCGCGTCGGCTCGAGTATAGCCGAATGCAAGGTTACGGAAAACAATATTCGACGCGCCGTTTGCCCGTAACAGCCGGTGTTTTGCAACTGTAACACGTACCTCGCCAAAGTTTTCAGGCGGTAGAAAATACGCGCGTCCAGTTGAAGCGTCAAGGTACCACTCACCGGGCATATCAAGCTCTTCAGGGATATTGTAATAGTAATAGCGCTGGCCGTTTTTTATACCATAGTGCGGCATCTCGGCAAGAGTTATTGTTTTGTTTTCTTTATCAAGCTCGCCAAGCGCTACCGAGGCGTCGGCCCAATCGAAATAAAAGTATCCATGCAGCCGCACGCCCTCAAGCGATGCCCAGCTTTCAGGACGAGGGTCACTGTAGCCGAAGACCGCGCTCTCCCTGTCCGACGACCGCTCAACCTCTACAAAACCATCGTTCGGATAACGCGCGCGGATAAACGGCACGCCGTCTACAAAAAGCTCGATATCCGAGCCGTCCCGCATGGGGTTTTTGCCCGAGTAAGCCATGCCAAACCCATGGCAGCCTTCTGAATACACCTCAGGCGCAACCCCAAGCTTGCCAAGGTCAAACTGCAGCGTCTTCTCCGGGCAAGGCAGCCTGCTATAAAGCTGGTCGTCCGGCAAAACCCTCGTTATTTGCCCTTTCCCAACAGCTATCGACGCATGAATCAGCGCGCGCCCCCCTTCGCACTCCCAAACGACTGGGCTGCCCGGCTTTCCCGAGTCGCTAGAGTCAAACTCTATCGGCGAGACTATATTATACTCGCCCGGCGCAATCTTCACGGTGACGCTTTCTGTATCGGGGGCCGCTAGCAGCTCCCGCACTTTCTTTTGAGCCTCGAAAATGTTGCCGATTGGCTCATTTTTTGTGCCGTCGCCGCCTGCCGCTCCGGGTTTTATGTATATGACATGCTTCATTATGCGCTTCCTCCATTTAATTTTTAAGCCCTTGTTATTATAATAGCTTGCGCTGGAAATAATATCAAGCCAAAACAAAAAATAATCCTGAGCCACGCGCCAAAAAGCACCCTACGCGGCTTTGGCGCAGGGTGCCATAGTTTTTACTGTTTTTTCAGCTTTTTGATGATCTCTTCTACTTCTTCGACACCTTCGGCGTAGAATTTTTCCTCGTCAGGCGCAAGCTCCTTAAGCAACCTTAAAAACTCGCCGGCATGGACCCTCTCTTCATCGGCGATGTCGCGAAGCACCTCTATTGCCAGCTTGTTGTCGGTCGACTCTGCAAGCTGCATATAAAGCTGTATCGCCTCGTACTCAGCGGCGATCATGAATCTAATAGCCCGGATAAGCTCCTCGTGCGTGAGCTTGCGATCCTTTGCTAGTCCGGAAAACGCGTGCCCGAATTCAGGCATTCTTACACCCCCACTATTGTTGGCTAATCTAAGTATATCCCATTTTTAGCCTTTTTTCAATATTCTTTAAGCAAAGTACGGTATTTTAAATATCCATGGTATAATTATGTTAGTAACATGTTAGCGCGGGTATAGGCAGCATGCGTTACAAGCCAGCTGCAATTTTAGGAGGGATTTTTTTGAGCGGCTACATAGAAGAGGAAAAGCAAAAGGTGCCGATTTTATGCGACTGCGACGTTTTAGTCGTGGGCGGCGGCGTGGCGGGCATCGCGGCGGCATTGGCGGCTGCGCGCCATGGAGCTCGCGTTGTTCTGGCAGAAAGGGAGTTTTTGCTCGGCGGGCTTGCGACTTTGGGGCTTGTCACAATCTACCTTCCACTCTGCGACGGAATGGGCAACCAGGTTATCTTCGGGATCGGTGAGGAGCTACTAAAGCTTTCGATCAAGCATGGTGCAGAGGGAAAATACCCCAAGGCGTGGCTCGACGGCGGCAATCCGGAAGAGAGGAAAGCCGTTCGCTACGAGGTGCAGTTTAACCCTCATCTTTTTGCAATTGAAGCGGAGCGACTGCTTCTCGACGAGGGGGTGAAAATCCTTTACGGGGTGCTAGCTTGCGCCACATCAGTCAAAGATGGTAAAATCCGCTCGGTTATATTTGAAACGAAAAGCGGCAGGGTTGCAATTGCCGCGAAATCCTTTGTCGACGCGACCGGCGATGCGGACATTTGCCGGCTCGCCGACGCAAAAACCGCGGTGTTTGCGAAAAAGAACCTGCTTGCAGCATGGTATTATTACCATCGCGACGGCGCGTATGGCTTAAAAATACTAGGCTCGGCTGACGGTATATACGATGATACAGGCGCGGAGAGGTATTCCGGGCTTGACGCCTTTGAGATAAGCGAGATGCTCTACCGCTCGCACGAGCAAATCCTATTTGATGTGCTCCGCCAAAGGGAAACCGCAAAACAATACTGGCCAGTCGCCGTGCCAGCCATACCTCAGCTAAGGATGACCCGCAGGCTTGAAGGCGTCACGGTGCTGAGCGACGAACACCCGCATGAGTCCTTGGAAACCTCAGTTGGGCTTACCGGCGACTGGCGCCGCAGCGGGCCCGTATACGCGATACCTTTTGAAGCGCTGTATGGGAAAGAAATCAAAAACCTCCTCGCCGCCGGGAGATGCATTTCGGTGACCGATCGTATGTGGGACGTCACGCGTGTGATACCATGCTGCGCCGTCACCGGTCAGGCAGCAGGCACCGCCGCCGCGATGAGCGACGAATTTGCATCGCTTGATATAAAAGCACTGCAGCAATCCCTTATAAAAAATGGCGTGCGAATTTCGCCTTGATAAAATGCAGCACGTGCAAGCAGTTATTATTTAAGGAGCAGAACCACCTTTTCTGCTCCTTTTCTTTTTCAAAATCCGAGACCTGTGACAGCGCAACATGTTTTTCGTACAAATATTATGATATGTTTTATGTAATTTTTATAAATATCTAATTCTATATATTAATTATTTGCGCCAACATTAATAAATATGATATAATAATATGCATCAATGGAAAAAGGAGGTATTTTATGTTAAGGCGCATGGGTATTTTAAATTTTCTGTCGCTTTTGATAGCTCTAACTGTTACATTTACGGCATGCGCGGGTACATCGGAAACGGCTAAAAACGGCTCAATAAAAGAAATGGCATCCGATATTGACGAAACTTCCGAAATCCCGCGCGAACTCACGCCCGACTCGCTGCCTGACGACCTCGATTTCGGCGGTATCTCCATACGCATAACTAGCCGCTCCGGGGATATTAACGTTCAGGAAGTATACCCTGAACTTTCCGGCGACATTGTCGACGACGCGGTTTATAATCGCAACCGCATGGTGGAGGAAAGACTCAACATAAAAATCGTTGCCACATTCGACGGCGCGCCTGCCGACCATGGGAACGTGCTGCGCAACTCGATAACCTCCGGTTCCGACGACTTTGACCTTGTCAGCGGCGCGCAGTGGATTGTCCTGCCCCAAGCGCTCGAGGGCATGTACATGAACCTGAACAAAAGCCAATATATTGAACTTTCACAGCCGTGGTGGTGGGAGGACTACATAAACGAGCTAAAGATTGGAAAAGCTAAAACTTTCTTTTTAAACGGCGACATTTCGCTGTCCAGTATTTACAATATGAGCTGCATTTTCTTTAACAAAAACATGATGGAAGACCTAGGGACGCCGGCGGACAACATTTACAAACTTGTGCTTGACGGGAAATGGACCTACGATGAGCTATCGAAATACTGCAAGCTTGCATACCGGGATATAAACGGTGACAGTAAGCGTGACGAGAACGATTTATACGGCTTTATGGCACGCACCAGCACCGAACCCGATCATTTTACATATACGGCGGGCAATGTGATGTGCACTCGAGACAGTGACGGAATCCCCTCGCTCAATGTTTTGACCGAATATTTTGTAAGCTATATGCAAACCCTTTATGACCTTTACTATAATAACGAAGGCGTCTACGTCACCTCTGATGAAACGCTGATGCGAACGCGTTTTGCAAATGGCGGCACGCTGTTTTTAATAAACCGCTTTGTGTCCTGCCTATCCTTGAGGGAAATGAAAGAAGAGTATGGGATAATACCTTTCCCAAAATTCAACGAGTCCCAAAAAGAATATGGTGCGCTTGTTCACGACAGCGCTACGGTATACTGCATTCCGGTAACATGCCAGATATTCGATGAAGCGAGCGCGACGCTAGAAGCGATTTGCGCGCAAAACTATCGGACTGTTATACCGGCATTCTATGAGATGGCACTGAAAGTCAAATACACGCGCGACAACACCGCTGGGATTATAATCGATTTGATTAAAAACTCGGCGAAGACAGACTTTGTTTACGCTTATAACTACGCGCTAAACAACGCCGGGCTTATCTGCAGGACTTTGCTTGGAAGCAAAAAATACGACGTCGCATCCGAATGGGCGCGCATACAAAAAGGCGCGGAAAAAGGCTTGCAGGATATAATTGAAATGTACAGCAGGCTTGAGGACTAAAAAAACGGGCCGCCCGATTTGGGCGGCTCCTTTTTCTATTTGTTTTTACGCCTCATAAATCTCCGTTTCTTCGCATTTACCGGTTTGCCCGGTGTCGACCTTTATGCCATACCTTTCAATATCCTCACCGCTTATCTTCTCGCCGTTTACAACGTACGTTTTTGCCGGGTCGACCACAGGGTAAATCACCGCAAAATAATGGGTCGAGCGCTTGACGAACGTAAATATCTTTATCTTCGACTTATCTACGCTGCAAAACTCAAGAGAGGTGAGCGTTTCGGTATCGGCAAGGATTCTACCTTCGGCGGATATATAAAGCTCCCGGTCTTTTTTGAATTTCTCGATATGGCTTGCAAGCATCTCAAGAGTATTTTCCGAAAGCTTTGTAAAGTTGCAGCTTATGCCGAGCGGGCTGCCGGACATGAACCCGCGCAGCCACGAGCTTCTCACGCTGCCGAGCATGTCCCAGCCGGCATCGTGAGTCGTAACGATTTTCTCGGTCTTCCCGCCGCTGTAAACCGGCTCGAAATCGGTGATCGTCTCGATAACCGCCCATTTTTCAATCCACTGCGGCGGCATCCTGAGCATCGTATCCTTGAAAATCCGCACGCCCTCGATGGCACACTGGTTGTCGGAGAGCCAGAAACTGTCAAAATAGAACCCGTTTGCAAGCTGCATGCGCATGCCGCCCGAAGCGCAGTTTTCGCAGTAAAGGTCGGGGTGGCGCCGTTTCAGCTCTTTGAGGAACTCAACATAACCTTGGTAATACCTAATAAACGCCTGACCCTGCGGGTCGTTAAACATATCGGCGTTAAAGTCAAACTTTATAAAGCCGATATTATAGCGTTTAATCCTATCGGTGAGCAGGTCAAGTATGTATTTTCTCGCCTCGGGGTTTGCGTAGTTTACAAAGTACTGACCGCCGTAGCTTATATAGTAGTCGGGATGAAGCCCGGGCGACTTTGCCGCCGGCGCGGCCCTGTCTATCTCAAACCAAAGCCCAAATTTCATTCCAAGCGCACGGGCTTTGTCCGAAATATCCTTCATGCGCCCTTTAAGCGCTCCGTGCTGGTATTCCTCCCAGTCGCCAACGCTTTGCCACCAGTTTCCCGCCTCGCCAAACCAGCCTGCGTCTATTACGAAATACTCAGCGCCGATCTTCGCAGCAAGTTCCACTTGCTTTTCCAGCGACTCAAAAGTAAACCAGTCGAACGCCGAAAACCATGTGTTGTAGATTACCGGCATGGAGCGCCGCGGCGCTATTTTGTTGAGATAGCGGTGAAGCTTCCAGCAGTCAAGGTCGGTTTTGTTTCTAAACTCGTAATATATAATCCTTGCGTACTCCAAGCACTCGCCAGGCTCCAGCTTCAGCTCAAAACGCTTTGCACTCGGGCCCATCGTAACCTCTACACGGCTTTTGCCGCCGCCGATGTCAAACCGCCGGGCGCTCATCGACCACGAATACATCGGCAATAGATGGAATACTATCCCACGGTTTTGCTGCCGGTTCCAAATCGCAAGGACCGGCGCAGCGCCAACCGTTGTCCGCACGCTTTCCACTTTTGCGAACACCCCGGTCACAAGCGGCTGCCAGCATCCCATGCTCTCGTTGTGCCAGTTACTATATTGCGTATATACTTCATAGTCGCCGTCAGGCAGCACAAATCTTGAGGCAAGCAGCGTTATATTTACGGTATCGCCCGAGATATTTTCAATTGTGTCACACCGCATGTATACCTCGTCTTCGCTTATATCCGTTTTCGCTTCAAGCTTTACTTTTTCGGTTTTGTATTTTGAGATATGCCCGTCGTTTATAAACTCGCCGCCTACGGATTTATAATCGCAAACCACGTCGAAGAGGTCGCCCGCGTTATAAGAAATAATCTCCGTCAGCAATCTGCCCATAACTTCACTTCCTTTCGAAAGTTTTTCTTAAGCAAAGTATATCACAAAAACCAAAGTCTAACAAGTATTTAGATTTTACCCCAATAAAAAACACCCCATATGCCATAAAAAAAGGCAAATGAGGTGCCAATATTTTTGACCCTTATTCCTTGCTCGGGGTATATGTAAACGAAAACTCTTTGCCGCTTGCAGTCGAGCCGGTTACCACGTTGTTTTTTATTTCATACCATGTATCGCAGCAGCTCCTTGAGTTTGCCGATTTTAAAATCCAGGTAATACTCATACGGAGTTTTCCCCACATGCTTTTTAAACAGCTTAGTAAAAATGCGATTTGCTCATGTGTACGGCCTTTGCGATCTCGTCAGCGCAGAAAGGCTCTTTCCAATGTGACTTTAAGTACTGTTTGCCCAGCTCGACCTCTTCTTTACCCATATAAAGGTCTTTGAATATGAAAACCGCCGCGAAATACTCTATTTTCCCGTCGTCGGACACCAAAGGGAAGCAGGTTATATCCGCGTTTATATATTTTAGGTTCCGTTCCCTCAAGTTAAAATGCAGAATGAGTTCATCATATGGCGCGAGAAAATCAGTTATATAAACTATTTTGCCTTTTAGCACCTCTTTTACCTTTTCGGTCACGCCAAGCTTTCGGACTAACGGGTCCTCGAAAACATTGTAATTCCCAACATGATCTTCCTTGTTTACGATGCCTATCATCTCAACTGCCGCATCATTTATCATCCTTGATGTGCCGTCGCTGGAAAATATCTGAAGCGGGTAAGGAAACGCTTCAAAAAGCTTTGTTAACCATTCCTGCATGCCATTTCTTTGCGCGCATTCTGCCATAAGATTATCCTCTGCAAACTTTCCCTTTAAACTCTTCGACGTTTTATGCCCGATTTCGTATACCTTAAACCATTGTCCCGACGGCTTCTCCCTCGTATGTAAAGAGAAAATCCTCGGCGACTTTACGCATTTTTACCGAAACCGTCCCTGAGTCGAACACAAAATCGGCCCAAAGCCTGCCAAAATAGTCGTCAATAATCTGCACATTAAGCAAAAGGTGGCTGTCCGATTTCCATGCAGCCGAGGCTGCGCACTTATAATAGTTGCCCGGGCAAAACACCGAGCCGACCTCTCTTGAATAGCCCTCTTCCGGGAAGAGCCCAAACTCATTTTTGCAAAGCCCGAAATTCAGCACCTTGTCGCCTTGAGCGTTTGTGTACTCGAGTTTCCCGTTGTCCTCACTAAATAAAAAGCGGAGCTTTTTTATACCCATTGGGTTTTCGCCAAACGCATACCAGCGCCCGTTTATCTCTTTTTCAATTGTAGCATGCTTTTCGCCATCTTCATATGCGAGCACTAGCGAGCTGACATAGTCACTTAGCTCTTTTTGCGCCTCGGGGTTTTCCGGCAGCGAGTAGCTTCCGCTTTCGTCGGGCATTTTAGCCCTGCGCGCGATTTTTTCAAAAAACGAGCCGATTATAAGCTCGCCGGCGTAGTCAATACCCTGGTTGTCGCCGTTGTAAATCAATATGATGTCGCTCTTTGGTATGCAGAGCGCAAACTGGCAGCCCATGCCGTTAAACAGGAAGCTGCCGTCATAGCACATCCAGATTTGATAACCGTAACCTTGACCGGTAAACCCCTTTCTCTCGCTTAAAGTATCAATCTGTTTCGAGGTCGCAGCCTTTACATACTCGGGGTCAAGCAACTGCTCGCCTTCCCAGCTGCCGCCGTTAAGCATAAACCGGGCAACAAGAAGCAGGTCACGCGGCTTTGCGACCAACGCGGAGTCGCCCCACGAATGCCCTCCGGGGCAAAACAAAAACCGCGCTTCTTTTGAAACCCCGATTCTGTCAAACAGCTTTTCCCTAAGATACTCAATCAGCTTCTTTTTCGTAAGCCGCTCGACCATTGCGCCGAGCACAAACGAGCCTGAGCTATCGTACATAAACGCGCTACCGCAGGGCGCAGTCGTTACCGTATCCCTGAAATACTGCCTAACCCGGTCGTCGCTGCGCGCGATAAACCAACTGCGCCCTCTTTTGGGCGTGCTCATCATCAGCATCTGGCGAATAGTCTGCACGCCCATGTTCGGGTCCTTGGTTTCTTTGACTTCGTCGGGGAAATACTTGTCAATAGGATCGTCAAGGCTTACAAGCCCGTCTTGTATTGCAAAGCCGACGGCTATCGCCACAATGCTTTTTGTAACCGAATACATGCGGTGCGCAAAATCCGCATGAAACGGCGGGCGGTAGTTTTCAAACAGAATTTCGTCCCCGCGCGCGATTATTATGTCGTGCGTCGAAAGCTTTGCGTTTTCAATTCCTTCAATCCACTCTTTTATATGGGCGCTATGTATTCCGCCATGCTCAGGTGTGGTTTTAACCATATAAAGCTCCCCCTAAAGTGAAAGTTCAAACAGCAGGCAGTCAACCTCAGTCCCGATATCCTCGTAAAAAATCGGCACGGAGCCTATATTTTTGAATCCGAATGATAAATACAGCTTTTGCGCCGCCGTGTTTCCATCCACGCAGTCGAGCCGGATTGCCTTTTGGTTTTTGCTTTTTGCTACCGATAGCGCATGCTCCATGAGCCTTTTGGCATAGCCGCGACCGCCGTACTCGGGCATAACACGCAAAGCGTGAAGCACCATAACCTCCGACCGCGCGGCGCTGATTTGCCAATTCGCCTTATCGTAAGCAGGGTCGCAGTCGTGATTAAGTATATATGCAGCGACTATTTTGCCGTCTACTACGCCGACATACTGTTCTTTATTTTTAACTGCGCCCTCAATCATTTCCCTTGAAGGGTAACCGCCTTTGTTGCCGTTCGGCAAAAACGGGCTGTTTGCCAGCACTTTGCACATCCGGTCGTAAAACTCGACAAGCTCATCAATCTCGCAAGAATTCGCTTCCCTTATTACCATAGCTATTGTTGCCGATTATACTTATTTTTCCCTAGCAATGATTATACCATATCCCGCTTCAAAGACAACAAGTTTTACCCATAATCTAACATAAAACACAGCCCCTTTCGTATAACAATGCCCTCCCAAGCTTTCGCTTCGGAGGGCTTATAAAGTTTAGCGTTTATTTTGACGTAAGCTCCATGTATTCTTTGCAGCCTTCGACATAATCTGATATGACTTTTTCGATTGTATTCCTTTGTGCCCTTAAGTACCTCGAGTTGTTGGGCTTTGAACTATCTATCTGCGAGCTAAATAAGCCGTAATACCCGAGGTTGACGCCGAGGTCGTAGACGTTCCATTCAAATATTATATCGAGCATCTTTTTCGAAATAGGGTCGCGCGCAATCTTTTCGCCTAGCAGCACGTCATAGAATGCGGGTATAACCGTGCGTGAGCTTTCTGCGGCGAGTAGCTCGGACACCAGCCCCACAAGCCGCGGGTCGGAGACCGACGCCGGCACGCACATAAAGCCCGCCCAGTTGAGGGTCAGATAATTATCCTGCGCCTCATCGTATTTTGGCAGGGGAATTATGCCATAATCGACCTCCGCGTCGCGGAAAGTGGTTGCAAGGCTTAGCGGAGTCAGGTAAAACAGCGAGCGGTTGCTCCTAAAATCCACCGGAGGCTTGCCGCCTTGGTTGGGGTCATATGCCGAGGAATACGCCCATGTGTAGGCTATACTCTTGTTGTGGATAATCCCGCAAATTAAATCGAGCACATTTTGCGTCTTCTCGTTGTCGCACAATATTGCGGGGAGATTATCCGGCCCTTTACCGAATAAGAACTGGTTGCAAGATATAAGCGCGGATGTAAACTGCCAGCCGCGTTCGCCGACAAAACCGTATTGGTCCTCGTCGTCCATCTTGCTGTTGCCGTTTAAGTCTTTTGTAGCCTCCGTTGCCATTGCCTTCAGCTTATCCCATGTCCATTTGCCGGAAAGCACAAGCTCGTATGGGTCTTCGAGCTTCATGTCGTCGATTATGCCTTTGTTGAAGAAAATCGAGTTTACGTCGGGCAATATATAATCGCTTGACATAAACGGCAACATTCCATAAACCTCAAAACTTTCGCGCACCGACTGGTTCCAATAAAGCATGCTTAAATCGGCGCCGGGGATATCATTCCAGTTCAAAAGCAGCTTATCGGTGACGTAGCTCAAAAGCGATGTAGCACAATGGGTCAGCGCCAAATCATAGCCGGGGTCGCCCGCGCGCACCACTTTCTGCACTTCCGGCAGGATAGTCTCAATATACCCGCGGGTTATGTACTCAAACTTAATGTTTAGCATCTCTTCGACATAGCGCGCACGGTCGTAAATCGCGTCGTTTACCACTTCGCCGTTATACTCGGTGGCGAAATAGTAGTGGTTGTAAAGCGACCATTGTGGATAAATTATGTTAAACTTCCTGCCCCCGAAATCCTCTTTTTCAACATTCGGGGCAACATATCCGAACTCGTCGGCTGTCGTCTCGGCTGAGTCGACCGTATTTGGATTTTCTACAGGGGTTTTACTTTGAACCTCCCCACTGCCGCATGAAACGAGCAAAAGGACTAGCTCTAATATAAAAGCCAGCATTACCGATAATTTGCGCCACATATGATTTTCCCCTTCTAGCTTATGATTTATTGTATAGATTTTGTAATGATTATCATTTAATGCTATATCACACGATAATATTATTGATATTATACATAATATTTTACTTTATTGCAATAATTTCATCTTTGCAAAATCTGCCTCTCTGCAAAAATATCACTTTACACAATACTTCACAAGCCGCATTTTACTAATATACTTGTAATCTCATCGCCTTAATGCTATAATTGGCAGCGTGTAGCCATACTTCCATTTGTTTGTTGTTTTTCTTGTTTGTGCTATTTTCTAATATATTATCCATTGGAGGTTTTGCGGTGAGCACACGCACGAAAGCGAAAGTAGAGCGCTGCCTGCAATTATTATCAACGGGATCGTATACCCTCCCATGCTTATAACTGTACCAATTCGCAATCCGGAATACCTTAAAAAACTTGGCGACGCGGGGCTGAAGATTTACTTTGTCACGGCGGACACCCACTGGAACCAGCCGGGCGATGAAAAGCATCCGTCTGGGCTTGAAAGGACGCTTTCCGACCTTGAGCTATTGCTTTCTGCCGTCCCCGACGCATATGTTATGCTAAGGCTAAACGTCAGCCCGCCGCCCGAGTGGGTAAGCTCGCACCCTGAGGAAATGGTGACCTATTCCGACGGCTCACATGAGCGCACGATATGCACCTCGGTTTCAGGCGAGCCGATCGACGGAATGCACTCGTTATGTTCCGAAGCCTGGCGGAGGGACGCCGACGCTGCGCTTGACGAGTATTTCGACGAGCTTGAAAAATCCCCCCACTTTGACAGAATCATCGGCTTTTTCCTCTGTGCCGGTGGGACAAGCGAGTGGTATTACCCGACCGGGCTTGTCAAATCGAGAGGCGCTTACGGCGACTTTTCCGAGCCGTTCCGCAAGGAATATGAAAAATACCTGCGCAGAAAGTATGGCGACGAGGCAACCTTGCGCCGCGTTTGGGGCCGCCCAGACGCCACGTTTGAGCGCCCGATAATCCCCGAGCCATCCGAGCGGCAATACATATGGGACGCCGACGACAAAATTCTTTCGGCTCTGCGGAATTGGGAGGTCGAAGGGCGCTCCATCGGCATGAAACTTGACATGAACGCGAAAATGCCGGCAAACGTAGGCGTGTTCCTCATTACCGCACATCCGATTTGCACCGGATTGGCGCGCCGGTGGACTGGTATTTCCATGACGACCTAGCCCGGGCGGATATGCCGGACTATAAAATGTACGTTATGCTCAATTGCTATTACCTCACAGAAGCGGAGCGGCGGGCCATTTTCGATAAAGCGCGCAAAAACGGGGCTACAGTTGTTTGGCTTTACGCGCCCGGCTATATTTGCCCCGATGCCGATCCTGTAACGGACGCCAAAAACATCTCCGAAACCGTCGGCATGAACGTCTGCATGGAAGCCAAAACCGCGTTCCCGTACTTTAAGGTCGACACCAGCCACCCGGCAATGAGTTTTGCAAGCCCAACGCGCCGCTACGGCCATATCGACCGCGACGTGCACAGCAATATTTGGATAAGCCCGACCGTGTTACCCCCCGCATATGTCAACCCGTTGTTCTACATTGACGACCCGGTCGCCGAGGTACTTGGCCGATACTGCTCAGACGGAAAGGCTGCGCTCGCGGTTTCATACAGGCACGGCTTCCCAAGCGTATATTGCGCCGCGAAGGTGCTACGCAGCGAGCTTTTGGCTTCGCTCGCCAAATGGTCGGGCTGCCATATATACACGACCTCGGACGACGTGCTTTTCGCAAACGAAAACTTTGTCTCCATCAATGCGAGCTGCGACGGCAAGCGCATAATCCGGTTTAAGCGCCCCTGCTCGCCTTATGAAGTTTACGAGCGCCGATACTATGGGCACAATGTAACCGAAATTGAAGTAAAGTTGAGCCTTGGGGAAACGAAAATGTGGTCGCTGGCAGGAGCGTTTTAAACTGAGAGGTAATAGCGCGCACACAAGCAAAAACGCATAAGAAAAAACCCTGCCATATTTGGCGGGGTTTTATGTTCACTCGTGCGCTAATGCTACATTTTTTACCTTTATATATTATTGATATTTGCTCGGTTTTAATATATAATTAATAAAATTAGACAAAAAAAGACATGTAAAATGCATGGCCGCACAGGCGTTTTAGGCTGCATCAAGGTGAGGAGTTAATTTTTTATGATTATTACGCTCGTGAACGACACTTTTAATATAAACAACAACGGGACCACGATATCGTCAATGCGGTTCGCCGAAGCGCTTTCAAAGCGCGGGCATATGATTCGCGTTGTAACCTGCGGCGATCCTGAAAAAAGCGGCATTGACCCCGAGACCGGGTTTGAAATATTTTATCTGCCCGAGCTTAAAATCCCCATCGCGAGCATGCTGGCGCATCGGCAGCACACACTTTTTGCAAAACCGGTCCGCTCCACGCTAGAAAAAGCCATCGAGGGCGCCGACGTAGTCCATACTTACCAACCTTGGTGGCTCAGCGATATGGCGCAGCGTATCGCAAAACAGATGGGCGTACCCGCCATCGCGGCGTTCCATATACAGCCTGAAAACATCACATACAATATCGGGCTTAAATGGTTCCCTCCCGCCGCGCATCTTATATATTTTTTATTCGGCGCCCTCTTTTATCAGAGGTTTTCACACATCCACTGCCCTTCTAAATTTATAGCAGAACAGCTGAAAAAGCATGGGTACAAAGCAAAACTGCACATTATTTCAAACGGCGTGCACCCGACGTTCCGCCCGCCCGCCGAGCCAAAGAAGCACGGTTCAAATCCAATTAAAATTTTAATGGTTGGTAGGCTTTCCCCTGAAAAAAGGCAAGACGTAGTTATCCGGGCCGTAAAAAAATCCCGACATGCAGACCGCATTCAGCTTTATTTTGCCGGGAGCGGCCCCTGGGAGAAAAAGCTGCGCCGCATGGGCAAAAAGCTGCCCCATACCCCGGTGTTCGGCTATTATAACCGCGAGGAGCTTATAAAGCTCATGCACGGCTGTGACCTTTACATACATGCTTCCGACGTTGAAATTGAGGGAATATCGTGTATAGAAGCGCTCTCATGCGGTCTGGTACCAATTATATCCGACAGCAAGCGCAGCGCCGCGACCCAGTTTGCGCTTGGGGAGGAACACCTTTTCAAATCAGGCTCCCCCGCGTCGCTGGCAGAGAAAATTGACTTTTGGCTGGAACATCCTGAAAAGCTAAGGGAAGCCGAGGAAAAATGCGTGCATTTCGCGCAACAATATGCGCTCGAACGGAGTATTGACGAAATTGAAAACGTATACCTTGCGTTAAAAAACGAAGCCCGCCTAACCGCCGAATACTAAGCATAAATACAAAAAACTGCGCCTTACCGCTTTCACGGCAAGGCGCAGTTATTTTTTATCGATTATCCAACATAAGCGGTGGTGAAGATCTTGTAGCCAAGCGGGCTTACAAGATAACCTTTGAGGTTCTTACTCGACATATAGATGTCGGTGTAGTAGTAGATCGGGCAGATAGCGCCGGTCTCCATGAGGATGTCCTCAGCCTGATGCATAAGGTCGAAGCGGGTAGCGGGATCCTTCGTCGCCTTGATTTCTGCAATCAGCTTGTCATAGGACTCCGCCCAAGTCTTGCCGCTCTGGCCCTTATAGGTGTAGCCGGCGAAGGTGGCATGCTCGCCGCGGCCAAACTGAACGTCGTTGTTACCGCTGTTCGTGGTCCACATGTCAAGGAAGGAGATCGGGTCGTTGTAGTCGGCAAGCCAACCGTTTCTTGCTACCGAGTAGTTGCCTTCCTTGCGGGTGTTAAGGAATGTGCTCCACTCCTGGACCTCAATCTTCATCGTAATGCCATACTGCGAGTAGATACCCTGCAGGTTGGTCGCAATGGCTTCATGACCGGTACCGGGGTTGGTAATATACGTAATCGTCGGGAAGCCCTTTAATACATTGTCTTCAACGGTGAACTTACCCGAAGAAGCTGCGACCTCTTTGAACAGTTCAAGCGCTCTCTCGCAGTTGGCTGCGTAGTCGTTTGGATCGATGCTGAAATAGCCTTTACCGTCGCGATTCGTACCGTTCCTCTTTATAAACTCAACGCCGTCGGGTTCGGTCAGACCCATTGCGACAAATGCGTTAGCGGGAACCTGCCCGGCCTTACCAATCTCTTTGACAATGTAGTTTCTGTCGATAAGCAGCGACAGAGCCCATCTGATCTTAGCCTTCTCTTCCTGAGTGAAGCCATCCAGAACGGGGTCGTTTACGTTGAAGCTTATATAATAGGTACCGAGCTGGCCTTTGATGAAGAACTCGTTCGGATACTCCTGTCTCAGAGTATCAATTTCTTCGTTCGGTACGCCGTCGATAAACAGATACGAGCCGTTCTTGAAGTTAGCAAGAATCGAGTGGTCGTCTTCGTTGAACGCGAAGATGATCTTGTCGACCTTAACCAAATCTTTATCGTGATAGTACTCGTTCTTCTCCATCACGATGCGGCTTTCGGAGAACTCAGTGACTTTATACGGGCCGTTGCCGATATAGGTCTCCGCCTTGGTCGCCCAAGACTCGTTGCCGTCCACTACGGATTGCTTTACAGGCATATAAGTCGGGAATGCGCAGATCTCGTAGAAGTAAGGAACGTCAACAGGGAGAACGACGGTCAGGAATTTGCCGTCTTCGGAAGCCGTTACGTTAAGCTTCGCGCCCGGAACGCCGTTTACGACATCCTCATAACCGTCAATGATGTCGAACATATAGCCGTAGTCGGCACCGGTCGCGGGATCGGCAGCCCTATTCCAAGCATACACGAAATCGTGAGCCGTGAGCGGGGTGCCGTCGCTCCACTTGAGGTCGTCTTTCAGCTCAAAGACATACTGGACTTTGCCATCGGGCAGGGTGGTGGGAGTCGGAAGCTCTTTTGCACAGTCAGGGTAAAGCTCAAGCTGTTCCCCATCGTTGGACTGCTTCCAACCCACAAGGCCTGCGAATGCGTGGACAATATAGCTTGCGCCGTCCACCGCACTGTTAAGCGCGGGGTCGATTGTGTCGGGATACGGTCCAAGGCAGACCACTAAGTCGGATGCTTTCTTCGAGCACCCGGCAAGAAGCAGCGTGCCAAGCACCATAACCAACACTAAAAGTAAGCTTAGGGTCTTTTTCATAGGTGTTTTCCTCCTATATATAATTTTAAATTATTGGCACTTTTTGACTTGCTCAAACATGGATGCAGGCTGCGAAATGCCCGGGGGATTTTTCCTCAAGGGGCGGCACTATCTCGGCGCATTCCTTTGTAGCGCGCGGGCATCTGGTGCGGAATGCGCAGCCGCTCGGAACACGCAGCGGGCTTGGTATATCGCCGGCTAGCGTCACGCGATTCTTATTCCGAGAATGATTCGGGTCGGGAACCGGCACGGCGGAAAGCAGAGATATCGAGTAGGGGTGCAGCGGCTTATTATACAGCTCCTCCGATGGTGCAATTTCTACAATCTTGCCGAGGTACATGACGGCAATCCTGTTTGAGATGTGCTTAACCACCAAAAGGTTATGCGCGATAAACAGGTAGGTAAGGCCCAGCTTCTTTTGCAGATCCTCGAACATGTTTATAATCTGCGCCTGAATCGAGACGTCGAGCGCCGATACAGGCTCGTCGCAGACTATAAACTTCGGGTTTACCGCCAAGGCCCGGGCAATGCCAATGCGCTGCCTCTGGCCACCCGAGAACTCATGCGCATAACGTGTTGCGTGCTCGCTGTTAAGCCCGACAAGGGACATCAGTTCCAAAATCCGTTCGCTGCGCTCTTTCTTTGTGCTATAGAGCTTGTGCACGTCTAGAGGTTCGCCGATTATGTCGCCTACTGTCATTCGCGGGTCTAGCGAAGAATATGGGTCCTGAAAGACCATCTGGGCCTTTTTTCTATATTCTTTAATTGTTTTTTTGCTCTCGATTTTTACCCCGTCGAATATAATTTTCCCTGATGTCGGTTTATATAGATGCAAAATGCTGCGCCCGACAGTCGTCTTGCCGCAACCTGACTCGCCGACAAGGCCCAACGTTTCCCCTTCTTTTATGACAAATGAAACGTCGTCAACCGCCTTGAGTGTCAGCGATTCGAAAAGGCCGTTAGGTATACTGAAATACTGCTTTAGGTTTTTAACTTCAAGCAGGTTTTTACACTCGCCATTATTCATTTCTCGCAGAGCTCCTTCAAACGCTCCAGTGTAATAGAGCCGTCGGCCAGCTTGTCCTTTATGTTCTTCCAGCAGCGCGAATAATGCCCGTCGCCGACGGCGATTTCTTTCGGCATGTGCCTTAGGCACACCTTCATTGCTGCGTCGCATCGCGGTGCGAACGGGCAGCCGTCGGGCATATTCAAAAGGTCAACCGGAGAGCCTCCGATCGGGCGCAGTCGCTCTCTCTTTTCAACAGACGGAAGCGACCTGAGCAACCCTTTCGTGTACTCGTGTTTCGGATTATAGAAAATGTCGTCAACCGAGCCTCTCTCGCAGATACTACCCGCGTACATAACGATAACCTCGTCGCACATTTCCGCGACCACGCCTAGGTCATGCGTGATGAGTATTATCGCCATGCCAAGCTTTTTCTGCAGCTCCTTCATCAGGTCGAGTATCTGCGCCTGGATTGTGACGTCGAGCGCCGTCGTCGGCTCGTCGGCTATAAGTATGTCGGGATTGCAAGCCAAAGCCATCGCAATCATGACTCTTTGGCGCATGCCGCCCGAAAACTCGTGCGGGTATTGGCGTATACGCTTTTCAGGCTCGTTTACACCGACAAGCGTCAAGAGCTCAATCGCTCTTTCGTAAGCCTGTTTTTTTTCAAGGTCGGTATGAAGCAGGAGCGTTTCCATTAGCTGATTCCCGATTGTGAAGACCGGGTTAAGGCTTGTCATGGGGTCCTGGAATATGATGCTTATTTTATTACCCCGTATCTTTTGCATCACCTCTTCGCCGGCCCCAACCAGCTCCTGCCCTCTGAACTTAATGCTGCCGCTCACGATGCGGCCGGGAGGAGTGAGTATCTGAAGTATTGAGTATGCGGTCACGCTCTTTCCCGAGCCGGACTCTCCCACGATACCCAAAACCTTTCCCTCTTCCAGCTCAAAGCTGACGCCGTTTACCGCCTTTACCTCGCCGGAAGGGGTGAAAAAGGATGTATGCAAATTTTCAACTGTCAGCAATTTCATTTTTTCCTCATATCAACATAGCAACTGATTTATTTTTTCAGCTTCGGGTCAAATGCGTCGCGAAGCCCGTCGCCAAGCAGGTTGAGCGAAAGGACTATTAGGCAGATGACCACAGCCGGGATTATTAGCCTGTGCGGATAGCTGTACACGCTTGCCAGAGCCTCCGAAGCCAGCGATCCGAGACTGGGCATCGGGATGGACACGCCGAGGCCTAAGAAGCTAAGGAAGCTCTCTGTGAATATCGCGGACGGGATTTGAAGCGCGGTCGAAATAATTATAACGCTAATGCAGTTTGGAAGCAGGTGTTTTGTTATAATCCGGTATGAGCTTGCGCCGATGGATTTCGCGGCAAGCACAAACTCCTGCTGTTTAATCGACAAAATCTGTCCCCTAATAAGCCGCGCCATGCCCACCCAGTAAAGCAAGGCAAAAACTATAAATATGCTTATCATCCCGCTGCCTAGCTTTGAAAGCGGCGAGTTGTCTATGACGTTTCCAAATGCTATTTTAAGGACGACCGAAAGCAGGATTATCATTAACATATCGGGCAGCGAGTAAATAATGTCGACGATACGCATCAACAGAAGGTCTACTTTTCCGCCGAGGTATCCGGCTACGGATCCGTAAACGACGCCTATTATCAAAACGATTATGCTGGCGAAAAAGCCGACCATTAGCGAAATCCGGGTTCCGTAAATTATCCTGATGAAGTAATCCCGCCCGTGGTTGTCGGTGCCGAAAATGTGAGGGAATATTTTCTCGCCTTGCGCGATGCGCTGCTTTTCGGTTTCGCCGAACTCAAAGGGCTTGAGGTTGTTATAAGATGAATCAATAGGCTGCCCGGGGGTTATACCAAGCTGCTGGTCGTATGAATAGGGATAAAATATCGGGACTATAGTCACTAACAAAACGATTGCAACAATTATAAAGAAGCAAGCCATCGCTATTTTGTTACGCCACAGCCTTTTAAGACCGTCCTTTAAGAAGGTGGTGCTTTCGCGCATCCGGTCCTGCAGCGCCTTCTCTTCGCTTGTGGCAAGATCGAAATCTTTTAAATCTATCTGAAAGCTAAGCGGATTCTTTTTCGGCATGGTGTCTATGTCATGAGTTGAGTTTTTTGGCATCGGTAAGCCTCCACATTACGACAAATCCACACGGGGATCGAATATTTTATAAAGGATGTCGGATACCAGCATGAGGATCACTATAAGCGTGGCAAGGAAGATTGTGGTGCCCATAATCAAGGTGTAGTCGCGGTTTGTGATGCTCGAAACGAAATATTTGCCAAGCCCGGGCACCGCGAATATTTTCTCTACAACAAGGCTGCCGGTAAGTATATAAGCTAGCATCGGGCCGGAATAGGTGATAACCGGCGTCACTGCGTTCCTTAAGGCATGCTTGAAAATAATCTTTGAGGGCTTTAGGCCTTTAGCACGCGCTGTGCGTATATAGTCCTGCCCAAGCACGTCGAGCATGCTCGAACGCGTGAGCCTTGTTATATACGACATTGGGTAAAGGCTCAATGCTATGACTGGGAGTACAAGCCCACCGACAGTATCGCCGTTCGCGGGCAATAGGTTTAGCTCCACGCAAAATACCAAAAGCATAAACGTTGCCACGATGAACGATGGCATCGCGACAAAGGCTGTCGATAAAACCATTATAAGCTTGTCCAGAAATTTGTTATGGAAAACGGCGGCTAGGGAGCCGAACACCAACCCAATAGTAATGGCAATAGCAGCAGCAACCGCGCCGATTTTCATGCTGACTTTAAACCCTTCCTTGATGATGTCGGACACCATGCGCCCCCTTTGCTTTATGGAAGGGCCAAAATCAAATCTCATAACTCCCTTGAGGTACTCGACGAATTGCTCGCCGAGCGGTTTGTCAAGCCCGTATTTAGCCTCGAGCGCAGCCGTAACTTCGGCGCTTGGCGATTTTTCGCTCAAAAATGGCCCGCCGGGTATGGCGTGCATCGAGAAGAACGTGATCGTTATAATTAAAAAAATAGTAACAATCGCAAGAATCAAACGCTTTAGTATATATTTAGCAAGTTTTGTGTCCACGAAAACCCTCCAACGCATTACTATATTAATTTACTAAAACAAAGTGCAACCTTAGCTAGTACAAATATGCATTTTAATATATTTTTAAGTAAAATGCAATACGAAATAAAAAAATATTTTAGGTTTTTAATAACCAATTTTCATGGTTAAATTATCTTTATTAGAGGATCTTGCAGCATTTTACATAAATTGCTTCTTTTGCGGCCATACGCCCTGCTTTTTGTAAGTGAAAGTCTAAATTTTTCCGCCTGCAAGGCTAATTTCCGTGGAAATAGCATATTTACCCTTTTTCCTACTCATTTATATGGATTCAAAAGGATATATCTTTTTCCGAAGGAAAATATATTGAATACATAGTGAAAGAAAAATTGTATAAATATTCAAAATAAGAATTAATACGAAGTCAAAAATTGATTTAATTCGGCACACATTGTGTTTTTAACAGACATTTTTTATTCTATATTAATTAATAAAATTGCGCAAGTTTATAGTTATTTTTTTCATTAAATTATTGCTTTGTTAAGGCAAACAAAAAAGGGCTTTACGAGATGATCAGAACTCGCAAAGCCCTATTTTGGCTATGTTTTACTCCCCGTAAAACGCGTCCATGGTTTTCTGAATGCTCGAGTCAATCTGTTTTTTGTACCTTTCAATAATCGAAGCCACACTGCTGTTGCCGCCGTCCACCGCGGATATGATCGCGCCGTTGAGCGCCGATGTCCATCCGTAGATGATGCCGGCGTCAAAATACTGCGTGTCGCGGATTAACTTCAGCATCTCTATTGATTCCTCGTTGCGCAGCCCCTTCTGCGAGAGCGTCACGTCATAGAATACCGGCGTGACGTCCCTGTAGCTTACATACGCCATCGCGTCCATTACCGCGCCGGTGGTATTGGGGTCGGGGTTTGTCACCGGGATAACCAATAGGAACGCCTGCCTGGTTTTTGCCGAGTAGTATTCTTTCTGGGCCTCCTCAAATTTTGGCGCCGGCACTATGCCGTACGGGTCTTCCATCGTCCTCAGGCGCGAGGCGGCTTTCAGCTCGGCGCAGGTGAAAAGCGCCCTGCCGTTCATAAAGATGTTTTCATAATGGAACAGGCTGTCGACCGACTCGTTAGCGTTCAGATAATACCCTTGCGTGGAGAGCAGGTCGGCTACTTTCGTGCAAACGTCATAGAAGCGCTGGGTTTCAATCGCAAGCACCGGATAGCCTTGGTCGTCCTTGCTGACAAACCGCTCGCCCGAGCCGAGCAGCAACGTTAGAGTACCTGCATTGAACGAAGTATAGCCGTAAATGCATTTCCCGTTAGCGTTCCACGAGAAGCTGTCGTCGCCGTTGAGGTTTGCTCCGGCTTTGACAAGCTCCGCGAACTTGTCAAACGTCCATGTCCCGTCTTTTACAAGTTTATAAGGCCGCTCAAGGTTTAGATCCTCAAACAATTTTTCATTAAAGAAGAGGCACCACGTACCCTGAAGGGTGAAAATATTTATATCGCACGCTGCAAAAAACAACGCGCCGTCTTTGCCTAAAGCCCCTTCGGTGCGTAGCTTTTGGTTCCACCAGTTGCCGTCAAAGTTGATTTCGGAAATCTTTGACAAATCATAAAACATATGCTGAGCAGCATATGAGCCGAGATATGTCGTGTCACCCGTCCAGCCCGGGCAGAATATCGCGTCGTACGCGTCTTCTCCCGCCTTGATAACGGTGTTAATTTTACTATACACGTTATCTATTATCTCTTCGGCGACAGCGATTTTAAGGTTGAAAGTTTTCTCAATAAAGCGGTTCCGATTATAAATAGCATCGTCGAGGACTTCGCCGGTCATTGTATCGCGGTCAAGATACTCATAAAAGCCCCATGTCGTCGTTGTGCCGAGGAGAGTGAAGTCTTCGCCGCCCAAATCAAGCTGTGGATATATGTATCTTTCCTCTTCCTCAGCTTCCGTGGTGTCCTGTACGGCGGTCGTGTCTGCCGTCTGGCTGGTCTTATTGTCCCCTGCGCAAGACGAGAAAACGAAAACAACCAAAAGTATAAGCGCAAGCAAAAAGGCTATAGTTTTCTTGCCCATAAACTTGCCTCCCTAGCATTTTGCCGAGCGTTAACCCGCAACGGCTTTTGTTCAATTTCATTATATTACAGAGGATTCCCACTGTCAATATTTTGCACAACTAATAATTAGTGTTATTTTCGATATTTTATTCAAGCTGAAAATGCGCTTCCGCACCTTGCGGCTCCATAATATGGCGCGCCAGCCGTCGGGTTTGTAACAAGCACGGTTAAAAAATAGGGGCAAGGCGATAACCTTGCCCCGTAAAGTCTTTAAGCTTTATATACCTTGACGCTGAAACACCCTTCCTTTGGAACCGTTTTAGTCATTACAATCCTATACACGCCATCCGCACCCCATGCGGACCTGAGCCGTGCGTCGCTTGTGTCGCAATGCTCGATGTCGACCTTTACGTTTTCTTCGCTAAACTGCATATAGAATGCGGTTTCTTCGTTTATCTTTACTTTAATCAGCCCGCTCTCTATAACCTCGGGCTTCTTCCACACCATGAAGTTCCAGCATATCGTGCCCTCGCCGGTTTCAAGCACGAAGCTGTCGGTAATCTCAATATACCCTTTTTCGCTTTCCTTACGGTGCATTCTGTATGTGCGGCTATATAGCTTTACATTCGCGTCTTTCGGGTATGCGTTATTTATATCCAACGAGAAAACCGCCTCGTCATCGCTCATATCATATTTGACATTAGTAGCGCGGTATTGCCCGCCTGGGCTTTGCATTTTTCCGTTTATCGTCGGCAAGTTATGGTACTGGGACTGCATTGTCCAAATTTCATACCTTTGTGAGCTGAAGGTCTTCTTTGTATAGGTCTCGACCCCGACGTCTATTATGCCCGGTAGCCCGTCGACGAACACAATGCAGGATCCGACGTCGTTGTGGTTGTGGCTTTCGGCGTTGTGCCCTCCTTTTGCCGCGAGGTATAGCCCTTCTGCAGAGCCGGCTTTCTCGCGTGCGACCATAACCTGTATGCCGTCCATCCACACGTCCCGGACATATGGAGGCTCCGATTTTTGGCTTGCCAGCTCCGCGTAGTTGAATATAGCCGGCAGCGCTCGCCTGAGCGCTTCAGACCTGAAATCGGCATTTGTCGGAACTCCGACGGCAAGCGCCACCATAGCCGGGTCGCCGATACGCTTGCCATAGCGATAAATCATGTCTTTTGCGATATCGATCCTCGCGCCGCCATCCGCAAAGTTTATAAAGTATTTGTCCGCGATATGGCAGCGGTAAATATAGCGACCGATCTGGCGGACCAGCTCGTTCTGGAAGAAATCGATTTTGCCGCTCGATGCTTTATAAAGCTGGTCGAGGCAATCGAACAGCGCACCGCCCGCGACATTCCAATATGAGGTGCCTTCGTCGCAGCCACCGTCGTCGTGGTATGAGTTTACAAAGCAGTCAAGGCACCTGAACATCTTTTCAATAGCTTTGGCTCGACGGACGCTGTCGGGCTCGCATAAAAGGAAAACGCTCATTACGTTTGCGACGATCCACGGGGTCCAGTTGTTGACCGCCCTGTTTACGGTTCCCATCCACCAGAAGTCCTCGCGGCACAAAAACGGCTTTTTAATGCGCTCCTCAAGCTCAATATCTATCCTTCTTGACACCAGGTGAGTAACCTTGTCAAGCTCGTCGGCCAAAAGGTATTTCGTCCAAGCCAAAAGCCCGCCCGTTTCGGCGGCGAAAAGGTCTATGTATCTGTCCTCGACGTCGGGGAGCGGCTCGTTTGCCCGCACGCCGTTATGGGCGGACACCCCCCAGAATGACTCCTCGCAAATGCACCAGATGCCGTTTATAATGTCGTCTATAAACCTGCCCTTACCTTCCACGCATTCGCCGAGCACCAATGCCGCCAAAGCCCTACGCCTTGGGAAATGGCGGTCTTCGTATACCCTTCTGTCGCCTGTCCTCATATAAGCCATAAAGCTGGTCGCGGGAAGCGAAGGCCACTCAAATCCTAAATATTTTTCCGCCTGCCGCACACAAGCGCTTGCCACTTCCTCGGGAATGTTCTCCCATTTGTCCCTCTCGGACGCTTTGGGATATGGGTGAAAACTCTCGGGGGCTTCGATAAAATCGATTACCCTGTTTCTTCTTAGCCACTCGACAAACACGGCTACGGCTCCTTTCAAGCAGTTTTTGAGCGGACTGCCTACAAAACGCGCGATACGTCTTGCGGGTTTTACTATATTATACCACTCGACGGCTATCGTAACACAAAGAAGTTCTGTTGTCAACCACGAAAAACCAAAAAACCTCTGCTTGCCAAACGGGCAAGCAGGGGGATTAACTTATTCGGTTATTTGCCAAAGAAATATACATACCTCATAAGCAGCGTTGCGGCCTGCGCGCAGGTGGCGTAGCCTAGCTTTAGGCTCGGCTTTGACCGGCTCAAAGTTGACATCCCTCTAAAAACTTTATAAAATTAAAGCAGTCCATTATTGCGAAACAAGAGGCATATCAATGGGCAAATACGGAATAGTTATGACCACATTACAAAATGAAGAGCAAGCGCAGCCGGTTATTGAGGAGCTTATTAAATCAAAGCTTGCCGCATGCGTCCAGCAGATAGGAATAAAGAGCCACTACACTTGGAAAGGCGAGCTTTGCCGTGAGGATGAAATTTTAGTGCTTATTAAAACAAAAAAGGAGCTCTACCCGCTCATTGAGAAAAAGCTCCTCGAGCTTCACCCGTACGAGGTGCCGGAAATTATAATGCTAGATATCGAGCAAGGAAGCGCCACGTATCTCGCTTGGATAGACGGGGAAACCCAAAGCGAATAAGCCACGATACCAGCGCAGGCTTATGATGGAGGCAAATATGAAAATTAGGCTTTTAAGCTACAACATTCAACACTGCCGCGACTATTTACGCTCAAAGAAAGAAGGCAGGGAGATTTTAGATTTCGACCTAATAGCCGGCGCAATTAAGTCACAAAACGCAGACGTTGCGGTGCTAAACGAGGTCAGGGGCGAAGGGAGCCATCCGGATTATTTAGACCAAACTAAAATTTTAGCCGAAAATGCCGGATTTGGCTACTACAGATTCGGGGAGGCGATAAAGCTCCCGCCCGATTTGCCATATGGCAACGCGCTGCTTTCAAAACATCCGATTGCCGAATTTGAGGTTATAAAAATCCCCGACCCGCCGGTTAAGGACGAGAATGCGTATTATGAATCACGCTGTATAATGCGGGCGAGGATAAAAATAGGCGAAAAAGAGCTTACAGTTTTCGGATCCCATTTCGGGCTCGCGCGCAGCGAGCAAAAGAACGCTGTAACGGCTGCCGTAGAGCTACTTGACGGCTGCGATACGCCCCATGTCCTTATGGGCGACTTTAATATGGAGCCGAACAACGAAAAGCTTTTGCCCATTTACGAGCGGATGGTCGACACGGCGGAGTTTTTCGGGGAGGTAAAATACAGCTTCCCGTCAGATAATCCCACCCGCAAAATCGACTATATATTCGTTTCATTAGATTTGAAAGTGTTATTTGCCGACATCCCCTGTATCGTGGCGTCGGATCACAGGATGGTTGTAGCTGATATAGAATTATAAAAGAAACGCTTCCACATGGAAAAGCACACCCATGTGGCAGCTTTTTAGCCTACATAATTTCGGCAATAGCAACGATTATTTTTACATTATGGTGCTTTAAGAGAATATTAAAAGCCGGCAGCCTCCCCAATAGGAGCCGCCGGCTTATTTATTCCTTTAGCCTATCTTTTCAAAGTTCTCGCAGAGTTTTTGCAGCGTAGTTTCTGCCGACTTGAGCGTTTTTGCAAATGTTGAAGCAACGTCGGTGCTTGCGCTCTTTTCAAGGTTTACAAGCATTGTCCTGAAATTTCCGATGTTAGTGATATACCCGATGTCGAATATCTTGTTTGAAAATATAATGTCAAGCATTCCTTTCGACTCTTCGTCGCGCACGACTTTGCCGTTAAGGCAGATGTCATAAAACGCGGGGGATATGGTAGACACCGACTCAGCCGCAAGCGACTCGAGGATAAGCGATGCGAATTCAGGGTCGGCGGTCACCGGCACGCTGAACATTATTGAGGTTTCTTCGGGCAGCGTGTAATACTGGATCTGTTTTTCGTCGAGCTTCGGGAACGGGACTATGCCGAAGTTAACCTCAAGCGAGCGCAAATCGCGAGGTATCGGCTCAAGAACCGACGAGCGGAACAGCGCCCCGCCGTTTGCAAACCACGCGGTAGCCGTGGCCCAGTTCCCGCCGTTATTAGCGACATACTGGTTCGCCATCAGAGTTTTCGATTTATCAATAGCAATCTCAAGCGCTTTAATCGCGAGCTGTATATTGCGGTCGGTATTGTAAGCGACAACAAGCTCGCCGCTCGGGTCTTTTACAACCACTTGGCCGCCGCCGGCGAAATACATCATCCAGGAGCACCCGTCCTGGCTGAAGAACCCCCAGCGGTCATTATAGTCCATCACCGAGTCGCCGTTAAGGTCGGTGTTTACGTCTGTTATGTATTGATTAAACCTATCAATTGTCCATGTGCCGTCGTACACATACTGATATGGGTAGTCGAGATTCAAGCTCTTACACATGTCCTTGTTAAATACCATTGTGTACACGCGCACGTTCGTTGCCGGAGAAATATCGCCTGTGAGATTATATAAAGCGCCGCGATACGTAAGGTCACGAACTATAGACTGGTCCCACCACGGGGCTTCAAGGTTTGTATAAGGCAGGTTATGGAAATTTAAAAACTGCCCTTCCTGCGCAAGGGGGTATGTATCTGAAATCCTGCCGAATACAGCGCTGAATGTGGTATCGCCCGAAGCTATCGCATTGCTAGCGTCGGTCCTTATAGCCGTCGAATAATGCGAAACAATTGATGTGTTGTATATTTCGCCTATTTTCGCGTTGCGGTTGTACATCGCGTCGTTTAGAGACTCGCCATTTAGCTCTTCGGGCACGACCATATACCACGTAAGCTGCTTGTTAGGAGGCTCATGAGTAAGGACAACAAATTCCCTGCCGTCAAAGTCTTTCTTCGGCAGGTTTGCCGATTCCCAGTTTATCTTATTCGTTTCCGCAATCTCCCCCGAAGTCGCATCAGCAGCATTTTCGGTGTCAACCTTTGATACTGGGCTGTTTGCTGCGCCGCCGCATGAAGCAGCTAATAGCGCAGTCAAAAACGCTAAAGCAAACGCTATAAACCGTCTCGGGCTCAGCATCATACACATATCCTCCGCTGTATTTTGAGAAATATTGCAACAGCTAGCATAAAATTTCATTGTTAACTGCGAAAGAACCGTTTTTTAACACACTGTTAATTATCTTAATATTCCGTAAAAGAAAATGTATGCCAAAATTGGGCAGAATTGTTGACATCGTCTGTAACGTTTGCTACAATGAACCTGATATGTGAAAAATTTTCGTGCGCCAATACCCAGCCGAATCGAAGAACGAAAGGGGATATTTGAGTGTCAAAAAGGCTAATATCTTTATTATTGCTCGTCGCCGTATTAGCCTTCGGCGCTTGCAGCAATGCGTCTTCGGGTAAATCGACGCTGCCGGAAGACACCACCAGTACTGCCGAGCTACAAAGCGAAAGCGAGGGGTTAAACAGCCGTGAAAAAATTGACGACGAGCTGGGCAGCTACAATTTTGACGGGTATAAATTCCGTATCGCGACTTGCAACAATATGACCGACCACTACTTTATGGAAGAAAGCTCTGGCGATGTGGTCGACGACGCGATTTACACGCGCAACCGCACGGTTGAAGAACGCTTTAACTGCAAAATTACCGTTGTAAACGATACCGGGCACCGCGAAACCGGGATTATAATCAATACCGTCACCGCAAACGAGGATGCGATTGACCTCGTGTGCTGGCATGTGGTGGTCCTTGGCCAAATCGTGCCTAACGGTTACTTTTTAAACTGGTACGATATCCCTAAAGTGAATTTCGAAAAGCCTTGGTGGTCCGACTCCAACATCAACGACCTTACATACAACGGCGTTTGCATTACCGCAATCGGGGACTTCATTTTATCCGCAATTGGCAAGACGTACTGCGTTTTCTATAATAAAAAGCTTGGGGCGGATTACGGCATCCCGGACCTATATAAGATTGTAAACGACGGAAGCTGGACTATCGACTATCTTATCAGCCTTTCTAAAGACATTTACGTCGACCAAAACCACAACAGCCAGGTTGACAACGACGATCTTTACGGCTTAACATCAGACTGCATGTCTAATGTATGCGCGTACCTCTGGGCATTTGACAACCCGATTTATAGAAAAAATAATGAAGGAAAGCTGGAATTCTCGCTCAACCTCGATAAGACTGCGAGCATCGTGCAAAAGATTCTCGAAGGGTTTACCACCTACGAAGGCATTCGCATGGACCGAAATTACACCAACGTCGACGGGGCATTTAGGCACATGTACGGCCGCGACATGTTTGCGCGCGGGCTTTCTGTCTTCGCTAACGCCAATATAGGAGACGCGCTCGGATATTTCCGCGACCTTGAGGACGATTACGCGATTTTGCCCTACCCGAAATGGGACGAAAACCAGTCGAAATATTACACGATGGTCGACGGCAGCCATCAGGTAATGGCTGTGCCGATAACCGTTTCGAATACCGAGCTTATCGGCGTTATCACCGAGGCGCTTTGCGCTGAAAGCTATAAAAAAGTCGTACCCGCTTACTATGACGTCGCCCTGAAGTTCAAAGGCACCCGCGACGAAGAATCGATTGCGATGCTCGACATGATTGTAAACAGCCGGGTGTTTGATTTCGGCTATGTCTACGACGCATGGAGCGGCGCGGCATTCATCATACAAAACCTTGTTGACCAAAACAACCCCAACGTCGCATCATATTGGGCAAAATACGAAAAGTCCATAATGAAGCATTACGAATCGGTCATCGAGTATTTTGAAAACTTCTACAGCAACCAAAACGCGTAAACTTTAAGCTCGCCCCGTTTGCCATCCGTGAAAATGCGGCTTAGGCAAACGGGCGATTTTAATGCCTTTTCGGAGGGATGAGCGATGAAAACATACAGGGGAGAGTATTTGAGGGAAATTGTCTTCCCGCTCTCGGGCATAGGGACAGGCGGGATTGGGATTTCCGGTATAGGCGCGCTTGTCGACTGGGAGTTAACCGGTAGGGCTAATAAGTTTTCAGTAAACGAATACACCCATTTTGCAATCAAAGCCGAGCGGAGTGGAAAAGTTTTAGACGCGCGGGTTTTGCACGGAGATTTGACAAAGGACCTCATGGGCGTGCCATACGCCGCGCACCACCATTCCTGGGGCTATGGACATGGCCCGAACCGTACCACGCTCGCCGGGATCCCGCACTTTAGCGACGTCGCATTCCGCGGATTTTTCCCTTTCGCAAACATAACATACAGCGCTGAAAAAATGCCCGCAGATATTGAGCTTCTCGCCTTTAACCCTTTCATCCCGGGCGACGAGGACAACAGCTCATTGCCAGCGGCATTTTTCGAGTGGAATATAAAAAACACCTTTAGCGAAGAAACCGACTACACGCTTGCTTTTTCAGTAGGGAATCCGTTCCGGACTTCCGACGGCGGGTTTGACAAGTTCCTTTCGGACGGCAGTACGTCTTCTATCCTTCTTTCAAGCAAAAACTACACGCCCGAGCAACCCGAGTATGGCGAGCTTTTGGTGTCGACCAACTGGCTGGATGTTTCATATCAGGAATACTGGTACCGTAGCGGGTGGTTTGACGACCTTGTGACCTTCTGGCGCGAGTTTTCGTCGCCCGGCAAGCTGAAAAACCGCCATTATGATAACAATAACCTCAACGGCAAGATTGACACTGGAGATATGGCGACACTCGCCGCACATGTCAGGCTCATGCCCGGCGAAAGCAAAAAGATCCGCTTTTTGCTGACGTGGTACTTCCCAAACTTCGTAAAGTATTGGGACAATCAAAGGCCGGTGTGGAAACACGAGTACTGCCGGCGGTTTAATAGCGCAATAGATGTACAGCGGTACTGCTTTGAAAATTGGGATACGCTTTACTGTGAATCGATGAAATTTAGCAATGCGCTCTTCGGGAGCTCGCTTCCGCCTGAATGCGTCGACGCCGCCGCTTCAAACCTAGCGGTCCTTAAAAGCGCTACCTGCCTTAGGCTTGAAAACGGCGAGTTTTGGGCTTTTGAAGGCACAAACGCAAACAGCGGCTCGTGTGAGGGAACTTGCGACCATGTATGGCAGTATCAGTATTCCCTTCCCTTCCTGTTCCCGCGGCTTGCACGGAATATTCTAGAAATCAATTACGAAAACAACGTCAAAGAAAACGGGGAGATGATGTTCCGCACCATGCTGCCGCTCGGCAGCGGGAAGTGGAACTTCAGGGCTTGCGTCGACGGGCAGATGGGCAGCATCCTCCGCTTCTACCGCGAGTGGAAACTTTCGGGCGACGACGCATGGCTGCGTAAATATTGGGGCACTGTCAAAAAGACGCTGGAGTATGCGTGGAGCCCCGATAACCGCGATTTATGGGACCCTGACAAATCCGGAGTGCTGACGGGACGGCAGCACCACACGCTGGACGTCGAACTTTTCGGCCCAAGCTCGTGGCTCACGGGTTTCTATCTCGCCGCTCTCGCCGCCTGCGCCGAAATCGCCGACTACCTTGGTGAGCATGATAAAGCCGAAGAATACCGCGTGATTTTAGAAAAAGGCAAAAAACATGTAGAAAACGAGCTTTATAACGGGCGCTACTACATTCAGAAAATTGATGTGTCCAACAAATCCCTGCTCGACCGCTTTGCGGAATATGACCCCAGTATTTACAGCTACTACTGGAACAGCGAGAAGAACGAAATAAAATACCAATATGGCTGCGGCTGCGAAATCGACCAGCTCGTCGCGCAGTGGCACGCCACATTGATTGGGATTGGAGATATATTTGACAAGAATCATCGCAAGACCGCAGCGCGCTCGCTATATGAGATAAATTTCAAATCCATGCGCGAAGTGTTTAACCCCTGCAGGGTGTTCGCTCTAAACGACGAGCGCGGCGTTGTAATTTGCGAGTGGCCGCAAGGCGAGTACAAGCCGCAAATCCCAATCCCGTACGCCGAAGAGTGCATGACAGGATTTGAGTATGCGGCAGCGGGGCTGATGATTCAGGAGGGACTCGTCGATGAAGGAACCGAGGTAGTGAGGGCAATCCGCGACCGGTACGACGGCAAAAAGCGCAATCCCTATTCGGAAATTGAGTGCGGGGCAAGTTATGCGCGCTCGATGGCAAGCTTTGCGCTGCTTGCCGCGTTCTCAGGCTTTAGGTTTGACATGACTAAAGGCGAGATCGGGTTTGACCCGGTTACAAAAGAGCGGCCGTTTATGTGTTTTTGGTCCGTCGACGGCGCTTGGGGAACAGTGCAAATCGGAATTGATAAGATTGTCCTCACGGTACTAAAGGGAAAACTAAATTTAAATGCCTTCATACTCCCAGGCGGTTTTGCTGCGAAAGCGGCTTACAACAGCGGCGAAAAGGCGCCGTTTGACATTGAAGGCGGCAAAATTATGTTTGTCAGCCCCGTATGCGTATACGATACGTTGTGTATAGAAGCATAAATAGGCATTGATTTGAGCCGCAAACTAACCTCCAACAAAAAATGCCTGACCTTGCCCATTTTCGGGCAATATCAGGCATTTTTTATTTGCTTTTTATTCTTCGCACTTTTCAGGCATTTCGGTCATGCGCAGCCTCGCGCAGCCGTAGGGGATAAAGCGTTTTTTAACTGCAGGCCCAGTCGGCTTGCGCGAGTTTGGCTCGACCGCGCATATACCATACTCCATCTTCCAGTCAAGCGGGTACATATAAGTTTCGATAACCACCGGCGGTTTGGAGTGCGAGAACGGGATATCCGAGACCTCGTTTTCGTGGACCTCAAACTCGCCGCTGGCAAAGCCGAACGCCCAATCCGAGTCTGTGTAGAGCTCGTAGTCGCAATATGGGAATTTGCGCTCAACGCCGCCTCTTATGTACTCGAACGGCCTCCATTCCTCGTTTAACTCGAGCGAGTAAAGCAGCGGGCCTCTCCAAAGGCAAGCCATGCCGCGCGGGCGGGCTACAAGCGAGCACTCGAAAACGAGCTTAACTTCAATTTTGCTTTGCCCCGACCAGGTTCGCTTTATGCGGTAAAACTCGCCGCATTTTACCTGCTCGCCGTCGACATACGCCGCAGCAGCCGAACCGGGTATGCGGATTGAAAACTCAAGCTCAACCGGTTTTTCGGCATCAATAGTGTATACGAGCAAGCCTTTGAACGGGTATTCTGTGTCGAGCCTGCACTTTACCTCTGTGCCGCCTATTTCAATTCGCGCCTCAGACGGAACCGGTATGACCGAAGCCAGCCCACCCGGCGTGCGCATGAAAGCCGACAGCGCAAATTTCGGCCAGCCCTGGTTAAAGTTTGCGGTGCAGCAGCCATAGTTCGGTTCAAGCCCGAACAGGTGGGACTCGCCGGAATTGGTGCGGAAGATCACATGCCCGTCGGGTAGCCTTGAGCACTGCACTTGGTTTGTCATCTGGTCGTACTGGTGGGTCCACATATCCTCGCTGATGGTAGCGGGAAGAGCGTTAAACGCAAGCTTCTCGAGCCTGTCGCCCCAGTATGGATCGCCGGTAATCGAGAGCAGCTGCTCATATGAATACATCGCTTCGACCACGCCGCAAAGCTCGGTGCCTTGCACGGGGCTGTCGCCCGAGACGCATTCGTCGCCTGTAAATTGGCCGCATGCCATGCCATGGTACTTGTCAAGCGTTTCTATCGCGAGTTTTGCAAATCTATTCGGGTCCCCGCCATACATCCTGCTTATCAGCGCGCCCGATTTTAAGCACATCGAAAGGTTTACTACATGCGTAAGGTAAGTCCAGCGCCTCTGCGGGACCATGTCCCTGTAATGCTCAAACAGGGTCTGGTAGTCAAAGCCCTGCACCCTCAGCTTGTGCGCAAGGTCAAGCAGCCAATCTTCGCCGGTTTTCTCGTAGAGCCAGAAAATCGGTATCAGCGCCTCAAACCATCTCGCCGCGCCCCAGTTGAACAGTGTGCAGGAGTTGATATGGTTGCTGAAATTGCGAAGGGCTGCGGTCAGCGCCGGAACAATGCGCTCGTCGCCGGAGCACTCCGCATAGACCATCATAACTTTAGCCATTAAAATTAGCGCCCACATATCATAGCCGCCGCGATGTTCCGGCGGGCAGGGGCAAATCCAGCCGTCCGGTTCCTGGCGGTTCAGAATTGCGTCCATATATTTTGCCGCACGGCTCTGCATGTCCTTGTCGTCAAGCAGGTAGGCGAGCGGAATAAAACCGTCAAGCCAATAAGGAACCCGCTCCCAGCCTTCCCTGTCGCCACCAACCCAGCGGCTGTCGCGCACATCCGGCCACATTTTATCAAGATTGCCGGAAAGCCCGTTCGCCTGTATTTCAAGCTGCCGCCTTAGCCAGCCAAGCGGCTTAATGTCGCGCGCCGGCAAAAATTCCATTGCAACGGGTCTAAGCATTTTTGCTCCTCCCTTTTTTAGCTATCTTTTGTCTCTCTCCTTGAGTGACCACCGAAATTATAGCAGAAAAACGCTACGGTTGCACTACCTTTTATAATTTTTATCAAAAAAGCCCGCAAAACAAAACGCCTATCCCGGATTGCCCGGAATAGGCGTTTTAAATTTTACTTTATACTATATTACTTCCACTCGGCGGAGAAGCCGGCGTTGAACTCACGGCCGCCCCACGCGTCTTTGATGGTGACAACGAGGTGGTTCTCGCCCTGTTTGAACAGCTCAGCCACAGTGGCGGTGTCGAGCTCGTAATGGGTAAGTCCGCCGTTCCAGTCCTGAGCTACGCAGTTACCGTCGTCGACAAATATCTCGGTGCCGTTGAGGTATACATGGATCGTGTTGTCGTAGAAGCAATACCAGTCGAAGTAGTCGGCTGTCTTGAGCTTCTCAACGTCGGTGATCTCGATAGTCCTGTAGAGAATGAGGCCGTGGTTGCTGCCGGTCCAGCCGATCTCTTCTGCCACCGCGCTAAAAGGCGACTTGGCGGTCGGCCAGGACTTGAGCATCTCGGCGTCGGTCGTGAAGTTGGGATTTTCGGCTATGAACTTAGCCATCTCGTCGGTGGCTTCATCGTAATAACCGCCGGCAGCGCTGCCGTCGATTTCGCCGTTACCGTCGGTGTACGGGCAATAGAATACTTTGTAATGCCACTCAGCGCCCGGGTCAAAGAACCTGAGCGAAGCCTTCGTGGACGATTTCTCGTAAGTAAGCGAAAGGTCAAGCTCGCGCCCGCCCCAGCAGTTCTTAATCGAGATCGCTATGTAGTTTGTGCCTTCAACGAGGAAGTCCTTAAGCGTGAGCGGCTGGTCGTCGATATTGTAGTTTATCGGCTCATAGTCGCCGTTCCAGTCGCCAACGCCGCAGTTGGCGTCATTTATAAAGTATGGCTTGCCGTTTATATAAATGTAAACCGTGTTATCGTAAAATACATTGAGCGAGTAATGAATGTCGTCGCTAAGGTCTTTGATCTCAAAAGTCTTGTAGACCATAAGGCCGTTGACGTTAACCGGGTCGGTGATGAAAGGCGTTTCTGCCGCCATCATAACGCCGATGCGGTCGCCGAACGGTGCGCTCGCAATATCCCAGCTCTCCATGAGCTTTGTGTCCTTATACCACTCGGGATTCTGCGCGATGAACGCCGCCATTTCGTCGGTTGCCGGGTCGAAATAGCCGTTAGCGGCGCTACCGCCAACCACGCCGTTGCCGTCAGTATAGGGGCAGACGAAAGTGGTGTAATGATACTCAGAGTACTCCTCAATTATATAGCCGAATTCCGGGCCCGCAGTTTCCTCTTTCGGCTCGGAGCTTGCGGAAGGTGTTTCTTCAGCTGCGGTTGTTTCTTCTTCAACTGTTGCTTCCTCTTCAGTGGATTCGACCGGGGTTGTCTCCGACGGTTCGTTGCCCGCACTTGTTTCGGCATCGCCCGACGACGACTCGCCGCCTGAACAGCCGGCAAGGGCGAACACGGCGAATGCCATAATAAAGGCAAGTACGAGCGCTATTAGTTTCCGTGACATTTGCTTAACCTCCATGAAAATTTATATGGGTCAACTAATTAAAAGCATTACAATTATAATACAAATTCTCACATATTACAAGTATCATAGCTTAAAATCCGGGGCAAAAAACGCTCCGGGAGGTAATTTACAGGGTTTATGAAGCTTATAGCATGCATTTGTTAGCAATATCGTAAAAAACTGCACGGCAAATATAAGCTCAGCAGTTAACCTTGATAAAAAAGCCGCCTGCATTCTGGCGGTTTTATTTAAAATTGCTTAAGGCTATGTAGCGCTTGAAATAAAAGCATCGACGGTTTTTTGCAAGGCAGAGTTTGCCGCTTTCTCGCGTTTTTTAAAGAACGACATGAAATCTTTGCCCGACATCATATTCGCCACTATGCTAGACGCTACCGCGCCCCAATCATACATGCGCGCCAGGTCGTAGACGGTACTATCAAGTATTATGTCAAGCATCTCCGCCGACTCCTCGTCGCGCAACCCTTTGCCAGTAATCGTAATATCATAATAAGCCGGCGTGATATAATAATCCGAAAGGATGGCGAGTGCCTGCAGCACATAGCCCGATACTTCTAAATCATTTGCCGTAACAGGCACCGAAGCTGAAAAAATATCGTAAGGTATTACATAAGAGTAATACTGCTTTTGCAGCTCGTCATATTTGGGCAAGGGGATTATGCCAAAGTCGTCTTCCATCGGCCTAAATAGGCGCACGCATGCTAAAACCTGCCCGCAGAGCAGCGCGCGGCCAGCCATAAATGCCTTGCCCTCATACTCGATTAGCGTCATGTCGTTTTGGGTAAACAGCAAAACAATTTTATCATAGACCGATATAAACCTGTCGCTGCCGGCAGTAATCACCGGAACCCCTTCGCTGCCTGCGCGCGCAAGTGGCTCGCCGCCGGCAATTAGCAGCGCATAGTAGTTTACCTCGTGTGTCGCTAAACCATACCGGTCAGCGTCGGCGGTTATTTTGCCATCTCCATTAAGGTCGGCGGTTGCAACGGTCATCATTTGGTGCGATACGTCAAATGTCCATTTGCCCTCTCGAACTAGCTGGTACGGATCATCAAGCGCAAAATCCTTTATTAGCCGTTTGTTGAACATGTAGCACCAAATCGCTTCGTTTTTGCCAAGCGATATGTCGGATACCCCATAATAAAGCTTGCCTGCTATGCTGAAATATTCATTGGCGTTTTGGTCCCACGCAGGGTTTGACATATCAAGCGTCGGAATGCTGTAAAGATTAATAAGCATGCCGTCGCCCGCAAGCGTTGCACTCTCGTTCATATTCGCAAGAATAAAATCATATGTGCTATCATTTGCCATTATGAGCGCGCGGATTGTATTTCCGACGGAGTCGACATGTTCCGTCAAAAACTTTATATTGCAAGTTGACTCAAGCTTCAGGTTGCGGTTGTAAATGGCGTCGTTGATAACTTCTCCGTTTAGCTCGGTAGCGCTAATCTCTGTAAGCTGCCACCACGAGTTTTTTCGTGCCAGCGCGCGAACCGTTAGCCCTTTTAGGTCCACTTTCGGCAAAGTGTCGAGTATGGTGGTAGTTTCGGCTACAGTGGTTTCAGCTTCCGTTTCGGTGGCTGCGGTTTTCTGCGAACCTTCCGCGCAGGAAACAGTTACGCCGATAAAAATCGCAGCCGCAAGGGTGGCTGCCAATATACGAACGAATACTTTTTTCATGTCTCCCGCTCCTTTCATTTGATCATTCCACTGTGTGCTAATAAAGTTAAGTTAATACATTATATAATATAATAATTGCTTTTTCAATCATAATTTGCACATTGCACCTATTTATCCCATAAATATTGCTTCCCTTCTATGGCGGCTTCCTACGTCGCAGAAGGGTTTTTTTATTTCTTCGCAATGAAAAAAGCGGGAACTATAGCCTATAAATCGAACTAAACGTCTCTTTTCAGCAGAAATACTCAGCAAATGTTTATTTTAATAAAATAATCTGAATAATTTGTACATATTTCCCCGCGTTATTTGGCATTTTTCGATTAAGTTTTTATATTGCGGGGCATATAATTGGGATTAACTGGCAACGCATGCGCGTTGGGACAAATTAATTATGGAGGTAATTATGAATAGCTCTATCACTCGGAAACGGTTAAACGTTTTGCTTGCATTGCTGCTCAGCTTGGCGATTTTGCTATACGCCATTCCTGCGGTGGCGGCAAGCGTAAAAGTCATCTATGCCTCAAAGTACGGGAGCGGGAATGGCTCCGGTACCAGCTGGCAGGACTCGATGACACTTGAAGCGGCGCTTGGCTATGAGCCGCAGCCAGGCGAAAAGGTAAAGGTATTCCTTAAGGGCGGGGATTACAACATAACAAAACCGCTTGAAATCAAAGAAGGGGTATACCTTTACGGTAGCTTTTCCGGCAACGAGGTTTATGAAGGCGGCAGAATCAAAGTTGACCGTGACAAAAACGGCATTATCGAGCCTTGGGAATTCATATCGCCCACGGTTTTAAAAGTCAGTGGAGTTGTTGTTAAGATTGCCGGCGGAGTCGTTAGCGGTGTGACAATAGAGTCCACCTCCGACGGAAGCGGTAGCATTGCCGAGCTTGAATCTGGCGGCGTGCTGGAAAACTCGATAGTAACAGGCGGCGCTATTAATTTAGACAACGGCTCGCTACTGTCCTGTTACATTCATGGGAACAAAGCCCCCGAAAGCGATGGGACAATCAATGTCGCCGGTCCCGCTATAATATCCCATTCCCGCATTGAAAATAACGAAGCAATAAACGGCGCCGGAGTTTATATTGACACTTCGAGCGACGTATATATCACAAATAACCTTATTGCTTACAATAACGCGGCTATATCCGGCGGCGCAATTTATATCGCCGGCGCAGCAAATGCCCGTATTATAAACAACACTATTGTTTACAACGGTATATCCGAAGAAAAAGGCAAAGCAGGTGCCGGCGTACATATAACTGTCGACGACAATATCAATCTGGCATTTTACAACAATGTAATTTGGGGCAATGACGGCGGCGATCAGGTCTATAGGGAAAGCAAAAGCGAAGAAGTCCTCGGCACTTACGCGTTTTACAATAATGCAATAGGCGAGCAATCACAAGACTTTATTCTTTTCGACGATACCTATAATAACATAGACATTTCCAAGTCCAATCATAAAGATCTGTTCAAAAACTCGGGCAGCTTTGAGCCAAAGAGCAGCTCGGTTTTAGTTGACAAAGGAAATAACGACGGTTACACCAGTAATGCACGTTCATTTTCTACCGCTCACAACGTGCTATTAGGCTACGACTTAAAAAATAGCACGCGTGTCAGCGGCACAATCGACATCGGCGCATATGAGTTCATAGAAAAACCCGACATGCCCGCCCCTAGCTTAAGCTGGGCTCCCGCCGGCGGTGGCGGCGGCGGGGGCACACCGAACAAGCCTGAGCCGCCCAAGTGCACGTGCGATGGTTGCACCGGCGATGGCTGCGAGTGCAATGGCAACTGCCCAGAATGCAAATGCCCGGGCTGCGAACAAAGCGTAGAAGAGCCTACCTGCCCATGTGAAGAATGCGACGACTGCGATTGCCCCGACTGCGGCTGCGGCGAAGGCGGCGACGAGCAGCCCAACTGCCCATGTGACGTTTGCGACGAGTGCGACGGCGATTGCCCTGAATGCGGTTGTGGTGATGGCGGCGGCTCCAATTGCCCGTGCGATGGCTGCAGCGAGTGTGATGGCGACTGCACCGACTGCGATTGCGGCAACGGCGGCAGCTCCAATTGCCCATGCAGTGAATGCGGCGACTGCGGCGGCGACTGCACCGACTGCGATTGCGGCAATGATGAGCAATAATGCGGCTGCGGTAACGATTGCACGTGCGGCGAAAACTGCGATTGCAGCGAAGATAATTGCTCATGCCCCAATCCAGATATGCCCAACTGTCCATGTGATAAACATTGCTTTGGAATTTTGTTCTGCAAATGCTTAATATTAGGCTGTAAAAAATGTTGGCTAACAAAATGGATGCGTTTTATACTTGGCTTCTTCTTTTAATACCGCCGATAAGCCGATAATAACTTAATAAAAAGCATTTAAAACCTCCTGCGATAGGTTTTGCTATCACAGGAGGTTTAGTTTATTTAATTACACCAACATCGGCGTTTTATGTTATGACGTCGTACTGCTCCATAAGCTTTTCAAGCGCTTTTTGGGCTGCTTTGGCTACTTTTTTATAAGTAGAGATGAAATTGGAAGTGCTGCCGACCGCATATTGTCTCAAATATATAGAGGTTTCGCCAAAGTTGAATATTGTGTTGAGATCGACGGTGATGTTATCGTATACGATGTCGAGCATTTTTTTGGAATTCTCGTCGCGCGCGATTTTTTCTTTCAGCGTGAGGCTCAAGACATTGGGCTGCACTGTGGTGTAGCCCAAGTATGCCATTGCGTCTGTTACAATGCCGACTTTTTCCGCATCGGAAACGGTTTTAAGAAGCCCGATCCCGCTCGGCATCCAAGGGTCAAAGAGCGTATAATACGATTTCTGCGATTCTTCGTATTTAGGAACGGGAAGGATACCGTAGTCGTCTTCCATATCCCTGAGGTATGACATGACGAAAGCTGCACGGTTTAAGCTAAACAGCGAGCGCCTATTCTTGAAAAGCGAGATTTTGTACGACAATCCTGACGGGTCATTTCCAAGTGATTCGGTCTGTATAACATCTTGAGTCGTGAAAAGGGAGTTGAATTTATCTAGCACGGTTATCGAGCGCTCGCTGTCGATGACGAGTTCGGGTATACCGTCCGGGTTTCTTTGGGTCGTCTTAAGCCCTGCCCCGGCGTAAAGGGCGTTGCCCTGCGAGTCGTCAAGGTCAAGTCCATAAAAGTCCTCGGTATCGGCTCTCCCATTGTTGTTCAGGTCGGCGTACACTCCTTTAATTAGGCTAGCGAGCATATCAATTGTCCATTTTCCGTCAATAACGGCATTATACAAGCTTTCATCTGAAATCCCGCGGTCAGAAGCAAGGTTTATATTGAAAATAACAAAAAATGTGCTATACAGGTATGCCAAACATGCCGGTCCCGTCGCCACATACTGTTTGCCGTTGACGACCATCTCCTCGTTCATCGACTGGCACCACCAATCCTCGTCCAAAAGCAGCGAGTCCACAGAGCGCAGGTCATACAGATACCCGCCCGGAGCGAGGGTGTTGAACCCATCCGCGGTGGTGGTCAAAAGCAAATCATACGCGTCTTCCTGCGCATTAACAGTGTTCATCACCTTTGTCCTTACGGCACCGCGGTCTGTGTCCGATATATATTCGATATTTATATTAAATAGGTCTTCAACTATGCGGTCACGCCTATATGCCGAGTCATAAAATATATCTCCGACTTCTTCTTCGAACGGCATATTAGGTCTTTCCTCGGTATGCGTGCACAATATCGTAAAGGTTTCCCCGCCGAAATTTTGGCCGCTGAGTTTTGCAATGTAATCGGATGCCGTCTCGGCATCTTGCAAAGCTGACGAATCACCCGGTTTTTTCGATGCGTCTGCAACATTGGCGGTTTTTTCGGCACAGGATACCAGCGTAAAAAGGATGGCAACAACAAGCGTTAAGGCAACCAGTCTCCGAGCAGGATTTGACATAAGCGCGCCCTCCATTTTATGTAAAGTATTAATTAAGGGTCAACTTTTTGCTTATCCTCTTAACGCCTTTATGGGTATATTGCATGCTTAAATCTTAGCAAACGATAATCGTCACCCTTACTCTTTGTCCGCGGGAACGTCGCACAAAAATCCGGCATATGGGAATTTATAAAGCATTACCGGCGCGCCGAACCTTTCGATGATCTCCCCTTGCGCTTTGCCGCTTATAATCTGCTCCGCGCCTTCGATAAGCTTGCCAATCAAATCGGGACCGACCGGGAAGCTGCCGTGCGACGGATATACCGTGTCAAACTCATCGGTATACTTAGACAACTTCTTCATGCTCTCCAGATAGCGGGACATATTCCTGTGTTTCCCAAACATAAAGATGTTCCCGTCTTGGACCGAGTCTCCCGATATAAGCGCCCTGTTTTTTATATCCAGCACGGCAATGCTGCCGGGGGTATGCCCGGGTATGTAAAATATTTTCAGGGGCCTGTTGCCAAGCTCTATTATATCGCTATCATTTACAGGCAAAATTGTGCCTTTGCCCCCGTGCGCCCTGTAGAGTCCTTCTTCGGCAGGATGCATATAAATATACTCAAAACTGCCGTTACCGGAGATATGGTCCGGATCGGCGTGCGTGTTAAGAAGCATTAGTGGCAGTTTTGTAATACCCTCTGCAATCTGCTTTGCATTCGGGGTACCTCTGCCGCTGTCAACGAGCAGAGCCTTATCCGCGCCGGTTAAGAGGAAAAATCTGACGCCGTTATCTTCAATTCTCCATGTGGTATCGTTTATCTGGATAATCTCCGCCAACTTTATCCCTCCTAATATTATCTTGTATATATTTAAGTTTTGCGATATAATTGAATGCAAGCTTTCTCTGCTTCTGGTGTAAGTATTTTCTATTATACCATTTTTTCATAACAAATAAAGTGTTTTTTAGAAATAATCTATAATTTTGTTTTCATAAGGAGATAGTTTTTGTGGCTATAAAAAATATCTTTAGGGCTTGCATAATCTCGCTGGCATTTATTTTTCTACTTAATCTTTACGGCTGCGCAAGCAGCGGTAATTACGATAATAATGATAATAATGATAATAATGACAATAATGATACTACTATAACAGTGCCTACAGTGCCGACTGCTAGCGGTATACTAACAATATCCGTACTAAAAGCCGGTCAGGCAGACGCCATTGTTATTACAACGCAAAACTCTTGCATGGTAATCGACTGCGGCGAAAAAGACGATGCCGATAAGGTTTTACAATACTTAAAGGAAAGAAATATCAAGACAATTGACTACCTTGTAATCACGCATTTTGACAAAGACCATGTGGGCGGTGCTGCAAAGATTCTTAGCAATGTTACAGCTAATATAATTTATGTGCCCGATTACAAGGGAAACACCGACGAGTATAAAAAGTATATAAACGCGCTTGAAATGAACAGTATGTCGCAAACCGCGATAACCGAAAACGTGTCATTCTTGCTTGACGATGTGCTTTTTGAGATATACTCTCCGCTTAAAACCTCTTACCGCGGCGATAACGATTATTCCCTTGTGGTTTTGGCAAAGCACGGAAATTTGAGTTTCCTTTTCGCTGGAGATGCCGAATCCGAAAGGATTTCGGAACTTATGGAGCAGCTTGACGGCAATTACGATTATTTTAAAGTCCCACACCACGGGCGATTCGACGATATGACGTCGGAATTTATTAATTTTGTAAACCCGTCAATTGCCGTGATTACAGATAGCGAAAAAAACCCTGCAGACGATAGGACGATAGAGTCGCTTTCGGCTCTTGGCTGCGAAGTATACTGTACGAAAGACGGCACGGTAACCGCTATATCAGACGGCAGCGAAATAACGGTGGAGCTAGTACCATAAAGTGTAAATCAGCATCCCAATGCTATAAGTTTCTAGCAAAGGGGTGCTTTATTATATTAGCATAATTATCCTCACTCATTTACAGAGCAGCCTCTGCGACACAATATCGGAGTAAATCTCTAAGCCGTCTGTTTTTGCAACATGGATTACATCCTTAAACTTCCTGCTGTCAGGTAAAAATGAAGGGAGCAAATTTTCTTTTTGTAAAATGCGGTCGGGGTTAAATACGACGCCTTCGTAGCCGTCAAATATGGCTACATAAAAAATTTCCGACTCAACGATGTCATGGAAGAAGTGGCTGCCGTAAGAAAGCTCCGGCATAAATCCATCCTTCGCCGATGAATACTCGCAAACTACTTTCATGTTACAAAGTTCTGCAAAATGCACAGGGACTCCGAGTGACGGCGTTGTGCTGCCCCATCTGCCGGGACCGACCAGCATGGCGTTTTTCCCTTTAATCTCCTTGTTTATAAGCCCAATTTGACGGGCAACGTTGTATTTTTCCTGTTCGCTCAAGTTCAAATATGCGCCCGCATTAACCATAATGACATAATCGATTGGCAATCGCACATTCCCGCCCATAAAGTTGCCTTTGCTTGAAAAGAAGCAGTCATATGCGTCCTTTATTTCCGGTATCTTTACTGTCTTTCCTAAGCCTTTGGTCTGCAGCGGGCGGCACTGCAGAAGATTTATTTTATAGCTATTATCCTTGCTAAAGTTGACAGTGAACTCAATATCGACAGGGTAATCGTATGCTTTCGAGAGCACAGCCAGCATTTCTCTCATTACGTCAGCGAAATTTGTGTCGGTAAAAAGCTTTTTAAAATCCAGTATATATGGCGTTTTCCGGTTATGGTAACCCAGCTCGCGGAGCCTGGCTTCGGTTACATAGTCGGGACTTGCAAAGAGCTTTTTGTCGGCTTTCAGTGGCAACGGTATAACATCGTCCAAATCCTTGCTTTGCAAGGCATTTTCAGAAAGCGAAAGAAGGTCTACCCGGTGCTGTGAGAATTTCATCTGGTCTTCGTAATTAATCGGGGGCGTGCGGAGCGGGTTGTCAAGGGCTACAACCTTTACATAATCCCCGTCGGTCCGGTCCACCGCCCTGGTGCCAAGCCCGAATACAAGGCGCAGCATCCCTGCGTTCATATCTATACTTTCATCCCAGACGTAAAGGTTAGAGGAGACCCCCACGCCTGCTAAGTGCGGAAAGAAATAATCCCCAAAGCGGTCTCCCGAGACCCGCTGCACAAGTATAGCCATCTGTTCGTCCTTCTGCGCCAGCCCTCGGTTCATGCGGTAAGCCAGGGCGTCCTCGTTCATAGTGCTTGCATATATGATGCGGACAGCCTGTTCAAAAGCCTCGTAACGCTCTTGCGGAGTACCCTGGTTTACGCAAAAAACGCTCTCGTATTTGCCGGCAAATGCGTTCCCAAAGTTGTCCTCAAGGAGAGAGCTTGAACGCACTATTATCGGTGACTGGCCGAAGTACTCTAGCATTCCGATAAATTGTTCCTGAATATCTTTGGGGAATGTGCCGTTCAAAAGCTTCTCCTTAAGCTCCGCCGCATATTTAAAGTAGCCCTCGGGCGTCTTTTGTTTTGTGCGGAGCCTCCACCAGCCGTTTTGTACAATATATGTGTAAAAAACATCCGAGCCTATATAAAACGAATCGTGAGGCTCAAGATATGATGTAAAACGGCCATCGCCTTCTACTTCAAGAATCTTCCTCGCAAGCAGCATGCCGACGCTTTTTCCGCCGATAAAACCTGTGCCTATTTCCCTAGATGCGACGGCGAGGATATCACTTAAGGTAAAATACCGATCGCACAGCTCGAGCATTCGGGACTGGTTGCCGATTATCATTTGCATAAGGCGCCTTTTTAAGGTATTCTGCTCCTCGGCGGGTGCATCCAGCATATTTTTTGCGTCGCTGAAAATTCTATTCCAATGGTCAAGCCTTATTTCATAGCGGTTAATGCTATTAAAAAGCTCCGAGGCATCGGCGCTAGACGTAATGCATACCGCATCCTGCCCCTGAATGAGATGCGGGAAGAACATTGTCGGCGAATAGCGCTGCCATACCTTGAGTGGGTGGATATATGTTTTTTCATTTATTTGATATAGGTCAAGGAGAAGCTGGGTCGTCTCACGGATTCCGGCAATGGTGCTATAGGTGTGATAATTCCGTCTGATTGCAAAATATGCTACCGTCTCAAGGTCGTACAAATACGGGCATGTGGCTTTAAAAAAGTTACCGATCATCAGGTCCGAATGCCAGTATTCGAGCAAATCAGTCAGGCAGTCAAATACATATAATACTCTCTTACCCTCTTCATTTATTAGGTTGTGTATTTCGATTGTAAAGCTCTCAAAACCTTTTTGAGGGTCAATGTGATAAGTCATTATATCACTGGTATTAAAGATAGGCTCGTGATTTGCAAAGCGGACATAAATCACCCGCATTTTTTCCGATTTGGAGCTTTTCACAAAATACTCGGCCATTTTTTTATAGCCCGAAATGGAATCCACCTGCCATACTACGTTATCACCCAGCCGCAGGTGGTCGATTACATGGTCAAATCCCTTTATGCCCGTGCTGACCCTGTCGTATAAGTTCATGGACTACCCCTTCTTGTTTTTTATGATAATATCGGCTAATCCAACACTAAGATTCTCTATTTACACTCCATATGCGAATCCGAGCCTGCCAAAAGGTACACTGTCCCCGGACGTATAATAGCTCATCATATCGTCCGGGCACTCAACTCCGTCGGCTACTTTGAATATAAAGCCTTCATTCGCGCCAAGTTTTACAGACGTTCGGGGTATACGCAGTTGTATCGTCCTGCCCGATAGGTTATATTCCGCAGTTCCGACACGCGAATACCCGGGCGCTCCGCCCTCAATAACCGGAGCAGTAATTTTGTGAACGCTTGATACTGAGCCTGGATATATTTCGCGGCCTACGACATAATCAAAGCCGCCAAGGCCCGTCCCGCCACAAAGCGGGGTGATAAATATATTCATACAGTTGCGTTCATCCGGATACAACCCGATATTCTCCGCCGCACGTATGTAGAAATACAGGTAAGCCTCGTCGTCAGCCACACGGACTTCGCATATAGCGTTGCGCGGCGCCGGCGCCGTATAACGCATTTTGGGCGAATGGCTAAGGCAGTCGCGAGCTGTGCGGTCGCCGAAACCGCGGTATATAGTCTTCACGTCGTCCCATTGCGAAAGGTCGCCGTATATGTCGAGCGTTTTTGCCGTCCGATACTTTTCGCCTTGATTTGCGGTCCCCTTGTATCTCCGTATATTGCGAGCCAACTGCAAATAAAAATTGTCGCCGTAACCGCCGCGCATCGGTTCGATATCGCGCGAGAATTCCTCATCCGCGCAGTCGACGAAAAATACACGTTCACCGTACTTACCACCAGGGTTACCCACAAATTTGATAGCTATCCACTCATTCCAACCGGTTACAAAAACTATCTTCGGATCGCACTCAATCGCATGATTCCACTGTTCCTCAAAGTTGGCGCCGGATTCGATTGCGCCTTTATCGTTCTTTCCATCGTGGAATCCGCGCCCCCAGTTGCTATCGTGTTCCTTGAATTGTACAGAATCGCTGAACGGAAGTCCCGGATGCTGAGCGACAGATACACTCATGACATCTCCGTACAGCTTTTGCGGGCGGTGCCAGTCGATCCATGGGAAACCGCCTTCGCGGTCGGGTTCATTAGGCCACTGGGAAGGACGAAACCAGAAAAAGTCACGCAGCTTTTGTTCTATCTCCGATTCCACGCCAATGATAAGCGGCTTGCCTTCGCGGGTAAACCAAAGGTCGCGGTATCGGCCAGGCGCGTACAGCACATCATACAGATGCCTGACCGTCCGCCCGGAAGCAGTGTTTGTATAAAACGCAATCTTCGGCACATCCCAACCTGCCAGGCGGTATTCTTCAAGAATGGCAAATAGCTTTTCCCATACCGCGTCGTATGTGACTGCATTTGTCGTATCAAATACGAGGAAATCCACTCCGGCTAAAGTCAGCATTTTGATGTGCCGGCGCATTACCCATTCGTCAAGTGAGTTATAATAACCAAACAGCGGTTCGCCCCAGAAATGATACTCGCCGACCGGACTTGCTTTGTTGCCCGCCGTATCCCAGAGCAGTTCGGGCGAAGATTTTAGCAGCTTTGTGTTGTCATATATCTCTGTATCTTTTTTTACATGCTGCCCAAGCCATAAAAAATAGAAAATACCGACATAGCGGTCTTTTCTTTCGCTGCCAATAGGTATAACTCTACGGCCCAGTCGATCTGTTGCTGCAATCAGTCTTATTATGTTGTCCATATTAATCCCTTTAATATATTATAATATTATATTGTAGATTATATTGTACGAAATCGCAACAGTTCGCTTTCAAATATATCATAACAATTTATTTAAAAAAATAAGTGCGCCCCGTGGTAATCATACATAACATGATAACTGCTAACAATAATAAAATTAAAATGCCTGATTATTGCATCTAGGGAATAGAGCAAGTCAGGCATTTTTTATTGTGGGTGTACAGGTAAGATGTCGGTGGTCGTTGAGTGTACAGGTTAGATGGCAGGGGGTTGAGAGTGTACGGATTGGATGTTTACACATGATTAAATGGGCGAACTCGATCAACCAATGACTTACGTTGCTACAACTATGTCTTCAAACACATAAAGATAGTAATCTTCGAGAGTTGGTGTTACGTTATATGCCTGGTTAGTCGGCTTATCATCAGATAATATTCGCAAT
>Ga0134094_1000412_pt1 | contig 53208 bp, 46 predicted proteins | sample 5_1taG_FD_94458 | JGI IMG/M metagenome (GOLD analysis project Ga0134094, IMG submission 94458) | Switchgrass degrading microbial communities from high solid loading bioreactors in New Hampshire, USA - 5_19_20_110_A1 metaG | ecosystem: Engineered > Bioreactor > Semi-continuous > Anaerobic >... | reverse complement strand
CCGTCTCGGTCATGCCGGAGATGCGGAAGGCCAGCCCCCACCAGCCGGAGACTGGTTTCAGCCCGGATGTGCGCCGCTGGTCGAGCCAGACGATCGAGGGGCGCAGGGGCCGCCCGTTCTCGTCGACGTTGATCACCGTCGACCGCTGGGTGGTCAAGGCAACGCCGGCGATCGCATCTTTACGCACGCCCGGCATCTGCCACAGCCCCTGACAGGCCTGGCAGACCGCGTTCCAGAAGACATCCGGGTCCTGTTCAGCCAGGCCGGGAGCGGGTGATACATAGGGCTCAATAACCACTCGAGATTTTGCCAGAAGATTGCCGCGCAGATCAAAAAGCAGGGCCCGCACGCTCTGTGTGCCATGATCAATTGCCAGGACTAGGTCACCCGCCATTCATTGTCTCCTTCGTTTGAAATTGTCTCTCGGAAACCAATTTATAACACGGGTGAGCGATTCTGGGGTAATAAAAAGGGCAGTCCAAAAAAAGCCTGGGCTGCCCTTGCCGGTCGATACAGGCCGGGTGCTACTTTCTGGCCTGCATGTTGATGTGGCCTTCGGCCAGGGCGGTCAATTTCTTATCCGCCTGGCCTTCTTCATTCGCAATCTGGTCGAGCACGCGGGCGATATTCTGATGCCCAAGCGCCTGCGCATACGCGCGAGCCGTGCCGTACCCCGAGATCTCATAATGCTCAATTTTCTGGGCCGAAGCGATCAATGCGGCGTCTTTCACCATCGGGTCACCGGCTTCCTGAATCATCTCATCACCCTCTTTGATGAGCCCTTCCATACCTTTACACCTCTTGCCTTTTGCCTCCATCTTCAATTCTTTAAAAATCTGCTCGACGCGCTCAATCTGGCGGTTCGTGACATCCAGATGCTCTTTAAACCCCTGTTTTAATTCTTTTGAATTCGCCTGTTCCGCCATTTTTGGCAGCGCTTTTACAAGCTGGTGTTCGGCATCGTATAGATCCTGAAGGGTGTCAACAAACAAATCCTCAAGATTCTTCATCTTTTGAGCCATTTTCCTTCCTTCCTTTCGAAATGGATGGATCTCCGCAAGCAGACCGGCGTGATCCCAATTTGCTTCATTTCCATGCCTCTGACAGCCATACAGAGCATTTACACTATAAACAGTTGCCTGTGGAGGAGAAAGAGGATGAATCACCTTTAAACTGCTAGGGATTTCCCCCTCAGGCGCAAATTTGGAGAAATACTATCTTTATCAGAAGAAGGGTCCCCGGCATTGATCAAACCGGTCAAGCGGATTAGAATGGCTCCTGTAATTTTTATCGGGTCATATTAAATGCAGTCAGGAGGGGATCATGTCAAATCATATTTATGTTCCTGAAAGCGCGATGGCGATTGTTGCGCATCCGGACGATATCGAATTTAGCTGCGCGGGGACTTTGATCCGCTGGGCAAGGGCCGGGGCGAGGATTTCTTATGTGTTATGCACCAGCGGCGACGTAGGGATCGCCGAGCCGGGGATGACTCGCGAGCGGGCGATGGAAATTCGCGAGGCCGAATCGCGAGAAGCCGCGAGGATCGCCGGGGCGACCGAGATCATCTTCCTGCGCGAACCAGACGGCATGCTGGAAGCAAACCTGAGCCTGCGCAAGAAGCTGGTCCGAGAGATTCGCCGGTTCAGGCCCGAGGTGATTATCACCGGCGACCCGACCGTGGTCTGGGCGGGGCCAAATTATATCAACCACCCCGATCACCGCGCCGCCGCGACGGCAGCCCTTGACGCAGCCTTCCCTGCCGCGGGCCAGCCGAATTTATTTGAAGAGTTGGAGGCGGAAGGGCTGACTGCGCACAAGCCGCGCAAGATTTATGTGTCGATGATGGACAGCAACGGTGACGTGTTTGTTAATATTGAGGAAACGATCGATAAGAAGATCGAAGCGCTGCGGGCTCACAAGAGCCAGATGGGCGACTGGGACCCCAGCCAGTCCATTCGCGAATGGGCTGCCGCCAGCGCAAAAGGGAAAGAAATGGCTTACGCCGAATCCTACCGGGTTGTCACGCTGGTTGACGACGAGACCTGGGAAAAATATAAAAACAATAAGCATTAAATTAAAGATGATACGGGTTCATAACCGCTGTCGACAGCGGTTATGAACCTCGAAAAACCCCTTTTCAGACAGATCTATTGTCCAAACAGCTCTTGCACGAGCGGTCGGATGGCGTCCCACTGCGGCAGGAGCACCTGCGCGCCGCCCGATGTGACGGTTGGGACGGTCATCTCGCGCTGGATGGTCTGGCTGTTGATTCCGTCAAACATACCGGCGCGCAGCACCGCCAGCCCCAGGCGAGGAAGCTGCCAGAAAGGCAGGTTGGTGTCAACCGTTTCGATCACCGCCTGCGCAATATCCGGGAAGCGCTGCCATGTTTCCGGAGTCAGCGACTGGCGGATCAGCGCGCGCACGAGCAGTTGGCCGTGCGACATGCGGAAGAAATCGTCCGCTCCCTGGCGGTCGCGCACAAAGGCAAGCGCCTGCTCGCCGTTGAGGTGATGACGGCCCGCAGGAAGACCCGCCATATCCGTCGGCAGGTCGACCGTCACGCCGCCAAAAGCGTCAATCACGCGCAGGAACGTATCAAAGCGAATGCGCACATAATAAGGAACTTTCACGCCGAAGTTTTGCTCGACCGTTTGAACGGCTGCCTCCGGTCCGCTGCCGGGCTGGGCTGCCTCGGCGAAGAAGTGCGCCGTGTTGATGCGATTTTCACCCACGCCGGGAATATTCACCCACAGGTCGCGCGGGATCGACAGCATATTGACATCCGGCTTGAGCGGAATCACCGACATGAGGATGATCGTGTCGCTGCGGCCCACGGCTGAACCGTCGGGCGTGCGGTCGATGCCCAGGACGAGCAGGTTGGTCCGCAGGGGGGCCAGGAAGTAAGCTGCCAGCAGGATAAAGACCAGCAGGATTCCGGGCAGCACGAGCGTCGTTAAACAGCCGCAGCAGCCGCCCGAGCGGCGGCGGGGCTTAGGCTGCGGCGGCTGCCGGTAAGGACCGGGCGGCGGAGCAGAGTACTGCTGCGGGTACGGCGGGTAAGCCGGCTGCTGGTTTTGATAGGCCGGGTAGGCAGGTGGGTAAACCTGCGTCTGGTCCGGGTCAGGCGGGTATCCCGGCTGCTGCTGATACGGATTATATGGCGGGTAAGCCGGGTATGCAGGCCGGTAGACCTGCGTCTGATCGGGGTCAGGCGGATAAGCCGGATAAGCAGGTGGGTAGACCTGCGTTTGATCCGGGTCGGGCGGATAGCCCGGCTGCTGATACGGATCATCCGGCTTTTGGTTCCGATTAGCCGGACGGCAAGGGGGTTGTTGATTATTGCGATTCATATTCATTGAAATCCAGATAACCGCGATTTTACCCGATAATTCCGCTGCTGCCTATAGGTGGGGGGAACCCCTACTTGCGCGGTAGGGTATCCCCGCGTTACCGGACTATGAGGGACAGGGTATAGTATTTTTACCGCTGGCGATGGTCAGCATGAGCGGTTCTTTATAAAACAAATAACAGAGGAATACCAGGCGTAGGGGGTTTAAAAACGAGAATAGTGGCTTTTCGCGGCAGTTCGGGCAGCGAGCGTACCGCGGCGCTACCTGATTAGGTGGCTGTCAGGCCTTCCTCTTATTGGCAGGTTTCGGGCCTGGAAGAAGTCTGCTACCCGGTTCTTTGTTTGTTGAACTTAGCTCGTGTAATCGTCCAGTGAGACGCAGGAACCCCGAGGTCATATATCCCTCGGGGTTCCTGTGTTTCTATTTAACGATTAATCTGGAGATCGCGGCGGCGCACGCGCGCCAGACCGCCCTTGGTGAAGTGCAGGCAGCCTTGAAGGTCTAAATATTTCAGGCTGCGCATGGATTCAAACGTCTTGAGCGATTCGTCCGTCAGCCGGTTGCAGTAGATGAGGATCAATGTTTCCAGCCGGGGAAGCTCGCGCAAATGCGTGATGCCGTAATTGGTGATCGTGCAAGAGCTGAGGTTCAGCCCGGTCAGTTGGGGCAGCGCTTTTAGCCTTGCCAGGCCGTCATTGGTCACGTTGCGGTTTTCCGAAAGGTCGAGAAAACGCAGTTCTTCCACGTCTTGCAGTTCCTCAACCAGTTCGTATAAATCCCGGTCATTGATTCCTTTAATTCGCACGCGTATCTCATGCCCGGCAGGGACCGTAAAATATCCCGGTCCCCGGTCGACCTCCTGCCAGTCCAACCCCGGTTCGCCTGCCGGGCGCGAGAGGACGATCACCGGAAATTTCGAAGAAAATTGAACAGGTTCATGATCAGGCATACGTGGATTGTACTGCTTTTCCAGGTAATTTTGGGCAAATCCGGCATCTAGCGGGTGATAATCGAGGTATGCGCGCCGTCGGGGCGCGCGGTGACGATCGAATCGCCGTTGACCAGCGAGCCGGAATAAGCCCGCTCGCCCGCGATCACCTGCCAGCCTGACAGCGTAAACGGAACAAACCCGTCCGCGGGGATCCATTCGCCGTTGTATTTTCGGGCAATGTGGACGTGCGTGCCTGTCGCGCGCCCGCCTTCACAGGAGGGATGGCCGACCGGGTCATTGGCGTTCAGATAAGTACCCGCTGCGACGCGGTCCTGCTGGGCGACATGAAAATAGAAGAACACCCAGCCGGTCTGCTCATAACCGTCGCCGTCCAGGTCCAGCGCAACCGCGCCGCGCTCTGACCGGACGACCAGCCCAGGAGCGACAGCCGTGGTCCAGAAGCGCGACACGCCGCAGCCGCGCTCCACGGCTGCGGGAGCGAAATCCAGCGCGCCGTTTGGCCCGCCCGTCCCCCACGAAAGATGCGGCCCGCCGGTGAACGACCAGGATTCGCCCTGGGCGAAGGGCAGCTCCACCGGCGGCTGGGCAAGCCCATCCGGCAGCAGCGGGCCAAGCGCGGCGTGGCGCTGCCAGGGGTCGCCAAACTTCTCTCGATAAAAGGTCACAAAACTGCCGGGGGTGTAAAGCTCAGCCATCCACGCATCGGGTTTGTATAATTTCGCGAATAGATACTGCAAGGCGGCTGTTCCGGCGTTGATGGTCGGGTCGATGCGCCGGCGAGAGTTGTCGACAAATTCAAGGCTGGTGACTTTGCCCGAACGCCAGCCGTAATACCCGATGGTCAGCTGGCGGGCGACCAGGGTCATTTCCTTGTGCAGCCCGCTGTACTGGTCGGCATAGAAACCAATCGGGTAGGCCGTCTGGGTGTTGGCGTTGGGGCTTCCGAGCACCCAACCAGAGCGGTACTCCAGAAACGCCAGCAGCAGGCGCGGGTTGGTGGACGTTTCGCTGGCGACCCGCTGGATGATCTGCGCGCCGGTCAGGGTCTCCTGGTCGACCCGCTCGGTATAGGTGCTGAGATACCCGCCCGCCTGGCGGACAAATTCCTCCACCGGGAAATCGACAGACGCGGGCGAATAGACAATTTCAGCGTCGGGCAGGAGCGAACCGGTCAGCAGAAGTTCGCCATCTGCGTTGGGGATCGACAACTGGATGCCAGACGGGAGCAGCCCGCCCGTCATCAGGTTCTGGCCCAGGGCAAGCAGGTCTTCAGCGAGCAGGTCAAAGCGGCCCGAGAGGCCGGCGAGCGTATCGCCCGGCTGCGTGGTGTAGTTGAGCTGGCTGCCCGCGGGCTGGGGAACCGGCAGGCCGCCCGCGGCAGGCGGCGCGGGAGCGCCCGGCGGCGGAGTCACCGTCACGATGCCCAGGTCGGTGGTGATTTGCGGCAGCGGGGCAGCCGGAGTCGCGGCAGGCGGCTCCGCGAGGGCCGTCGCGACCTGGATCGCCGCCAGGGTTTGCTCGGCAGCCACGCCGATATCAACGCTGCCGCGGGGCGCTGTTGGCAGGTTGCATGCCAGCGCCGGCAGCACCCAAATTAAAAGAAGCCCGAGGGCCAGCCTTCGTTTCATTCAAATGCCGTAAAAAATGAAGATAACTTGCCTGGAACGATCATCATTGTGGATTATTGTACCATTCAGGTTGGCGCGCGCTGTGAAGCCCTGCCTACAGAATTGATAGCGGAAGTGGACGATTTGCGGCTTGACAGATCTTTTATCAACTTGTGGTATGATTCACTTACTCACTTGCAAAATTAATTCTGGAAGCATTGAGTTTTTCGCGAGCCAATGGAAAGCGACATCGTATCGGGGCAGCAGTCAACATGGGTGCTGCTAAAAAAACTGGGTGAAGGCGACGCCGGAGAGGTCTATCTGGTCGAATCGCTGCTGGATAAACAGGCCGCAATCCTTAAGCGGCCTGTTCGCAGTGCATTCGCCAGCGACGTGATCCGCCAGACGGCGCAAATCACCACAGAGGGCAAGATTCTGAAGGCGCTTTCGGCTGCGTTGAAGATGGACGCGGATTTTACCGTCCACGTCCCTGAAGTGATCGACCAGAGCAAACCCGGCACGGCATACAGCGACCGGCTGTTTATCGTTATCGATCAGGCGCGCGGTTTTGACCTTTCACTCATCGCGCGGACGGCGCAGCTTGGGATGATGAGCGGGACCGATACGCTGACGGAATCGCCTGAAGAGAAGCGCTTTCTGCAGTCCATTGCCGAAAACGGGCAGGTGCCCGAACGGATTCTGCTCAGCGCGCTGAACACGCTGCTCGGGTTGTTTGAGAAAATCCACAGCCGCGCGTTTGACATCGACGGGCTGGAAGTCCACGGGATTCTGTGGAATGACGTGAAGCCCGAGCACCTGTTCTGGGACCCCTGGCGGGCGCAGTTCACCATCATCGACTGGGGCAACGGGCAGTTCCTCGGGCGCGACGGCGCGACAAAAGACCGGCGTTATTCGGCAATCGAGGACTACCGCCAGTTGATCGACGAGATGGGGCGCTTCCTTGAGATGACCGCCCCGGCGCTGCACCACCGGTTGAACTGGCCTGCCCGCAGCCTGCCCGACCGCTGCTCTCCTGAAACGCTGCAAGCCCTGCGCGAGCGCATCTGGGAAGGGCTGCAGGAGCAGCTATTTGGCCTGCGCGAAGCGCGCGAACTGGAGACAGAGCTGCTCCGGCGCGGAGCAAACGGGCTGGATTTTCGCACGGCAAACCCGCTAAAGGACCTTGAGGACCTGCACCGGCGCATCGCCGGTTACGGTGAAATGCCAGATTATGCCGGCGCGCTGGCGCTTGGGCTGAGCTATGCCAACCGCTTTCTCGAGGAAGACCGGCTGGAAGAAGTGCAGCATATCTGCGAATGGGCCGCGGGCCTGCCGGGCAGCAGCCCCGATCAACTGAGAATCGCGGGACAGCTGGCATTGATCGCGCACCGGGCCGATGCGCAGGGCGCAACCGTCCAGCAGCACATCTGCCTGAGCGACGCGATTCAGGCGGCGCTGCGGTGTGAGTGGCCCGCAGCGCTGTGGAACCTGATGGCTGCCCTGCAGAACGGGCCTGAGCCAGACTGGTGGGGCGAAATGGTCACTGCCATCCGGCGGCAGCAGTATGGACCAGAAATGGACAATCTCCAGCCGCTGCTGATTGTGCGGCGCACCCTGCTGACGCTGCAGTCGATGGCCGAGCGAATGGAGCAGAACGGCGAAGTGGACCCGCAGTCGCAGGCGCGGCTGCAGGAGCTTGTCCGCTCGCTGCGCGAAGAGGTTGTGCCGAATTGGGCGGCAGTCGACCCCAACCCGCCCCACACCAACCTGACCTATCAAGAGATCGACGGGCTGCTGGATGAGATCGGGGCATTTCTGCCGGACGCGCGCCAGAAGATCGACCGCATCCTCAGGCAGCCGCGCGCTGACACGCGCCAGGCGCTCACCGCCTGGGAAAACGGCCTGTTCTCAGAGGCAGCGGAATATCTCAAAGACATTTTATTGAGCGACCCCGACCGGAAACGGGTTTTGCGCGCAGAACAGGCCCTGCTCTACGCGCCTGAGTGGCTTGAAAAGGTCCACAACGGCCCGAAACCGGGCGAGCATTACCTGACCTTTGTCACCGATATTGAATATGAAGGGCGCGAGCTGCGCAACCAGGTTGGCCCCGCCGGATGGCTGGACTTGATTCTCGAGGGCTGCCGCCAATTGCGGCGCGGCGCGTGGCCCCCGGACCTGTTTGGCAGCATGCCGCTGCTGGTGCGAGAAATGCCCTGGCTGCGGCGCTTCGAGCGGCGTGAGCGCCTGCCGGCTGTGGCATTGGAAGGCGAACCCGAGCCAGAACCCATCAGCCCGCCCTTCGCCCCGCTGAACGGCACCGCGCGCGGCAAGCTCGGCCCGGAGGAAGACCTGTACCTGACCGCGCCGCTGGACGCATGGGTCCCCGAAGCGCGCGGGTCATCTGCGCGGGTGTTTGGCGGCCTGCTGCGCGATACGCAGAGCCGCGCGGTCCCGGTCGCGATTAAGCTCATGCGAATGGATAAAGTGGACTACGCGCTGCCGTTATTCAAGGAAGAAGTGCTGGTGCTTGACGCCATGCGCGGCGTGCCGGGCGTCACGCCCATGCTGGAATGCGGCTTTATTCAGATCGAGGGCGAGGGAAGGCTGCCCACCGAGCGCGAAGGGAACGTTGACACATCGCTGACCGGCAGCCTGATCCGCATCAGCCCGATGATCGGGCAAGAATTTATCAACCAGATCGAGACGCGCATTGAAGAAGGCTGCGTGCCTTATATCGCGCTCGAAAAGCGCAACCCTAAAGAAAATTTGCTGGCGCTGTGCGACGCCAGTATGACCGGCGGGAAGTACCAGCCGGTCGCTGAACTGCTGCAAATTGCTATTCAAATCTGCGAGATGCTGCACGAGGCGCATCAACGCAACATCGTTTACCGCGACCATAAAATCCTGCATTACTACTGGTTGGAACCGGTGCGCGGCGTCTTCTCAATCGATTGGAATGTCGCCCGCCTGCATCCAGAAGGCCTTTCAGATTACGAGAAACAAATGGATCTGGTCCAGTTTGGCGCGCGAGGCCTGCACCACATCATGACCGGGCGCACAGCCCCAGGCGCGCTTCCGCTCGGCCCAACTCGCCCGGATGAGATTGAGCAAGCGGCCAAAACGTATGAAACGCAGTGGACTTATGACGACCAGCGCCTGCCAGAAGACCTGCGCAGCATCTTGGAACGAGTGCTGGCAGGCGGCTACAACAGCGCAATCGAGCTGCGAAACGATTTGAAGCAGTCATTTGTTAATCTTCCGGATATTAACCTCTGACACTTTAACTGAACCGGGTTTCAAATTTGCCAGCGCCCGCCAGGGCCAGCAGGCAGCCTAAAACCCCGGCCCGGTTCAAAAAAGGATGCAAGCATGACCGATATTGACACTTTGCAGGTTGAAGCGAAACGCCTGATGAGCCAGGAACCGGCTCCACTGCCTGAAATCCGCAAACTGATGCTGGAGATGGACGAGTTTTTTAACTCGCCCGACTTTGAGTCACTGAACCGCGAGCAGCGCGCAGAGATGCAGAACCTTTATAAGAACCTGCGGGCGCGGATGCGCGGCCCTGAACGCGGCGAGCAGCCGGCGACGGCCAACGCGCTGGCGAGCGGAAGCCTGGGCGGCAGTCTGGGCGGAAGCCAGCCAGAGAGCAGCGCCCCTGCCCCGGTGAAGGTGCGCGAGCACAACGCTGAGGCCGAACAGTATATGAGCGAAGCCGAGAAGCTATTCTACGGCGGGCGCTATGCTGAGGCGATTAAGCTGTATGACCAGGTGCTGAAGATCGAGCCGGACTGGGACCGCGCTCGCCAGCACCGCAGCGAATCGGAGAATTACCTGCGCACGGGCTACATCCCTTCGGTGGCGCTCCCGGCAGACGCGGCGACTGCCTTTGGTAAGGCCCAGTCGGCGGCACGCCTCGGGCGCTACCCTGAAGCCATGAGCCTGCTCAATAAAGCCCAGTCCATCCTGCGCGAGATGGGCATCCAGCGCTGGCAGGAAGGCCAGGAGTTCGAGCAGAAATTGCAGCAGAACATCGATGCTGAGATCGTCTACGAAGAGGGCCTGAAGTTATTTAACCAGGGCCAGTTTGACGAAGGCATCGACCGGGTCGAGACCGCCGCGCGAGCCACCGGGCTGCCGCGCTATAACGACCGGGTGCAGGCCATGCGCCAGGTGAAAGAGCAGCTGCGCCAGGCAACTGAGATTCTCAATGCATCGCAGCCGAACCCGAAGGCGGTTGCGCGGGCAAAACACATTGTCGAAACGATGACGCTGGAATACGGCGACAACCCGACCCTGGGCCGCCTGCGCACCCGGCTCGACCTGGCGATCCCCAAAGTGCTGGAGCCGCTGAAGGAGCAGATCCGCACCCTCAAGGCGCAAGCAGACCGCTCGCAGACGCTGGACGCGGCGCAGGGCAAACTGCAGCAGGCCCGGCAGGTGCTTGACCAGATTCGCAGCCTGGGCCCAGGCGACGACGACATCGAAGACCTGCAGGACGGCATCGAACGCCAGTCGCGCGAGATCCAGCGCTATCAGGAAGAGCTGCAGCAGGCAAATGTGGTGCTGAACACCAACCGCTCCTGGCCCGCCGCCGCGGCGAAGATGAGCCAGGAAGTGCGCAGCCGCTTCCCGAACGACCCGGGCGTGATCGAGCTGAACAAAGCCTTGAGCAATTACCACACCACGCTGACCGCCATTAAAGCCGGCGTGATTGTGATCGGCGTCTTCATTATCGGCCTGCTGCTGTGGATGGGCTACGGGAAAGCCAATGCCTATATCCTCTCGCTGACCCCAACGGCGACGTCGACGCCCACAGCCACAGTCACATCGACCCCCACGCCCATACCCACGGCGACCGAAACCCCCACGCCAGAACCGACCCTCACGCCGACCATCAGCCCCACCCCAATGACCGCCGCGCTTGCCCGCACCGTTTGGGCGCGCGAGGGCTGCTATGACAGCTTCGAAGCGCGGGCGCGCATCCCAGAGGGCGCAATTGTGCGCCTTTTGCCGGTGGAACGCCGCTGGGACAGCTTCAACCGCGAGTGCGTATTCGTGGAATATGTGGGCGACACCCGGACGATCAACGGCTGGATCCTGATCGCCGACCTGGTCGGCTCTTAAGCGCGGGGCAAATGACTGTCGAATTCTTCTATCCAGAGAGCCGCTTTGGCGGGTTCACGCATGTCGACGGCACCATCGCCTTCTACAGCCGCGTTCAGGCGCTGGCGACCCCCGGCTCGGTAGTGGTCGATTTCGGCTGCGGGCGCGGCGCTTATGCAAACGACCCGCTGCCTTTTCGCCGCGACTTGAGAATATTCAAGGGCAAAGTGAAGCGCGTGATCGGCCTTGACGCCAGCCCGGCAGGGGAGCAAAACCCATTTCTGGACGAATTCCACTGCCTGGACGGTCCGCGCTGGCCCCTGGATGACGGATCAGCCGACCTGTGCGTGTGCGACAACGTCCTTGAACACCTGCCCGAGCCGCGCGCCTTCTTCGAAGAAGCCCGGCGCGTGCTCAGGCCGGGCGGGGCGCTGTGCATTCGCACCCCCAACCGCTGGAACTACATCGCGCTGCTTTCCAGGCTGATCCCTAACCGTGACCACGCGCGCGTGCTGCGCAAAGCCAAACCGGGGTTGGATGAAGAAGACGTCTTCCCCACCCTCTACCGCTGCAATACCGTCCCGGCGCTGCGGCGGGAACTGAAGCGCAGCGGATTTGACGGCATTGTTTACGGCTATGAAGCGGAGCCCTCTTATTTGTCCTTTTCGGCCGCCGCTTATGCGCTGGGCGTGCTGCACCAGAAGCTCGCCCCAGCGCTGTTTAAAGCCGCGATCTTTGCATTTGCGAGAAAAACCGGAGATTAAGAAATAACTTAGAGAAATCAGGTAATATTATGGCAAATCCTGCATCAAAAAAAGCGGGATATTGATAACCGGATGATATAAGGAACGTTCGAACAATGCAAAAGATTGAAAGCGACTCTGCTGGCAAATTATCCAATAGAACCTGGGCTGCGCTGGGCATCATCCTCGGCGGGCTGGCGCTGCTGCTGATCCTGCTCATCGCCAGCAGCGGCGAAACCACCGCCCCTGCCTGGAATAACAACGTGCTGATCCTGATTCCGGCCGCCTTTTTTGCCGGGGTTCTCAGCTTCCTGTCGCCGTGCACGCTGCCGCTGCTCCCAGCCTATTTTGCCTTCAGCTTCCAGGCAAGCAAGAGCAACGTGGTGGTGATGACCGTGGCCTTCTTCCTGGGGCTGGCGACGACAATGACCCTGCTGGGCGCTACGGCGACCGCGCTGAGCCTGTTTCTTTTCCAAAACCTGCGCTTCCTGACGGTATTGGGCGGCGTGGTGATTATTGTGTTTGGGCTAATGAGCCTGTTTGGGCTGGGCTTTACCGGGCCGCAGTTTCAGACCCGCCCCGAAGCTACTGTGATTGGTTCCTATGTCTACGGAGCGACCTTCTCGCTGGGCTGGTCGGCCTGCGTCGGGCCTATCCTCGGGTCTATTTTGACCATTCTGGCGACACAGGGCGCCGGAATTTTGCAGGGTGCATTCCTGGCATTTATCTATGCGCTGGGATTAGGGCTGCCGCTCATCCTGGTGGCAAGCTTCTTCAGCCGGCTGGGCACGGGCACAAAAGCCTGGCAGTTCTTGCGCGGCAAAGGCTTTACTGTTAATCTGTTTGGACGCGAGCTGTTCCTGCACACGACGAGCATTCTCAGCGGGCTGCTGCTGATCACAATGGGCGTGCTGCTGGCGTCAGGCCGGCTGACGGTGATCACCCAGATGGCCGCGGGCAGCGACCTCGCGAGCTGGGTGCTGGATCTCGAAGAGGGGCTGCGCTCGCTGCTCGGCATGAAATAGGAGTATTTGATGAAAGAACCGGTAGGCGTTCCGAGAGATTCTATTGTTGTTTACAGCACTGTGTGGTGTTCGGACTGCAAGCGCGCCAAGAAATTCTTTGGCGAGCAGCGGATTCCTTATATCAATATTGATATCGAACAAGACCCGCAGGCAATGGCCTACGTTGAGCGGATCAACAATGGGATGCGCATTGTCCCGACAATTGTGTTCCCAGACGGCGACGTGCTGGTCGAACCGAGCAACGCGCAGCTGGCAGCCAAACTGGGGCTGCAGACGCGCGCCAGGCTGCAGTTTTATGACGTGATCATCGTCGGCAGCGGCCCCGCGGGGCTAACCGCCGCGCTGTATACCGCGCGCGAAGGGCTGGACACGCTGGTGATCGAGCGATCGGGCATCGGCGGTCAGGTCGGCAATTCTGAGCGGATGGATAACTTCCCCGGGTTCGATGAAGGCATCGGCGGGGCAGAATTTGCGGAACGGCTGGCCCGCCAGGCGCGCCGCTTTGGGGGTGAAATTTTGCAGGCGACCGAGGTCACCAAAATTTCGCCCGAGCCGCCCTACCTGTGCATCACAACGGCAGATGGGACCGACTACGGGGCTAAAGCCGTTTTGCTCTCGACCGGCGCGCACTATAAAAAGCTGAACGTGCCGGGTGAAGAGAGCCTGATCGGGACGAGCGTGCACTTTTGCGCCACGTGCGACGGGCCTTTCTACAAGGATAAGAAGGTGCTGGTCGTCGGCGGCGGTAACAGCGGTTTTGAAGAAGGGCTGTTCCTCACCCGCTTTGCCAGGCAGGTCGATATCGTCGAATTTATGCCGCAGGTCAACGCCAGCAAGGTGCTGCAGGATACCGTATCGCAGAAAAAGAATATGCAGGTGATCACCAACCACGCGGTGAAAGAGCTGGTCGGCAACCACAAGCTGGAGAAGGTCATCGTCGAAGACCGGGCAACCGGCGAGATGAAAGTATGGGATTACGACGGCATTTTCGTTTTCATCGGCCTGACGCCGAACAACGAACTGGCTAAGGGGCTGGCGGAGATTAACAAAGACGGTTTTGTGGTCACCGACTCGACGTTTGCGACCCGCCAGCCGGGGCTGTTCGCGGCAGGCGACATCCGCGCAGGGTCGACCAAACAGGCCGCAGCCGCAGTCGGTGAAGGCGCAACCGCGGCGCTGATGATGCGCGAATATTTGAAGCAGTTGTAAGAAGATTTTTTAACGAACAACAGGCGGGTATGAACCCGCCTGTTGTTCGTTAAGCCCCCGCCGTTTTCAAATGCATTGCTGGAAAGCGGGATAAGCTGTAAAATTGTCCGAACACGTTTCAATACAAAAAAACCAGGCACGATCAAAATTCAACTTTACAGGAAGATATTCAATGTTAAGGCATCCCCTGGTACGGACTTTATTTAGCCTGCGCGGGAATGTAAAGGCATGCGTGCTGACTGAGCCGCTGTGGGGCATACCGTTTTCACTCTACGCGCCCTATGTATCGGTGTACATGCTGGCGCTGGGGCTGACAGACGGCCAGATTGGTTTTTTGCTGAGTCTCAACCTGGCGTTCCAGATTTTGGGCGCGCTGCTGGGCGGGGCAATTACCGATAAACTGGGCCGGCGCAAGACGACATTCATTTTCGACATCGTTTCGTGGAGCATACCGACGCTTCTCTGGGCCATCGCACAGGACTTTCGCTATTTTGTTGTGGCGGCAGTGATCAACGGGATGTGGCGCATCACCCATACCTCGTGGAGCTGTCTGATGGTTGAGGACGCCGAACCGGAGCAGCTCCTTGATATTTATTCATGGGTCTATATTTCCAGCCTGCTCGGCTCCTTTTTCGCGCCTATCGCCGGCCTGCTGGTTGCCACTTTTACGCTTGTGCCGACCGTGCGCGGCCTTTACCTCTTTGCGTGCGTGGTCATGACGCTGAAGTGCACCATCCTGTATATTTATTCAACCGAAACCCGGCAGGGTGAGGTCCGCCTGCGCGAAACAAAGGGCCAGAGCCTGTTCTCGCTGTTGACCGGTTACGGCGACGTGTTCAAACAAATGCTGCGAACGCCGAGCACCATGTTCACACTGGGGATTATCCTGGCGATGAACCTTGGAAACTCGGTCAACAACACCTTCTGGTCGATCCTGGTCACGCAGCGGCTGCAGATTCCCAGCGAGCATATCTCCTTATACCCGTTCGCGCGCTCGATTATCATGCTGTTCTTCTTCTTCACGCTGCAGCCGTGGATCAAGAAAATGAAATTCCGCAACCCCATGGTGATCGGATTTATCGGCCTGGCAGTTTCTCAGGTGCTCCTGATCACGATGCCGGCGGGCAATTACCTGCTTCTACTGCTCGCCACGGTGATCGAGGGGTTCTCCTATCCCGCCGTCAGCACGCAGATCGACCGGATGACTGTGGTGACCGTCGACCCGCAAGAGCGGTCACGCATTATGGCGCTGCTGTTCCTGATCGTCCTGATCCTGTCCACGCCGTTCGGCTGGATCGCCGGGCAGCTCTCTGAAATCAACCGCATCCTGCCGTTTGTGCTGACGATCAGCCTGGCCCTGATCGGCTCGGTGCTGGTGGTGCTCGCCGCCCGCCAGGCCGCGAAGGAAGAAAACAAAAAACCTGCCGAAGCGGTAGGAGTTTCCTAAACGGCAGGTTGAGGGAGGTGCTTCTCTCGTTGGTGGGCGCGGAGGGACTCGAACCCCCGACCTCATGTGTGTGATACATGCGCTCTAACCAGCTGAGCTACGCGCCCGGAGTGGTGATGATTTTACCACCGAACTTTGGATTTATCAATAGATTCACAAGTATTTTTGAGGGGATTAGCGGGCAAATGTTCGCTGATCCCCTCAAAATATTTACCCAAAGCGGCCCTGGACGTAATCTTCCGTGCGCTGGTCTTTGGGGTTGACAAACAGGTTTTTGCCTTCGGCAAATTCGACGAGCTCGCCTTGCAGGAAGAACGCGGCATAATCTGCCATACGAGCCGCCTGCTGGACGTTATGCGGCACGAGCACGATGGTGTATTGATCGGTCAACTGGCCGAGCAGCTTCTCAATGCGCGCCGTTGAAACCGGGTCGAGCGCGGAGGTCGGTTCGTCGAGGAGGATCACTTCAGGCTCAAGCGCCAGAACGCGCGCCAGGCACAGCCGCTGCTGCTGCCCGCCCGACAGGGCCGTGCCGGGAGCGTCGAGACGATCATAGACTTCGTCCCACAGCACGGCGAGGCGCAGCGCTTTTTCGACAGCCTCGTCCAGGCGAGATTTCCGCCGCTCGCCGGCCATTTGCAGGCCGTAGCTGACATTCTCATAAATGCTGAGCGGCAGCGGAACAGGGCGAGAGAAGACAATGCCAATCTTGCGGCGCAGCTCGATCACATTGGTGCGCGGATCCAGGATGTTCTGCCCGTTAAAGATCACCCTCCCCTCCAGATGATCGACGTCTGAAAGATCGTTCAGGCGGTTGAGGACGCGCAGCAGGGTCGATTTGCCGCCGCCGGCCGGGCCGAACAGCACGGTGATTGCATTCTCTGGGATTCCAAGGTTCACATGCCGCAGGCTTTCTAACCCGTCGGAATACCGGACACTGAGATTTTCGATGACGATTTTATCCATATTACCACTGGCGGCGAGCGCGGGCGCGCTGGCGAATAAGCGTAGCGATCAGGTTCATGCCGAGCACAAAGACAAGCAAAACCAGAACCGTGCCGTATTGGATCTGAACGGGCATGCCGGGAACCTGGGTCGAGATGACAAAGATGTGATACGGCAGGGCCATGGTCGCGTCGAAGGGCGACTCGGGCAGGCGAGGCAGGAAGAATGCCACGCCGGTGAACAGGATGGGCGCTGTTTCGCCGGCGGCGCGTTCCAGGCCGAGGATAACGCCGGTCAGGATGCCCGACAGCGCCTGCGGCAGGACGATGCGCCAGATGGTCTGCCAGCGTGTCGCGCCCAATGAGATGCTCACGACACGGAAGGAATAAGGCACAGAGCGCAGGGCTTCTTCCGTCGTGCTGATGATCACCGGCAGCGTCATGATGCCGAGCGTGAGTGAAGAAGCCAGAATGCTCGTGCCAAAGTTGAGGAACAGGACGAACAGACCCAACCCAAACAAGCCGTAGACCACCGATGGGATGCCCGCCAGGTTGATAATCGCCAGGCGGATCATGCGCGTCAGGCGGTTGTCGGCGGCATACTCGGCAAGATAGATGCCCGCCGCAACTCCCAGCGGAACGGCGGTGATGGCCGTGCCAAGCGTCAGGTAGATTGTGCCGACAATCGCAGGCCAGATTCCCCCGGCGCGCATGCCGTCTCGCGGGAAGCCGACAAGAAATTCAAGGCTTATGGCGGGCAGCCCGCGAATGATGATATAGACGACCAGCCCAATGATCGGGAGGACGGTCAGCAGCGCGATCAGGCGCAAAAGGTTAAAACCAATGCGCTCCATCTGGCGCGGCGTGATTACAGGACGGTTCCAGTCTGAAGATGCCATCAGGAGAGGATCCTTTCTGAACGCTTGCGCCCGCGCAAGCTCACCGAAGAAGCAAGCAGGTTGACAATCAGCGACATAACGAACAGGACAATGCCGATGAAAAACAAAACGTGGTAGTGCGGGCTTCCTGTGGCGACTTCGCCCATCTCAGAAGCGATGGTCGCCGTCATGGTGCGCGCCGGAAGAAAGAGCGCATTCAGCCCGCGCGGCATCACAGCGGCGTTCCCGGTGACCATCATCACTGCCATCGTTTCGCCAATCGCGCGGCCAACGCCCAGCATCAGGGCTGTGAGCACACCCGAGCGCGCAGCGGGCAGCGTGACGCCCCAGATGGTCTGCCAGCGTGTCGCGCCCATCGCCAGCGCCGCCTGCCGGTAGCCTGCCGGGACGGTATTGAGGGCATCTTCGGCGATCGAAACAATGGTCGGGATTGCGATCAGCGCCAGCAGCACCGCGCCGCCGAAAGCGGTCAACCCGGTGGGCAAATTGAGCGCCTGGCGCAGGAACGGCGAGAGCAGTTGAATGCCGATGAAGCCCAAAACCACCGACGGCAGCCCCGCCAGAATTTCAATCACCGGTTTGAGAATGTTGTTGACCTGCGGCGGGGCAATCTCAGCCATATAAACGGCTGTGCCAATGCCCAGCGGAAGCGCGATCAACATCGCCCCTATTGTGACGATCAACGAACCGGCGATCAGCGGCCAGAGCCCGAACAGGTCTGTAATCGGGTACCAGCGCGTTCCAAGCAGCGAGCTGACCGGCGTTTCGCCAATCGTCGGAAGCCCCTCTCGAAGCAAAAACAGTAAAATTAACGTGACAAAAAGGATACTGGAATAACCAGAAATACGAATAAGCAGGGTAATGGGTCTTTCGCGTCTGAGCTCGTTGGTTTCCATCAAAATTACCTTCTTACGGGGTTATTGGAACAAAACCAAGCTCATTAACAATCTCTTGAGCCGGTGGAGAGAAGATCCAATCAAGATACTCTCTGACTCCCTCACTGGGGTTATCGTGCGTATACATATAAAGATCACGAGAAATGGGATACGTACCGTTGTTGACCGTTTCTACCGAAGGGAGGACGTAATCGCCGCCCTCGTTTTCTGCCACACCCACTACCTTCACGGTCGGGGTGATATACCCAAGCCCGTCGTACCCGATCGCATTCGGGTTATCGGAGACCTCAGCAATGATCCCCTCTGAAGACGGCAAAAGAAGCGTCTCGGCGGCAAAGATGGTGTCGTCGTTCTCATCGCCCTGGCGGATGACTGCCTCGAGGAAGTAAACATGCGTTCCGGAGTTTGTCTCTCGCGAGACGCGGATAATTGGGCGGTCTTCCCCGCCGACTTCCGACCAGTTGGTGATTTCGCCCGAGAAGATTTGCGAAATCTGCTCAATTGTCAGGTTTTCGACCGGGTTATCGGGATGGACAATCACGGCGATGGCGTCTCGAGCAATGACATATTCGACCGGTTCAAAGCCAATTGACCGGGCGCGCTGTAATTCCTGCTCGGTGATCTGGCGGGAAGCATTGGCGATATCGACCGTGCCGTTAAACAATGAGGCGATGCCTGTTCCGGTTCCACCGCCGGTGACCGAAATCCGCACCTCGGGATGCTCCTGCTGGTAGACCTCTGCCCAGGCCAGCGCCAGGTTAACAATCGTATCGGAACCTTTATTTTGAATATAATTCCCGGAACCCGGTTGAGGGGTTCCGGCAGTATTCCCTACGGATGAGCGACAGCCGCTCAACGCAATAAGCAATAATATAATAAGGCTAAGAACAAGGGACTGTGCGGAACGGTTGCGTGTGTTCATCAGGGGGAATTATAGCAAAAATTGAGGTGAAGCTAAAAAAGTTAACGGTTTGTTAACGAAACAGCGGCCTTTTACCTGAATGTCCCCAGTCTGAGCGCGCAGCCTGGCCGGTTAGAGCGCATGTATCACACACATGGGGTCGGGGGTTCGAGTCCCTCCGCGCCGCCAGCAAAAGAAGAACCCCTCAGCCTGCCGTTTCGGAGAACTTCCCCACGCGGGCTCTTAATTAATGAAGGGAGCGGCAAGTTGGGGTATAATTAAGGGGTTGCTTTTTATCGAAAGGATTTTCTATTTATGGATTTCGGTACCGTCCAGTCAGTTGACATAGAAGAACAAATGCGGTCTGCATATCTCGATTACGCGATGAGCGTAATCGTGCAGCGCGCGCTGCCTGATGCGCGAGACGGATTGAAGCCCGTTCACCGGCGCATTCTATACGCAATGCACGACATGGGCATCCGCTCGAATACAGCCTATAAGAAGTCCGCGCGTATTGTTGGTGAGGTGCTGGGTAAATATCACCCGCACGGCGACTCGGCTGTTTACGACGCAATGGCGCGCATGGCTCAAGACTTCTCAATGCGCTATCCACTGGTAGATGGGCAGGGAAACTTTGGCTCAATCGACGGCGATGCGCCCGCGGCAATGCGCTACACTGAAGCGCGGCTCAACCGGCTTTCGGAAGCGCTGCTGGTCGATATTGACAAGAACACCGTCGATTTTAACGACAATTTTGACGGGTCGCTGCAAGAGCCAGATGTGCTGCCCTCGCGGCTGCCCAACCTGCTGCTGAACGGCTCTTCGGGGATTGCCGTCGGTATGGCAACCAGTATTCCGCCGCACAACCTGAATGAGCTGGCAGCGGCAATCGATTATCTGATTGAGAATTATGATCACCTGGATGATGTCACCGTCGACGATTTGATGAACTTCGTGCAAGGGCCTGACTTCCCCACCGGCGCGATCATTGTCGGGCGCGAGAGCATCCGGCAGGCGTATACAACCGGGCGCGGAAAGCTGACTGTGCGCGGCGTGGCAACTATCGAAGAAGGGCGCAGCGGGCGCTTTCACATCGCCATCAGCGAGATCCCCTATCAGGTGAATAAAGCCTCGCTGGTCGAGCGGATCGCCGAACTGGTGCGCGAGGGCCGGATTGACGCCATCAGCGACCTGCGCGACGAATCGGACCAGCGCGGGCTGCGCATTGTAGTCGAGCTGAAGCGCGGCGCACAGCCGCGCAAGGTGCTCAACCAGTTGTATAAATACACGGCGCTGCAGTCGACCTTCAGCGTGCAAATGCTGGCGCTGGTCGACAGGGTGCCGCGCTACCTGCCGCTCAAACGCGCGCTGCAGATTTTCATTGACCACCGCCAGATCGTTATCACGCGCCGGACGCAGTTCGAGCTGGAAAAAGCCCAGCGGCGCGAGCACATTTTGCAGGGCCTGTTGATTGCCCTGGCGCACCTGGACGATGTGATCCGCACCATCCGCGAAGCGGCGGATGCAGAAACGGCCCGCGAGCAGCTCATCGCCCGCTTTAAGCTGACGGAAGTCCAGGCGCAGGCCATCCTCGACATGCAGCTTCGCCGCCTGGCTGCGCTCGAACGGCAGAAGATTGAAGATGAACACCGGGAGATCCTCGAGCAGATTGCCATGCTGGAAGACCTGCTCAGCAGCCCGAAGAAGATCTTGAAGCTTGTTCAAGACGATATTAAGGAAATTGCCGAGCTTTACGGAGACGAGCGGCGCACGCGAATCTCGCTCGATGCCAGCGAAGAGCTGAGCGATGAAGACCTGATCGCCGACGAGCCGGTCCTGATCACGCTGACAGAGCGCGGCTATATCAAACGGGTGAGCCCCAGACAGTACCGCACGCAGAACCGCGGCGGGCGAGGGGTCACCGGGCAGACCATGCGCGAAGAGGATGAAGTATCGCTTATCTTCCCGGCGCACACGCTGCACACGGTGCTGTTTTTCTCTGACAAGGGCAAAGTCTATTCTGAAAAGGCATTCCAGGTGCCTGAAGCGGGGCGCACCGACCGCGGATCGCCGATTATTAACTTGCTGGCGCTCGGCCCGAATGAACGCATCACGGCAGCGATGGCAGTGCCCAGCTTTAAAGACGCCCGCTACTGCACCATGGGAACCCAGAAAGGCAAGGTCAAGCGGGTTGCACTGCGCGAATTTGACAACGTCAGGCCGTCGGGGCTCATTGCCATTACGCTGGAAGATGACGACCAGTTGTGCTGGGCGCGCCTGACAAGCGGGAATGATGACATCGTGCTGGTGACGGCAAAGGGCCAGGCGCTGCGCTTCTCAGAGCGGCTCGTCCGCCCGATGGGCCGCCCTGCCAGCGGCGTGACCGGCATTCGCCTGCAGCCCGGAGACAGAGTCACCTCGATGGAGGTTGTCGAGGAAGGGGCAAAACTGCTGGTCGCCACGACAAAGGGTTACGGCAAATGCACGCCGCTGGATGATTACCCGGCCAAGGGACGGGCAACGGGCGGGGTCGCCACCATCGACCACCGCAGCCTGGACAAGATCGGTGAAATTGCATCGGCTCGTGTGGTGAATGACGAAGATGAAGTGATGCTGCTGACCACCGGCGGGCTGGCGATTCGCCTGCGCGTGCAGCAGATTGCAACGACCGGGCGCGCAACGCGCGGTGTGCGGTTGATCGATCTGGCAAAGGATCATCTCGTAGCATCCATCGCGCGGCTTAAATCCAGCGACCTGGAAAACGGTGAATAAACAGGATCTATATATGTATCCGGCTGCGGCTGCATCGCAGCCGGATACATTAATTGCAACATTTTTGGTAAAATTCAAATCGCTTGCAGGATTTAAAGATTCTTGCTATAATGGCATTGCATAGATTCGGACGTTATTTAAAGATCAGCAAGATTGTGGCTTTACCTGTCAGGTAAATCGAAGTCTCAGGCAGGGGGCCCAGACTTATCCCAGAATTGACATCCATCAATCGAGAACCTATCACAACCGCAGCAGCGGGTTTATGTGACTTGTGTTAATCCTAGTTAACGGAGCTTCCGTCGAGATTCCAATCCATGAATATTCTAGAGCTTGAAAATGAACCCTTGGCCAAATTGCGTCAAATGGGTAAGGAACTCAATGTACCCAACGCGATGCGGCTGAAAAAAGAACATTTAATCTTGCGTATCCGCCAGATCGAAGCGGAACGCGAGGGCCTGGAAGTCCGCGGGGGCATTCTGGAGATCATGAATGAGGGCATTGGTTTCCTTCGTTCTGATTACCGGATTGGCCCTGATGACGTTTATGTTTCCCAGGCTCAACTGCGCCGGTATGATCTGCGCAATGGTGACCTGGTGATCGGGCACGTTCGCCCTCCGCGTGAATCGGAGCGGCATTACGGCCTGATCAAAGTTGAGACGATCAACGGGCTGCCCCCTGAAGAAGCCCGCCGCCGCCCCAACTTTGAAAACCTGACGCCTGTCTTCCCCGATAAACGGTTTGACCTTGAAACCGACCGGTCGGTGCTGGCAACCCGCCTGATCAACCTGATCGCGCCAATAGGCCGCGGGCAGCGCGGGATGATTGTGTCGCCGCCGAAAGCGGGCAAGACGACCATTTTGAAACAGATCGCCAATGCCATTTCAACCAATTACCCGGACACGCACCTGATCATTGCGTTGATCGGCGAGCGCCCGGAAGAAGTGACGGATATGGACCGCTCTGTGGACGGTGAAGTTGTGGCTTCCACGTTCGACGAGCCGGTAACCGCACACGTCCGCACCTCAGAAATTACCCTGGAGCGCGCCAAACGATTGGTCGAAATTGGGCGCGATGTGGTCATTCTGCTGGACTCGCTTACGCGGCTGGCCCGGGCTTATAACCTTGTGGTTACGCCCTCAGGCCGCACGCTGTCCGGCGGTATGGATCCATCGGCGCTGTACCCGCCCAAGCGTTTCTTCGGCGCGGCCCGAAATATTGAAGAAGGCGGCTCGCTGACGATTATCGCCACGGCGCTGGTTGATACCGGCTCGCGCCTTGACGACGTCGTCTACGAAGAGTTCAAAGGCACCGGCAATATGGAGCTGCACCTGTCACGCCGCCTTCAGGAACGCCGCATCTTCCCGGCGATCGACATCGAACGCTCGTCCACCCGCCGTGAAGAGCTGCTGTTAGGGCCAGATATCCTCCAGCGGGTCTGGTTGATGCGCCGCATGTACTTGCAAATGACCGGTACACCGCCGCAGGGCGCAGGAATGGACCCCGCGGTCGCCACCGAAGCCATTCTCCAGCGTATGGTTCGCACAAAGAGCAACCAGGAAATGCTAGAGAACTTGTTGGAGGATCAATAGCGTGAGTCAAATCTATAAATTGGGTGAGGACGGCCTTGAAAAGGTCGATCCATCACCCGCAGGCGCGCAGGATGAACCTGGCGTCTGGTTGTCGGTGTTAATGTGGTTCGTCTCGGCCCTCATGATCGTTTTGCTGGTCTGGGTGCTAGCACAAAAGGTTGATATTACTTTTGCTTCATCTATAGACCCGCAGGCAAATGACATCACAATGGTACTGTCGCAGGCTTCAGATGAGCCGGCAAATGTGCCTGAATATCAGGTGGCGGGCGAGATGCAGTACGTCTCGCGGATCTTGAATCCCTACACGGTTATCCCGCAAGACAGGCGCGAAACGATCACCAAATACACAGTCGAGGCAGGCGACTCGGTCTTCTCCATCGCCAAGCAGTTTGACATCAAGCCTGAGACCGTGCTGTGGTCCAATGAAGACATTTTGCAGGACAACCCCAACGAGCTTTCGATTGGGCAAGAACTGCGCATCCCTGCCGTCGACGGTGTGATCTACAAATGGCGTTCGAACGACACGATCGAGAGCGTGGCCAAAAAGTTCAAGGCAGACCCGCAGGATATTCTGACCTGGCCCGACAATAATCTCGATCTGGCAAACCCGCAGATCGCCAGCGGAACGCTGGTGATGATCCCCGGCGGGTCGCGCGAGCTGCGCACCTGGGTTGTCCCGACGTTCTGGCGAGCAAATTCCGGCGCGAACAAGACCATCAACGCGGGCTGCGATACCAGCGGTGGATCGGCTTACGGCTCAGGAACGTTCGTGTGGCCGACATCCAGCCGGCTGATCTCGGGCAACGATTTCTGGTCCGGTCACCTGGGCCTGGATATTGGCGCGGCAATGGGCGCGCCTGTCTACGCGGCTGACAGCGGCGTGGTGGTCTATGCTTCCAGCATTAGCGGCGGCTACGGCCTGATGGTGATGATCGATCACGGCAACGGCTTCCATACGCTGTACGCGCACCTCAGCCAGATTCTCGTGAAATGCGGGCAGAATGTCGTCCAGGGGCAGACAATCGCCTACTCGGGCAGCAGCGGCAATTCTACCGGTCCGCACCTGCATTTTGAGATCCGCTACGGCGGGGCGTTTGTCAACCCGCGCGATTATCTCTGGTAAAGGGAAAATATAAATAAAAGTGGCCGTCCAAGAAGAGCATTTGGACGGCCACTTTTTTTCGCAGATCAAAAATAGAAGGTCATCAGGGTTGGACGTTTTCCCAGAATGACATTTCGTCCACCCGAATGGTCAGATCAGGGGTCTCGTCTGAACCGGCGAAGACGCCGAAATACCCCTCAGGAAAGGAAGCATCATTCACCTCGGTGAGCAGCGTCCCGTTGGCATACAGAACGAGGCGGCTGCCGACCGCAAAGATCCCCAGCCGGTTCGATGCATTTGAACCGGAAGCAATTGCCGAAGAAGCAGTCCAGTTGACCAGCCAGCGCATTTCGCCGTTGGTCCCGGCTTCGCCATCCCACTTGCGCAGCGAGTAACGGCCGTCGCAGGTCACGCCGAACAGATAGCCCTGATCAGGCTCGTGGACCTCTGGCACGCGCAAGATCATGCCGTAATGATCGGAACCCGAGCAGGTGGTGGTGCGGAAAGAGCCTTCCAGGTAAATATTGCTGAACGCGCGGTCTCGCGGGTTTGCCATGCGCCAGCCGTCTGTGTCGGTGAGCGCGCTGAGGGACATAAACCCATCCGAAAAGCTCGCCGATGTATATTTGTCGCTGCCGGTAGGCCAGAACCAGGTGGACGAATTATCCATCGGGTCGGTGGCGGTAGGCGCGCCCAGGCGCGAGCGCGGGTCGCCCGCTGAAGGCGTAAAGGAAGGCTGCGGGGCGACCGTGAAGGTGGGCAGAACATACTCTGTAGGCGTCGCGGTCGGCTCGGGCAGCGGAGTCTCCGTGGGCGTTACGGGCTGCTCGGGCTCTGGGGTGTTGGTGGGGGCTGCCGTCTCGGTGGGCACAACCTCGCCGCCGGATTCTTCCGGTTCAGGCGTATCTACGGCTACGGTGGGAAGCTGGTCTGTGGGGGCTGATGGGTCCGCTGGGGCTGTCGTATTGGTCGGCATCAGCGTCAGCATTTGGGCAATTTGAGTCTGCATCTGCTCGGACGACATTGTGGGCGTCGATCCGGCCGGCGGCTCACCGCCCGGCTGCGTCAAGAGGCTGCAGGCGGTCAGCGGTAGAATGATGAGCAGGCCCAGCCAGGGCAGTAATCTTCTCATTGTAAAACTCCTTAAGCAATGGATCAGTCGTGAAATATATCTCTCCTCGATTGAGATCTCATCCCCGATATCCTTAAGACGCTGCGCAGATGCAAAAGTTCCCCAACGGCGGGGATCCCTCGCAGTGGAACAATCAGCTAACTTTATAGCCAATCTGGCGCAGGAAGTTCTTCCGCCAGGCAATTCCTTCTTCGTCCTCAACGCCTTTGGGCTTCATTCCGTCAATCACGCCCAGAATACCGCGCCCCTGCCCGTCATCGGTCACAATCACCTGGGTCGGGTTGGCGGTCGCGCAGAAAATGCGGCAGACCTCAGGCACATTTTTCACAGCATTGAGCACATTAATGGGGAAATACCCCTCTCCCAGGAAAATCAAGAAGCTGTGGCCCGCGCCAATATTTTGCGCGTTCCGCGTCGCCAGCTCAATCATCTCAGGGTCGGTCCCTGAAAACCGGATCAGGCATTTGCCCGACGCTTCACAGAAAGCAACCCCGAACTTAATGCCCGGGACGGCGCTGACGAGGGCCTCGTGCAGGTCCTCAACCGTTTTGATGAAGTGGGACTGTCCCAAAATAAAGTTGATGTTTTCAGGCTTTTCAATGCCGACGGTTATTAGTTCCATGTCTACTCTCCTGTTCTCTCCATCATGATAAAAATAACATGAGGCGCTGGGGTAATTTTACATCTTCTACGCGCACCGGGGCAACACAAAAGCGGCAATGTCAAAATTGACTGCGACCTGAGTCAACCTTTCATTTTATTAAGGAACCGCCCAATCCTACGTTTTTGGATAGTAACAGGTTTGTTTTTAGGTTATTATTCATTTTATGCACAATTCTGACTCTCCATATCTGGCGGATTTGTTTGTCATATCAATGCGCTGGATGATCTTGTTTGGCATTGCCAGCGTCGTTTACACGGGGGAGTCGATGAGCTATTTAATGGCGCTGGCTCTCTGGCTTCCAGCGCTCTGGAACGGATATGTCTCTTTGCTGGCGGTCTCGAACCGGCGCTTGAACCACCACCGCCTGCTCAATATTGGCCTGGATATTCTCTTTGCCATGGCGCTCTTTGCCATATCAGGCGGCGCGACCGGCGGCCTGTTCTGGGCGGCGCTGCTTCCGCTGGTATCCGGCTCGATTTATTACGAGCTGCGCGGCGCAGCGGCAGTCGTGGTGATCATGTCACTGCTGCAGGGCGCGTTCGTCTACCTGTTCTCCGGCGGCGAACAGCTCTGGCTGAACCTGGCGCTTGTGGGCGGGTTTAACCTCGTGACCGGCGCATTGACGGCGCTCCTCGCCCGCTTGCTGCTCCGCCGCCTGCGGCAAAAGTATCAGAACACGCTGAACCGGCGCAAAGAGAGAGACAGCCAGGTGCAGCAAAAAGAGCGCGACCGGCTGCGAAGCCTGTTTCAGATGGTTGAGACGTTCAGCGCAACGCTCAACTACACCACCGTTCTTGAAACTGCGCTTGAAATGGCCATCACAGCCGCCGGCGGCGGTGATGAGGCTGCCAGCAGTGAAACTGCCGGCGCGCAAGACAGCAGTCCGGCAGGGATTTCAGGTAGCGGAACGATGATCGGCGCTGTGCTGCTGTTCGGCGACAGCGGGCTGCTGGAAGTCCGCGCGGGGCGCGGGCTGGCAATGCAGGATCATTCGGTCAAGCTAACCGGTGAAACCGGCGTGCTGCGCGAAACCCTGAAGGCCGGCGAAGCCGTGCTGGTTGAAAACCCCGGGCAAGACGATGAGCTGGGAAAAATGGTCGCCCTGCAAGCGCGCTCGATCGCGCTGTGCCTGCCGCTGATCCGCGGCGTCAACGCTTACGGCATCATGCTGTTCGCGCATGAAAACGCCAATTTCTTCACCGATGAGCGCGTCGAGACGCTGCAAATGTTATGCAACCAGGCAATCATTGCCATTCAAAACTCCCGGCTCTACCAGGAGCTGGCGCATGAAAAAGAGCGGCTCGTCCAGTCGCAAGAAGAAGCGCAGAAAAAACTGGCCCGCGACCTGCACGACGGCCCCACTCAGTCGATCTCGGCGGTGGCAATGCGAATCAGCATTGTGCGCAAGGTTCTGGAAAAAGCGCCGCTTGTCCCGCCGGTGATCGAAGCGCTTCGGGAACTGGAAAAGATTGAAAATCTCGCCCGGCAAACGACCCAGGAAATCCGGCATATGTTGTTCACCATGCGCCCGCTGGTCTTGGAATCGGAGGGGATCATCGCCGCGCTGGAGACAATGGCGGACAAGATGTTTGAGCTTTACAAGCAGCTTGTCGTCATTGAAGCTGACCCGGCGGCGGCTGACCGGCTCGACCCCTCTCGCCAGACGGTGGTGTTTTCGCTGGCTGAAGAGGCGGTGAACAACGCCCGAAAACATGCCCAGGCGCGCGAAATCCGCGTACGCATCCGCTTCCCGGGCGATGAGCGAGATATTGTCCTGCTTGAGATTATTGACAACGGGTGCGGGTTTGACGTGCAGTCTGTCATGAGCTCTTACGAGCGGCGCGGCAGCCTGGGAATGGTTAACCTGCAAGAGCGCGCGGAACTGGTCGACGGCTTGTTGAAAATCGATTCGGTCCCGGGCAAAGGCACGCGCGTTCGCGTGTTCCTGCCGCTGACCGACGAAGCCGCCGACCGGCTGCACCGCGGCAGTCGATAAAAATAAAACAAGCTGCCGAAAAGGAAGCTTATTTCGCCAACTGCCTTGAAATTTCGCCGAAGCAGGTTACAATCATTTTTATCAGTATTCATCGGGAAATAGCATGCCATCTGCTGCTGGAATATACTACGCGGAATTCGACGAAGGGCATAAAGACCAGCCCCCGGTCATTTTGATCCATGGGGCGGGCAGCAATCACCTGATCTGGCCGGCTGAAATCCGCCGGCTGTCCGGGCAGCGTGTGCTGGCTGTGGACCTGCCAGGGCATGGGCGGTCGGGCGGTGTTGCGCAGCATTCGATTCCGGCATATGCCAGCCAGATGATCGAATTTCTCGGCGCGCTTGGCTTATATCAGGCTGTGTTTGTGGGCCACTCAATGGGCGGAGCCATTGCGCTCGAGCTGGCAGTCAACCACGGCGAGCATGTGGCCGGGCTGGGGCTCATTGCGACCGGGGCCTATCTTGGGGTTGACGCGCAGTTCCTCGAGCACATGGCAAACCCAATCACGATCCCAACCGCGATCCAGATGTTTAAGAAGCAGGCGTTTGGGCCGAAAACACCGGCAAGCTGGGTTGAACGGTGCATGGAGGCGCTAACGAAGACGCGGCCCAGCGTTCTCTATGGAGACTGGCGCGCCTGCGCAGATTTTGACCTGCGCGAGCAGATCACGCAGGCTGAAGCGCCGGCATGGGTGATCGCCGGAAGCGACGACCGATTAACACCGATCGCTTACGCGCACTTCCTCGCCGGGCGCCTTCCGGCTGCGCGAATTCAGATCATCGCCGGGTGCGGTCATATGGTCATGCTTGAAGCGCCCAAAGCCGTCGCGCAGGGGCTGCAGCAGTTCCTGGCAGCGCTGGAGGCAGCCCGCACCGCAGCCGCGCGCGTCCACCTGCCTGCCAATCCCGTAATCTCCAGCCTGATTGATCGCGAAAACCGGGCCAGATATTAATTGAGCCGACCGCCCGCGGCCTTACATCACCAGCAGCTCTTGCAAAATCGGGATGGCGGCAAGGACTGCCCTGGCCCTGTGGCTGATGCGGTTTTTCTCCGCCAGCGTCAGTTCAGACATCGTCTTCCCGAGCTCTGGGATATAAAATATCGGGTCATACCCAAAGCCGTGCGCTCCGCGCTCTACAGGGAGAATTTCACCGTTGCAATTTCCCTCGGCAAAATAGAGCTCGCCTGACGGCGTCGCGATTGCGACCGTGCAGTGAAAGTGCGCCGTCCAGGGGCGCGGCTTGCCCGACAGGTTTTGTACCAGCAGCCTGCGCCGGTCGGCATCCGTCGCATGGGGGTCCGGCGCATAGCGCGCGGAGTGCAGCCCCGGCTCTCCGCCCAGCGCATCTACCTCAAGGCCCGAATCATCGGCCAGAGCGATCATTTTCGCCGCCTGGGCATAGGCGACGGCTTTGCGGGCAGCATTTTCAGCATACGTCTGGCCGTCTTCTACAACATTCAGCGACAGCCCAATACGGCTGGGAAGCACCAGGTTTACAGGAATCTCTTCCAAAATCGCCTGGATCTCCTCTAACTTACCGGCATTTCCGGTTGCGATTAACAGGTCACTCATAGTACGGAAATTATATGATAATTTTGATAATTATTAACCTAACTTGACTTGCCGATTCGGCTGTGCTATAATTTTCGTGTATTATTATAAACGAGAAGAATTCTTAACAGTGAACCAGCCCAAACACCCTTTAAGATTTAATGTCGGGTTTTTATTCAACCAACCGGTTGGGTACAGCCGGGAAATTCATTTTGAATACCCGAAAATCACCCTAAAACCCGATTTTGATCTAACGGAATTTTCAGGAGAAGCGAAAGTCAGCCGAACACCGCAGGGGATTTTTATGCAAGGAGACTTCCAGGCAGAAGCTCCAGCGGAGTGTGTTCGGTGCCTGACTGATTTTAACCAACATTTACATTCAACCTTCAGTGAATTATATGCTTTTGATAAGCGATCGGTAACGGAATCAGGGTTGATATTACCAGAAGATGCCAATATTGACCTGGAACCCCTGGTGCGGGAATATTTGCTTATTGAAATGCCAATCAGCCCAATCTGTCGATCAGACTGCAAGGGGCTGTGTTCGATTTGCGGCGAGAATCTTAATGAAATAACAGGGGAGCACTACCACGAGGAAGAAGAAGATTCTGGAACCTAATTCATGCCTCATCCAACCACCCTGTTTTTGATGCGTATTGTCCGTGACCCCAGTCCGATCCTGTTGTCTCGGGCAGCCGTCCAGGAATTTTTCCTTCACATGCGTCAACTCTGGAGGGTGCGTGACCAATCCCGGCCGACATAAGCGAAATAGCGAAATTTTGAGCATGCTGCTCGAAAAAGCAGATGTGCAAGGTTATCTGACGACCGAGGACCTCATGGAGTTATATCCGCAGGTCAGCGAGGATGCCGACCGCCTGGAGCAGATTATTCTGGCGCTGCGCCGGCGCGGCGTGGATATCTTGGACCAGGACGAGCCGGACCCTGTTTATGAAGATGGTGACGACAGCCTGACAGATGATCTTACCGATCCATTTGTCGACTTAACGCGCATCTCCAGCGACGACACGGTTGGGTTATATTTGAAAGAAATGTCGCGCGTGCCGCTGTTATCGGTCGATGAAGAGCTTGAAATCGCCAAGCGAATCGAGCGCGGGAAATTTGCCCGGCGCGACCTCGCCCGGACCACAAATCCCCAGCGGCGGAAAGAGCTGGAATGCCAGGTGCTCGAAGGTCAGCAGGCGCGCGAACACCTGATCAAAGCCAACACGCGCCTGGTAGTCAGCATTGCCAAACGCTACATTAGCCGGGGCGTGCCCTTCCTCGACCTGATCCAGGAAGGCAATTTAGGGTTGATGAAGGCGGTTGAAAAGTACGAATACCAGCGCGGATTCCGCTTCTCGACCTACGCCACGTGGTGGATTCGCCAGACGATCACCCGGGCGATCGCCGACCAGGGGCGCACCATCCGCGTGCCGGTGCATATGGTAGACCGCATCCGGCACCTGTACCGGACCACGCATGAGATGGAGCAGCGGCTGGGGCGCGTGCCGACCTCTGACGAACTGGCGGAGCAGATCGGCATCAACACAAACAAGGTCGAGTGGATGATGCGCGTCTCGTGGCTCCCGCTCTCGCTCGAAAGCCCGATCAACGACGACGAAGAAGACTCGGAACTGGGCATGTTCATCGAGGACAAGGTCACCCCCACCCCGCAGCAGAGCACCTATCAGAATTTGCTGCGCGAAAAGGTGCAGGAAGTGCTTGACACGCTGCCCCCGCGCGAAGCTCGAATCCTGCGGCTGCGCTTTGGGCTTGAGAACGGGCGCGCCTATACGCTGGAGGAAGTCGGGCAGAAGTTCGGCCTGACCCGAGAGCGCATCCGGCAGATTGAAAGCAAAGCCCTGCGCCGCCTGCGCCACCCCCGCCGGGCGCGGCAGTTGAAGGATTATCTATAATGTTTTAGGTGGCTGCCGCGCCTCAGGCAGCCTCCCAAAATTCTTTCCAAAGGTGAGCACCCCAAAAAGTGTGTCTGGGCGCTCACTCCATTTTAATTTAACCCTGGTTTGTGTTACAATTCGCCGGTAACGATTACGGGAGGAGAATCAGCCCGATAGAAACTTATCGAAATTGAGGTGAAATCATGACGGATGCTGTTCTGGTTGCTGTCGCCTGGCCTTATGCAAATGCGGAAATCCACGTAGGGAACCTGACCGGTTCTTACCTGCCTGCCGATATCTTTGCCCGGTATAACCGTCTGCGCGGGCGCAAGGTATTGATGGTTTCTGGGTCAGATTCGCACGGCACACCGATCACCGTCAGGGCTGATGCAGAGCAGACGACCCCGCTTGATGTCTACCAGCGCTTTCACGCCGGTTTTCTTGACCTGTTCCAGCAGTTGGGCCTGACCTATGATCTGTTCACCAGCACGCACACGGCCAACCACTTCGAGGTGTCGCAGAAAGTCTTCCTGGCGCTGAAGCAGAACGGCTTCCTGTACACCGATAAAACCTACCAGTGGTACGCGCCCTCGCAAAAACGCTTCTTACCCGACCGCTATGTGGAAGGAACCTGCTACATCTGCGGATATACCAGCGCGCGCAGCGACCAGTGCGACCGCTGCGGCAATCTGCTTGACCCGGCAAAGCTGATCGACCCGCGCTCGCGCATCGACGGTTCGACGCCTGAACTGCGCGAGACCGAGCATTATTATCTCGACCTGGGCAAGCTGCAAAACAACGTAGAGGCTTTCTTGCGCGAGCGCGAATCGTACTGGCGGCCCAATGTGCTGCGCCAGTCGTTAGGGCAGATCCAGACAGACGGCCTGCGCGGGCGGGCAATCACGCGCGACCTGGACTGGGGAATCCCGGTTCCGCTGGACGGCTGGCAGGGCAAATGCATGTATGTGTGGTTTGAAGCGGTCATCGGCTATCTTTCCGCCTCAATTGAATGGTCAAAGATCACGGGCAATGACGAAGCCTGGCGCGACTGGTGGCACAATCAGGACGCGCGGTCCTATTATTTCATCGGCAAAGATAACATCCCCTTCCACGCGCTGATCTGGCCGGCGCAGTTGATCGGCATGGGCGAGACGTTTGACGAATTAATCGGCAGCCAGCCGGCCAAACCGCTGGTCCTGCCCTATGACGTGCCGGCCAATGAGTTTATGAACATGGAAGGCCAGAAGATCTCCGGCAGCCGCAACTGGGGCGTTTGGGGGCGCGACTTCCTCACCCGCTACGACCCCGACCCGCTGCGCTACTACCTGACGGTGAACATGCCCGAAACAAGGGACACCGACTGGGATTGGGAAGATTTCCTTAAACGCAACAATGACGAACTGGTCGCCACCTGGGGCAACCTGGCGAACCGGGTGCTGGCGTTCACCTATAAGAACTTTGACGGCGTCGTGCCTGAACCCGGCGAGCTGACCAGCCTGGATAAAGAGCTGCTCGAGATGATTGAGGGCGGGTTCGAGTCAGTGGCGCGTGAACTTGAAGCAGTTCATATGCGCGCCGCGCTGGGCGAAGCCATGCGGCTGGCAGGCGAAGTCAACCGCTACCTGGACCAGACCGCTCCCTGGGCCACGATCAAGCAAGACCGCCAGGCTGCTGCGCGGGCGGTCTACACAGCCCTGCGCGCGATCGACTCGCTCAAGATCCTGCTGTCGCCGTTCCTGCCGTTTACCAGCGAGAAGCTGCACGGATACTTCGGCTATACGACTCCCCTGTTCGGCACGCAGGGCGTCGAAACGATCAGCGACTCGCTCGGCGAGCACCAGGCGCTGCGCTATTATGATGAAAACGCCACCGGCAAGTGGGAACCAAGCCAGCTTGAGCCTGGGCGGGCGCTCAACCGGCCCCAACCGCTGTTCAAGAAGCTGGATCCATCAATTGTCGAGTCAGAACGGGCTCGCTTAGGCAACCCGGCCTAGCAAATTGATCAGCCCCGCCTTTATGCCTGGGCGCAGTTGAGCCAATCCGGCAGCGACTGCAGCAGCGGCTCCATCACGCGGCGAGCGCCGTCGTGAAAGACCTCTAATGCGCCGTACGCTTCGCCCCCGTCCGCGCTGACCAGGTCGCTGACGCCGCGCAAGATCAGGCAGTTGACCGCGTTGCGGCGGGCGACCCAGGCAATCGCTCCCGATTCCCAATCGGCGGCAGCCGCCTGGTAACGCTCGATCAGCATGGGAATATCGGGCAGGCAAATATCGCGGTCCGCGGAGACGAGCAGCCCGCGGTGAACGGGCATCGGGTAAGGCTCTCGCAGCCAGGAATCAAGCTCCAGGTCGGCTGCATAATGCAGAATGGCCTCCTCTGCGTCGCCCATTTGCTCGATGATGTCATACACCAGCGTGCGCTCAACCAGCACGACCTCGCCGCGCCGGATGCGCCCGGCAAACCCGCCGCAGGTGCCCAGGTTTACCAGCAGCCTGGGCTGCCAGCGGGCGATTGCGTACTGGGTTGAGGCGGCGGCTGAGATCTTCCCCCAGCCGCCCTGAAAAAAGATCACCGGACGGCCGCCAAGCGAAAGGTCAAACCATTCGCCGTATGGATGCTGCTGAACCTGCACACCGGGATAAAAGCTGCGGACGACGCGCCATTCGGCATTGGCGGAGATTTCGACAACGACAGGCTGCATCTGGTTTACTCCATCTGTGGGGATGAGGGATCTTCTTCCCAACGAATCTGATTGCGAGCGAGGAGCTTGATCAGGCTTAATCGCCCGGTGGCGCGAACGCTCGAACCGGCTGCGGTGCGATGCGCCGCCTGCCAGACGGCATCAGCAACCTCAAAGGCTGCGTTGGGCTGGCCCAGCTTTCGGGCGTTCTCGGCGCGCTCGCACAGCAGCTTCCGGTCGTTCATGGTCCAATGCGCGAGGGTTTCTAAAACTTCCAGATTACTGCGCACAAGTTCACCTGCGCCGTTTTGCACCACATACTCGGCGTTGCCGGTCTCTTGCCCTGGAATCGCGTCGATGAGCAGCAGCGGGCGGGCGCAGGCCAGCGCTTCTGTTACCACCAGGCCGCCCGCTTTGCAAACGATCAGATCAGCAGCTTTCATAAAGACCGGCATTTTATCGACATAATCATAGACTTTCACCGGCACGTGCCATTCAATCTCGAGCAAAGCATTGTAGAGGTCTTGATCTTTGCCGGCTGCGACAATCACCTGCAGAGGCATCCCAAAATGGTTGATGATATTCAGCGTCTCGATCAGGCGGTCAACGCGGCGGCTGCCAACCGCCAGAACCGTCAGCAGGTCTGGTTCCCAACCGAAAGCCCGGCGGATCTCCTGGGGGCTGCGCTGCTCGTGGACCACCTGAGGGTTGACCGGGATTCCGGTGATCTGGATCTGGTCAGGGGACAGGCCGTAATTGATCGCCAGGCTGCGCACCAGGTTATTTGGCACAAAGTACCGATCGACGCCGCTGTTAAACCAGATGCGGTGCACGGTGACGAGATCGGTGATCGAAACCAGCAGTGGAATCGGCGCGCGGGTTAGCGTCAGCACCGCGCGGATTGCCGACTGGTAAAGCGGATAAGTGGAGAGAATCACGTCGGGGCGGTAGCTGCGAACGATGTCGTTCATGACTTCGAACAACAGCACGGTCAGCGCCTGTTCAACAATGACCGCCGGGACCTGGGCGTCGCTGGCGTCATATCCAAAGCGGTAGAGCTCGGGCAGCTTGCGGACCAGTTTATCGTAATCGGACTGGCTGTCACGTAAGAAGAAAGGGGTGCGTTTATCCTCCAGGGGGTTGAGAACAGTGATCTCACAAGCGTCGCCGTAGCGTTCAGACAGGGCAGCGACGACCGCATTGGCCGCGCTGCGGTGCCCGAACCCGGCATCTGCTGTCAGGATCAGAATGCGCCTGTGTTCTTTCGATGATACTGATTTCATTGTTCGCCTCCTCAGACAGCTCGCAAGGTGCTTTGGGGCGGTTTCAGCGACCAGCCAGCCGGGTTCAGATGGAAGATCAATTCAAACACCTGCCCTCCGGGAACCATGCACAGCGTGTGCAGCCCCTGCTCATCCTCCCAGTAGCGTCCTGTTGACTCGACCTGATATACGCGGCCCTGCCAGCGGAACTGCCTGGGGATGAATCTTCCATCTGCACGCCAGTCAGCCGTCACCTGAACCGGTTCAATTTTCATTGTACAGTGTTCTCCTGCAAATAATCCAGCAGCAGTTTAAGAGCCTCAACGACAGACAGCGCTTTATTTTCAGCCCGGCTGCCGTTCCAGATATATTTCCATGCGCGGTCGCCTTCGGGCGTCGAAAGGCCGATCCAGGTCAGGCCGACCGGCTTAACGGGCGTTCCGCCGCCCGGGCCGGCAATACCGGTGATCGAGACGCCGACCAGCCGGTCGATCGGAAACGCACCGGCCAGCGCAAGGCGCGCGCCGCGGGCCATCTCGAGCGCTGCTTCCTCGCTCACGGCCCCGCAGCGAACGAGGGTATCGTGCTGCACGCCGAGAAGGCGCTCTTTGGCCTCATTTGCATAAGCAACAATGCCGCCCAGGAAGTAATCGGAAGAGCCCGGCACTTCGGTCAACCGGTGACCCAGCAGCCCGCCCGTGCAGGATTCAGCCGCCACCAGTTTAAGCGCGCGCCTGCGCAGCCATTCGCCCACCTGAACTTCCAGGGCTTCATCAGAAATCAAATCGTTTGACAAGGTTCACTCCCTTTCGGGCAATTCTACGGGCGGAATGACAAGCTGCTGCCCGATGGTTAAATCGGAGCTGCCAGATAACCGGCTGCTCCGGGCAATTTCAGCGGCGGGCGTGCGCCAGCGGGCAGCGATTAACCCCAGGGTATCGCCGGGCTGGACCGTGTAAGCGACAGGCTGCCCAAGGATGTCTTTTTCCATCCAGGCCCAGCGAAAAACATCAAATCCATCATGCCCCGTTCGCCCGTTTTTACGGTCGGTGTGCCATTCATTCCGCGCCACGCCAATCGACGGGTCAAAAATATTATAGAGCACGACACGCTCAATGGTAATCTTTTGCTCAGGGACCTCGCGAACGAGATTGGTCACCGTATAAACGTTCCCATCCTCGTCGATCTCGGTCACCAGAAGCATGTGGTCAAAACCATCTCGCTTACTATAAGTGTAAAGGAAATCACCCGGGTATAGGGGAAATTCGTCAAAATCAAACAGGCCCAGAGGGGTTGAGAAATGATAAACCTGATAGGTGTCCGGCGGGAACAGCGACCAGGGCCGCCCATTGACGCTGGGTTTCGACAGCCAGAACGCCGACGCGCCTTTCGACCAGTCGCCGTCGCCCGGTGGGAAGACCCCTGCGTCATCCATAATCGACCAGACCAGCGGCCCGCACATCGAGAAGGGGCCTTCGAGCCCTTCGCCAAGCCAGTTGATTTGCTGGGCGACTTTTTCCGCCTGCTCCATGGTGTCAGCCTGATAAGCCGCGGCATAGCGGGCGTAATCAGGCCAGCCGGCTGCGCCGGATGCCCAGGTGCTGTAATCGGCCTGCGGTGCGGCGCGAGTCTCGATCATCCAGCGGCATGGGGGCAGCTTTAAAGCCGGGATGACAGACGAGTCGCCGGAGGGCGTTTCTTCCGGGCCGGCCCAATAAGCCTCTACATAAGCAGCCCAGGGCGAATCCACCCGGTTGGCAGAGCCGTCCAGCGGAATCGCCAGGATGTGCAGGCCCTGCTGCGGCGTGCTGCGAAGCCAGGCGACGAAACCGGCGACGTGCAGGGCGTTGAGAATGGACTGGGCGGTATAAGCGGGTTTGATGTCGTCGACTGCCAGCGCAACAACTCCTGCACCGGGCGAGCTTGAGGCAGACCGGTAAAAAGTCTGGTCGTATGCGTTCCATGCACCGCCGAGTTTGCGTTTTGAAAGCGCGCCCGGCCGGTTGAGAAGCTGCTCGGCATAGGCAATCATCTCGTCGACCGAGGCCATCTGCACCTGCTCTTCTGCGCTCAGGCAGCCCGCAGGGTTCGCGAACAGATCATTCACGGACGAGATCAGGTCGTCCGCGGGCGCGGTGGGATCGCTCGCGGGTGCGGCAGATTCATAAGCAGATGCAGCGGGATCTTCCACCGCCGGAAGCGCTGCGGCAGCCGGCGTATGCGACGGCAGAGCCAGCGGCTCAGGCTGGCGGTTGGGAGCAGCCGGCGTTTCTTCCTGTAAAGCAGGACGCACGCTTCCGGCAGCCGGGCCGGGCAAAAGCGCCGGTTTCGTGTAACAGCTCGCCAGCAGGACAAGCGCCAACAGCGCCTGGATTCCGGCGGTGAGCGAGCGCTCAGGCAACTTCATTCATTCTCCAATGCAAAGTGTTATGATTCGTTTCGAATCCTTCGAGGGAAAAGCCCCCCGTGAATTTGAAAAATTAGAATAACCGGCCCTGCCCCTCGGTCGAGGGTGGGATGACCGGCAGGCCCACCAGCGCTCTCATACGGTTCAGAGTCGCAGGCGCATGACCGGCATAATCATTGTCAAAAAAGCCAAAGATTGCATCAATCCCATCCAGGTTGGCCCGAATGCGCTCAAGCCACTGCTGAAGCCGCTCGGTGCGGTCCAGCACTTCATGGCCGGGGTGCGGGATCACATTGTGCCTGCCGATCCAGCGAATATACAGAAAACCGGCCGTCGGATAAATTTCTACCGGGAGATCCTCATAATCCGTGGCGGCCCAGCAGACGCCGTAGCGGCGCAGCAGGTCTGCGGTTTCGGGCACATGCCAAGAGGCGTGGCGAAACTCGATCGCAAAACGCGTTTCGCGCGGGAGGGTCTCCAGAAATGCCTCGAGAACGGGCTGCTCGCCGCGTTTAAAGCTCGGCGGAAGCTGGATCAGCACCGCGCCGAACTTTTCACCGAGCGCCGCGGAGGATTCGAGAAAAGCGCGCATTTCAGGCCCGGTGTTCTGCAGCCGCAGATCATGGGTGACGCGGCGCGGCGTTTTCAGGCAGAATCGAAAAGAATCCGGCACGCTGTTCGCCCACCGCTGGACCTCAGCAGGCGATTTCGGACCATAAAAGGTGGTGTTGATTTCAACCGCGTTGAAGTACTTACTGTAATGGGCAAGGGACTGGTTCGCCGGCAGACCCGCGGGGTAAAAACTGCCTTTCCATTCCGGATAGGAAAACCCAATGGCACCCAGAAACCATTCTGCCATACTGTCTCCTTTCGTTTGATTAAACCACAAAGCCCCGTGCATGTAAACATGGCGGAGATTGACCTCATCAACCCGGCCCGGTATATGTACTGGTGCATAGATTGTTTCCAATTCTTGCCCAAGGCTGGGAGAGGGTTCATGAACCGGCGCATGGATCATCTTCAGCCTCGCCCGGGATCGGGTGAGGGTCAATTCCCCCACCTTTCGGATCTGTTGGCTGCAAACCAGAGGCGCTTGACCGGCTCTTTTTAGTATGTTATGATCCAAAATGAGGTAATCACAAAATGATCGAGGATCCAACATCCCCTAACCCAGACCTTCCCGATATAGATGAAAAACTGCTAACCCAAAACGAACCTGCGCCGCAAAAATCGCCGCGCCGGTGGAATGATATTTGGGAAAGCCTTCTTCGCCTCGGCCTGGGGGAGGCCGCGCTGCAGACAGGAACGATCCTGGTTTCTATCGCGCTGGTTGTGCTTGTCTTGTGGGTCATGAGAAGCTTTTATTTAAAGGGGAATAACAATTACGGTCAGGGACAGCCTGTAATCGCCGCCGCCCTGCCCACCCCAACCGAGCAAATTTTGCCGCCGCCGTTTGAAATTGCCTCCAGGTTTGAGATGGGCATACCACGTATGGCGGTGCTGAATACAACCCTGCCGTCGCGGGCGCGGTTTTCTATCGAGCAGTATGAGGTCCAGCCGGGCGATACGATCTTTGGAATCGCTGAGAAGTTCGGTCTGAAACCGCAGTCCATCCTCTGGGGCAACTTCGATGTGCTGGCAGACGACCCGCACCGCCTGCAGCCCGGGCAGCTCCTGAATATTCTGCCTGTTGACGGCCTGATCTATGAGTGGCATGCCGGCGACGGTTTAAACGGCGTGTCAGAATTCTTCCACGTAACGCCGGAAGATATTATCAACTGGCCTGGAAATGAGCTTGACCCCGAGACGCTGGGCGATTACTCCAATCCGAATATTGAACCGGGCAAGAAGATCTTTGTCCCCGGTGGAACGCGCGACTTTATTTCATGGAGCGCGCCGTTAATTTCGCGTTCTGACCCGGCCAGCGCAAAGATTTTCGGCCCCGGCTACTGCGGTACGATCATAGACGGTTATATTGGCAGCTCGACCTTTGTCTGGCCGACTACCGAGACATGGCTGTCAGGGTATGATTACAGCCCGTCAACGAACCACTGGGGTCTTGACATTGCAGGCGCTCTGGGCAACCCCATCTACGCGGTCGACAGCGGCGTGGTGGTTTATGCCGGTTGGAACGACTGGGGCTACGGCAACGTCATTGTGATCGACCACGGCAACGGCTGGCAGACTCTTTACGCTCACCTCAACCAGCTCTACGTGGGCTGCGGCGCGAGCGTTTCGCAAGGAGCAACCATCGCAGCGATGGGCAGCACCGGACGGTCAACAGGCCCGCACCTGCACTTTGAGCTGATGAACCAGTCGCGGGTGCGTGTCAACCCCTGGGATTATCTGCCGCACTAGTCCGCCTTCCGCGCAGGTGGATCTGGCGGTGAGCGGCCGTCAATAAATAATCGCGTTCAACGAGGTCCGGCGCGCACTGCGCCGGACCTCGCATTTGTGGATGGCTAGCCGTGGTTTCCAGCTGCTCCTTCCGGGCGGCTGCACAACCTTAGCGGCTTTGCGAGACTTACTATCGCAGTCCCTTTAGCGACCTTAGCGGCTTTGCGAGAGCGCCAACCACCTGAGAAGGGATGGATGGCTGTTTCTACGGAGCAGCGAGGGAATGCCTGCCCCGGCTTCGCGACACAGCAGCACGCCCAGGCAGTTGTTTGCCCCATTCCTTCTATGCTAAAATTTAATCCAGGAGGCCAGGAATGAACGAAATTGCCGAAACGCGCCCCTCTCCAATCTCCGGAAAATGGTACAGCGGAGAGCCCGAACAGCTCCGGAAGCAGGTTGATCAATATCTCTCATCTGCCCGCATCCCTGAACTGACCGGCAGGGTTGTCGCTGTCATCGCGCCGCACGCCGGGCACCGTTATTCAGGCCAAACAGCAGGCTACGCGTTCGCGCCGCTGGTCGGGCAGCAGCGCGATCTGGTCGCGATTGTCTCGCCCGTGCACGCGCCTTACCCCGCGACGCTGCTCACCACAGCTCACCAGGCGTATGAAACGCCCCTGGGGGCCGTCAGGGTGGATCAAGAGGCGCTCTTGCGCCTGGACGAAGAGCTGACCCGCGACGGCATACCGCTGACCCCGGTTGCCTACGACCAGGAACACTCGCTGGAAATTGAACTGCCGTTTTTGCAGCGCGCGCTGCGGGGCAGCTTCCAACTGCTGCCTGTGATGATTCGCAGCCAGTCGCCGCTCATGGCGCGCCGGTTAGGGCACGGGCTGGCGCAGGTGCTGAAGGACAAAAACAGCCTGCTGGTCGCCAGCACAGACCTTTCGCACTTTTATCCCGAAGAGATGGCCCGGGAACTGGACATGGAAATGCTGAACCGGATTCGCAGTTTCAGGCCCGACGACCTCTTTACAGCCGAACGCACCGGGCGGGGTTTTGCCTGCGGCGTGGCGGCGGTCGCTGCAGTGCTGTGGGCAGCACGCGAAGCAGGCGCAAACGCGGTTGAGATCCTCCATCACAGCACTTCAGGCGATGTGACGGGCGATTATGGGTCGGTCGTCGGTTATGGGGCAGCCGCCGTCTTGAGGCTGGAATAACCCGCAATATCCCCTTTTGAGCGAGCGCCGGGGGTATAATCACTGCATCTATGTCTCCAATACGTTATGTTGAAGTCGCCGTAAACGTTCCACAGGTTTCCGGTCTATTTCACTATCATATTCCCCCCGAATTCAACCACCCGGTCGCCCCAGGTAGCCTGGTGATCGTCCCGTTTGGCAACCGGTCGGTACAGGGCCTTGTGCTGCGGATGATGGATGAGCCGGAAGTGCATTCGACCCGACCCATTGAAGACGTGCTGGACGATCAGCCTGTGCTGACGCCCGCGCTGATTGAGCTTGGACGCCGGATTGCCGAGACAACCCTGGCTTCACCGGCTGCCTGTTACAGCCTGATGATGCCGCCTGGGCTGGCGCAGCAGGCCGATACGCTTTTCCATCTCAATGAAGCGCTGGTGGATATGAAAGGGCTAAAAAGCACGCAGCTTCGCCTGGTGCGGCTGCTGCAGCAGCGCGGCGACCTGCGCGGCAGGCAGATCGACGCTGCGCTACCGCGCGCCAACTGGCGGGCAGCGGCCCGCACCCTGGCAAACCGCGGCTGGCTGGCGACTCGCCCGGTGCTGCAGATGCCCAGCGTGCGCCCGAAGGTGGTCCGCACCGTGCAGCTGGCCTGTTCGCCCGAAGAGGCCGAAGCGCAGATGGACCGCCTTGGGCGAGCCGGTTCCGCGGCGCTGGAGCGGCGGCAGAAGATCCTGCAGTTCCTGATCCGCGACCCGATGCCGGTGGATACCGCCTGGGTGTACGCAGCCAGCAGCGGCAGCCTGCAAGATTTGCGCAAACTGGAAGAAGCGGGGCTGGTGAAATTGGGAGAGAGTGAAACCTGGCGCGACCCGCTGGAACAGGTAGACACCGTCCGTAAAGCGCCGCCGGTGCTGACCGAGGCGCAGCAGCAAGCCTGGGAGCAGGTGCGCGAGGGGATCCGGCGCACTGCCGGGGGCGGCAGCGCGGCGCCTTATTTGCTGCACGGCATTACCGGCTCGGGCAAGACGGAAATCTACCTGCGCGCTGTTGAGGAGACGCTGCGGCAGGGGAGGCAGGCGGTGATCCTGGTCCCTGAAATCTCGCTGACGCCGCAAACGGTGCGGCGTTTTATGGAGCGCTTTCCCGGGCAGGTGGGGCTTGCACATTCGCGCCTTTCAACCGGCGAGCGGTACGATACCTGGCGGCGCGCCCGCGCAGGCACGCTGCAGGTCATCGTCGGCCCGCGCAGCGCGCTGTTTTCTCCGCTGCCCAACCTGGGGCTGATTGTGCTGGACGAATGCCACGACCCGGCTTATCACCAGGACGATCTCCAGCCCAATTATGACGCGGTTGAGACGGCAATCCAGTACGCGCAGCTTACGAACAGCGTTCTCATCCTCGGTTCAGCGACGCCCGATGTGAGCCTGTACTACCGGGCGAAGAAAGAGCGCTGGAACCTGCTCTCCCTCCCCATCCGGATCCTGGCGCACCGCAAGGCGGTCGAAGCACAGCTGGCTCAGAACGGTGGGAACTGCGCTGAGAACGGCCTGGGGATGTACAACCTTCCGCCGGTACAGGTGGTCGACATGCGCCAGGAATTGAAAGCCGGCAACCGGACGATCTTCAGCCGCGAGCTGCAGGAAGCGCTGCAGCAAACGCTTGACGCCAGACAGCAGGCGATCCTGTTTCTAAACCGGCGCGGGACGGCGACTTATGTTTTCTGCCGCGAGTGCGGGTTCACGCTGAAATGCCCGCGCTGCGACCTTCCGCTGACGCTGCACGGCGGGCGGGGAGAGCTGATTTGCCATTCATGCAACTACCGTCGGCAGATGCCGAAGCAGTGCCCGCAGTGCAGCAGCCGCAAGATCCGCCATTACGGCACGGGCACCGAAAAGGTGGAGAGCGACGTGCAGGCGCTGTTCCCCAACGCGCGTGTGCTCCGCTGGGACGCCGAAACGACCCGGCAGAAAGGCTCTCACGACCTGATTCTGCAGGCATTTATGAATCACCAGGCGGATATTCTGGTCGGCACGCAAATGCTGGCGAAAGGGCTAGATCTGCCGCTGGTCACGCTGGTGGGCGTTGTCCTGGCAGATGTTGGGCTGCAGCTGCCCGATTACAACGCCGGAGAGCGCACCTTCCAACTGCTGACGCAGGTGGCCGGGCGAGCCGGGCGCAGCCGGTTGGGCGGAAGGGTGATCTTGCAGACCTTCCAGCCTGACCATTACGCCATCCGCGCGGCGGCAGGGCATGATTACAACGGGTTTTACCAGCAGGAGTTGGAACACCGCAAGCGGCTGCGCTACCCACCTTTTGCCCGGCTGGTGCGCCTCGAGCTCCGCTCGACCAACGCAGAGAAGGCCGAAAGCGATGCCCGTGCAATGGCGCAGCAGATCGCGAAGTGGATCCACGAGGGCGATCACCGCGGGACGGAGATCATCGGGCCGGTTCCGTGCTTCTTCAGCAAGCAGAATACCTTCTACCGCTGGCAAATTGTACTGCGCGGGCCCAACCCGGCTTCGGTACTGCGCGGAAGGATCATCCGCGACTGGCGCATTGAAGTAGACCCAAGCAGCCTGTTATAAAAGCGTAAAAGGCTCAGTCGCGGTCTGAATGATACTTAAACGAGACCTTGACCTTCGCCCGGTAAGCAATCACATTGCCCTCAGAGAGGTGCATATCCAGCTGCACAACCTCAGCCACCCGCAGGTCTTGCAGGGTGGCTGAAGCCGTTTGAATGGCGTTCAGGGCAGCTTTTTCCCATGATTCAGGGCTGGTTCCCACCAGTTCAATCACTTTATAAACGCTTTCAGTCATGGCGCGCTCCTTTCATCAGCCGCTTCCTGGAAAAAACGAAATTGTACAGGTTTAATTATAGGGCTTATCCAAAATATTTGGGTTATGGTTCGCGTCTTCTGAAAGGCGTATCTGACAACGGATTTGGAAACTGATTACACGGATTTGAAAACCGGGCCTTGCACGGGAATTGGACGTTAGACGAATGCGAGATCCGGCAAAAACCACGCCGGTTTGAAAAGACCTCATTAATTAACAGACAATTTCAATCCAAACCTGCTATAATAAAGTTTGCTCTAGAGCCATCCTGTACCAATTAAGGATTTTAAGTCGATGCGGCGAGAAGTATTAACATGGGATGACGTAGACCAACTGATCGATCACCTGATTCCCCAGTTTGAATATGAATTTGACACAATGGTACTGATCACCCGCGGCGGGATCACTCCCGGCGGGATGCTGGCAGAAGCGACCCATGTAAACAACATTTTTATTGCGGCAGTAGATTTTCCGGCTGAACTCGAAAATGAAAAACAGCGCGCGAAGAACCGCCTGCTGGCCTGGCCAAAGTTTCTGCAGTTTCCAAGCGAGGAGCTAATCCGCGGGCAGCGAGTGCTGATTGTAGACGATGTGTGGGGGTCGGGGCGAACCATCACGGCTGTGAAAAACCGGATCGCCGCGCAGGCAGGGACTCCGTACACCTGCGTATTGCATTTCAACCCCTACCGCAACCTGTTTGGCACCGTCCGTCCCGATTATTACGCGGCAATCACCGACGCTTACATCGTATACCCGTGGGAAATCCGGCGGGGCACAGAGAATATCACCTTCCACAAGGACTCGTAACCGGGTTGTGCGGTCCTTAAATTTTTAAGCGGGCATCAGCCCGCTTAAAAATTTAATCAATGCAGCCGCCAGGCGTTAAAACAGCGCCTCGATATAGCGTTCAACCATGCGGTCAAGCCCAAATTCGGCTTCTGCCCTGGCGCGAGCCGCCGCGCGGAAATGCTCCTGGTCCTGAAGAATGCGCATGGCGGCATCTGCCAGCGCCGGAATATCAGGGGGTTCGAGCTTCCAGAAGTTGCTGCCCCACGGCGCGACAAGCCCTGCGTCGCCCTCAAGCAGCTCGGGCAGCGAGCCGGTCGCAAATGAGACCACCGGCAGCCCGCACGCCATTGCCTCAATGACCGAGTTCGGGCAGGCGGCGTTCAGGTCAGCAGAAAAAAGCAGATGGGCCGAGCGGTCGACCGCAGGGATCGCCTCCCGGCTTAGCACGCCCTTCCAGATATACTGCCCGGGAAAGGCACTTTCGATGTGCGCGCGCAGCTTTTGCGGCACGTCGCCGACCACCATCAATTCCACCGGGCGGTCGAGCCGGCGGGCAAGCTCGCGGGCAAGCTGCGCGCCGTTGCTCAGGCCAATCTCATTGCCCCCGCCCAGATGCCCCTCGACCAGCAGCAGTCGGGTGCGGTCCTGCGGGCGGTCGTGCGCGCCTTCGGGATGATAGGCATTGAGATCAACGCCGTTGTAGATCACCCGGTCCGGCGCAGCCACGGAATGGTAAACCGTGCGCCACCAGGTCCGCGCAAAATTTGACTGGTAGACGATCGCATCGGCAATCGAACGCCGGATATAGGCCAGGAGATAGTTGTTGATCTCAGAGCGCAAAAAATGGCGCACGCCGGTAAAGCGTTTGCGGTGGATCCAGTTCATGCCGTTCAAGCGCTGCACAATGCGCGTGCCGCGCCGGCGCGCGCGCAGCAGCTCAGTCACATGGCGCGTCCCGCCGATGACCAGGATGGTGCGGCAGGCAGGGTCATCTGGCGCGCTCACCACCGGAATGCCGCGCGCCTTCAGCCCGCTGACCAGCCTGGCGCGGAACGAAGCCGGCCCACCCAGGCCTTCCAGGCGCGGCAAAATGCACACCGCCCCGCGGTTCTCACCCCCCATCACGCCTCCTGCGCCTCATCCACGGGCTGTTCGTCTCGCGCCGCCCGCTGGAGCAGCGCGGCGACAATGCGCTCCGCGGCATGCCCGTCGCCAAACGGGTTGGCGGCTGTCGCCATCTGCCGGTAAGCCTGCGGGTCCTCCAGCAAGCGGCAGGTTTCGCGCACAATTCGCCCGGTGTCCACGCCGACCAGCTTCAACACGCCCGCTTCGACGCCCTCAGGCCGTTCGGTCACCTCGCGCAGCACCAGCGCCGGGATGCCCAGGCTGGTCGCTTCTTCTTGAATGCCGCCCGAATCGGTCAGCACCAGCACGGCGCGGCGCATCAGGTGCACCATCGGCAGGTAGTCCTGCGGCGGGGTGAGCGTGATATTTGGAATGCCGCTCAGCAGGCGGTAGACCGGCTCCTGCACGTGGGGGTTGAGGTGCACCGGGTAGATCAGCTCCAGCCGGTCGCGATAGGTCTCGGCAATCTCGCGCAGGGCGCGGCAGATATTCTCCATCCCCTGCCCGTGGTTCTCGCGCCGGTGCGCGGTGACCAGGATCAACTGCTTGCCGCCCGGACCGATGCCGCGCTGTTCGAGCAGCGAGAGCACTTCCGGGGGCGGGGGGCAGCTGCCAATGGTCTGCAGGGCGTCGATTGCCGGGTTGCCGGTCACAATAATATCGTCTGGGGGGACATTTTCTTTTAGCAGGTTCTGGCGGCTGTGCTCGGTGGGCGCAAAATGCAGGTCGGCGACCACCCCGGCGATGCGCCGGTTGATCTCTTCAGGGAAAGGCTGGCGGCGGTCGCGCGTGCGCAGCCCGGCTTCCACGTGCCCGACGCGGATGTTGCGGTAGAAGCCCAGCAGGGCTGCTGCCATGACCGTGGTTGTGTCACCCTGGACGAGGATCCAGTCAGGCGAGAGCGACTCCAGCACCGGATCGAGCGCGGTGAGGATGCTGGCGGTCAGCTGCGGCAGCGATTGGTCGGGGCGCATGAGGTTGAGGTCCACATCGGGTTGGATCTCAAACAGGTTGAGCACCTGGTCGAGCATCTGGCGGTGCTGTGCGGTGACGCAAACGCGCGAGTCGATCCCTGGGGTCTGGGCCAGCGCGCGCACGACCGGGGCCATTTTCACCGCTTCAGGGCGAGTACCAAAGATGGAGAGAACGCGTAAGGGCTTCATGAACCAAACCTCTTGAACCCAGGCAGCGCGCAGACCAACCCGGCAGCGGCCCGGAAGGCTAAAACTATAAAATTCACACATGCTCCTGAACAATGAGGATGTTTTTTCTTATTATAAACCATAAAAGTGATTGAAAAAGAAGGGCATTGGGCAGCCGGATGATGGTGATGATCATCACCATTCATCATTAGAGGTTCGCATCGCTATGTACCCCGGTTTGAACCTCAAAATAGACCAATTCGACAGCTTTATAGCAAGAAATATACCATTTATTAAAATAGAGACTTGACTCAGAACGTATGTTCGTGTATATTATTATCATAGTACATATGACCGATTTTTGTATATAGAATTGTGAGGCGTGTGATGGCTAGAAGAAACGAAGGCCTGGGCGATAGACACATCCGAATCATGAAATTTCTAACGGAGTTTCAAGAGCAGCGCGGCTATTCCCCATCGATTCGTGAGATTGGGAAATACATCAACGTTGAGTCTACCTCGCTGGTAGATTATTACCTGGAACAGCTTTGCCAGGAAGGGTACATCGAGCGCGACAAGCGTGTTTCACGCAGCATTCGTGTCCTTCGCCCCCTGTACCAGCAGAGCGAAAATGCTGTTTCGCGCGTTACCCAGGCAGTGCGAAATACAGCCCGCCAGGTCAGCGAGCTGCTCAGTATCCCGGTATGGGGCCGCATTGGCGCAAGCCTGCCCGTCCCCATGCCCCCGGCGGAAGGGTCCTATTTTGACCCAGACAGCACAGTTGAAATTGCGCGAAGCCTGCTTCCGGCGCGCGAGAAAGTCAACGAGCTGTTTGCGCTGGAAGTCTCCGGGCATTCGATGATTGACGCCATGGTTAATGACGGCGACATTGTCATCATGAAGCGGATCCAGCGCGCGAATAACGGCGATATGGTGGCTGTCTGGTTGGAAGATACGGACGAAACGACGCTCAAGTACTTCTACAATGAGAATGGGCGCGTACGTCTTCAGCCGGCAAACCCAACGATGGAGCCCATCATCATTGACAATCCGGCCAGGGTTCAGGTTCAGGGCAAGGTTGTCATGATCGTCCGGCGCGTCGAGACTGCAATGTAATCATCCTCATTGGTTCGAGGGGCTGAACCGGTCCGGCGCAGCCCCTTTGAGACCGTTCATCAGTCCAGGCTTTCACATTTGAATGATTGCCAGGGGCCGTCTTATTCTGCTTGGACGGCCCTTGTAATTTTTTCTAGCGAAAACGCATTCGAGCAGCACATGGCTAAACAAAAAGAGACCGGCTTGATAAACCGGTCTCTAATTGTTTCAAGACTGGTTAGGCGAGGTCGACAACAGCGCCGGCAGCCTCGAGCTTGCTCTTGGCGTCGTTCGCAACGTCCTTACCAACACCGCTGAGGATCTTCGAACCGGCGGTTTCGGCCATGTTCTTGGCCTCGACCAGGCCCAGGTTGGTCAGCTGGCGGATAACCTTAATGACCTCGATCTTCTTCGGGCCGGCTTCCTTCAGGACAACGTCGAACTCGGTCTTCTCTTCGGCGGCTTCTTCAGCAGCAGCGCCACCGGCAGCCGGAACGGCAGCCATCGCAGCAACAGGAGCGGCGGCGGAAACGCCCCACTTCTCTTCGAGTTTCTTCACAAGTTCAGCAGCTTCGAGAACTGTCAGCGAGCTCAGTTCCTCGATTAATTTTTCCATATCAGCCATTTCGAAAAACTCCTTCTAAAGATTACGTAGATTACGTTTGTTTTTGTTCAAATCAGAGAGGCATCTCTGAGATGCAGATAAACTTGACTCCCAAATCGATCAGGCGGTTGATTATTCCGCAGCCGCGGCAGCCTGGTCTTTTTCGGAATACGCTTTGATCACCGCAGCGAGACCGCGAGCGGGCTCGTTGATGGTGCGGACCAGCTTGCTCGCCGGGGCATTCAACAGGCCCAGCAGCTGAGCGCGAACGACCGGCAGCGGCGGCAGATCCGCCAGCGCCTTGATTTCATTGTTGTTGATGACCCGATTTCCCAGGAAACCGCCCTTGATGGTGAAGAAATCTGTCTTCGCCGCTTCTGTAACGACTTTCGCCATGCCAGGCGCGTCGTTGAACGCGAAACCAATCAAGGTAGATTTCTCGAGATAATCCTTGCCATCCATGCCGAGCTTATCGAGGACGAGGCCAAACAGGGTGTTTTTCACCACGTGCATTTCTCCGCCCGCTTCGCGAGCCTTCTTGCGCACCGGTTCAACATCCTTAATGCTGGCTTTCGAGAACTCGAGCATGAAAATCGCCTGGCTGCGAGCCACCCAATCTTCATACCGCTCGATCATTTTGGTTTTCTCTTCTTTAGTGAAGGCCAATGGAACTTCACCTCCTTCCAGCCTTGAAAATAAAAAAGTCTTTCCCTGCAACCTGCCAGGCAAAGACCGCTTGTTCGTCTCCAGTAATAGGAGTAAATGTCTCTCGACTGTGGGTCTCCACCTCAGCAGGATATTAAGCCTCAGATAAGAGGCACCGGCTTTCTCCGGCGAAGATGCTTCCCAGGGTGGGAAGCTCTCAATTGTTCAAACGCGCCAATTATACTATAAAAATCTGATTTGTGAAGCCTGTGTTTTTGGGGCGAACAGGCCACCCCAAAAACACAGGAGTTCAGGTTAATTTAACCGGTTAGTCTTTATTCTCCATCGCCAGGGCCTGGTTGGTGTCCACACGCACAGCCGGACCCATGGTCGAGGTGAGCGTCACGCGGCGGATATACGTGCCTTTCGCGCCGGCAGGGCGAGCTTTGCGGATTGCGTCCATCAAAGCGGCCATGTTCTCTTCCAGCTTCTCAAGATCAAACGAGACCTTGCCAATCGGGACGTGCAGGTTCGCGCTTCTGTCGAGGCGGAACTCAACACGACCGGCCTTGGCCTCACGAATGACACGGGGCAGGTCTTCGGCGGGAACGACCGTGCCGGCCTTGGGGTTCGGCATGAGCCCGCGGGGACCAAGGACACGGCCGAGGCGGCCAGCTTTACCCATCATGTCAGGGGTAGCGATGGCGACGTCGAAATCGGTCCATCCGCCCTGAATGCGCTGGATGAATTCATCGGTATCGGCGACGTAATCGGCGCCGGCTTCGTTGGCGATTGTGGCGCCTTCACCCTGGGCGAAGACCAGCACGCGGACGGTCTTACCCAGGCCGTTCGGCAGCACGACAACATCACGAACCTGCTGGTCAGCCTGGCGCGGGTCAAGGCCGGTGCGGAGGTGCACTTCGACCGTGCCATCAAACGTGGCGTAGGCGGTTTCCTTTACCAGCGCAAGCGCCTGACGCGGATCGTAAGCGGTATCTGATTGAATTTTGGCCCGTGCAGCCAAATATTTCTTACCGTGTTTAGCCATTACAACTCCTTCGTGGTACAAACGGGCATTCGCGGGGATCCGCTGAAACGCCCTCCCACCATACTTTAGTCAACTACAACGATGCCCATGTTGCGGGCGGTACCTTCGATCTGGCGCATCGCACCTTCGATATCGATGGCGTTCATATCTTTAAACTTCTGTTCGGCGATCTCGCGGATCTGCGCGCGGGTTACACGACCAACCTTCTCGCGGTTAGGGGCGGCGGAACCCTTCTCAATACCGGCAGCCTTTGCCAGCAGAACACCGGCGGGCGGCGATTTGAGAATGAAGGTGAACGAACCATCGGTATAAACGGTAATTTCTGCAGGGATAATGTCGCCGGCATACTGCGCGGTGCGAGCGTTATATTCCTTGCAAAAAGCCATGATGTTGATGCCGTGCCCGGCCAGGGCGGGGCCAATCGGCGGTGCAGGAGTGGCTTTACCAGCCTTAATCTGCAAACGAACAATTGCTTTAAGTTTCTTTGCCACTGTTTAATCTCCTCTGTGGTATTAGCGGGTAATTATGGGATACCCTCCCACGAAAACGCAGTGCACTCAATGCTTGCAGGGCACTGCGCCTCTAACAAACCTGACGAACAAGGCCCTGCTACCGGCCCTGTTCCTGATCAAAGAACGACCTCAGGCCTTCTCGACCTGCAAGAAATCCAGCTCGACCGGTGTTTCGCGGCCGAAGAAGTTCACCATAACGCGAACTTTCGAGCGCTCCATATCGAGCTCAGAAACGGTGCCGCGGAAGTCGTTGAAGGGGCCGTCGACAATGCGAACGCGCTCGCCAACCCGGAAGGTCACCTTGACGCGCGGGGCTTCAGCCTCCATCTTGCGTAAGATCTGAGAGACCTCCTCAGGGCGAAGCGGCGTGGGCTTATCGGTCCCGACAAACCCCGTTACGCCGGGGGTGTTGCGAACGACATACCACGACTCTTCCGTCATAATCATGTTCACCAGGACGTAACCGGGGAAAATATGGCGTTCGACTGTGCGGCGCTTGCCATCTTTTACCTCGATCTCTTCCTGGGTGGGGATGACCACATCATAAATCTTATCTTTCATCCCCATCGTATCAATGCGCTGCTCCAGGTTGTGGCGAACTTTGTTCTCGTAACCCGAGTAACAATGGACCACATACCAGGCGCGCTCATCGCCGGCTGATTCATCACCCTCACCAGGTAGGTCCTCGGCAGGTGTCCTGGGTGAGGACGACGAAACGCTATCAGATGATGAAGCCTGCGCGCCAATCGATGAAGGCATGTTGTCCCGCTCCTCTGATTCGCTGAACAAGGCTTCGTCTTCTTGATCAAAATTGCGCTGATCTCGTGCGTCCATTTTCTTGCGCGCCCTCTCTTCCTACCGCTACCCTACCAGCTCCCTCAGGAAACCAACAGAGTAATCAGGCGGGAAAAAATCCAATCTAATAATCCGAGTAACAGGGCCATTGAGCCCATTACAATAAGGACGACCTTCGTGAGACGCCAGGCATCAGGAGGCGTAGGCCACGTGACCTTCCGCAGCTCACCAATCGTCTCGCGATACCATTTGGAAATCGCGTTCTGCTGGCGAGGTTTATCTCCCCGACCTCTGTCCGCTGTCCGAACCGGTTTTTGCGCCGGAACAGGCTTCTTCTCCCGAACGGTCTGATCGGTTTGTTTTTCTCGCTCGGGCTGTTTTGTCTTAACTGTCTTATCGGCCACGCGATACTCCTTCTCCTTACGGCTAAAACGCCGCCTCTAAGGACGGCGTTGCCTGTATCAAGGCAGGCCAGGCAGGAATCGAACCCACAACCTTCTGTTTTGGAGACAGACGCTCTGCCAATTGAGCTACTGGCCTACGAGGATGACGAGGTGTCTTGCGAGCATGATGCTTGCCATTAGCCGCCTCATCATCCTATTATACCAAACTTTACTTCGTCTCGCGGTGCAATCGATGTGTTCGACAGCGCCGGCAGTATTTCTGTAATTCAAGGCGACCGGGATCGTTACGGCGGTTCTTCTCAGTAACGTAATTCCGTTCCTTGCATTCGGTGCAGGCAAGGTAGATCACCGGGCGAATATCTTTCTTCTTAGATGCCATTCGAATACCTTAGCAGCCAGATGAGCTGCCTCTCCTTTACTACTTGATAATCTTGGTGATGACGCCGGCACCGACGGTCAGACCGCCTTCGCGGATGGCGAACTTGGAGCCCTGTTCGAGCGCCACCGGGACGATCAGCTCGACTTCCAGGTTGACATTG
>Ga0134094_1000400_pt1 | contig 53819 bp, 55 predicted proteins | sample 5_1taG_FD_94458 | JGI IMG/M metagenome (GOLD analysis project Ga0134094, IMG submission 94458) | Switchgrass degrading microbial communities from high solid loading bioreactors in New Hampshire, USA - 5_19_20_110_A1 metaG | ecosystem: Engineered > Bioreactor > Semi-continuous > Anaerobic >... | reverse complement strand
CCAACGGTCAATGTGACTCCGACACCGACGGTGAACGTGACTCCGGCACCGACAGTCAACGTCACACCGACGCCGACGGTGACGCCAACCCCGCCGGCCGCCGAAGCGAACGTCACCATCATTGAACCCATGGAGGGCGCCAGCATCCCCACCGGGAACGTCACGGTGAGCGTGAATGTCACGAACTTCACGCTTGTCGAGCCGACCGGGCAGCCGAACGCCCCGGGCGAGGGGCACCTGCACTACTACCTGGACGCCCCGATACCGACGAATGAGAGCGAACCGGCCATCCCGCCGACCGGCGGCTACGTCGTCTCCGCGAACCTCACCCACACCTGGGAGAACGTGACGCCGGGAGAGCACAACCTCTCGGTCCAGCTGGTCAACAACGACCACACGCCGCTCAGTCCGCTCGTCTTTGAGACGGTGAACGTCACGGTCGAAGAGAACGTGACCCCGACACCGACGGTCAACGTCACTCCAACGCCGACGGTCAATGTGACCCCGACACCGACGGTCAACGTCACTCCAACGCCGACGGTCAATGTGACCCCGACACCGATGGTCAACGTCACTCCAACGCCGACGGTCAATGTGACTCCGACGCCGACAGTCAACGTCACGCCGACGCCGACGGTCAATGTGACTCCGACGCCGACTCCGGTGGTGAATATCACCGAATTGATCGTCGCTGAGCTTGCTGATGAAGAGAATCTGACGACCTTCGTCGAAGTCGTAAACAACTCCACTCTCGACCAGAGCCTTGAAGAGAACAGAACTTACATCATATGCGCCCCGACGAATGATGCGTTTGACGAACTCGGCAACGAGACGCTCTCGCTCATCTTCAACAACACCACGCTCTTAAACACTATCCTCGAGTATCACGTCATCCAGGGCGACTACACGATCGAAGAACTCGTGATGCTGTGCCAGAACTCAACCGACGGCCAGATATCCCTGCCGACTGTTGAAGGATCAGGGGTCAACGTTTCAATAACAGACGGCGGTCAGCTGATCATCAACAACTTCACCGTCCAGAACCAGATCCAGATCACGAATAACATCAATGTCTACGTGATTGACGGTGTCCTGATCCCGCCGGATGTCACAATCCCAACACCCACGCCGACGCCGACACCAACAGTGACTGTGACTCCGACACCGACGGTGAATGTAACCCCGACGCCGACGGTCAATGTGACCCCAACACCAACGGTCAACGTCACACCAACACCGACAGTGAATGTGACTCCGACGCCGACAGTCAACGTCACGCCGACGCCGACGGTGAATGTGACCCCGACGCCGACGGTCAACGTCACTCCAACACCGACGACGCCAACCCCATCGACCGGGGAGACTATGGACCTCGAACTCTATGAGGGCTGGAATTTCATCTCCATCCCAAGACAGCTTGCTGTAGGCAACGACACTGTAGGACAGGTTTTCAGTGAAGTCGAGACTGATGGGCGGCCGATCTACACATTTGAACCGGCAACCGGCTTCACTCCGGTGGGCGAGAACGAGACTCTGGAAGTCCTTGTTGGATACTGGGTCTATTCAACCGAGGATACAACCATAGAACTGAGTCTCAGCACCAACCCGGTGAGAGCGCCCGCCATGAGGACGCTCAGCTCAGGCTGGAATGCCATTGGCTACTCTGACATGACACCACGAACTGCGGATGAAGCCCTGGGATCAGTGGAGGACGCTTGGGTCTATGTCGTCGGGTTCGATGCGGAGAACCAGATGTATCGCTCGGTGCTCATCAACAACCAGACCGGAGCACAGGGTGAGAACCAGAGACTCAATCCAACCGAGGGCTACTGGCTGTTCATGCGCGATGAGGGCAGACTGGCTGCCATCAGCGCATAATTTTTTAATTTTGAGGGAAATTTTCCCGGGTGCCAAAAACCGGCAATATGTTGCCAGCGTTGATCTGGTGAACCGGTCCGGATCTCTCCTCGTTACAATGGAGGCATTCCGTAAATTGATCAACCCGACGGCCCACAGTGACACCAGGGCCTAGATCCGTTTGCCCGATAGCCAACAGGAGCACTCCTCTCCAAGAGGCATTCCGGCGAACCGATGATACCGGGTGGGTCTGCCGTATCCGGTCATCACCAACTCAGAACTAGTTCTCTTCATATTATCGTCGTTTTGGCCTCAAAACACAGTAACTTTTTTATTCACCTAGAGCTATGGGCATGCGTGTGTCCCTCCGGAAGGGATGCAAACAAGAAAAGGTGGTAAGAACAATGGCAGAAGAGAGACCCTCGGTTAGAGGCGGGCAGGCCTCTGTAGCACAGACAGCATCGGTTGAAGAGTTGAGTGCATCCGCATTCCAGAAGTATCTTGCCGGCATGGACTACCCCGCCAACAAGCAGGACCTGATCAACCATGCCAGGAAGAACAATGCACCCAACGCAGTGATTCAGGTTCTTGAGATGTTCCAAGACCAGACCTTCCAGTCCGCAGCAGAAGTCAGTCAGGAGTTTGGCAGGGTCAAATAACTCTTTTTTTTACGCGTCAAAAGAATGCGAGGGGAGCGATTTGAACGCTCGAACTCCTTCGAGACTGGACCCTGAATCCAGCGCCTTTGACCTGGCTTGGCAACCCTCGCGCCTAATATTGTAGTATCTCCAACAAAATAAATCTAATTACTCCCCGCTCGTTGTGGAGGGGGGAGGGTTGTGGTTGTTGTTATCCATGAACCGCTTCATCTCGAGTTCCCGGAGTTCATAGCGCTTGATCTTGCCGGATATGGTCTTTGGGAGCGACTCCACAAACTCGATCGCACGGGGATACTTGTAGGGCGCCGTCACTCGCTTAACATACCTCTGAATATCCTTGACCAGCGCTTCGCTGGGCTGATATCCCGGTTTTAAGATGATGAAGGCTTTGACAATCAGGCCCCGGATCACATCGGGAGAGCCAACGACCGCTGCCTCCTGCACAGCCGGATGCTCCATGAGCGCGCTCTCGACCTCGAACGGCCCGATCCGGTAGCCGGATGACTTGATGACATCGTCGTCGCGCCCGATGAACCAGAAGTAGCCGTCCTCGTCCATGTAGGCTTTATCGCCGGTATAATAGAACCCATTCTGGAAGACCCTGCGGTTCTCTTCTTCATTGTTCAGGTAGCCGCGGAAGAGCCCCACAGGCCGGGGATCGAGTCTGATCGCGATCCGCCCTTCTTCACCGACACCGACCGGATTCCCTTCATCGTCGTGAAGTTCGACATGCCAGCCGGGCATGGGCCTCCCCATGGATCCGGGCTTGCACTTCATGCCAGGAAGAGTCCCTATGCAGAGCACCGTCTCGGTCTGGCCGTAGCCCTCATAGATCGTCTTACCTGTCCCTTCCTTCCATGCCCGGATCACCTCGGGGTTGAGAGCCTCACCGGCGCTGCAGCAGTGGCGCAGGTCGGAGAGATCGAACTTGTCGAGATCGGCGAGGATGAGCATCCGGTAGATGGTCGGGGGGCAGCAGAATGTCGTGATCCCGTACTTCTCCATGAGCGGCAGGATCTCGGTGGCGTGGAACCGCCCCCTGATGTCGTAGACGAAGATGCACGCGCCGACGATCCACTGACCGAAGAGTTTTCCCCATGCGCTCTTCCCCCAGCCCGTGTCTGATATTGTCAGGTGGAGATCGTTCGGATGCAGGTCGTGCCACAGTTGCGCGGTGACGATATGCCCGAGCGGATAGGAGTAGTCATGGACCACCATCTTCGGCTCGCCGGTAGTCCCGGAGGTGAAGAAGATCAGCATAGGGTCCGTCGATTTGGTCCGCTGCATTCCGGGGAGGTTCACCAGCCTGTGTGAGCAGGGTGCGGGGTAGTCAAGTTCAACCGGGTAGCTGACCCACCCCTCTCTCACGCCATCGATCAGGAGCCGAACCGCGAGCGTGGGGCACTCATCACAGATCTCATCGACCTTGTCCGCATGTTCGGCCAGGGTGATGACCATCTTGATCTCGGCTGCCTGGATGCGATATTTCAGATCTTTCGGTGTCAGCATCGTCGTTGCGGGACAGTAGACAGCACCGAGTTTGATGAGGGCGATAACGAAGATCCACCACTCGGGCACCCGGGGCAGCATCAACATCACCCGGTCACCCTTCTTTATACCATATTTCAGACAGATGTTGACCGCCTGATTTGAGAGCCGCATGAGGTCATAGAATGTGTATTTCTTCTCGTTGCCCTTCTGGTCGGTCCAGATCATCGCCAGTTTATTCCGATCCTTCTTCGCCCATGCATCGATCACGTCGAAGCCGAAGTTATAGTATTCAGGGACGTCTATCTTGAAGTTGGCGCAGAGGTCTTCATAGGATGGGGGGTTTTGCGTATCATCTGCCATAACGTGATCAATAAAATTGCGCGCTCATGATTTAAAGAATGCACGACCGTGAAGAACGCTCTAAATTCGTAATGGCCATAAAGATTATCCATTAGTATTATGGTCCGAAAAATGATACTCATATCGATGGATGAGAAGGGATACGAGTCACTGAAAATCGAGAACATCGTTGCCTCCGGGGTGATTGCCGACTCGATCGACCTCGAAAAAGTATCAGATAAAATACAAAACTGCGAACTGAATACGAAGAGGTTCCCCGGAGCGGTCTATCGCATTGAGAAGCCGAAGATCGCATCCCTGATTTTCTCCTCGGGAAAAGTCGTGCTCACCGGTATCAGGAACAAGCAGGACCTCCGCGAAGGCCTTGATATCATCATGCACTCACTTCGGGATGCCGGTATCGATACGTATGACGAGCCACAGGTCGCGGTCACGAACATTGTCTGTTCGTATGACATGGGCAGGTACATCAACCTGAACAAGGTGGTCATCACTCTCAACCTTGAGAACATCGAGTACGAACCTGAGCAGTTCCCGGGACTTGTATACCGCATTGAGGATCCAAAGATTGTCGCCCTCCTCTTCAGTTCCGGAAAGATCATCCTGACCGGCGGAAAGAACATCGAGGATATCAAGCGAGGACTCGATTTCCTGGAACAGCGGCTTGAAACAATCGTGTAAACCTCTTTACTGTTGTTCATTTTCTGAGTAAAAATGAGGCCGAGGAAAGCCTCTTTTTTGTGCTGTAAGGTTATCGCCAGATTACTCTGCCGGGCATGATGCCGTCGGGAGAACCTGGGTTAGAAGAGCCTCATCTTGCCCGACTGTGGCGGTACCGGATGTGTTGCTACTCCAGTGCAACTCCGGCGATACCGCACGAGCTCACTACCAGAACCTGTGCGTCTTTACGTAGTTCCGCTCGGCCTTGAGGATCTCGCGGTAGAAAGCATCCCCTTCGGTCATGGTGGCAAGTATCCGTGACGCCACCTCAGGGCCGACGCCCTTTGCCGCGAGGGCTATTATCGCCTTCTTCCCGCTGGAGAGGACGATGTTGGCGTTTCGAAGGAACCTGACCTCGATCGCCCGCTCCTCATCGGACTTGTTCTTCTTCTTCACCGCCGGAATGAGCTGCTCGTCCCAGGGTTTTAACGCCGCGATGAGGCGCGCATTGCAGAGTGGGCATTGCGGGCGATCCGGGACCCGCTCCACGGTCGTCCGGCTCTTCCACTTCCGGCAGTGCATGCAGAAGAGGACGACATCCTCCTTCTCAAGCCGGCGCATCAACGTCCCGATCACCGCCTGGTCGATCATCGGCGGCGGAATCATGTCCCGGGAAGACGAGAGCACATCGCTCCCGAGCGGGCTTAACCGCCCCGTGACGACCGCGATCCTGCCGTCGCGAAGGCGTTTGAGGATCTCCTGCGCTGCGTCCACGTCCATCGAGTTTGCGAAGAGTTCCCGGTATGCCTCGGCGGCGATGACGGTCTCGTCAAAGAGCTCGATGAGCCGGTGGATGCTGAACCGCTCGTAGTCGGCGTCCGCATCGATGGCGCCGAACTTCTTTGCCACCTGCACAAGTTTCCACTTAAAGAGCGCCGTTCGTTTCAGGGCGAGTTTCAGAATCCCCGAAAGATGCATGGGTTCGAGCGCCGCAAGGGTCTCCTGAACCTCCAGTGCGCGGATCTCCGGGGGCAGGCGCAGGAGGAACCGGTAAGCGCCGACCTCGATCCCGACGGTCGTCCCGTAGCGGGCCGATAGGAGGACCGAGAGCGCGCGTGCCAGCGCCTCGTTCGCCTTGTGTCCGCCGCAGACGTTGCAGACGACGCCTTCGTCGGTGTTCTCGAGGGTGATGAGGCGGTCGGTGGGGACGGGGTAGTTTCCCTCGTCCATTCCGGCCATGAACCGCTCTGCGTATGCTATCGCGCAGGGATCGTCTGAGTAGCGGTCAAACGCCCGAGTTCTCCGGAGCGCCCCGACCTCCTGGGCGACAGCGAACGGCACCGGGATCTGCTCACCCTCCCATGACGGGACCTCGCCTTTCGCCCGGGTGGCCGGCTCGACCGTGATCCTGTTTCCCTCAATCTCGAGCACCTGCCAGAGCTGGCCCTTCGTGATGAAGACCGCGCCGGTATGCATCCACCCGAGGACGAACGACTCGTCGAGCGTCCCGACCGTGCGGCGCGAGACCATATCGAAGATCTCCATCTTGCGCTCGTCGTGGATCATCGAGAGGTTCTCGATGAGGTAACGCCGGGCCCGCCCCGTCCGGACGATCCGGGTCCCGTCGATCCGGATCAGCCGGTGCTCCACCATCTGGCGGCAGACGGAATCAAGGAGCGGCCCGCAGCCGGCAAAGACCCCCGATCGCTCGATCATCTCCCGAACGCGGGAGACCTCGATCTCGCCGTACTCGACCGCAATCGCCGCCACCTGGTTCGCGAGCACATCGGCAGCCCCGGCTGGCGGGATGATCCGCTCGCACTCGTTCGCCCTCGCCCGGCGTGCGATCACGAGCGACTCCAGGAGATCGTCAAACCCCGTGGAAAGGACGGTCCCGCGCGAGACGGTATCGAGACGGTGGCCGGCCCGGCCGACCCGCTGGACCAGGCGCGAGACCTGTCGGGGGGAGCCGAACTGGACGACGTGTTCGATATGCCCGATATCGATCCCGAGTTCCATCGAGGATGTGGCGATGAGTGTCCGGATCTCGCCCTTCCTGAACCGTTCCTCGGCATCGACCCTGACGTCCCGTGAGAGCGAGCCATGATGGACCTCGACGTCGCCGCGGGAGTAGAGCTGATGGCCGAGGGCCTCAGCAGTCACCCGGGTGTTGACGAAGACGAGGGTGGAGCCGGGGGCATCGAGGCACTTCTCGACGGCCCGCGTCTGGGAGGAGAAGTCCTCTCCGGCGAACTGGACGTTGATCGCGAGGCTGCTTGCGACCGGGACCTCGACGAGCGAGAACGGGCGATTCCCGCAGAGAAACCGACCGATATCGTCCGGGTTCCCGACGGTCGCCGAGAGGCCGATCCGCTGGAATTCCCCTGCGCAGGCAACCAGGCGCTCGAGCGCCACCGCAAGTTGGGCTCCCCGTTTGCTGTCGGCAAGCTCGTGAATCTCGTCGACGACGACATACCTGACATTCTCCAGGTGCTTGCGGAGGCGCTTGCCTATGAACAGTGTCTGCAAGGACTCAGGGGTCGTGATGAGGAGATCCGGCGGGTTCAATGCCTGCTTTCGCCGCTCGTTCTGCGGCGTATCCCCGTGCCGGACCCCGATCGAGAGTCCGAGTTCCCGGCACCACCACTCCATCCGATTGAGGATGTCCCGATTTAAGGAGCGGAGCGGTGTGATATAGACAGCCTTGAACCCCGCCCCGGTAATCTCAAGGAGCCGGTCGAAGACCGGAAGCATTGCGCTCTCGGTCTTTCCCGTGCCGGTCGGCGCTACCAGGATCAGGTTCTCCCCGTTAAGGAGCCGCGGGATAGACTGCTCCTGAGCGGGAGACAACTCAGTAAACCCGCGCTTCCGGACGACCTCCTGCACCCTAGGATCGAGGAGATCAAACGCCGTCTGTGGGGCAGAGTGTTGCCGGCGTGCCGACGTACGTGCCATCTGCGAGATACACCTCCGCGCTTTTTTCATCAATGCACCGTGAAAGGGGCCCAAGCCCGCTCTTCTTCAACCGTCCGACGTCGATTCCTCCTGCAAATTCGTTGAAGGCGGGGACAAAGAGGAGCCGGGTGCGATCTCCCGACGGCTCTTCGATCCACGAGTAGAGGTAGGCAGGCCTGGCACGTGCTGCGCACCCGACGGCATCCACGATCGAGATGACCGGATGGTGGTGGCCGATGACGATGAGGTGACCGGAGAGTTCCGGGTCCGGATGGGTGTGGCCGTGAAGGTAGCCGACGCCGTCGATGAGTGCGCCCTCGGCCGGGAGGAGTTCTCCGGGGTTAAGAAAGCGACCGATACCGCCGTCATGGTTGCCCGGAGTGACGGCAATCGGGACCCGGTCGCGGAATTCCTGCAGGACGCCCGGAAGTTCACGGTACTCCTGCCTGCTCGTTATCGGGACGTTGTGTTTTACGTCCCCCAAGAGGAGGAGGAGGTCGGGATTCGTCTCTTCAATGCAGGCGAGCACGCGCTTGGTCCGCGCGGCGCTCCGGCTTTGGATGTGGACGCCGTGGCGCTCGAGGCCCGATTCGATGCCCATGTGCAGGTCGGCGACGACCAGCACGCGCCGGTCATGCTCGACCAGGAGGGCCGGGCCGTTCTCGATAAAATGAAGGCGCATAGTATGTCAGATAAGTTTGATCATGCCCGATGCGGGCTGGTAACATTCCCCTGCGGCAAGAAGTTCTTCAAGCGCGACCCGGGCGTCGCGGGCGGAGAGGCCGGACTGCACCCCGACGGCGATTGCATCCTCAACTCCGATGCCCCTGCTTCCGCCCTTATCCTCGAGGGCGGCAAGGAGTAGGTCGCGCCCGATGATAGGCGTGATCTCGCCGACGGAGATATCCGGGCGAATACTTGCAAGCGCGGTCCGCACCATCCCGGCCATATCCCGGATATCCTCATCCGTGGTCTGATAGAGTCGGCGAGCGGTCGCGGTCCGCTCATCAGCGCATTTCTTGAGGGCTTCGAGCCGATCAAGCGTTGCATCGGCGGTCGCGAGCACCCAGAGGTCACGGGCTGTACGATCCGCCGCGCAGAGCGCCTCGGCGTTCACCGTCGCGTTTGCTCTCGCCCCGGAACCGATGAGCACTGCCCGCCCGGTGACGGCGACGAATGCCGGAGGTTCAATGTACCTGAGTGTCTCAAGAGCATCCGGGCTCTGCCAGTCCGCCGTGACCCGGAACGTCCCGGTGGGGTCGGCAACCCGGGCCCAAATAACATCTCCGCTCCCTTTCTGCTCGGTGATTGCACCGACGACGAAGAGGCGGCGGCACCATGCCCCGGTTGGCGTCACCACATAGGAGCCGTCCCGGTCTTCGCTCGAGTCTATAGTATGACGCGCGGAGGAGAGATCACGCGCAAATATCCGTCCTGAAAGTTCCATACGTTCGTTATGGGTGCGGAAATGCCGGATCTCCATTCGAACCTCCGGTATTTCCATACGTACCTGTACTTACTTGTTCGTTCTCACCCCTCTAAAAAGGATCATCGCCGAGATAGCGATGCTTTTACGATGCTCGAGCGCCAACAATTCCATGCAATGGAAGGCAACCACACCATCTGGATAGAGAAGTATCGGCCCAGAAGACTCGAAGAGATGGTCGGACAGAAGGAGATCGTGGTGCGCCTCCAATCCTACGTCAAGACCGGCAACCTGCCACACCTCCTTTTTACAGGCAGCGCGGGGATCGGGAAGACGACTGCAGCCGTGGCGCTCGCACGGGAATTCTTCGGCGACACCTGGCAGATGAACTTCCGTGAGATGAATGCCTCCGACGAGCGCGGCATTGACGTCGTTAGAAACCAGATCAAGGACTTCGCCAGGACATCACCGCTTGGTGACGCGACGTTCAAGATCCTCTTCCTTGACGAGGCAGACGCACTCACGACGGACGCTCAGGCAGCTCTGCGAAGGACAATGGAGACTTACGCCCGGACCTGCCGGTTCATCCTCTCGTGCAACTACTCGTCAAAGATCATCGATCCCATCCAGAGCCGGTGCGCCATCTACCGGTTCAGGCCGCTCGATAGAGAGGCCGTCATTGAGGAGGTGCAGCGGATTGCCGCAGCCGAAGGCCTCACCATCACGGATGGAGCGCTCGATGCCATCGTCTATGTCGCATCGGGAGACATGAGGAAGGCAATCAACGCTCTCCAGGGCGCGGCCATCCTCCAGGCGAATATCGACGAAGAGACAATCTACTCAATCACCGCAACCGCCCGCCCGGATGAGATCGACGAACTTCTCGACCTCGCAATAGAAGGAAGGTTCGATGAGGCGGAACAGGCACTCTCCGCATTGACCCGCGACCGGGGCATTGCCCCGAACGAGTTGATCAACCAGTGCTACCGCGCTCTCGTCCAGCGCGATATGGACCGGACGCTCAAAGTAAAACTGATCGACGCCCTCGGCGAGACCGATTTCCGTCTCTCGGAAGGGGCAAACAGCGACATCCAGATGGAGGCGCTGCTCGCCCGGTTCGTCATCGCTTCCAAGCAGCACCGTTGAGGGATTCTCTGTGCCAAAAGAGATAACCGTGGAAGTCACCGATGTCGTCGGTGAGTGGACGAAGTTCTTGAAGAAGCAGTATAAGCGAGAACTTGCCGAACTCTCCCGCGAGTATCCCCACAAACGGTCGCTCTATATAGATTTTCGGAAAATTCTGAATAATAAGCTCGCGTTCGAGCTCCTGCGAAGCCCAGGAAAGGTCATCGGGGATATCCGGGATGCAATCATCCAGAACAAACTCATCAAACTCAAGGACGGCCAGGACCCCGACCTGATCAACATTCGGTTCACGAACCTGCCGCAGAGGACCAACATCCGGGATATCAGGGCCGAGCAGATCAACACTTTCATCAGCATTGAAGGAATCCTCCGAAAGACGACCGAGGTCCGCCCCCGGATCGTGAGCGCGGTCTTCCGTTGCCGCACTTGCGGAAAGAACACGGATCCTGTTCCCCAGAGTTACGGACGGTTCGATGAGCCTGAATTCTGCCCGAACTGCGAGCGCAAGACTCGTCTCGATCTCGTCATGAACCGATGTCAGTTCGTCGATGCACAGAAACTCCGGATCCAGGAGTCGCCTGAGGGGCTCCGTGGCGGCGAGCAGCCCCAGACGCTCGATATCGACGTCACCGACGACCTCACCGGGATGGTCGCACCGGGGGATCGGGTTGTGGTGAATGGGATCCTGCGCGCGGTTCAGAGGGTCAACTACGGCCAGAAGAGCACGCTCTTTGACATCTACCTTGAGTGCAACTCCATCGAGGTTGCCGAGAAGGAGTTCGAGGAGGTCTCGATCACCGAGGAGGACGAGGCGAAGATCCAGGCGCTCGCCCGCGATCCCCAGATCTACAAGAAGATTGCCCGGTCGATCGCACCTACGATCTACGGCACGGACGACGTAAAGGAGGCGATTGCGCTCCAGCTCTTCGGCGGCATCGCAAAGGAGATGCCGGACGGCTCCCGTCTCCGCGGCGACATCCACGTCCTCCTGGTCGGAGACCCCGGTATAGCAAAGAGTCAAATCCTGCGCTACGTCGTGAAACTCTCGCCCCGGGGTATCTACACGAGCGGCAAGTCGTCGACATCCGCCGGTCTGACGGCAACGGCGGTCAAGGACGAGTTCGGCGACGGGCGCTGGACGCTCGAGGCCGGTGCCCTGGTCCTCGCGGATATGGGGATCGCCGCTGTCGACGAGATGGACAAGATGCGGAAAGAGGACCGGAGCGCGCTGCACGAGGCAATGGAACAGCAATCTATTTCGGTGGCCAAAGCCGGGATCACCGCGACCTTGAAGTCCCGTTGCGCCCTCCTCGGCGCGGCGAACCCGAAACTCGGGCGGTTTGACCAATTCGTCCCGATCGGCGAGCAGATCAACATGCCGCCCTCGCTCCTCTCGCGCTTTGACCTCATCTTCGTGATGACCGATCAGCCGCAGGCCGAGCGCGACGAGGCGATCGCCAACCATATCATCAAGACCCACGCAGTGGGCGAACTGATCAAGCAGCACGAGTATAAGCCCCTGCCGAACGTCGACGACGCATATATCCAGCGTGCCCTTGCGCCGGTCACACCCGACATCGACCCGTCGCTTCTCCGGAAGTACATCGCCTACGCGAAGAGGACATGCTTCCCCATCCTCTCCGACGGGGCAAAGGAGGCGCTCGTCGCCTACTACATGCGTCTCCGCAACCTCGCAAGCGGCAACAAGCCCGTCCCGGTTACCGCCCGGCAACTCGAAGCGCTGGTGCGGCTCTCGGAGGCGAGCGCCCGGATGCGGCTCTCGAACACCGTTGATACGGAAGATACCGACCGGATCTTAAAGATTGTGGATGCATCTCTCCGGCAGGTCGCCTACGACGCCGAGACCGGGAGTTTCGATATCGACAAACTCGTGACCGGGGTCACGAAGGCGCAGCGCGACATCATCCGGTCGGTCAAGGAGGCGATCCGGAACGCCTCCGCCGACGGAGGCGGCCAGGCGAAGGTCGAGGAGGTTATTGAGATCCTGGTGCAGCAGGGATTCGCCCGCGACAAGATCGAGCACACCATCGAGCAGCTGAAGCGGGGCGGCGAAGTGCTCGAGCCCCGGCACGGGCTGGTGAAGTTGATCGGGTAGGGGGATGCCTTCTCCCCCGGCACACCGGGTCCTCCTTTGCCGGCCCTATTTTTTCGGCGAAGCGTTTTGTTTTATTTTTTTTGCAGCAGGACGCCGGACGTGTAGAGAGCGAGGACAGAAACTATAAGTAACCCAACACCCAGGCTCCTGTATGGCGGAGCCGGGCCCGGATAACTACGATAAAGAGCTTGGATCCACACTTGGGCTTCTGTTGGTCATCATCTGGATTGTCCTGCTGGTCTTAAGTCGAGACCACCCTCTTCCCGCGCCAGAATCTCTGCCAGGAAGGCCTCACGCGGGCGCGAAACAGGGTGATCCGGTCCGATGAGAGCATCGTCCTCCGCAAACCTCCACCCCCTCCTCGAGCGCCTCTCCCAAAGCCGGCTGCGGTTCGTAATCCCACCGTTCGTCGCGGCCATTGCGTGGGCCGTCTGGGTAGGTTCGCCAGCGTCGCCTCGGGTCATCCGGGGCCCGCACCGCTCTACGCCATCCTCGCCTTCTTTCTGGTGCTCATGATCCTTGCGGTTGCCGGGGCCGCGACACCGTTCCCGATTGTTTCAGGCGTCCTCTCGTTTCACGGAAAGATTCAGGCGATGCTCGTCACCGCCGCAGCAACGACCCCGCTTGTATTTCCCCTGTTCATAACCCCGCACCGCTGGAGAGGCGAGCCTCCGCTGCTCGCGGACAGATTGCCGATCTTTGGGCGGCTTCTTGACGATATCATGAGCGCACTGCCGCTCGCCGAAGGTACAGCTGCACACGACCTGGCATTCTCTGCGTTCCTGCTTCTTGGGTTCTACCTCGAGTGCGTGCTGGTCGCCGCCGTCTTCTACGTCATCCTCCGGCTGGTCATCTCCCTTCGCCACCCAGATACGGGGAAAGGGGAGAAGATGGGATAATGGCTCCATCCACCGGAGCGATGCGCCTGAGAACAACGGCATCATATCAGATTCAGAAGAGTGAAACGGCTATCCACCGGGAGTCGCACCTGGCGGTGCTCCAGCTCCGGTTCTACGAACCATCGCATATCGCCACGCGGGGGAGGGACCGGGAGGGGGTGTCCCCCTCCCGGCAAAGATGTTTAGAGATGCCCACATCCGCCAGTACTCCAGACGGCACAACTACGCCACCCTCGATGCCGAACCCCACAAAACCAAAGTTCCTGCGTGTTTATGAACGCGTGTAAAACAAAACCTCCTCATTCTCATCGCCCCCGGGGCGCACCTTCTTACTCCCGCACCTCCAACCTACTAACCATGATCACCGACCGCGAGAAAGCGGCCTTCGAAGCCGGGATCAAGCTCGGCGCCCTCTACCACCAGTTCGTCGGGACGCCGATCGCCCGCGAGACCGCTGCCGCCGTTGAGACCGCCATCGAGCAGGCCGTCGGACTGCAGCCTTACGTGACGGATATCCGCGTCCGGCTGAACCGGGATATGATGGTCTCGAACCGGTTCGGCTACTCGGAACTTGCCGGAAAGATGTTTGATGTCGAGATCACGACCACAGTCGGGACGACCGTCTGCAGGGCCCGACTGCACCTCGAGGACGATTACCCCATGATGGAGATCGTCGAGATCCATGAAACCACCAGCGATACCGATCACTGACGACCATATCCACATCGACCCGGTGAACGGCCGGGGGATCGAGGCCGCGAAGGACTTCCGCCGCAGCGGGGGGACGCACATCTTCCTGGTCTCAAAGCCCTCCTGGTCGTTCGGGATCGAACCCTCGTCTGGCGAGGACTACCGGGAGGTCTTCGAGGCGACGCTCCGGGTAGCCGAGATGGTCCGCGAGACCGGACTCGTCGTCTACCCGGTCCTCGGGGTCCACCCTGCGGAGATGAACCGCCTTGCGGCGCGGATGACTCTGGACGAGGCCGCCGCGGTCATGATGGCCGGTCTCGACCTTGCGGCCCGCTACGTCGAGGAGGGACGGGCTGTTGCTCTCAAGAGCGGTCGGCCCCACTACGAGGTCCCGCCGGAGGTGCTTAGCGCCTCAAACGCGGTCCTCTTCCACGCACTCGAACTTGGCGCCGAACACGGCTGCGCCGTCCAGCTCCACGCCGAGAGCGGACCCTGCATCGATGTCGTCGAGATGGCCGCCGAAGCGGGTATCCCGATCGAGAGGGTCGTCAAACACTTTGCGACGCCGGAGACCCCGCTCATGCCCTCCTTCATCGCGCGGCACGAGGATATTCCCGCGCTTGCCCGCGAGGGGCGGCGGTTCACCATGGAGAGCGACTACATGGACGAGAACAGCCGGCCCGGAGCGGTCATCGGGCCGAAGTCCGTTCCGCGGTTCACACGCAGGTACCTCGAGGAAGGACTCATCACCGAAGAGGATGCCTGGCGCATCCATGTCGAGACGCCATCCCGCACCTACGGCGTTGATATTGCCCTTCCTTGAGGCAACAGCGCACCTTTTTGATGATTCCCGATCAAGAGATCTGCAATGTACTTGAAAGTGCACCGTATACCGGGCGCCGGTGAAGTGGTGGCTGCCTGCGATTCCGAGCTGCTCGACGTCACCCTGATGCACGGCGACGTGGAAGTCTGCATCACCAGAGAATTTTACGGCACGGAGCGTGTTGCTGAGGAAGATGTCAGGAGAGCTCTTGCCGGTGCCGATAACGTTAATATAATAGGGAAGCGTGTCGTAGCCCTCGCAGAAGCCATGGGGCTCGTCAATGAGGAGGACTGCATCATGATCGGCGACGTCCCCCATGCTCAGATATTCAGGATATAATCCCATGACCATCCAGACGAGCATCTGCCCCCGATGCGGGCAGCCGACCGAAGAAGGGCTCTGCCCGCAGTGCCGGGCCGCGGATGTCCGACTACTCACCTGCCAGCCCCGGGTGACGGCGGTCTACTGTCCGGTCTGCGACTCGCAGAAGCGCGGCAAGACCTGGTCGGACCTGCAGATGCCGCGTGAGGACTTGATCGCCGAACTGGCGGTATCGGCGACGAGCATCCACGAGGATGCAAAGGATATCCGGGTCACCGTCCGGTCGCAGGAGACCGGGCCGAACAGGACGACCTGCACCGTCGAGGTGGAAGCGACGATGTATGGGGTCCCGGTGAAGGAGACCTGCGAGACCGAGATCATCTGGCAGAAGGAGTCCTGCGACCGGTGCAGCCGCATCTCCGGGGGCTACTACGAGGGGATCGTCCAGGTACGGGCTACGAACAGAAAGATCAACGCCTACGAGCGCGAAGTTGCCGCAAGGATTGCGGAGCAGGTCGAAGAGTCGCTCCAGCAGTCGGGCGACCGTTTCTCGTTCATATCGGATCTCCAGGACACAAAAGACGGCGTCGATATCACCGTCGGGACACAACACCTCGGCCTTGAGATCTCAAGGATGATAACCGGAGCGCTCGGCGGACGGTTTACAACCCATCCGAAACTGGTCGGTGAGAAGGAGGGAAGGGCACTCTACCGGATCACCTACTCGATTCGGCTGCCGTTCTACCAGAAAGGCGACGTGGTGGTCGCCCGGGGCGGCTACTTTGAGGTGCGTGAGATTGACGGGCAACGTCTCCGGGTCTTTGACCTGCAGAACGGCACGGCCCGGACCCTCACTGAGGATGAGGTGGAGCGCCTCATCGGAAACGTTCGCGAGGCCGAGTCCGCGCTCGTGGTCTTCACGCAACCGGGCGCCGTAGGACTGATGGACCCAAAGACCTATCAGACCAAAGAGGTGAATGCGGTGCCCTGGACGTTCCCGGTGGAGGGGCAGCCAATCCGGGTGCTCCGCGATGAGGTGGAGGATCGCCTGGTCATCGTCGGGTGATTCCCATGCGTGCGCGCAAAGTGCCGGCGAACACCCTCGCCGATCTTGCGGGGGAGGAGTGGGTCGACCCGACCCGCCGGCCTTACGTCCGGGACGGGACCGCCTGGGTCCCGGTCCGGGAAGGCTATCCTGCCGACGAGAATCTCCCCGAGCGTACGCGATACCGGGGCCGGGGATATCACCTCGTCGGGGATATCGCGATCCTCCACGGCGACGCACCGACAAAGGACGAACTTGCCGCGATCGTGGAGCATTGCCGCCCCCGAGGCGTCATCCGGGTGAGAGGGTATACGGGTGTGATGCGCATCCCGGACGTGGAGGTGCTCTACGGGACCGCCGGCGAGGTGCGCCACCGCGAGCAGGGCTACACGTTCATCCTTGACCCGACACGGGTGATGTTTGCTCAGGGAAACCGTATAGAAAAGGCAAGAATCGCCTCCCTTGTCCGGCCCGGCGAACGCATCGCCGATATGTTTGCAGGAATCGGTTACTTCTCGATACCCGCGGCCATGAGCGGTGCACAGGTCCATGCAATGGAGATCAACCCAATAGCCTTTGAATACCTTCAACGAAACATTATGGCAAACAATCTCGCGGACCGGGTCACGGGAGTTCTTGGGGACTGCAGGGAGCATCTCTCCGGCATCTATGATCGGATCCTGATGGGTCACTTCGATGCACCCTCGATGCTTGCCGATGCCCTCGCTCACGTCCGGAGCGGGAGCGTGCTCCACGTCCACAGCATCGGGAACGCGACCGAAACGATCCAGAAAGAGGTCGCCAAGGCCGGCCTTGAGGCGGCAGTAACCTCCCGCCGGGTGAAGAAATACGGCCCGCACGCATGGCATATGGTGCAGGATGTGACGATATCGTGATGACACTCTCAGGAAAGACGGTGGTGCTTGCCGTAACGGGGAGCATTGCAGCCGTCGAGACGGTGAAACTCGCCCACGCGCTGCGCCGCCGGGGTGCGACGGTGCAGGCGGTCATGACGGATGCAGCGGCGGGGATCATCCACCCCGACGCCCTGACCTACGCAACCGGCCGGCAAACGATCACCCGGATCACCGGCCTTGTGGAGCATGTCCTCTACTGCGGGGAGGGCGGGGCGGCAGACCTCCTCCTCATCGCCCCCTGCACGGCAAATACCATCAGCAAGATCGCCTGCGGGATCGACGATACTCCGGTGACCACCTTCGCGACGACGGCGCTTGGCCGAGGGATGCCGGTGGTGGTCGTCCCGGCGATGCACGAGAGTATGTACAACCATCCGGGGGTCAGGGAGAACCTCCGACGACTCCAGTCCTGGGGCATCGTCGTCGTCGACCCGAGGATCGAGGAGGGGAAGGCGAAGATCGCCGATAACGAGACGATCGTCCTTCACGCCGAACGGGCAGTGATGGGCCATCCGCTCGCCGGAAAGAAGGTTCTCATCACGAGCGGGGCGTGTGCGGAGCCCCTCGACGACGTCCGGGTCCTCACCACCCGGTCGACGGGCCAGATGGGGCGAGCCCTCGCCCTCGCGGCCTTCCGGCTCGGGGCCGACGTGACGGTGGTGCACAGCGGCTCATTCCCGTGCGTGAGAAATATCCGCGCCACGACTGCGGCCGAGATGCGGGATGCCGTCCTCTCGGTCTGCCGGGACGAGGGGGTCGATATCTACATCAGCGCCGCGGCGATATCGGACTTTGCCCCCGAGCGCCGGGAGGGAAAGATCCCAAGCGGAGAGCCGCTGAGCATACGGCTCAATCCTCTCCCAAAGATCATCAGCGAGGTTATGAAGACCTACCGGCCGATGACGGTGGCATTCAAACTGGGCTGGAACGAGGAGGAGCGGGCAAGGGCGATGCTTGAAGCAGGCGCAAGCGTTGTCGTCGTGAACACACCCCCGACGATGGGCGCGGCGGCGGGATCGTTTCGGATCATGACCACCGGGGAGACTACCGAGATCTCCGGGACCAAGGAGGAGGTCGCTGCGGCGATATGGTCCAGACTGCTGTAGCCTTCTCCCCCGGGCACATATCCGGCTACTTCCGACGCGTCGAGGGGAGCGACCCTGCATCGACCGGGAGCATCGGGGCCGGCGTGGTCATCAATGAAGGGGTGCGTTCGACGGTTGAGCCGGCCCGCGAGACGAGCGTCCGGGTGATCCACCAGGGCCACGCGTTCGCCGGGTCGCCGCCGATCGAGTATGCCCTCGATCGGCTGGGTGTTGCCGCCCGCGTCACCACGGAGTGCCGGCTACCTATCGGGGCCGGGTTCGGACTCTCGGCGGCTGCGCTTCTTGCGACACTCACGGCCGCAAACGAACTCTTCGCCCTCACTCTTACCGCAGAGGAGGTGGCTGCTTATGCCCACGAAGCCGAGGTCCTGCACCGGACCGGTCTAGGGGACGTCGCCGCGATCCAGGCAGGCGGGGTTGTCTGCAGAAAAGGTGCAGGCATCCATGCAGAGATCACCCGCATCTACCCGGAAGAACCACTCTACGCCATAAGCCTCGGTCCACTCCCGACCGCCTCGGTCCTCTCGTCGCCCGAGGCGATGGCCCGGATAGCCGCCGCGTACCCGGACCGCTGCCCCCGGGATCTTGCCGACTTCTGCCGTCTCTCGCGCAGATTTGCCGAAAGCAGCGGGCTTATTGCGGCAGAGGTACGAGAGGTGCTCCAGGCCTGCGATACTGCAGGTGTCCCGGCGAGCATGACGATGCTGGGAAACGGCGTCTTCGCCTGCGGCAACGGTGCGGAGGCGGTCCTCTCCCGGTTCGGGGAGGTCTACCGGCTTTGCGTCGCACGCCGCGGCGCATACCTGATCGAGATGAGACCATGATCCCAAAAGACCATCCACGCTACCGCTCTCTTGTCGTCCGTGAACGGCTTGCCGAGTGCGCCCGCGAGGGCATCGTCGCCCTCGAGGGGCTTGCCTCCCACGGGCGCGGGGAGGCGTTCGATTACCTGATCGGCGAAAAGACAACGGAGAGCGCACTTCTTGCCGCCCGGACGGCCGCCGCGATGCTTCTATCCGCCCGGCATGCGGTGATATCGGTGAACGGGAACACGGCGGCGCTTGCGGCAAGAGAGATCGCTGAACTGCAGAGGGCAAGCAATGCCGATGTCGAGGTGAACCTCTTCCACCGGACTGACGAGCGGATCCGGCTGATCACCAACTTGCTTGAAGAGCACGGCGTCCGGGTTCTTTCAGGTACGCCGGAGCGGCTCATCCCGCTCTCCCACGACCGTGCGCTCTGTCTCCCGGAGGGGATTGGAGACGCTGATGTCATCCTGGTCCCCCTCGAGGACGGGGATCGCTGCGAAGCGCTCCGAAAGATGGGCAAGACCGTCATTACCATCGACTTAAACCCGCTCTCCCGGACAGCGCGGACGGCAAACCTCACGATCGTCGATGAGGTGACACGTGCTCTCCCTGCGATCACCACGGCATGTACCTCCCTTGAGCCGGGGGAGGGAGAACGCCTGATCGCCTCGCTTGATAATGCCTATCTTCTTAGGGCAGCAATAGATGAGATGAGAGAGAGACTGGCCCATGCTCTGGAGTGAGATCCACCGACCCAAGGGATGCGAGGAGATCGTCGGGCAGGAGAGAGTCGTCCGCCACCTGATGACGTTTGCGGATACGCGGAGCGTGCCGCATATGCTCATCTCCGGCCCGCACGGCACCGGCAAGTCTATCGCTGTGGAAAGCCTCGCAAAACGGCTCTACGGCGAGACCTGGGAGGCAAATACGACCATCCTCAGCGCCGCCGACCTCCTTGGGAAGGGGAAGAGCGCTCTTGAAACAGATGAACGATTCGCCCAGATCTACCGCAAAGATCTGAGCCTGATCGTTAATTTCAAGCAGATCGTGAAGTGGTACGCCTCGATGCGACCGCTCGATGCCGACTTCAAACTGATGGTCTTTGAGGATGCTGAGAGCCTGACGTTTGAGGCGCAACAGGCTCTGCGCCGGACGATGGAGCGCTATAGCGCCACCTGCCGGTTCATCCTTGTCACCACCCGGCCGTCGGCGATCATCCCGGCTATCGCGTCGCGCTGCCTGCCGATCTTCTTTGCCCCGCTTGAGAGTGAGGTCATCCGTGCCCGTCTCAACGAGATCCTCGCTCTAGAGGGGGCCACAATCCCGGCCGATGACCTCGACCTGATCGTACACGCGGCGCAGGGCGACCTGCGGCGGGCGATTATGTACGCTCAGATCGCCGCACAATCAAAGAAGGACTTCGACCTCGCGGATCTCTCGCGCTCGGAGACCGGAAACGTCGCAACATCCGCGTTCGATGCTATCCGGGCCGGCAATTTTGCAGCGGCAAAGAGGATCGTTGAGTCGCTGATGATCGAGTATGGGCTCTCGGCGCGGGAGGTCGTCGGCGAGCTCCGGCAGGTGGTCAGGCGGGAATACAATCATCCGGCGCTTGCCATCGCACTCGCCGATGCGGACCACCGTCTCTGCCATAATGCGGACGACTTTGTGCAGCTCAATGCACTACTTGCCCGAATTGCCCGGGAGGTGTTCAGTGAAGAAAGTACAGCAGCACTATGATGAGGTTGCGGATATCTACGACGACCGCTACGACGGCCACCGCGGGAAGTATTACCACGGCCACATCTCGGATCACGTGATGAGAGAACTCCCGAAGGGTGGGTACCTTCTCGACCTCGGGTGTGGGACAGGGCTTTTTGTCCAGCGCTACGTCGCTGAAGGGGGTCGAGCTGTAGGACTCGATATCAGCCCTAGAATGGTTCAACATGGGCGGCAGCGCTGCCCCGAGTGCGAGTTTTGCGTTGGAACGGCCGATATCCTTCCGTTCCGGGACTCCACCTTCGATGCTCTCGCAAGCCTGCTCGCCTTCAGTTACATCCCAAACCCGGAGGGAATGCTCCGCGAGGCCTACCGGGTCCTGAAACCCGGCGGCCGGATCGCGGTCTGCACACTCTCGCGGACTGTCTTTACGAGCATCGTCCCGGTCATCTATCACATAGGAGAGATGGTCGGCTTAAAGAAGGTTGGAGTCGGGGACTTTAACGAGCACTACTACACCAACGCCGAGATTGAGTCACTCTTCCGGGAGGCAGGATTCGAGGACCTCTCGGTCAGCCGATGCTCGTTTGCGCACTTAAACCTCGCTGATCCGGTCTTTAACCTCGCCCGGAAAGTGGAGCCCATCATCGAGGAGAAACTGCCGTACCTGGCGTATAACGTCTGCGCAGCGGGCAAAAAACCGGAAGATTAAGAGGAGCGAAGCCGGGAGAGGATCCGGAGCTTCTTCTGGAGCGCCGCTTCCGCCGCCCGCTCAACCCCTACCTTCATCTCATCGAAATCCCTTTTGTCCTCGTCCACGACCTTCTTGACCGGCGTGTAGGCCGACTCCCGGAACCGGGGCGAGAAGTCACGGATCTCGCCGTTGACGGAGAGCACCGACTCGGGAGCTCCTTCCTCGACGTAACCGACCTCTTTCATCACGACGCCTGCGGACGCGACGACACGCTGGATCTCGGGCGCGAGTTCCGGCGGCGCGACAACCAGGAGAGCGTCGAGCGAGACGCCGAGGTAGTCGATCTCGAGGGCATCGAGCATCGAGAGGACTTTGGGCTGCACAAGAGTCCGGAGTTCGTCCTCGACGATGACGATCCGGCAGCCTGCGGTCTCCGCCATCTCGTAGGCGTCGCCCCGCAGCCCGCCGTTCGTGACATCGGTCATGGCGTGGATGCCGGAGAGGACGTCGCTTGCAAGGAGCGCCTCGCAGGCCTTGAGGAAGTGGAGGTTGATCGTCTCCTCGACGACCTCCGGGAACCCGGAGTAGATCGCAGCGGTGGCAATCGTCCCGCCCCCGGCCCCCTCGGTCATGAGGAGGACGTCGCCAGGAGTGATCTGCTTTCTTGCCGTGAGGTGCCGGGCGACCCCGACGGCGCCGACGCACCCGGTCATCCGGGAGCCGAGCACCATGTCCCCGCCGATGCGCAGGGTCGAGCCGGTCACGAGCGGAACGCCCATCGCCTCGCCGACGGCGGAGACTCCAGCGGTATAATCAAAGATCTTTGCGACATCGCCGTCATCGGCGACGTGGATGTCGGAGAGGAGGGCGACGGGTTTCGCACCCATGACGTAGACATCCCGGAGCGTCGCCCGGGTGGCATGGAACCCGGCGAGGAATGGAAAGTCGGAGAGACGAGAGTGCATTCCATCGACGGTGATGACGATATAATCGCCGTCCGCACGGACAGCGCCGGCATCGTCCATCTCATCGACGCCGACCGCCGCTTTCGTCCGGCCGATGATCCGGGCGAGTTGCCGATGGGCGAAGAAGTCGCCGGACCCCCGTGATCCGACGCCGAATTCACCCATCGTCGAGCCTGAGGGCTCGTAGGTGAAGAGGTCGCCGGAAAGACCGGTTGAATTCTTCGCTTCAGTTAAGACCGCACGGGCGAACGCCTCGGCGTAGGCAGGGGTTACGCGGTTACGCTTGATTGTGAGGATATCTTCTGCAAGAAAGCGCACGATATCGTCGTCAGGGGTGCCGGCAGCGAGGTGCCGGCGGCTGAACTCTTCTACATCCATTATATGAGTGGTCGGCGCACGACGAGATAAAGGGAGTGGCGGGGAAGAGGCAAATGTTCATGCGGATCTGCGCCGACAATTGAGGAAATGGCACATGCAAGGATGATCGCCGCCTGCTCTATAGCGGGTTCGGATTCTGGAGGGGGAGCGGGCATCCAGGCGGACCTAAAGACGTTCACGGCCCTCGGGGTGTGGGGGCTGACGGTAATTACGGCAGTCACGGCTCAGAACACTCGTGAAGTGCGGGGAGCCTGGATGCTTCCTCCTGAGGCAGTCCGGGCCCAGATCGCGGCGGTCGCGGACGATTTTGCAATCGGAGCATGGAAGACGGGAATGCTCGGAAACGCATCCGTCATCCGGGCCGTCGCTGAGACCCTGCCGGAGGAGGCGACCCTCGTCATCGATCCCGTGATGATCTCGACGTCAGGCCACCGGCTGCTTGCAGAGGATGCAATCAAGGATCTCACCGAACTGCTCATCCCCAAAGCCGCGGTCGTCACGCCGAATCTGCCGGAAGCAGAGGTGCTCGCCGGGATGAGGATCGAAAGCGTTGAGGATATGGCCAGAGCCGGCGAGCGCATCCTCGACCTCGGCGCTCAGGCCGTAATTATGAAGGGAGGGCATCTTTCCGGTAGCGCGGTCGTCGATCTCTTTCTTGACGCGGATGGAGTGATGCAACTCTCCGGGGAGCGGTACCCTTACTCGGTGCATGGGTCGGGATGCTGCTTCTCTGCGGCGCTTGCCGCTCACCTCGCCCGGGGAGAGTCTGCGCGCCGCGCATTTGCGGCGGCCCGAAAGTTCATCGATACGGCCATTCGGGAAGCAGCAGGAGATTTTGGGCCCGCGAGAATCGTCAATCCGGGAGGAGCAATCATCCATAGATATCGAAAAGACATTTCCTGATCCCGGCAATATTTTGATATTTATTTCCAATCTCGCCTGAACATATCATATTTTTTTATTGGAGTTCAATATTCCTGTAAATATCCAATATCTTTGGAATAACACCATAAAAGTATGAAATATCCACATGATTATCTAATCCAAATACAGAGGTTTAATATATAAGAATCTGTAATTACTGTTAGAATGGATGAGATTGACGATGCGATTCTTCGAGAACTGCAGAGAGACGGGCGAATGTCTATGGCAGAGCTCGGCTCGATGCTGGGCATCGCACCGTCGACGGTCTTTAAGAGAATCGAGAAACTGAAAAGTGCCGGTATCCTCGAACGATTTACGATTGTCATCAACCAGAAGTGTTTTGAGCATACGCTTATCGCCTTTCTGAACATCAGGGCTCAGCCCGATGATAAATCGGAGGTCGAGGAATTTCTGCGGAATCTCCCCAGCATCCTTGAGATCTATGAGATTCTAGAACCTGGAGACTTCTTTGTCAAGGTCAGGGTCCAGAACATCGCCGAACTGAAGCGGAGTGTGCTAATCCCCCTCTCTGGCCTCCCGGGGGTTAAGGATATCCAGACGATCATCTCGGTGAGGAAGGTCAAAGAGCAAATATAGGTGGAAGAGAATGCAAATCGAGACAATGCAGCAGATGCTTTCGACTGTGACGCTTCTTTTAGGAGCACTTCTTATCGCAGTCATATTCAATGCCTACCGGATCATCAGGCAACAGACGCTGCTCACCTTTATCTACGGGCTATTTACGCTGATCGTGGGGATCACGTTTGTGGATCTGGTGAGCATCTTCACGCCCGACGCCTTCCTCATCGCCTGGTCCGCGGTCTTCTCACGCATCGTGGTGATCATCGGCCTCTGCGTGATGACGCATAGCATTCTGAGAGGATGAGATGCGCGCCGGTACCTCGTTTGCCCGGGACTGGCAACTGATCAAGGTAGCCCGGTCCCTGCGGCGGCACGATGTCACTAGACCATTGATTCAGAGGCTTCTTGCCGAGGCCACCCTGGATCTTACCAGGCGAATTGCCGTGATCGCCGAGCAACTCGGTAAAGAAGACGGTACGGCACTTCTCGCTCACACCGAGGAGCAGTTCGATCCCCCGACCCTGATGGAGGGGATCCTCTTAACATGGGGGATACCCTGTGAGCATATTGATGAAGCCGATGGGAGCGCAATCCTCAGCATCGGCGGAGACGGCGCCGCAGCGGCTATTCGCGAGACATTCGCAGATATTCGTGTGGCTGAGCACTACCTTACGGGTTACATCCGGGTGCTCCAGCACGACGCAGTCCTTGAGCCCGTCTCCGGGGGCAGGATGACGATCCGGTTCCCACCCCGAAAAGAATAAAGCAACCTTGGCCGGGGTATGAGCCCGCGGTTGGGTGCTCGGCCGCTACCCCGGCAGCCGGTTTTCCCCGAACACTTTTGCGAATATTTATCTACCGTAGGACTCGTTCATTTACTAAAGGCGTTTCAGCGCCAGGGGAAGGCTATGGAGAAAAGATCACGAACGTGCCAGAGTTGCGGCATGCCGATGAGCGAGGATGAGCATTTAGGGACGGAAGCAAACGGCACTCTCTCGAGGGACTACTGTGTCTACTGTTACCGGGACGGCGCTTTCACCGAGCCCGAGATCACCATCGACGAGATGGCCAAGAGATGTGGGGCGATAATGTCGCAACTCTACGACATCCCGGTCAAAAATGCAGAACGGTTCGCCCGGGAGCAGATATCGTGCTTGAAGAGATGGGCCGGGAAGGAGGTTGCCTTCTGCGGGAGCTGCGGGATGCCTCTTCTTCGCGACGAGGACGCCGGGACGGAGGCGGACGGGTCGCTGAGCACGCGGTACTGCACCTACTGCTACCGGGACGGGGGGCTCATCGAGCCCGATCTGACGCGGGAGCAGGCGGTCGAGCAGTACGCGCCGATGATGGCCGCGAACCTCGGGATGCCCGTCGAGAAGGCGAAGGAGATGGTCGGCCAGTACCTCTCGACGCTGCCGAGGTGGCAGGAGTAAGATCGGCGAATTGCCCCACGCTCACCGGGACGGGGAACTTCCGCCCCACTTTACTCCCACAGGATAAACTACGAGAGATACAGAAATTCTGAAGCGTAGCGCTGGTGCCGGGAGCGGTTGTTGAGACCCTCGCCGGGCCCGCCGCTGAACCTCTACAGGCTTCGGAACGCCCTGCTCATGCCGCGCTTTTGGAGACCCGGACCCTGCCGATGATCAGGTCTTCCTCCAGGGGAACACCCTGCCCCTCCTGTCGCAGCGCTTCCACGTGCCCCTCGATCGCTTCTCTGATGTTTTCCATCGTCTCCTCGACCGTCTCTCCCTGGGAGTAGCATCCGGGAAGTGCCGGGACTTCCGCCCAGAACCCTCCTTCTTCAGCCTTCTGGATCACAACTGTAAACTCCATTTTAACGCTCCATTTTAAAGTAGTTCAAGAAACTCTTTCTCAGTTAAACCGGCCTTCTTTATTGCCGCCATGAGAAGCCCGATCTTTAACTCCTTCGACCAGGGCAATGTGATGATCGCCCCGGAGGGCATTTTTATATTGACATGATCGCCCTTTCCCTGCCGCATCACCCCACCTGCCCGCACAAAGGCCCGCACCGCCTCGTGACCTTTGATCCCCCGGAGTCTGCTCACGCCAATCCTCTATTCAGTAGTGGCCCCACTGCAGGATATGCATTTCGTTGCCGGTAGATCAGCGCATCTCTGGTCGTTACCAAACTCTCAGGAGAACTCTTATATCCCCCGGTCCGTAAGATCGATACAGGAGAGGGCTGGATTGAGCCTCTTTGCCGACCTGCTTGAGCGGCGGGAAGAGATCCCTGGAGTCGCAGCCGGACACGGCGCCCGCAGGGTCAGGGTCTTTTGGTCGGTGGCCCGGGACGAGGAGACCCCGGAGAGCGACCTCGACCTCCTCGTCGAGTTCGAGCCGGGGAGGAGTCTCCTCGACCACATCGCTCTCGCTCAGGACTAAAAAGACCTGCTCGGCCGCGAGGTCGACGTGGTGACCGAGGGAGGACTGCACTGGTATATCAGGGACCGCATCTCTCCGGATGCCGTGCCGCTGTGAAGGATGCCCGACTTTATCTCATTCACATGCTTCGTCACCACTGACACCACCCATATCCAGGGCAAACGCGGCCGGATCGAGGAGATCCTGCCAATATCTTATCCGGTTCTCCAGGCTGGCTAATCAAATGAATTATGTAATCCTACACAGATATGAGCAGATGAGGGGATGGGAGGATTCGTAAGAGCAGCACTTCTCCGTCATGTGATTCAACGAGTATCTGCAGGGGATGATCTAAGATTATGAGGCACCACAGATGAGTGCAGAAGAACAGCTGTTCAATTTTGATGGACTGGTAGGGTCTATCCATCACTTTCATGATGAACTGGTTACTCAGGCCAGTCGTGCGGTCAATATCAGCCTGACGCTCAGAAACTGGCTCATTGGTTGCTACATTGAGGAATACGAGCGTTCCGGCATTGATCGTGCAGACTATGGAGACAGGCTGATGGACAGGCTTGCAGAAATCCTGACGGCTCAGGGGATATCACGTTGCGACCGTCGGGAGTTGTACCGATATCGGCGGTTCTATCTCACCTATCCACAGATTGTGGGGGCGCTGCCTCCACAATTGACGCAGCTTCTGAATGCATCGGTTCGGCAGAGACTTTTCGCTGGATCGGGGATTGACTCCCAGGATAGCGGATCTCTGATTGTGGAGTCAGCGACTCCACAATCCCGCATTGCAGGGAAGATATTGATCTCCAGACTCTCCTTTACCCATCTCGCGGAGCTCATCAATCTGGAGGACGAAACCAGGCGCGCTTTTTATGAAGTCGAGTGCATTCGCGGTAATTGGTCGGTGCGCGAGTTGAAACGTCAGATCAACAGTCTATATTATGAACGCTCCGGGCTCTCGACCGATAAAAAGAAACTTTCAGAGCTGGCACAGCAGAATGCGGATCAGGCCAAGCCTAATCTGGCTATCCGTGACCCCTACATCTTCGAATTCCTGGGACTCAAGCCTGAAGAAGTAATGAGCGAATCACATCTGGAAAGTCAACTCCTCAAGAGGTTGGAAGCATTTCTTCTCGAGTTAGGCCACGGATTCTGTTTCGAAGCCCGGTAGAAACGCATACTCGTTGGTGACGAGCATTTTTTTGTGGACCTGGTTTTTTACCACCGTATTCTCAAATGCCATGTACTGGTGGAGATGAAACTGGACGGTTTCAGTCATGAAAACATTGGCCAACTTAACACCTATGTGAGCTGGTATAGAGAGAACGTGATGACTGAAGGAGATAACCCGCCGGTGGGCATTCTGCTCTGCACCCATAAAAATCAGGCGCTGGTGGAATACGCTCTGGCAGGCATGGACAACAATCTCTTCGTCTCCAGGTATCTGCTAAAACTGCCGGGAAAAGATGAAATGCAGGCTTTTATTGAAGAACAAATCCGTTCGGGAGTTTGAGACGGAAATAAGAGGATATCGGATGAAGTTCGGGATCGCTTTGTGCGTCCGGGGCGATCCACTCATCTCCTATCATCGCGATGAGGAACATCCTTATCCACCACTATTTTGGAATCGACCGGGACGCGGTCTGGAACGTGGTCGAAGATGACCTGCCGGCGCTGAAGAGACGACTCCTGTCCTTGACTAAGGAGTAGCGGCTCCGGATTGTGGTCGAGGCAGGACACCGGAGCAGCATCTACCGTTAAGAACACGGACGACCCCGCCCCTCTGCCACTTCTACCGCCCCCGGAGACTGCGATGCCCATGTCCCCGGGGGAGGAGAGCGCCCCGGCCGAAACCCTCGGCTACGAGCCGGATATCCCTGTGGTGCCGGATGCGCACTTCCCGCCGGTCTCCGTGATCCGGGAAGGGGTCTGCTCTCACCGACACCTATCCCGAGCGACCGCGACCGGATCGAGGAACTGCTGCCGGGGATCACTGTCCGGGCACCCGGGGCGTTTCTTGCCGGCGAGTTTGGGGTTTGGGCATATCCCCGCTCCTTATCGGTATCCATCTCCGTCCGGCAACGCCCGGGGCGGCGGCCGGCGCGATCCATGCCGCCGTTGCGCCCCACGGCGCCCGGATATCCCTCCCGCGGGCGTTGCGCGTGCGCGTCGCCTCAAATCCGGTCCGTCCGGGTCGAAAACGCCCCCACCCCCCCGCACCGGGGGGCGTATCGGAGGGGTTCTTTTTATATATATGAAGCAATGAATTCGTATTATCCCCAAAACGGCATTTCAAGCCCGTTGGTTCTTTTCGGCAAACCATTTATGATATGAAAGATTCTTTCGCACAGCCGATGGCAGGGATATTAAATCATTCCGGAAAAAATCACTACGACATCTATATATAATATGCAAAATCAGTTTGTTTCATCGACTTTCTGCCTCATCGGGGCTCGGAGTCTCGAGGTGTGTATGATGAACTTCAAGAATGAAGAAGCAGTGTCGCCGGTGATCGGCGTAATTCTCATGGTCGCCATCACGGTGATCCTCGCCGCGGTTATTGCGGCGTTTGTGTTTGGGATGACCGGGAACGTGCAGACGCAGAAGACAGTTGCGGTTACTGTTGGGCAAAACGGTGATAATGTTGTCCTGACGTACCACGGCGGTGCTGATGCAGCTACACTAGATTACCTGACCGTTACTGTAACACCAGGTGATGATCTTAATAACCCTGTTACGAAATACATCTACTCGGATACAGATGGAGAAGCGACGATGACCGGCACGTTCTCTGCATTACCAGCAGTGGAAAGCAGGAAAACTCTCCCTGTAGGTGCCTCCGTGGTTCTTTCGGGAGGATCCGATAAGCAGGATCATGTTGTGGTTACCGGTCACTTCGCTGACGGCTCCGACCAGGTCGTGCTCGACACCTACGTGTAAGCACCTCTCATGAAAAATCACCTTTTTTTGAAGAAAGCGCTACTCATCACGTTTCTCTGCTGCCTTCTCTCCCTCGCCATCGGTTACCCCCTCCTCTACCTCACCGACGAGTGGATCTCTGCCAACCAGCTTAACCACCTCATCACCGGCGACGATCTCCTCTTCGGCTACTCTCCCTACGGTGCCTCCGACTACGCCGCCTCCCATCACGACACCCTCTGCTACACCCTCGCCCTCCCCATCGTCTCGCTCCCGGCCTACTACCTCTTCTCGCTCTTCGGCGACGACTTCCGCCTCGCCGTGCTCATCCTCTGGTCCGCTCTCCTCCTCGCAGTGCTCCTCATGATCGAGTTCTGGTACCCCGAGTATGCTCGCTGGCGCGGGATTCCCTGGACCAGGGCCGGGATCGTCTCATGGGGGGTGCTCTTCGTCCTCAACGCCGCGCTCTACCGGCAGTTCTGGTTCGTGCGGGGGGTGCACCCCTATGACGTAAGCGTCTACCCCGAGGTCGCCGCGATCGTCTTTACAAACAGCGTCGCCTTCGCCCTCCTCGCGGTCGTCGTCTTCCTCATCTTTCGGGAAGTCCTCGGCTCAGACCGCTGGGGGCTCTTCGGGCTCGCCGCGACGGTCTGCTGCTCCTCGTACCTCTTCTGGTCGGGGAACGCCAAGGACCACGCCCTCGTCGCCCTCCTCTTCGCCGTCGCGCTCTACTGCTTCACCCTCTACCTCTCGCGGGAGAACATCCTCTACCTCTTTGGGTCGTTCGTCGCCGTCGGGTGGACGGCGTTTGCGCGGCCGGAACTCGGACCGGCGCTCGCTATAGGGTTCTTCCTCTTCGGCCTTGCCACGGCGGCGGGGAAGGGACGGCGGGAGGCCGGGAAGGCCGTGCTCGCCGCCGTCGGGGTCCCACTCGGCGCCCTCCCGCTCTTCGTGAACAACTGGGGGCTCTCCGGCAGCCCGCTCGTCCTCCCCTGGACGGCGGGGTATGCCGCAGCCGCGGGGAAGGCGCCGCAGGGTTTCCTGAGCACCGTGGCCGGGCACTACGCCCCGCCGCCCGGCGACCTCCTCACCGGCCTCTACGGCGCCTTCTTCGAGCCGGTCAGGGCCGGAGCCGCCGCATTCTTCCAGGTCTCACCGCTCTCGTTCTTCGCCCTCCTCCTCGCCGCTGCGGCCGGGTACGCCCTCATCCGCCGGAGACCGACCGGGATCAGCCCCCGCGACGCACGGCTCCTCGCCTTCTTCGCCCTCGCCGCCGTCCTGGTGGTGCTCACCTACGCCCGCTCCATCCCCGGAATGTCGGCAAGCCCCGGTATCATCCCCGACATGCGTTACCTCTCCCCGGCCTACCTCCCCATGCTCGTCATCGGGGTCTACGCCTTGAAGTATGCGGGTCTTGACGGCGACGGTGTGAGGGAGGCCTTGAAGACATTCTTCTGGCTCGCGGTCATCGACCTCCCGCTCATCTTCATCGTCCTCCAGGTCATCGCCGGCCGGAGCCTCGGCGGGCAGGTCACGTTCGTCACGACCCTCACCTACCTCTTCCTCGCCGGGACAGTGGTGCTCTATGTCGCCGTCCTCGCACCTGACGGTGCTCAAGCTCCTGCCCTGCGGCCAGTCGCACTCGCCCGCCGCGCCTCCCCCCACCTCCTTGCCTACGCCGTCCCGGTGCTGATGTTCTTCCCCCTCGCCTGGGAACTCGTCGTCGACTTCCGGTTCGCGACGAGCTGCTGGGAGGGGTATCACTTCTGGATACCGGTGGTGCAGTACATCTGGTACATCCAGTACGCGATCTTCCCGCTGTGAGGGAGGATCAGCTGGGCGAACCCGATAACAATCTGGACGTGTCCTACCCGGTCATCGTACGCCGACACCCGGATCAGAACGAGGACTCCGAGTCCCGGGACACTCGCCAGCGTGACCCCCATCCCTCCAACCCATAGCCACGCTTTTATGTCCTATAACAACCCATATCTTGTTATGCCCGAGAAGACGACCACGATCGAGATCACCAGATCCGACCGGGACCGGCTGAACCGCCTGCGCCGCTACCCCAGGGAGCCATATCGGGCCATAGTCCGCCGGTTGCTGGACCAGAGCGAGGACCCTGAGCCCCTGAGCCCCGAGACGATTGCCGACATCCAGGCGTCTCTTAATGAGATCAGGCGGGGCGAGTTTGTGACACACGAGGAGTTGAAGCGGGATCTGGGGATTGATTGAGATACACGCTCATCTACTCGAAAAGAGCCCAGCGTACATTAAAGCGCCTCCCAGAGGAGGCTGCCACCCGGATCGTCAGGGCACTTGAACTGCTGGCTGAAGAAGAATACCCTCACCTGCAGGTGAAGCGCCTGACGAACTTACCACTATTCTCCCTGCGGGTAGGCACGTACCGGGTCATCCTGGCATTTGAGCACCAACAACTCGTTATTATGGCGGTCGATCTCGATCATCGAAAGAATGCCTATGATATACTGTGAGGCACCCCTGCTGCTCATGCCCTCGAACCCGTGCCGGTAGACGGTAGACGGGAAACGGAAGACCGCCCGGCACGTTAGAGCGTCTTATCAAGCAGTATCCACGACGCGTTATCTGCAAACCGCCCCACGACCACGACCCGCGTCGCGCCCGGAACGCGGGATGTTTTGGTCGCCCCCACCCGGGCTTCGAGGGTGAAGTTCTCATTTCCAGATTCCACCCCGCCGATCCAGCACCTGATCTCCGATACCCGGTCCATATTCATTCCACCGTGGTTGGTGAACGTGACCGTATCTCCCGACCGGATCACCGTCACCACGACGGTCTTTGGCTCATCCGGCATCTCCGTCCCGGAGATCATCGAGATCGCAACCGCCGCAAAAGCGACCACGAGCGCCACCACAAGAAGCGTGCCCACCACCTCTGAGATCCCGTCCTCTGTATCCGTACATTCCATAAATGGGTAATTCTCGGCCTTTTCCTAAAAGGCTGCCTGTATTACTCCGGGAAGCATAAATCCTTCACATGTGGCTATAGCACCAAGAAACAATATTGATAGGGTGAGGATCGAGGTCAATATCTGTTCGTATCCCTCGACACAGAGCGCTGCATGCCTGATATAACGAGCTCACAAAATCCGCCCCGGCCGACCATACTTACTGGATAGAGCGAGGCTGGCCCGATCCCTTCCACTCACTGCAACACTGATGCCCCGATCAACCCCGCTCCACGATGCTGCGGGGAGAACCGTTGAGTGGATTATCAGCGGATCCGCCGGACCCTGCCGGGACGCGTTGAACGGTCGGCTCCTCCTTAATCCATAATAATAACGTCCAAAGCGATTGCAGCGCCCACTATTGATGATCAGGCTCTTCTCCAAAACCATGCAGAGTAATGCGCCGATCTACAGAGTACAGGGGATTTTAGCGAAAATTTAGAATCTAGAAATCTTTATAGAGTCAGCGGGTGCCAATGACCACATATCCGCGATCGCTGCCCGGCGCATGGGAGTGGAGCCCTCTCAACACATCTGTACTCATGATGATAGATGTGGGTTACCTGAATTTATTATAAAAATCTGTGAATATACCACCGTAAAGGATATATATTTATATTGCTATTCACCCATTCACCGGTTGCCCTATGACCGGGTCTTGATTGGAATTCGCAGTACACCTGCCGGGTGCTCGGCCGAGCGCCTGCTTTAGCCAGCCCGTTTGTGCGTACCGTAAGGTATGCATCGACGATCCCGCAGGTGGAGTGTTATCAAGCAAGGGGGGAAAGAATGACTAAATATACACATCTGGCACTATTGTGCACAGTTGTTGTTCTCGGACTGTTGATATCACCGGTTATGGCGATAGAGGCTGCGCCGGGGGAGCACATATATCGTGGCTTCGACAGAGCGCAGGACCGCCCGGATATCGACGGCGACAGAATCGTCTGGCAAGACGACCGGAACGGCAACAACGACATCTATCTTGGAACCGTAGGCGATTTCCGAAGATCGCTCGGCAGTTACACCGGCGAGAGGATAACGACTGATCCTGCCTCGCAGGCGATGCCGTCCATCTCGGGGAACTACATCGTCTGGCAGGATAGCCGGAACGGAAACTCGGATATCTATCTTTATGACATCTCCACTCGTGAAGAGAGACCGCTCACCAACGATTCCGGCTATCAGTGGCTGCCCATAGTCCGCGGAAACTACGCCGCCTGGTACGACAACAGTACCGGCAAGACAAACATCGTCCTCTACGACATCGGCGCCGGAGCCGTGAAGGCCGTCATCGAGGCCAACGCAAAGACGACGATTCCTTTCTCGACTGTGGGGACCGAATTCAGGCCAGCGCTCTCCGAGAGGTATCTCGCCTGGGTGAACGAATCTGACAGTGGGGAGCGACTCTGGTATTATGATATCGAGGCGGGATCGGTAGTTGGCCGGGTATCCACGACTGCCACGTCTCCCTTGTATCAGTCCTGGCCCTCGCTGTCCGGGAGCCTTATTGCCTGGGAGGACTACCGGCACGGGACTACGAACCCTGAGATCTATATGGCCGACCTCGACAATCCGGCAGCGACAGAGCGGCGGATCACCACTGCCCCAGGTTATCAGGTCTCGCCGACAATCAGCGAGCGTCTCATCGCCTGGGAGGACATGCGCGACGGGCCACGGGCCATATACATGTACGACCTCTCGAGTGATGGGGAAGAGATGATCGCTTTTGAACCAGCAGGCCCCGATGACGAGCAACTCTACCCTGTTGCCAGCGGCAATACGATCGTCTGGCAGAGGGGCCAGAGTCCTAACTCGAACCTTTACATGTTTGTCTACGAGCCCAAAGCACCGACCGAACCGGTATTGACGACCATCAACGTTACTCCCAAGACTATCACTCTGAACGTTAACGACACCATAACCTTCAACGCAACCGCTCTCGACCAGAATGGCCAGCCCATGACCGTCAGCGAGATCAACTGGACAAGCAGCAACGAGACCGTCGGAACCATCGATACAAGTGGTGTCTTCACCGCTCTTGCAGTGGGCACAACAGAGATCACGGCGACATCCGGCAACGTCTCCGGCACGGCAAACGTCACGGTCAGTGAGGATGCGCCGACCGAACCGGTCGCAACAAGCATTACGATCAGCCCGTCCACCGTTACACTCGCCATCAATGAGACTGAGAGATTCAATGCAACCGTCCTTGACCAGCGTGGCCGTGAGATGACCAACGTTACGGTCACCTGGACGTCCAGCAACACGACCGTAGGGAGCATTGACGCCGATGGCATCTTCACCGCTCTTGCTGTGGGGACGACGGAGATCACGGCATCGGTAGATAACGTCTCCGGCACGGCAAGCGTCACGGTCAGTGAGGATATACCGGCCGAACCGGTTCCAACAAGCATTACGATCAGTCCACCCACCGCCACGCTCGCCATCAACGAGACTGAGAGGTTCAATGCAACCGTCCTTGACCAGCGTGGCCGTGAGATGATCAACGTTACGGTCACCTGGACGTCCAGCAACACGACCGTAGGGAGCATTGACGCCGATGGCATCTTCACCGCTCTTGCTGTGGGGACGACGAACGTCACCGCATCGGCAGGAAACATATCCGCAGAAGCAACCGTCACCGTCAACGACAGCGAGGTAGAGCCCATCGCAACAGAGATCAGGATCACGCCGCCGCGTGCCACCCTCGCGGTCAACGATACTCAGAGATTCATGGCGACCATCTTCGATCAGGACGGCCAGCCCATGTCCGTCAGCGAGATCAACTGGACTAGCAGCAACGAGACAGTCGGGAGCATTGACACGAACGGCATCTTCACCGCTCTTGCCGCGGGAACGACGAACGTCACGGCATCGGCAGGAAACATATCCGCAGAAGCAACCATCACCGTCAACGCTGATGAACCGGTGCTTGCAAGGCTTGTGATCCAGCCGTCCGCAGTCACCCTGAATGTCGGCGACGACCTGCTCTTTGAGGTCAGCGGATTTGACCGGTCCGGTAACGTCGTCTCCGACGTTGCGGTCACCTGGGCAAGCAGCGACGAGACCGTCGGAACCATCGATGAGTTTGGCACCTTCATTGCTCTTGCCGTGGGAACGACGAACGTCACCGTGACGGCAGACAATGTATCCGGGACTGCTACCGTCACCGTCAATGATGGAGAAGAAGAACCGATCGCAACGACCCTCGCCATCACACCGGCGGCAATCACCCTGAACGTCAACGACACCGCAGTCTTTGCTGCGAACGCTCTCGACCAGAACGGCCGCCCCATAACTGTCGGCAGTATCAACTGGACAAGTAGCGACGAGACCGTCGGGACCATCGATGCGGGAGGCATCTTCACCGCTCGTGCCGCAGGAAGGACGACCATCACAGCATCAGGCCAAAACATCACCGGAACGGTGGATGTGAGGGTCACCAATGAATCCTCCGGGGTCGTGGTCACCCCATCGGAGATCACCGTCTATGCGGGTGACACCAGGCGATTCACCGCGATTCCATACGATTCGGAGGGCAGCGTAGTGTCTGGGGAGGTGACCTGGTCATCCGATGACCCGAGCGTTGGTGAGATTGGATCCGACGGGGTCTTTTCGGCACTCCGGGAAGGTACCACTACCATCACCGCGTCGGTTGAGGGGCTCAACGAGACCGGGGCCGCAACGGTAACCGTTCTCCCGGCGCCCATGGCGCTTACGCAGATCACGGTCAGCCCGTCCGGTTTCACCATCGCCGCGAACAACACCCTGGCACTCACTGTGAGGGATGAGAGCGGCAGCGTCATACCTGCCGGTAATCTCACCTGGGAGAGCAGTGACGATGCCGTCGGGACAGTCAACGAGTCCGGCACCTTCACGGCTCTCAAAGAGGGCACCGTGACCCTGACCGCATCAACGGGAGGTGCCTCGGGCTCGATCCAGGTGACCGTTGAGCCCTCGTTCTCCATCCCGACCAGAATCGAGCTTGAGCCCCCGACGGCAACGGTGAAGCCTGGAGATATCCAGGAGTTCACTGCTAAGGTCTTTGACCAGCACGAGAATGAGATTGACTGGGTCCGGATTGACTGGGCTTCATCAGACATGGATAAAGGCTCCATCGACCGTGCCGGGCTCTTTGCCGCGTTCGCGGAGGGAACCGTGGACGTGATCGCATCAGCGGGAAGCGCGATCGAGATGGCGACAGTCACTATCACGACCAGCGCCGGGCCCGAACCAACTCCCACCCCCGGAGGCGGTGGCGGAGGTGGCGGGGGCGACAGTGGTGACAGCCGTCCCACCTTCTATGCAGGAGTACGAGAGAATCTGAGAGCCGGGGAGACGTTCACCTTTATGAATATCCCCATCTCATCGGTCAGCAGTGTCGCCGTCACGGCAGCCGAGACTATCCCGAGGATGATGGTGACCGTAAAGGAGACCTCTCAGCCTTCTGCGGCGAGACCTCCCGCCGGTGACGTCTACGAGTACTTCGAGATCAATCTCAACTGGGTGAACCCGCAACGCATCAGCAACGCAACGGTGGTCTTCACCGTCCCCGGCGCTTGGCTCGATGAGCATGACGCGACCGCAGAGGATGTCAGGCTCATGCGCTACGTCGACAACACCTGGCAGAGCCTGGAGACCACAGTCATCGGAAATGAAGGGCGCAATTACCACTTCCGGGCAATCATACCGGGGTTCTCCACCTTTGCCATCACTGCAGCATCGGCGAGCGTAACGCCCATCGGGGAGACCAATGCAACAGTCGGAGGTGAGACCAACGCAACTGCTGGAGAGGAGTTAGACGTCACGCCCACCGAGATCGTGACCGAGGGTGCGACGACAGAGCCAACCACCGTTTCGGTGGAGGCACAGGTAACACCGCTCATCTACGCGCCACTCCTCGCTCCGCTGGCATTCCTCCTCTGGGCGAGGCGGAGACACTAATTCTCCCTTTTTTTACCGCACCAATCCTGAAGAAACCAAAATAGCAGATATCTAGATGGAGGAAGATCCCCGGCTACTCACCCGATAGGTGCCGGCTCACTCCTGGAATGGATCTTCGCCTTTCCTCTGAAACGCATCCCGGAAATTACGGCTGTTGATGCATCCAGAAAGACCCGTCCCGGGACATGCGAATGCACTAGGACGCACACTGCCGCCCGATAGCACCAATTCCACCCTTAGGTGTATAGGCGAGTCATCAGTTTCAGAGAGAGCAGTGTATACAAGAGGCTCAAATCTCAATCTGAAATTTAAAAACGGGGAAGTCCATCCCCTCTTCTACAATCCTTTCGCAAACTCATCAATACCCGGTCTGGCCGCCTGCTTCCGCGTCCGTCGCGCCGGGTAATGTCTCCATGGTGGTTGAAGTAACTTCAGTCGCCATATCCGTCGGGGTCTCCTCGGTCTCCATATCTGTAGGGGTTGCCACTGTCTCCGTATCTATCGGGGTCTCGGTCTCGATCGGCTGCATGCCGTCTCCACTCGGCGAGACGCACCCTGCAATCAGTATGCCGGCGCCCACGATGAGAAGCACCGCCAGAAGGACTAGGTTCGGCCTCATGAGAGGTGGGGTCGTGGCATACATGATATTTATAATTTACTTGGGCGCACCGAAGATAGAGAGCCCAATGCCTGCGTTCGCACCTTCACCCGCTCCGGCTCTCTTCTGCAACGATGCGCCCACCCGGACGACCAGGGTTTCATACTGCGAGCAAGACGGAAATCCCGGTCCCCGTTACCGCACACAGGGTCCCCACCAAACCCGTGAAGAGAAAGAGGTAAGAAAGACGGGTTTGTCCCGTCTTTCCCTCACTCCACAATGAAGTCGCCATTCATCGAGGGGTGGACATCGCACTGGAAATAGTAGGTTCCCGGCTCGGATGGCGCCGTGAAGTTGTAGGTGATCTGGGCAGGTCCGGTGATGACCTCACCCGCAAATATCTCCTCGGATCGAAGGGGACTGTCGTAGATAGCGACGTTGTGAGGTATACCCCCGTCCTGATTGTCAAAGACCATCGTTACGTTCGCCCCCGCCGGCACCGTGATGGTCTCCGTGTCGAAGGCGAGGTTATCGGCAGAGATGTTCACCATCATCTCGGCCTCGGGGGTTGTCGGGGTCACGTTCTCCGTTGGCGTCTGAGTGACGTTGACCGTCAGCGCCGGGGTGACATTCACTGTTGGCGTCACGTTCACCGTCGGAGTCGGGGTGACGTTCATTGTTGGCATCGGGGTCATGTTCACTGGCGCTGCCGGAGTGACATTCACCGTCGGAGTCGGGGTCATGTTCACTGGCGCTGCCGGAGTGACGTTCACCGTCGGAGTCGGGGTCACGTTGGCCATACCACCCGGACGGAGTGCTATGACCTGGGCCATCTCACCGACACCGCAGGGCCAGACGATGGTGTCTCCTGCAACCGCAGGCCAGGCGTTGATGCCTGCAGGTGCAGTGAAGTTCCAGACCTCTTCGCCGGTCACCGCGTCAAACGCGTAGATCGTCCCGTTGAACGTTCCCGTAAAGACCAGGTCATTGACGACCGTTGCGCCGCCGACGTTGATGGAGTCAAGTTTCCTGTCCCAGAGGACCTTGCCGCTATTGGCCTCAATAGCCACAAGCCCGCCCGTACCTTCGGGAACCGGCTGGATCTCCGCCTGAGGTGCGCCCTCAACACCAATGGAGAGCGAGCTTTCCGGCGTCCAGTTGGTGTAGAGGTCAACGTAGGGCACGTAGACCGTGCCGTTCGCGTAGGCCATCGGGGTCTCGACACCGCCGAGCGCTCCAGGGTAGACCGTGGTGTTGCCGGGCGGGAGGGCTGCAAGATGATCATTCTCGTGCCTGCCCACGACGGACACCCAGAGGATAGCGCCAGTGTCACGGTTGAAGGCGTAGACCCTGCCCATCTTTCCGCCGCTGATCACGATCTTCTGATCCTCTCCGCTGATGTTGGCATCGGCGAGGATCGGCGGCATCTGGAGGTCGTGGTCGAAGAGGTCGTGCGGGAGAACCTGCGTGAACCAGACCATATCCCCGGTTGCATGGTCGAGTGCCATCAGGGTGTTTGTGTAGAGGTTCGGGCCGGGACGACTTGCGCCGTTCGGGAATTCAGGTGTTCCCGCGAACGGCGCCGGGTTTGCTATCGACCAGTATGTAATGCCGGTCCCGGTGTCCACGGCCGGAGTGTACCAGGCTCCGCCGCCGCTGTTGACCTCAGGGTTGCCCCAGATGCTCGCCGGGTCGTCGACCGTGCTGAAGTTCCAGACAACCTCACCGGTCTCTTGGTCGAGAGCATAGAGGATCCCTACGGCGCCGCCCCGGTAGAAGACATCACCGCGTCCGGGGACCGTCGAGGTGAAGACGAGGTTGTTGTAGACCGTGGGCTGAATGTCGATACCCTCACCGATGATCTCCCCGGCAAGAGGCGTGGTGTTGATGAGCTGCATCACCCAGAGTTCCTCACCGCTCGATGCGTTCAACGCTGCGATGGAGAAGGGGTCGTTCGTCACGAAGACCTTACCCCACCCGACCGCCGGCCCGTTCGGCCCGGTCACGGTGGTGTTGTTGTAGATCTTCTCCCACGTCACCGAACCATCGGCGAGGTTTAAGGCGTAGGTGTTGGCGTGGAGATCCTGGAAGTAGACGGTGTCCCCCATGATGATGGGGTTGCTGCTTGCGCCGCCAAAGGTGCCGGTGGCGTTGATATCGAACGTCCAGGCGATTGCCAGATCGTTCACGTTCTCTTTGCTAATCGATACATCTGTCGTTGCCCGGGTATTCTCGTAATCTCTATTGGGTAGCGGCCAATCAGCCGCATACTGCACGATCTCCGGCGGGACTCCGTCCGCCGTCTGTGATCCTGCTGTCTCGTTGGTCATGTTAGTCGCGTTCTCCTCCTGGGCGACCGCCCCGGAGAAGAGCGTTAAACACCCTATCACAAGGGTGACGATCAGGAGTCTCAACAGTCTCTGCATACGGCGCAGGGATGATATGTGCGTGCTATATACTTTTCGCAAGAATGCCGTAATTTTGCCAGAATAAGCCCGTTTGACTGAATACCATATTACACAGGCCCAGTCATGCTGTGCTGGATCCGTAGAAGTGCGATTGATCGGATGCCTACCCGAACGCTGATCCGCTCCCGGAGCCGATAGATCTACACAGTACCGGTATCGAAGAGAAGAGGGGTAAGAAGAGCGAGCAGCCCAGCTCTTCACACCCGTTTGTTCCGATCACTCCACAATGAAGTCACCATTCATGGATGGATGGACATCACACTGGAAGTAGTAGGTTCCCGGCTCGGATGGCGCCGTGAAGTTGTAGGTGATCTCAGCAGGGCCGGTGATGATATCGCCCACGAAGATCTCTTCCGACCGGAGAGAACTGTCATAGATTGCAACGTTGTGGGGGACGCTGTCCATATTATTGAAGACCATCGTCACGTTCGCTCCCGCTGGCACCGTGATGGTCTCCGTATCGAACGCGATATCCTGTGCCGTGATGTTTACCGTCGTTGCATTTTCGGTCGCGTTCCCATCGACGGTGACGTTCACTGTTGCAAAGACGAGCGGAATGAGCGGCGTGTGGTCGTTGTTGACCAGTTGAACCGAGAAGTTGTGTTCGCCCGCCGTCACGTTCTCCCAGGTATGGGTGAGGTTCGTGGAGATGACGTAGCCGCCGGTCGGCGGGATGGCCGGTTCACTTGCATTCGTCGGTATCGGGGCGTCCAGGTAGTAGTGCAGGTGCCCTTCGCCCGGCACATTCGGCTGCCCGGTCGGCTCGACGAGCGTGAAGTTCGTGACGTTCACGCTCACCGTGACGTTTCCAGCAGGGATGCTGGCATTAACCTCCGGCGACGTGATGGTGACATTTGTCTCATTGGTCTCGCCCCCGGCCATGGTCGGGACCGGGGTCTGGTCGCCCCCATACTCCTGGGCAACCGCCCCGGAGAAGAGAGCCACGCACCCTATCATCAGGGTGACGATCAGGAGTCTCGCCAATCCAGTCATACGGGGGCAGGGGATGGAAACGAGTGTAATATACTTTTCGCAGGTGTGTACCATACACCAATATACATCGAGATCTTCGTGAATGTCCTGAAATACCGGCCAGGTTTTCGCGGGGGACAGTGTTATGTGAGGGGGCGCCGTATCCCCCCTCATGCTGCGTACAAAGAGGATCTATGAAGAACCCTCGGAGGACGACGGGACCCGGATCCTCGTCGACCGGCTCTGGCCGCGGGGTCTCTCGAAGGAGAAGGCAGTGGTCGACCGGTGGGAGAAAGACCTTGCACCGAGCAACGAACTGCGCCGATGGTTCGGGCACGACCCGGCAAAGTGGGAGGAGTTCCTCCGGCGCTACCGGGCCGAACTCGAGGAAAAAGAGGAGACGCTCGCCAAACTCCAGAGAGAGGCGGCTGAAGGGACCGTGACGCTTCTCTACGCCGCTAAAGACGAGGAGCATAACAACGCCGTGGCGCTGAAACGCTACCTTGAGGAGGGGTAAGCCGCGGTACCGACACATACTTATGGTTGTGGCGAGTGTCACTCACCATGACCATGGAGAGCGACAGGATATCCTACCACGACTCGGTGAGGACCGTCTATCAGCGGCTCAAAGCGGACGGCATGTCGAACGTCTGGGACCGCTACGAGGCTCAGGGTCTCGGGAACGACCCCGACCGGCGATGCGCCTTCTGCCGGGCAGGCGCTCGATGCGATTTCTGCTCGAACGGCCCCTGCCGGGCCGATGCCTCCCGGAACTGGCGCGGTGTCTGCGGGATCAACGCCGACGGCATGGCGATGCGGATGATGCTCCTCCGGAACGTCATGGGGGCATCGAATTACCACTTTCATGCGGCGCAGGCGGTGAGAACCCTCCGGGCGACCGCGGAAGGGAAGACCCCGTTCACGATCGCGGATTCCGGAAAACTTCGGACGTTTGCCGAACGGCTCGGGATTGACACGAGCGGGAGCGATGCCGAGGTCGCGCTCCGGCTCTGCGACTTCGTGGAGGAGGACTTCCACCGGTTCACCTACGAGCCGAGCCTGATTGTGGAGCGGCTCGCTCCGGAGGAGCGTAAAGAGGTCTGGAAGCGTCTCGGGCTATTCCCCGGCGGGATCTATGGGGAGACGATCGTCGATACCGCCTCGACCCTCACGAACGTCGACGGATGGTACGCGAGCCACGCCATGCGGGCGATGCGCCTCGGCGTCGCGATGGCCTACCAGAGTCAGATCGTGCTCGAGTACATCCAGGACATCCTCTACGGCGTCCCCCGCCCGCACCCCATGCGGGTCGACCTCGGGGTGCTCGACCCCGACTACGTCAACATCCTCCCGAACGGCCACGAACCCTTCCTCGGGTTCGCTCTCATCGACCTCGCCCGCACCGACGAGTGGCAGGAGAAAGCTCGGGCCGTGGGGGCGAAGGGGCTTAGGATCATCGCAAACATCGAGACCGGACAGGAACTGATCCAGAGAAGAGAGATGGACAATGTCTTCTACGGCTATACGGGAAACTGGATCATGCAGGAGGCGGTGCTTGCCACCGGGGCGGTCGACGTCTTTGCTGCGGACATGAACTGCTCGCTCCCGCTCGACCCCCTCTACGCCGAGAAGTATCACTTCAAGCTGATCCCGGTCAGCGAAGTCGTCGTCTTTGAGGGCGGGACGGAGAGGCTCGAGTACGTCCCCGAGAAGGCAAAAGAACAGGCGGCAGCGCTCCTCCAGATGGGGATCGAGAACTTCCGGGAGCGGCGCGAGAAGGTAAGGCCGATCCCGGGTCTTCCCGTGCGGGAGGCGGTGGTCGGGTTCTCCACAGAGAGCATCGTCGAGGCGCTCGGGGGGAGTCTTGACCCGTTGCTTAGTGCCATCAAGGATGGGACCATCCGGGGCGTCGTCGGGCTCGTCTCCTGCACCACGCTGCGCGATTACGGGCAGGACGTCCATACCGTCGCGGTCGCGGAGAACCTGATCGCGCGCGATATCCTGGTCCTCGGGATGGGCTGCGGCGTGGCCGGGCTCCAGGTCGCCGGGCTCTGCTCACCGGAGGCGAAGGAGAAGGCCGGGCCGGGGCTGAAGAGACTCTGCTCAGCGCTCGGTGTACCGCCGGTGCTCGGGTTTGGGACCTGCACCGACACCGGTAGGTGCGCCGACCTCCTTCTCGCGGTCTCCAAAGCCCTCGGCGGCGTGCCCCTCCCCGACCTCCCGGTCGCCGTCGCAGCTCCAGAGTACATGGAGCAGAAGGCGACGATCGACGCCCTGTTTGCGCTCGCGCTCGGTCTCTACACCTACGTCAATCCGGTCCCGACCGTGACCGGGGGGCCGGACCTCGTCAAACTCCTCACGCAAGACCTCCCCGGCATCACCGGCGGGGTGCTCCACGTCGAGACGGATGCGGTGGAGGCAGCGGAGGGGATCCTCGCACACATCGAGGCGAAGCGGGAGAAGCTGGGGATATAGGCGATAATAACCCTCTTTTTCGACCGTCCCCGGTAGATGATCATGCAGGCGCGGTCATAAGTATCGAGCCACTCACCAGGATCGGGCGCAATGGGTCTTCTTGAAGATATTCCCAAAAAAGAAGTTGCAAAAGGATTGTGGGGCATGGAGGGAAGCGTTCCCAAGCGGTTTTCGGATTCCATATCTCTCGGACGGGAGAAGGATCCAATGGGGTGGCCCTGCGACATATCGGCAGTATATGGCAAACTCGCTGATTTAACTGTTCCAGACTGACGGCCGCAAGGCCGCAGGCGGCGCAACCCGAGGATCGTCTGGTTCCAGAAGGGGTCATTTGTCTTTGTTACCATGGCAACTACACCAGAATTAAACACCCCCATGCCCCACCTTCATTGGAGAATAGTAGTGAGACCATGCGGCTGAGAAGAATCCTTGAACGCTTCCGACGGTTCATCGGCCGGGACGCCCGCGATGCACCCGGGGCCGGTTCTCGCGATGCCTGCTCCTTCATCATCGACCCCTTCACTGATAACTGGGAGGAAGACGAGAAGAACGGGCAGTCGGTATCGGTCTCGACCATCAGGAAGGCCTGCCAGCGGATGGGAGAGGCAACAACGAAGAGAGACCTCCTAGGTGTGATCGCTTGCGAAGTGGGGATCTTCGACCTGCACGACCTTGAGGTGATGAACGCCCGGTTCAAACGAAAGGTCGCTGACCTCCCCGAGAACTACCGCGACCGCCTTCTTGAAAGCGTCCGCGAGGAGATCTTCGGGGCGCACCACCGCCTGATCCTCCTCTCCCGGAACGGCGGCGGTCCCGAGCTGGACGCCCCACCGAACCCGGCGCTTCGTGCCTACTGCGCCATGGTGGCGGAGGCCTGCGCCGAGAAGGCGCGGGAGAAAGACCCCAGGTACCTTTACCTGAAGTACCTCCTCTCCGCATTCACCATGTTCGTCATGGAAGAGCCCGCCCACCCGGTCGGCACACCGTTCCCCGGCGGGCAGATCGTCGACGAGTGGGAGGGGACCTATCTCTGTCCGGTCAGGGATAAGGCCAATGATGTGGCTTTCGCACTCTGCCCCTACTGCCCGGCGGTCCAGAGCAAGGAGCCGACCTACCCGGAGATGCGGGCCCGCCGTTATGAGCGGAGGCGGCAGGAATCCCTGGAGAATTACTGGACGAATTACAAAGGTTGATAGTCACGAGAGGATCTGTACAACACGGAGATGAATGGAATGAAGATTGTTGATGTAGCAAAGGAACCGATTGGAAAGAACCCGCACAACGTCGACGCCCGGAAGGTCTACGATACCGAGCACGCGACGGCGGTGGTGATCACGCTTGCCCCCGGAGAATCGCTCAAGAAGCACATAACCCCGGTGGATGTCTTCTTCTACGTCCTCGAGGGGACCGGGATCGTCGGTCGAGATCGGCGACGAGCGTGCAGAGGTCGGAAAAGACCATCTGGTCGAGAGCCCGGCAAAGATACCGCACCGCTGGACCAACGAGAGCGACAGCACTTTCCGGGTGCTCGTGGTGAAGGTCCCCCGGCCGACGACCGGGACAAGATTGCTCTAAGGAACGGTGAGAGATAATGGTCGTTGAGTCGATCCCGAAGGCAGTGGGCTTCATCTACGCCCTTCTCGCCTTTACCGCCCTCGCGTGGCTCTGGTACTCCGGCCGGTTCACCCGCCGGCGCGCAATGCCATTCCTCGTAGTCTCGACACTCCTCGGGTTCCTGGTCTTTGCGCCGGTCTTCCCCTACCAGTTGCAGGCCGTCGTCCTCAGGGATGCGGCGGCACTCGGCTCGCCGCTTCCCATGGCATTCGGCGGACTTCTGGTCTTCGTCGCCCTCGCCCTCGTAGTCGGCCGGATCATCTGCGGGCAGATCTGCCCGGTGGGCGCCGTCCAGGAACTCATGTATCTCGTGCCGGTGAAGAAGCGCGGCAATGCTGACAGCAGAGTCCCGGTGACGGTCAGGGCCGGCGTCTTCGTTCTCTTCCTCGCCGCCGGCCTCGGGCTCTCGGCAAACCTCCTTGCGCTCATCGGCCTCGCGGATTTCTTCCACCTCGCGGTCGCGAGCATCTCGTTCGTTGTCTTCCTCTCGATCGTCCTCCTCTCCGCCACGGTCTACCGGCCGTTCTGCCGGTACATCTGCCCCTACGGCGCTCTCCTCGCTCCTGCGGCATCAAGGGCCTTCTACCGGCTCCGGCGGACGGACGCCTGCATCGGATGCCGGAAGTGCGAACGGGCATGCCCAACCGGAGCGGCGAGGCCCGATGACCGTCGCGGGGAGTGCTACCTCTGCGGTCGGTGCACGGATGCCTGCCCGGTGGACGGGGCGCTCGTGTATGGACGGGGGAAATGAGAAGAGTATATGCGAAGAGCATCAGAATAAAGAAGAGGTTGGTATACAATGGCTAAAGAGAGTCGTGCAGAGTTACAGGGGAAAGTCCTCCAGTTAGCGGACCTCGTCTCCTACCAGGACGGAACGGTGGCAAGCAGGATGATCATCAACAAGCCCTCGGGGAGCATCACCCTCTTTTCGTTCGACGAGGACGAGGGGCTCTCGGAGCATACTGCACCCTACGATGCGGTGGTAACGATCCTCGACGGGGAGTGCGAGGTCTGGGTCGCGGGCGAGACACACCATATGCGCGAGGGAGATACGATCATCTTCCCGGCAAATGTTCCCCACGCTCTCTCGGCCATCACGCGGTTCAAGATGATGCTGACGATGATCAGGGAATGATGGACATGACAAACGATAAAGATGGTAACTACTGCACCATCTGCGGCGGGGTCAGGCCAGATGCGATCAAGATCAAGACGATCCTCGTGGACGGGAAGGCGACCGGGATCAATCAACTTGAGTTTATCATCTCCAGTGTTCGGGACCTGCATCTGGATAGCGACGCCGCAGTTCGCGAAGAGCTCCTCAGAAGGGCCTCAGCGTTCAATTACATCCCTACAAAGAAGAGGGAGGCGTATGGGGATGCCCTGATGCAGGAGTATAGAGCAGTCTCTGAGTGAAGAGGATGAAGGTTCCGCCGGAAGCGCTCGCGCTTCCGGGACTTTAAACGCAGTCCGCATATCTCCGGCGAATGTGGCTTTCAAGAGAGGCCGCGTCGATCAAGGTGGAACTCGAATCTATACTATAAAAAGAGGGGTATTCGGGATACTGTTCCGTGGTCTACCGAGCACGAACTCAGTACCGGCGAAACTCGCTTCTCGGTCTTGGGGGCCGTGCCTCGTCGATCTTTAACGTGCGCCCCTCGAATACAGTGTTGTTTAAGGCCTCTTTTGCCTTTTCTGCCTCTTCGGGAGTGGACATCTCAACAAATCCAAACCCTTTGCGTTCGATAACTCTGACGTCATTTACCGTCCCATACTGGGTAAACAACTCTTTCAACTGCTCTTCACTTACCGAGTAGGTGAGGTTTCCGACGTACAGCGTACTGCTTTCCATTCAAAGATCCTCTCCACCCGTATACCTTCAAACTTTAACAACCCTTCGGAGGAGGCTGCAAGCACAGGCAACGCTGCAGCACTGAGACTGCATAACGGTTGTGCCTCCTATGCGGTCAGAGCCCGGCGGGATAGGGGTACCATCTCCGCAGACCGCCGGGGAGTATGGCCCATACAGTGAGTGAGGCCGGGGATTGGATTGAGATCCATCTTACTAGTTACTAGACCCCCTGACACAGAGTTCCCGATACGCCTCGGGATAGATACATTAATGGTAGCTCGGGTCATTGGTATACACCTCCAGGAATGACGTAGGCTTGAGTCTGCGTCACTGCCTGTTATGGAGTTGATTAACTGACAAATACACGAGGAACCCAAAACAGCGAAGAGATTGTACGAGTACGGTTACCGAAGAAGCGAAATCGAGAGATATTCGGCCGAGCCGACCTGATGCTCGGGGCAAACCATATACGTGTCCGATGCGAGGACGGTGTGACGCGCACCGGTCGGATCAAGGGTAAGATCAAGAAGCGGCTCTGGATCCGTGAAGGCGATCTCCTGATTGTTATTCCCTGGAGTTTCCAGGATGAGAAGTGCGATATCGTCTACCGTTATATCAAGCCCCAGGTCGATTGGCTCAAGAAGCACAATTACCTCAACCAATAACCTGCGCTTCTGTGCCACGATTGAGAGATGGCACAGACTCAAGGGCCCCACCGCTGATCGGGGGAATGACCCAGGATCCGCCATCCAGGTGGCAATTATACCCGGAGACCCTGACTGATGGCATCATCCAGGTTGCCTGTGAGATCTGTGTGCACCAGTATGAACGTTCTGCTCACCGATGCCGTCACGCTCGCCGCTATCTGCATGATGAGCATGATGAGCCGGATGGCATCCGGGACCGATCCACCCTCCCAGGCCCCCTGAATACACTGGTTGGCAATCCGCTTTGTGATCTCGTTTCCCAAAACCACAAAGTTGCTTGCCCCGCCTCTTTCAGTTACCTTCAACTGCGAATGAGTGACCTCAGCGATCGCGAACTTCCCTGTTGTAGCGTATAGCCTCTTTCTGCGGACGGCCGGCCCATCACTCTCGGTCACCTCACCGATGAGCACCCCGTCCTGTTGCGATACCTTGGCCTTATCGTCCCTGACCTGGATTGTCACTCCAACCTCATCAGCCCTGGTATTTAACTCACTATCGGACGTAATTCGGCCGCTATAAAGTTCGCATTCCAGTTCCTCAATGCAGGAGTCGTCCCCCTGAAATGCAATCTCCCGCATATCCCCCGCCATAACGGCGCCATGTTTCCCGACGAACGCAATTACAAGCGTCATAGAGCAAACCTCCGGCCCTGGCAACGAACGGCCTGTTGCGCTCACCCCACTTACCCGCACTCTGCATCAATCTATTGATGCACATCCGAGACGTCCGTTCTATCATAGGGGTTCACGACATGTTCCCTGCATGAGGAACAAGGTATAACACTTTCATTGTTAGTCAAAGCCTGTTTTTAAATTAGAGCAATATAAGCGCATCAAATTCCAAAATAATTTCAGTAAAATGAATTAGACCATAATAATAACAATGTTTTTATAATAGTCACGCTATTGTGCGCGGTATCACCGGGGTGACCGTGGTGACGGTCCAGAGTGTGAATGTACGAATAGTAAGATCCAGCAGCATTCTGCTGATAGCAGCCTCCGGGAACTGGATGACTAAACAGACTGTACAAAGGAGATCAATGCCGGCAAAGGGCCGAATTCACCTCATTTTGGACCAAAAAGGGCGTAGTTCACCCAGAAATGGAATCTGAACAACGTCCCGGGAGGATGGTGGGATGACTGGAGAGAGGAGAAAGACAAAACGTGGCCTTGCATCTGCAGATGAAGAGACACGAAAGCGTGTCGCAAAGATTGGTGGATTGGCACCACACGTAGCACGAGGGCTCCAGGCTGCTTCCTATGAAACCCGACAGCGGGTCGGGAGAGCCGGAGGCAAGGCACCGCACGTGGCAAGAGGCCTCCAGGCCGCAAGTATTGAAACCCGGAAGCGCGTAGCGCAGGCCGGCGGAAGATCTCCGCATAAAGGACGCGGGCTTCAGGCGATATCCCGGGAGAATAATCGTCGATCTTCGAGAAAAAAGGGCAGTCTTTAGCGAGTGTGAAGCGCTCCACATAGGCAGATCGGACCCTCACCCGGCCCGGCAAAGGAGATCGGAGAGTACTGCTAAACTCCGACCCTATTTTTGAGGTGGGGCAATCTTCGTGGTAGCGGGGGCAGCTTCCGCCGCCCTCTGGCAACCCTCAATCGCAGAAGAGTGGAACGTCGGAAAACGCCCGGACATCAAAGACCCCCCGTTCCGTGACCCGCAGTTCGGGGATGACGGTCAGAGCGAGGAACGAGAGGTACATGAAGGGGTTATCGATTGCCCCGAGCCGCCGGGCGTGCTTCTTGAGGGCCTCAAGCCGCCCCACGACCTCGTCGTAGGGGAGCGCCGACATCAGCCCGGCGCACTCAAGGGGGAGCGCAGTGACATCATTGCCGGAGACGACCACGAGCCCCCCTCCGAGCCTGACCACCTCGCCGATAGCCCGGATGATATCAGCGTCGCCGACCCCTACCGCGACGATATTGTGCGAGTCATGCGAGACAGATCCGGCAATCGCCCCCTCCCGCAGGCCAAAACCATGGACAAGCCCGACTCCGGAACCGGTTGCCCGGTAGCGATCGGTGACGACGGCCTTGAGAATATCGCGCTCAATATCGGGGATCTTTGCAGCATCCACGGCGAAGCGCAGATCCCGGGTTGTGATCTGGCCGGGCACGATCCCGATCACCCGCGCCTCTCCCCGGCCGGTGATCCGAATCTCATGGGGCTCAGGTACACGGGCGCGCAGGGTGGCCATGGGGCAGACTGGAGGATGGTAGCCGGCGCCAATCACCTCGACACCGCGCTTGAACGTCCGCCGGACCTCGAAACGGTCCGGATCGTCGAGGATACAGAAGTCGGCAAGCCTCCCCGGTGCAAGGGCGCCGCGATCGTGAAGCCCAAATCGCTCGGCAGCAGAGAGCGTGGCCATACGGAGTGCCTGCTCGACCTCCAGGCCCGAGGCAATTGCTTTTCTGATGCAGTCGTCAATATGCCCTTCGCTCACGAGCATATCGGCATGCCGGTCGTCGGTGGCAAAACAACACCGCGGGGCCGTGCAGGCATTGACGAGCGGCAGAAGTTCACGGAGGTTTCGTTCGGTCGAGCCCTCCCGCATCAGGATGTACATCCCTCTAAGGAGTTTCTCCTTGCTTTCGGAAAGTGAAGTGCACTCGTGGTCGCTCTGAACCCCTGCGTAGATATAGGCATTTAAGTCCTTCCCGGAGAGGAGCGGTGCATGACCGTCGATCACGGGAAAGAGGTCCATCTTCTCCCGGAGGTCACCGTCCCCAGAGAGGACGCCGGGGACATTCATCACCTCGGCAAGCCCGATGACTCCTTCTCGGCCCCGGAACCGGGCGAGATCATCAGCAGTCAGCCGCGCACCACCCATATCGAGGGGTGTTGCCGGGACGCAAGCCGGGAGCATGATCAGGATATCGAGCGGCGTCCGCGCTCCCTCCGCGAGCATGTACTCGATCCCTGATGCCCCGCAGACGTTCGCGATCTCGTGAGGGTCGGCGATCACGGTCGTCGTGCCGTGCGCAAGAACTAGCCGTGCGTACTCCGTCGGCGCAAGAAGTGAACTCTCGATGTGGACATGCGCGTCGATCAGACCGGGCACCACATAAGTTCCCGAGAGGTTGTACTCCCGCCGCCCCTCATACTCCCCGAGGCCCACAATGCGGCCGTTCTTCACTGCAAAGTCCACGCACTCCCAGGTACACGTGAACGGGCTGAAGACCTCTCCACCGGTAAAGACGACATCAGCAGGTTCAAGCCCCCGCGCCGCCGCAAGCCCGGTCGAGATCAGTGCGTCACCTCCAGATCACGGATGACGGACGTCCTCCGTTCATCGCCGACAAATATTGTCAGGAAGAGTTTATACGAACCTGGTTGCAGGTCGACATGAAGAGTATACGTGTTCTCTCCCGCATCAAGGTCGATATACCGTGCTTCAGAATAGACCTCGCGCTGCTCAAGCATATCCACTTCCATAATCGTTACCTGAAGCACAGCATCCTCGACAGGTTCGGCAGCATTCTCCACATGAAGTTGCAGGGAGCCGCGTTCATAGGAGATCTCCCCGATCGTTGTAGATAAGCATCCTGAAGTTCCAATAAGGGTGACGAGAGCGAGTATTAGGAGAACAAGGTATCTGCCGGACATTTGCTCAAAGGACCGGGGCATACATGCTGCAGCAATGCAGTACGGACCACGTAAGCCCATCGGTACCATAGATTCACCTCCATTCTGTTTATTCACAGTTCTGGTTGATGATATTAATATATTATGAAAAAACAGACGTTGAAAACTTCTTGCCTCCATTCACCGCCAAAAAGCGTCCTTGTACGGAAGACCAGCGATTGCAAATAATCAGATCCTTTCAAGTTCTCCATTCCTCTATTCTCCCCGCTCTGCTCCGTTTTCCTCCAGATATCATACCTGGATGGAGATCACTCCCTTCCATTCTCATCCTCCAGACCGCTCTCCCCGGCCAGGCATACTATCGCCGCCGACCGGTATGCGGCCTAAGCGCTGGGGCGCTGTTACCCAGATCAGGGATCCCGAAGATCTCCCCCGGAGCCTCCTCTCCAATCCGCTGGATGGAGCGCCAGCCTCACACCGTAAGAGAGGTGACTATCTCTCAAGGATGATCTCCCGAATTTCCCGGTCGGAACCCGACTACCAGCCATCCGTCTCCGAGCGCGTGCGGATGATCCGGACTCGATGGCCAGATACAGGCTAAAAGACTCGTTTACAAAACGGGTTTCTATAAGATGCTGCCAGAAAGCAGTGATCTCTTCTGTAACGCGCGGGAGAACAAACCTGAGGGAATCGACTGTAGCCACAGGTACCGATCGCCATTCTGTGAACACCGCGCACATCTGAAGGGCCAGATTAGCAATCAGAGATATCAGAAACTTCTAAATTCAGAACAATGCCTGCATATTTTCGATACAATAGAAATAGGTTTAATAATTGGCATTACCAAGAGAATATTCAGGGGTGCTGGATATAACAATTGTAACGTTTGCCCACCATAAAGGTGGCACAGGAAAGACAACATCGTGCCTCAACATTGCAGGGTTCCTTCAGAAGGAGGGAAAACGTGTCCTGGTAGTAGACTGCGATCCACAGGCAAACGCTACTGCAGGACTCGGGATCAACCCTGAATCACTTGAAGTGAGCATGTATGATGTCTTCATGAACTCCTTTGAAGGGTTTCCTGACATCGAGATTGACGATGTTATCATTCCCACGGCGGCAGGGGTCGACCTTGCTCCGGCAACCCTGGATCTTGTAGGGGTCGAGCCTTATCTCTACAGCATAGAGAACCGGGCAGGACTGCTCAAAGAAGCGCTCACCCGGGTACAAGGCACCTATGACTTCATCCTGATCGACACGCCCCCAAGCATGGGGCAGTTTGTCATCAACGGCCTTGTTGCAGCAGACTACATCATCGTCACTCTCGATCCCGGTACCTTCGCTCTTAGGGGTATGGAAGCCCTGTCAACACTCTTCGATGACATCAAAGAGATGCTCGGAGAAGAGATCGCTGCAGACTTCGCCATCCTGACTCGCTGGAAGAATTCCGACAGCCAGGCAACCGAGACTGGGGGGCTTGCGCTCTTCCTGAAACGGATTTTCCTGGGAAGTCCATCAGCCGAGGACGAAAAAGAGGCTGAACGATTGAGGGTGTTTGAAGCCGAAGTCAAAAAGGCATTCAAACAGGTATTTGTGGTCCCATACTCGCCCTCAATCGGCTCTGTTGAATTCCTTCCAGACAACGACAATCACGACTGTTTGTACTGCCTTCGTTAGGTTATGGAGGATCACTTTGATCTTGATCTCTTTGACCTGGTACCAGTATTTTCGTGCCTTT
>Ga0134094_1000386_pt1 | contig 54558 bp, 48 predicted proteins | sample 5_1taG_FD_94458 | JGI IMG/M metagenome (GOLD analysis project Ga0134094, IMG submission 94458) | Switchgrass degrading microbial communities from high solid loading bioreactors in New Hampshire, USA - 5_19_20_110_A1 metaG | ecosystem: Engineered > Bioreactor > Semi-continuous > Anaerobic >... | reverse complement strand
TTTTTTGAACCCCAAGCCCAGCCTTCCCAGCTGTCCATGTTACGCATCTGGATGGTGTAACCGCCAAGCAGAGCCAAGAGCCTGTTGACGCAGCCATGGCTCGGTGCCACGTGCTTGCCTTCGCCATGCATATCGCCCTGAGAGAGGACGGCAGACATGCCGTATTTTTCTTTTATTCGCAGGAGTTCGTCTGCAATGATTTGCGTTGCTTCGTCCCAACTGATGCGTACGTAGCCGCTTTTGCCACGGTTTTGGGGATTGCGTTCGCCTTTGGGATCCCAGTCAACACGTTTCAGGGGGTATTTAACGCGGTTAGGACTATAGACTCGCTTTTTATAACCAATGTAGAATGAGCCGTGCACAGTGCGCTTGGGTGGTTGGAAGACGCTGCCGCGGGCTTCAATTTTCCATGGGTTTTTGCTTTCCCAGTCGACGACTTTGTCGTAGTGGAAAGGCCTGATACGGATTATTTTGCCGTTTTTGTCGCTTTCAACCCAGGTAGGCGGACCGCTGATCGGCCCCTGCAGACCGGCAGCTTTAATCACGCGTTTGTGGGCTTTAATGTCAATTGCTCCTTTAGTCACTTTTCACCCTCCTTCAATATGTGCCTCCTGAAGTCCGCTAGGCTGGGAAAATACCTGGCGAATTCTTTTCAGAGACCATTTATTTCCTTCCAGTATTTTAACATAGTTTGGAGAAATTGGCATTGTAAGGAACTTCAAATTATATGCATGTAAATAGTAAAATTTTACAAAAAGCTGGTTATATAAAAAGCTGGATCAAATATGGAATGAGCGAGAAGAAACAATAGAGTGTTTGTGGCAAAGTAAAATTGTAGCGTTTCCAGGATGGAAAATAAAAAAAAGCCTTTCGCCTGGAAAGGTTTCTCAATTTAGTCTATAGGAATTTAATCGCCTATCCTGAGACACCTGCTATTAACCCACTATTTGTTTAGAAGCGGAAAAGTGATTTCTATTTTGGCATTAACTTTCAATAATTTTTCTTGTCGGGATAGGCCAGAATGGAAATCGCTTTCCATTCTGGGACAAGCATTCCATCCTGTTATCCGTTCTGTCGATTCATTCCTCCATTTATCAATTAAATCATCATTTATAGCCCCTAACTTAATTGCCAATAATGCATATTCCCAACAAGCTACAATTTTGATAGAACATTTACGTCATACAACAGTTCATATTAAGCAGCTGTCTGAAGCAAAGCTTCGGTACAAATATATGCTTTAGAGCCAAAAGTGTGATTTATTAATCTATGATAAATAGAATTATAAACCTTTTGAAAGGAAGTCTTACTCTCGTTTTCAGGTTTACCTTATATTTCGCAGAGAGTCTTATAAAACGAAAGGAGGAGATACCTTAAAGGCATCTCCTCAAAATTTTGGTTGTAACTTGGCTGACTATACCGGAAAGTTGGGCCGAAGAAAAGGAATTATCTTGTTGGCAGGCTTAAGTCCAGTATGACTGTACTTCCTCCGCATACTCCTTACTGAACACAGCTAAAAATGCCTTGATTGTATCGATAAGCAGTACAATGGTGAATAAAAACAGTGCGATGCATTCTAGTACCATAAATGGCCAGTGAGGGATGAGAAGAGTACCTGTACTTGTGCCCTCTTCGTAAAGTCTAAATATATGTTGGTAGGAAGCATATGTTGCTATACCAATAATTATGGTTGAGAGCAATGACGTTAAGCCGAAGAAGAGAAATCTCACCTTGGTAGGCATAAAACCTAAGAACATGGTAACATGAACATGTCCATGCACCGTTTGGATATAGGACCAAGAAGAGAAAACCAGTATAGTCAGGATCATTGTGGTGATCTCAAAGGCGCCAGTAATTGGGTTATTAAATAGATGGCGCATTATGACATCGATGGTCATAAGGCACATAATAGCTACACAGGCAGCCATACTGAAATAGCTAACTATATTGCAGAGTCGATTGGAAATTCTGGTTAATGTTTTCATATTCAAAATTCCTTTCTTCGCCAAGCTTTAAGATCTTATCCTTTAAAGTCTTCAATTTTTACCGGTTTAGCCCAAGGATCCTTGTATTCGTCCGCATAGCGAGCGATAATTTCCATCATTTTGTCGTAAATAGCCTGGCCGTTAAGGTTTTTGCTGTTTAAGTACTCGATATACTCTTTGTGGACTTGATCTTTTACAGATCCAAAAGCGGCAACCAGTTCTTCGCTGGGTTCATAGATTTCCACACCGTTTTCATCGGCAGTGTCATAAACCCAAGCCCGAGTGGAATCCCAATAGATTCCGGCCATTTCGCTGGCATAGTCTCCGCTGTATTGGTCAATGATGGCTTTCAGGTCGTCCGGCAGATTGTTATAACTATCTTTATTCATAAGCATAAACAATGGTGAGCAGTTAACGGGATAGTCACAGATATATTTTATTACTTCTGTCAGTTTGATAGCGGATATATTGTGCCAGTCATTCATGCAGGCTTCGATAACGTTTTTCTGCAGGGATTCATATGTCTCTGGTGTTGGAACTGTCATGGGGCTCATGCAAAGAGCTTGTGCCCACAGGGTTACGGTTGAACCGGCGGCACGGATGCGCAGTCCTTTGAAGTCTTCGATTTTTTCCAGTTTTTTGCTGGTCAAGCTAATCGGAGCATAGGTGCAGGCTGAAAGTTGGATTACTTTGAAGTCCTTATACTCATTTTGCATTTCGGGCATTTCTTTCAACATATCCATCATTACTTTGGAACCATAGCGAGCGCAGTTCACACCGTTTAAAGGAAGCATAACTCCCTCGGAAATCGGGAATTGTCCGGAATAAATGGAAGCTGCACTCCAGCACATATCGGCAGTTCCGTTTTTCACGGCTTCAACGGACTCGGCGGCACTTACCAGGGATCCGCCATGATAGTAAGTAAACTGGATACGGCCATTGGAAGCCTCGGATACTTTTTTACCCCAAGCTTCTACGTATTGACCGCAGATACTGGTTGCCGGGTCATGGTTTTGAACAATGAGATTATAAACTTTGCCATCGTCTCCGCCGCCATTAGGTGTAGATGTACCACCACCACCGCCGCCGCAGGCAGCCAGAGAGACAACCATAAGGAGCACTATAAGTAGCGCTAAAACCTTTTTAACCTTCATTTTTTTCTTTTTTCCCCCTTTAATAGTAGTTATTAGTTTATGGTTAAATAATCCTGATAGAAGGATTATTTAAACAACAGGTTTGGTAACCAGAGAGAAATTTGCGGAAAAGCTGCAACTATAATGACGGCTATAAACATACCCAAAACCATCGGGGCTACCCCTTTAAAGATCTCAACCAAAGGCACATCCTTGGCCACGCCTGCCACAATATAAACATTCATGCCTATCGGAGGTGTAATTAGTCCCATTTCCATAACCATAATCATAAGAACGCCGTACCAGATAGGGTCAAAGCCAAGAGCGGTTATAATCGGCAAGAAAATAGGAACAGTAAGCATTACCATAGCCAAGGAGTCCATGATACAGCCTAGGATTGCATAAAGGACAAGTATTACTGCCAAAACAACATAAGGATTGACATCCAGACCGGTTACAAAATTGGCCAAAGTCATCGGAAGTTGGGTTAAGGCCAAGAAGGCGCCGAAAACATAAGCACCGATAAGAATTAGAAAAATCATACCGGCTGTTTTAACCGTACTTCTCAAGCAATCAATAAACTTGGCCCAAGTAAATTGGCGTTTCAGAATCATCATAATTAAAGTTAATGTTGCGCCAACTCCTGCAGCTTCATTGGCGGTAAAAATATTGGCAAACATACCGCCGATAACTGCTATAAACAGAATGGCTATGCCAATAACTCCTTTAAGGGAATAAAGCATTTCTTTAAAAGGATATTTCTTTGTACCGGGTGCAATATTTGGATTAACGCGAACCAGAACTGCTACAGAAATTATGTAACAGATGGTCAATACTATCCCCGGAAAAATGCCTGCTGCAAACAACCTTCCGATAGACTGTTCGGCGATAATCCCGTAAATAATAAAACCGGTACTTGGCGGGATAAGAATACCCAGAGTACCTCCGGCAGCAATAGAACCTGTAGCGAGCCTATTACTATAGCCGTACTTGCGCATTTCCGGCAAAGCAACAACTCCCATCGTTGCTGCAGTGGCAGCCGTAGAACCACAGATGGCGGAAAACCCGGCGCAAGCGGCAATGGTGGCCATGGCCAGGCCCCCTTTCAAGCGTGACAGCCATTTATCGGCAGCATCGAATAGATCTGAGCTTAATCCGGAATGGAAGGCAAATTGTCCCATTAGGATAAATAGCGGAATAACGGCAAGAGAGTAGCTAGAAGCTTGAGCAAAAGGAATTGTTTTTAGCAGTCCCAACGCAGAATCAAAACCGCGAATATAGAGGGCGCCAAAAAAACCAACGGCCATCATTGTTATTCCGATGTTCATTCCTAAAAACAGTAAAATAACGAGAACAATGATACCGATAATTGCTATAGAAAGAAAGCTCATAATTTCCCCCCTAAATTATGTATTGGTGTTACGAATATATTTAAGGCTCATCTCTATGGCTCGTCCTTGACATAATAGCATACCTTTAATCCGAAATGAAGAGAGAAATAAAAGAAATTAATAGAAAAAATAAAAAATCTCCAAACTTATTATTTGTTTAATTTTTACATTTTTCTAACTTTTTATTTATTTATTTTTTTCAATTTTCTTGCTTCCAAAACAATTGTACTAATTTTTGAAACAGTAATCAATCTTTCTTGGATCAAAATAATATTAAAGACTTTAGGTAAACAATAAATTGTGTTAATAACAGTTATTTGAGAAATAAAGTTGAATATTCTTCCAAACTGGACATATATCGGCAAAGTTTATATAATATCTACGGCATGTAAATAAGCTTTGTATCCATAATAGTGTCCATAATAACCATGGATGTATCAAGGAAGGTCAAAAATGAGTGCGGAAATTATATTTAAGGCTTTGGGTGGACTGGCAATTTTTTTGTTTGGAATTAAAACTATGTCAGAGGGCCTTCAGTTTGTGGCAGGAGATCGCCTGCGTCTATTTTTGGAAAAAGGAACAAAAACTCCCCTTCGTGGGATTCTAACCGGAACCTTGGTTACGGGGTTAATCCAAAGCAGCAGCGGAACAACTGTACTTACAGTAGGTCTGGTTAATGCCGGACTTCTTAATTTGCGGCAGGCTATTGGCATTATTATGGGCGCCAATATCGGGACCACCGTAACAGCATATTTAATCGGCTTTAAAATAAGCCACTTTTCCCTGCCTATAATCGCTGTTGGAGTTATTTTGCTCCTTTTCTTCAAAAATAAACGGGTTAATTATATAGGTCATTTCTTACTTGGTTTCGGACTCCTGTTTTATGGCATGGATATTATGGGGCAGGGCCTTCAACCTTTAAAAGACTCGCCTTTTTTTATTAGGATGATGACTAATGTTGAAAATAACGCCTTACTGGGTGTTTTAATCGGAGGAATCTTTACCGCAATTGTCCAAAGCAGCAGTGCGACCATCGGAGTACTTCAGGAACTGGCCAATCAGGGGGTGGTAACTTATTATCAAGCAGTACCCATCTTATTCGGGGATAATATTGGCACCACCGTAACCGCACTTCTCGCCGGTATCGGAGCTTCCGTTTACGCCCGAAGAGCATCGCTAACTCATTTTTTATTTAATGTTATTGGGACCATGATTTTCCTGCCTTTATTTCTTTTGGGGATTTTTCCCGAAATAGTGCGTTTATCGGCTGATTTTTTATACATTCTTCTTCCCGGAGTCGAGGGAGGGTGGGAAACCCTTAATATCAAAATGCAGATTGCTCAAACACATGGGGTATTTAATATATCCAATACATTAATTCAGCTACCTTTTATTTCTCTATTGTCAGCACTTGTGACCAAGCTCATTCCGGGCAGAGGTCCGGAAGTGGTTGACTCCACCTTGAAGTATCTCGACCCCCGCTTTTTTGGCAACCCGTCGGTTGCTTTAGCCAATGCCATGAGAGAAACTCATCATATGGGAATAATAGCCAGTGAGGCTGTAAAAAATGCCAGCGAGTATTTTTTCAAACAAAAATCTGACTATAAAGCAGTGGCCAAGCAAATGGAAGACGCTGCCGATCAGTTTCAAACTGAGATTACTAATTATGTATTAAAAGCTACGGCTGGTAAAAGTTTAACGCCCAAGTTATCACATCAGCGCTATATAATCCTACAGGTTATTGGCGATATGGAACGGGTGTCCGACCATGCCGACAATTTAGTTGAGCTCACGGATTATGCTCTGGAACATAAGGTAAAGTTTTCCGATGAGGCATTGTCTGATTTGACTGATATGGTAGAAAGAGTCCAAGAAGTTTATAATTTATCCCTTAAGTCCCTTGAAACGGAAGATACGGCCTTAGCCAGAAAAATAATAGAAATGGATGACGAAATAGATGAACTGGAACGGGAGTTGCGTAAAAAGCATATCCAAAGACTTAACGAGGGGACTTGCAGCGGTAATAACGGTGCTGTTTATTTGGATATAATAAGCAATCTGGAACGTATCGGCGATCATTCGGTAAATATAGCCGAGTATGTGCTCGGTAATAGGTAACAATTATACCCGGCAGTGTTTCACTGCCGGGTATATAATAAAGGGATGACTTGAGTAATAAAGGTTCTATTGAAGTCTAATGCGCTTAATATAAGCCATAGGCTTTGTTGACATTTATTACAAATATTATGCCTTTGCCGGGTTCATCAATATGGATATGGTTTTTTATGGAAGAGACTATTGACTCGGTTTGAGTACTATTACATACAATCAGCGCTATTTCTTTTTCAGGCTCAATCGGCATGGAGAAGAGGGTTTGGGTTTCATGAATGCCCGACCCCCTGGCATGAATAATTGTTCCTCCCCTTGCTCCGCCTTTTTTGGCCGCATCGATGACATCTTCGGCGTTCCCTCTGTCCACAATTGTGAAAATAGCCTGATACATACTATCTTCCTCACCTTTGTTTTCTTTAATATTACCTTTGTTTTCTTTAATATTTTGGTTTGGGTAGTTATGACTTCCTATTATACTGACCACCGGAATAGTAAAGGCTATGCCGTGATTGGGTTTGTGGAGGCCAAGTTCCTTGTTTAATACGTCCAAGGCGCGATAAACCGTTGTTCTGTCCGCTATCATAAATACAATTTCCTTGCGTGCCTCGGATAAATCCAATACTTCTAAAAGTTTGTTCTTTACGGTTCCCCGGCCCAAAAAAATTGTTCCTCCTGAAACGTTGTTTCTTTTGGCAATTTTAATGGCCTTGCTCCCCATATTAAAATTTACGATTATGCAAATCAATTCAAGATCGTTATAATCAAGGGATTTATTGTTTTCCATCCGCCTATATTCCTCCTTTAGCGGACTTAAATTTAAAAATTAGACCCAGTATCTGTAAGGCAATCAATGGCGTTAAGGCAACCATGGCAATCATACCAAACCCTTCTCTTAAAACATCCGCCCCTTCAATTGCTGCTGCCACCCCTTGAACGAAGGCCAAGATAAAAGTTGCCGTCATCGGACCGGAAGCAACACCTCCTGCGTCAAAAGCAATACCTACAAATAGTTTAGGCGCGAAATAAGTCATTATGATAGCTATTGTATACCCCGGCAAGAGATAATGCCACAATTCAATTTGAGGAACAATTATCCTAATTATAGATAAAACTATGGCCGCCCCAATCCCAAGAGACAAGGCAAATAGTACCATTTTCCTTTTAACGTAGCCGCTGGTGACATCCTCAATTTGGTATGTGAGGACGTGAACGGCCGGCTCAGCCAGAACGGTAAACAGACCTAGAATAAAAGAAATTATTATCACATAGTATTTGTTGTCCAGGGAGGCAACGCTGTAGCCTACAATGCTGCCGACGTTCATAAATCCCGCATTTACTCCGGTTAAAAACAATACCAAACCCACAAATGTATAGATGAGACCTTTAACTATCTTGCTGACGGACTTGCGGGGCAATTTGAAGGAAATCTTTTGAAAAACGCAGAAGACTATAATAATAGGTAAGAGGGCAATAAATATTTCCCCGGCTACTATAGGTATTTTCTCTATAAACGGAGCGATTATGGAAGATGATTCATGCAGACTAAATTCAATGCTTCCATGGAGTTTTTCTGTCCCAGTGATAATATTCATGACCATTACAGCAATTATAGCACCAACTGAAGTTATGGCAACTAGTCCGAAACTATCTTTTTCTGAGGCTTTACTGTCCTTCTTTAGCGCCGAAACACCGGCAGCCAAAGCTAGTATAAAAGGAACGGTTAAAGCGCCTGTGGTTGCTCCGGAAGCATCGAAGGAGATAGCCAAATATTCCGGAGAAGTAAAAATGGCCAAGATAAATACAATTATATATAAAATTGTCAGCATTTTATATAAAGGATAGTTATATACAATTCTTAACATCCCGACGGCCAGAAGAGCGGCAATACCAATTGATACAACAACCACTATTGTAAATTTGGAAGTGGCATGATTTGTAACGAAATCAACCTGACCGGCCAGGATATGAAGATCAGGCTCTGCAATGGAAATAAAAAATCCTAGAAGAAGACCGGCAATTCCTACAATCCATAGTTTATTAGTTTTAGTCAGAGATGAGCCCATTAAATTGCCGATGGGGGTAATTCCTTTATCCACTCCGACCAAAAATATGGACAACCCGATGATTATAAAAAAAGCCCCCAAAAGAAATCGAATCAAAACAGATGTTTTTAAAGGTACCAGCGTAAAGTTGAGTATCAAAACCAAAACTGTGATTGGAATTACAGAATATAATACTTCTATAAATTTTTCAGTAAGTATATTCAATATAATTCTGTCCTTTCCTTGAAATAATTACTACATCTATCTATAGCCGGAAATATTTTATTTATCTATAGCCGGAAATATTTTATTTTTTTGAAGAATCAGTTGAAGTATGAGCGGGAACAATAATTAAACAATTGTGAAAAATCGAAAAGCACATTTTAGAAAATGTATTTATTGATACTAGTTATATTTTAACATAAGATGAAAGCAAGCCCTATAGAATATTTTAAAATTAAACATTCCCTTAATCAACCTGACCGTTCGTTCACACTGAGCGGATTATTGGCGGTATTAAGTTTGGAAAAAGCAAAAGTCTATTAAAGTTTAATCCGGAATAGTATAATTATTGTAATATAATGTTTATTTTTCTTACCGCAATTTTTATTGACAGCGAGACAGATAGAAGTAAATGGCAAGGATTTCGTAAAAGCTTTAACCTGACATAGTAAAAAAATAGGGAGGGAATATTATGCCATTAGTAACTTCAAAGGAAATGTTTAAAAAGGTTTATGGGAAATGTGCAATAGGAGCGTTTAACGTCAATAATATGGAAATTATTCAAGGAATTGTCGAGGCCGCCAAAGAGGAAAACGCTCCTTTGATTTTGCAGGTTTCCGCCGGGGCAAGAAGATATGCTAAACCGATTTATTTAAGAAAATTAGTTGAAGCCGCTTTGGAGGATACGGATTTACCGATCTGTCTTCATCTTGATCACGGGGAAGACTTTGAAATATGCAAGGCTTGTGTTGACGACGGTTTTACTTCGGTTATGATCGACGGTTCCAAACTGCCTTTTGAGGAAAATGTGGCGCTCACGAAAAAAGTCGTAGAATATGCCCATGCCAAAGGAGTCGTGGTGGAAGCGGAATTAGGAAGACTGGCGGGAGTGGAAGACGACGTTAAGGTCAGCGCCAAAGAAAGCAGTTATACTGATCCCGAACAGGCTGCCGAATTTGTGGAAAGAACGGGCTGTGACTCCTTGGCTATTGCTATCGGAACCAGCCATGGGGCTTATAAGTTCAAGGGTGAGCCCAAACTGGATTTTGAACGTCTGGCCAAGATAACTGAACTTCTCCCCGGATTTCCCCTTGTCTTACATGGAGCATCAACCGTTTTGCCCGAATTTGTGGCTAAATGCAACCAGTATGGCGGCGAAATTAAAGGTGCTCAAGGAGTCCCGGAAGATATGCTTCGCAAAGCAGGAACTATGGGAATTTGTAAAATCAATATCGATACCGACCTGCGCCTAGCCATGACCGCCTCCATCCGCGAGTATTTGGCTACCCACCCCGCTGATTTCGATCCCCGTCAATATCTCAAACCGGCCAGAGAAGCAATTAAAAATATGGTCAAACATAAAATCAGAAATGTCTTGAATTGCAGCAATATGATTTAACCTTGTACCATTCTTAGTGGAAAATAAAACTTAAGAAAAGTAAAAAAAAGACCGGCGATTTTGCCGGTCCTTTTTTAGGAGGGAGTAGATCAATTTATTTTCCGCCGCCCCAGTTAATCCCGGCACTGGCAACTGCCGCACCGCAGGGATCGACAATGCATGCTCCTCCGTCTACCATGAATACTGCTCCGGTAATAAAGGATGCTTCGTCGCTTGCCAGGAAGGCTACTAATCCTGAAACTTCATTCGGGGTAGCAAATCTGGGCAAGGGTGAAAATCTGGTCATGGCATTAAGTGCTCCTGTTACATCGGTATTAAGTGACTGGGCCAAAGGTGTCATAGCTTGCTCCAGCATTTCCGTGCGGATAGGGCCGGGGCAGACAACATTGCAACGGATGTTGGATTTGCCGTAATCAAGCGCTGTCGCCTGGGATAGGCCAATCAGACCGGATTTTGATGCTGAGTAAGCAGGCATAGCCGGTATGCAACGTACCCCAGCCAAGGAACTGATATTGATTATAGAGCCGCCTCCGTTTTTGATCATATTGGGGATAGCAAACCTCATAGTCAAGAATGGCCCTGTAAGGTTGGTATCTATAATTCTCTGCCACTGCTCTATGGGAATTTCAACTACGGTTCCCGGGGGATCAATACCGGCGTTATTAACCAATACGTCGATCTTGCCACCGAATTCTATTGTAGCCTCAACCATAGCCTGAGCATCTTTGGTTACATCACCGGCAAAAATGGATACGGTACCTTCGGGCAACTCGGCGGCAACTTTCTCCAGTAGCGCTTTGCGTCGACCGGTAATGACTACCTTCGCGCCTTCCGCTACAAATTTTTTGGCGAAGTCAGCCCCCAAACCGGTTCCTCCGCCTGTAATGAGGGCTACCTTTCCTTTTAAGCGTCCATCCATTTCAAAAACCTCCTTCTTATCTTTTTAACTGGTATTCCATTTAGTATGGAAATTTAATGAACTAAACAAATATAGTACTAAATCTTATTCTTATTTGGCAGCATTTTCTTTGGCTTTTCTTCTGGCTACTACTAAAGGAGCGGATTCTTTATAGAAGAAGCTGACAATTAAACAAACACACATGCAACCTGCAGTGGCCAGCATAACCGCACCCAGACCGGCCTTGTCTGCTACTATACCAAGGAGGGTTGCGCCTAAGGTGGCCCCGATTAATTCTCCGGTCAACTGGTTGGAACCGATAATTGTTGATACAAAACGTGGGTCACCGGATTCTGCGGGAATAGTGGACTGCATAAGGGCACAGACACCGGTACCTCCCCAGCCAACGAAAGCGATAAACATGAGGAAGGCTAAATTGGCGGGTCCGTATAGAATACCTAAGTTACCGATAATTCCCATGATAGCGGCGATTATGACCAGCGGTTTACGGCCAAAGGAATCGGATAAGCGGGGAATCAAGACACCCCAAAGAATAGCGCCTACACCGAAACAGGACATTACATAACTCATTTGTACGTTGGTTAAACCTTTGACATTAGTAAGATAACCCGGAGCGAAAGTCAGAGTACAAACGTACCAGCAGAGCAAGAAAAGGGTTCCGATAATCGAGAGAACAACATTTCTGTTTTTGAAAATAACTTCCATGTAATTAACTTTTTCTTTTGGTTTCTGAGCGGCGGCTTCTTCAGTTGCCCCTGGGGTCGGGTTAACCAGTATTTTCCAAATCAAAATGGCAATTATAATACCCGGGATGATGGTGAGTACAAATGTCAGCCTCCAACCGATTGATTCGGCCAAAGCCACTTGAATAAGGGGTCCTAATAGTGATGAAATCAACCCGACTGCGGATACCTGCATTAGCCCCATGTTCATGCCTCGACGGTGAGGAGAGGATTGAGGAATGATAAAGCCTTGAGACACTGGCATTACCGGTCCTTCAAAGCAACCCATTAAAGCGCGGACAATTAAAAGCATTATAAAACCGGTAACCAAACCCGTCAGCATGGAACAGACGGAAAAACATAAGACAACGATCGCCAATAAGTGTTTACGGGAAACTTTTGTGTCAGCAAAATAACTGCCAAACAATCCTATAATAGCCCAAGTAAGAGCAAATACGGAAGTTGCTAAGCCGAGTTGGGTATAACTAATATTTAAGTCGGCCATAATGTAGTTTTGCAGATTTGATAAGGCAAAGCGGTCAAACATAACAAAACCGAAGGCCAGACAAAGGATGAAAACCATCCAGTTTTCATAGCCTTTGATCATTTTTTGTTGTTCCATTCATATCCCTCACTTTTTGGATTAAGTTAAGGGAGAGATTATACACAATGAATATTAGCTTGACTGCTTTTAGGCCGCTTATCTAGTTTATTTTTTCGATCTTTTATCTATATCTATAATCTCTCCTTTCCAAGTATATATTTCAAAAAATTCTTGATACTTTAATTATTTTTAATAATTAGATAATTCCTGTTTAGTCTTCTCTCCAATCCCATTCTCTTCCGCCTTTAAATACATTGGCGTTCATTTCATTGCTGATAAAAAGGTTGGCTTCAGGGAAACGCTGGCACATGTTGTAGTAGAATTCGCCTACTGTTTTGGTTCTGGCGAGTTCTTCCTCGGTGGCTTTGATATATTCTTTAGTAAATTCAAAGGAACTGTTGTCAAAAGGCATACCAGGTTTGGCATGACCAGGAATAATTACCTCGGCTCCCAGTTGTTCCAGTTTCTCAATATCTTTAATCCATTGCTGGCGTTCTTCGGCGGTTACTTCACAGGTAAAGGGATGGGCTTGGTTGAATAAAACGTCGCTGCCGATCAAGGTTTTGATGGAAGGAATCCAAACAACGGTGTTATATTTTAGGTCTCCCATTATTTGGGGTATAATTTCAATTCTTTCGCCTTCTAGTTCAAAGTAATTCTCCGTCATAGGCTCAATGGGAATAGGTTTGGTAGGATAATTAAATTTGCCTATCTGGCTTTCCCAATGTTCCATTTTGTCTATAAACTGTTTATTAATTACCCTGGCTACTTCCGGAAGAGCAATGACGCGGGCATTAGGATAGGCTTCCACGATGGGCTGCAGACCAAAATAATGATCGGGATGAGCGTGAGTAATATAAATAGTCTTCAAATCTAAACCCGTTTCCAAAATTTCAGCGGCTACACGGTGTCCATTGGCTAATGACCATTGGGTATCGACCAGTGCGCAATCTTGTTTACCCATGATGATAACAGAGGAAACTTCAAAGCCTTGTTTCTCGTCGCTGAAAAATACCTTGGTAGCAAGTTTATCCTTGCCATGGGTATTAATTCTGACTTCCATGCAAACTCACCTTCTCCTCATAATAAATTTTGAAGAAATACCGGCTTCAAGGGATTTGACCAGACCTTATCTACCCTTGGAGTTACTCACCACCTTCCCGGGCTTGGTCCTTGCCCTGATCAAAATTCTCTTGATGCCTTCTTTGCTTCAAATAACAAATAGTGCAATATACATGCCAAAATCTTAAGCCGCTTAAATCAAGGATACTCGGGCTGCAAAAATGGTTGGAAAAGAAAAAATATACTTAACCTTAGGCTTTTAAAACAACTAAAAGCAAATAGTGAGACACTTATATGCCTATGGTGTATCAAGTTGAAACACTTGGTTAAAACATATTATACTTTTTGATTTTCCGATAAAGAGTAGCTCTGCTAAAGCCGAGGCTTTTTGCGGCCCGGCTAATACAGTAGTCGTTTTTCTCCAATACGTCCATAATAATTTTTCTTTCCAATTCTTTCATGGATTGGGTATGTTCCCGCATTTTTTCCTTCTCTACCTGTTTGGCGAGCTTTTTGTCGGCTGTGACTTTATTTGCATAATTGACAATTAATTGCGGGAGGTCTTGAGGTTTGATTATCCCGTTACTATGTACACTTAGAGCATAGGTTACAGCGTTTTTCAATTGCCTTACGTTTCCCGGCCAGTTATATTCGTGAAGCAGACATTTTGCGGCGTTGCTTAGGGATGGCGGTTTTATTTGCTGTTTTTTTGCTATTTCATTTATAAAATGATTGACTAAACTGTTTATGTCCGATTTTCTTTCTCTTAAAGGAGGTATTACCAAGCTGAAAACCGATAAACGAAAATAGAGATCCTCCCGAAACTGGTTGTTTTGAACCAGGGATATTAAATCTTTATTCGTGGCCACAATCAATCTGAAATCCACGTCAATGTAGCGGTTTCCTCCAATGCGCAATACTTGTTTTTCTTCTATAACCCGCAAAAGGGCAGATTGTAATTCATAGGGCAAATCTCCTATTTCATCCAAGAACAGAGTTCCTCCCTGGGCCATTTCAATTTTTCCCGTCCGGCCTTGCTTGTCTGCTCCTGTAAAAGAGCCTTTTTCATAACCAAATAGTTCGCTTTCAATTAGAGTTCGGGCAATAGCCCCGCAATTAACGGCAATAAACGGGCCATTAGGACGGCTGGCGTTATGTATGGCTTGGGCAAATACTTCTTTACCTGTTCCGCTTTCCCCTTGAATCAAGATGGGTTCATCCAACTGGGCAAATCTTTTGGCCAGCTGTACGGTTTGCGTTATTTGGGGCGAATTCCCCACTATATGGTCAAAAGTATACTTGGCTCTGGCGCTGCCCGGGGAAGAGGAATCCCTTCTGATCGGGTTAATTTTTCTTAAAGTCAGGACGTAGCCATAATTGATATTGCAGTCAATCAGCGGTTTAACGGAACACAAAAGTTTCTGCTTGACAAATTCACATTCGATTACCGTTTCATAAACCGATTTATTATTCTTTAAAGCGGATTTCAGTAGAAATTGTTTTCCCAGTATTTCCTCGATAGATGTTCCCAGCAGTTCTTTGTTAAAATTGGCAAACAATTTTCTGCCAATTTCATTGATATAAACAATGTGCCCGTCTTTATTTAAAGTGATCACAGCTTCGTCGGCAATATCAAAGGATAATCCCAGTAGTTTGCTGTTTAATCTATAACGGAATTCATTTTGGATGGCTGCGGCCATATTAATGGCTAAAGCCAAGGTATGGGGGTTTTGATGATGGAAAGTAGGTGTGACAATGGAAAGGGTTCCGGCTAAAACATTGTTATTGTCGAAAATCGGGGCTGTGGAACAAGCGATCTGATCATGTTTTTCACAGTAATGTTCCGGTCCGCATATTTGAATGGGTATTCCGAGAATCAAGCTTAAAGTATGGCCGCAAGTGCCGACGGTTTTTTCCGACCATACCGATCCTTCCACAATCCCGAACCTTTTGTTTTGTTCAAACAATAGTTTGGAATTGCCTACAATTACTCGCAAAAAAACTCCTTGCTCATCGGTAAGGTAGATAATACTTTCCGTATTGGTTAAGATTGATTCCAACTGGCGAATACTGGGATCGGCAGCTTTTAAAAAAATATCTTTTTTGTGTAACAGCTCGGCAAAATCGGATGGACTTAAAACAGGGGCGTAATTATAATCAAATATTTTGAGGCCGTAACTGTAAGATCTTAACCAGGATTCCACAATTACCGGGCGCACAAAATCAACTTGCGATGAACTCTTACTGTGGATAAGCAAATCAATTTTATACTTGCGAATCCTGTCCATTAGCTCAAATTCATTGTCGGCAAGGTTTTTGTCAATAATATGACTGGACGAAACAATCATCGGGCTCAACATATGTTTTAGAGAATCCATCATACAACCACCCCCGTCTTATACTTCGAACAATTCAAGTATACAATTTTTGTAAAATAAAAAACAAGCAAGTAAATAAAAAGAACAGCACAAGCTTATAGGACAGTTGCTGTTCTCCATATTGAATGTTCAGTTATGGTTTTTTTTGAAAAACTTCATTATCCATTGTGTTTAATAAGTTAATTGTGTTTTATAAGTCGTACCTGCCCGAGGCCTCAGGCTGGAAAAGAATTTTCTTAACAGTAATTTTTACGATCCCATCCGGTACTTTCCATTCTATGACGCTTCCTTCGGAGTAACCGAGAATAGCCGTCCCGATTGGAGATAATACTGAGATTCTGTTCTGAGAAATATCCGCATCTTCGGGATAAACAAGCGTATATTCTTCCTCCTCATCTCCAAATGCTAAAAGGACCTTACTATTCATTGAAATCACATCCCCAGGCAGCTGGTCGGGGGCTATGACCACAGCTCTGTTGATTTCCTTCTCGAGCTCGTTTAAGATTTCTTTGTTTTTTGGTTGGTCGTATTTTGTTTTATCAATGATTTTTAATAATTTGTGCTTATCTGTCTCTGTAATATAGATTTTGCGGCTCATTAAGATGTTCTCCTCTCGCATTACTTCGAATTGGCCCAGCACACAGGATAGTTTAATAATAAAAAAGGAAAAAAGTATAAAAGACACTTCCCCAAATAGAAAGGGAAATGCCTGTAACTATTGATTCTAGGATAGATGATCTTACAGCCTTTGTCAATACTGGATTGCATTAACATTTACTTTATTTATCAAAAATATTATTTATTTTTATTTTTAATACCTTTCTAAAACCTGGGCTTACCCAAGAAAAAGGCTGCAATTAGACCCGGGCCGCAATGAGAGCCAATAGTAGGTCCTATATAACTGATAAAGGAGTCCTGAAAGCCTATCCTGCTTATTAAAGTTTCGGAAAAAGTTTTTACTTCTTCATCTTTACAATCAGAATGGCAAATATATACCTTTTGCTTTTCAGGGTCGACTACAAGTTCCTCTACAATTTCATAAATGCGTTTAAGGGCCCTTTTCCGGCCTCTTACTTTTTCGCGAACAATTAGATGGCCTTCCTTGTCAAGGTTAAGAATGGGATTTATATTTAGAACAGTTGCCACAGTAACCCCGGTTTTACTCACCCGTCCGCTGCGATAAAGATACTTTAGGTCGTCACAGGTGTAATAAGTATTAACGTTGATCTTGTTGTTTTCCAGCCATTCTACACAAGCTTCAGGTGTTTCACCAGCATCCCGCATATCTGCGGCCCAAATGCTTAGCATTCCATAGCCAATGGAAGCCAGGGTGGAGTCAACAACAAAGACCTGGGCTTGGGGATGGGCATCGAGGAAAAGGTCTTTGGCAATCAAGGCATTGGAAAAAGTACCTGAAATACCGCTGCCCATGGCAATATGTACTATAGGTAAATTAAACTTTTCCCATAGTTCGGACCAGAAGTCCACAAATTCATAGGGAGTCATTTGGCTGGTACGAGGAACTGCACCTTTCCGCATCTGGTTGTAAAACTCAATACAGTCCTCAGGATTCATTTGATCGGTATACTGTTTTTCTCCAATCGTATATTTCATATGATAAGCATGTATACCTCGGTCCTTGCAAAATGATGCAGGCAGGTCACAGCCGGAATCGGTAGAAACACAAAATTTTTCCATAATAAATCCCTCCCTTTGTCAGGCAGGGTTTCACCGGAATTACTAGTTGGGTAACTTTTTAACAAACCCTGCACTGGCTATTTAGGTATGTATAACTTAATTATATAAAAAATGGCAAGAAATTGTAAAGCTGAGTGCTAAGTTGTTTGCAGGGCAAAGCTGGCGGCGGGGAAGGGTTGAAGAGCCCTTGGCAAAATACCCGTTACATGAGCAATTAACAGTCCGTAATTGGTGATAAAGACGCCCTGCTCGCGTGCTTGGGCGATGCGGTATTGCATTTCTCTGCGATTAAGCATACAAGCACCGCAGTGAACAATAAGGGCATATTCGGAAAGATCCTTGGGAAACCGGCTTCCGGATACCCAGTCGAATTTGATTTCTTTTCCCGTGATTTGGTGTATCCAGCGCGGGATTTTTACTTTGCCTATGTCTTCTTCCTGACGGTGATGGGTGCATCCTTCTGCAATCAGCACTTTGTCCCCGGCTGCCAACCGTTCAAGACGCTTAATGCCTCGCACCATTTCTGTAAGGTCTCCCTTTTGCCGGGCAAACAAAATAGAAAAAGAAGTCAGGGGGATTTCAGGAGGTGTGTCTGCAGCCACCTGCTGAAAGGCCTGGGAATCGGTGATTACGATAGCCGGAGGGTTGTTCAGACTCTGGAGGGTGGATTTAAGCTCATGCTCCTTTGTTACTACTGCTACGGCCTTACAGTCGAGAATAGCGCGGATAGTTTGCTGCTGGGGAAGAATCAGCCGTCCCTTGGGAGCCGATTTGTCAATGGGAACTACAAGCACGGCAATATCTCCGGCCTTGATTATATCTTCCAGCAAAGATGGTTCAACCTCTTCATAATTGGCATGTGCAATAATTTGTTGTTTTAGTTCTTCTATTCCTAAATCATTAATAGCGGATGTACAGACCAAAGGGATTTTTATAGCCTCCTGTATTTGCGCCAGTGTCCGGCTTTCGGGAAGTCCTTGATCACATTTGTTGAGGACGCCGATGCAGGGTATTCTCCGTTGACGAAGCCGTTCAATAAATTCAGTTTCAAAAGCGGTAAAACCGGATTCCCTTTCGGTCACCACAATCGCGAGGTTGCATTTGCGCAGCACTTCATAGGTTTTTTCGATTCTAAGCATTCCTAATTCGCCCGTATCATCTAAGCCGGCGGTATCAAAAAACACCACCGGTCCGAGCGGCAAAAGCTCCATGGTTTTATAAACGGGATCTGTGGTTGTTCCCGCCACTTCGGAGGTGACGGCGACAGCTTGTCCCGTCAGGGCGTTGATCAGAGAGGATTTTCCGGTATTACGCCTGCCGAAAATCCCGATGGTAAAACGGTTGGCCATTGGTGTGGCATTGAGGGTCTCCATTGTTTTTTCTCCTTTTTATTTTTTTATTAACGTTACTGGGTAATCAATGTTAGTGGGTAAGCTCAACTGCCATGGCTTGTTCTTTTCCCCTGAAAATCTATATAATCCCCCCGGGAAAAATCCGGAGTAAAGCCCAGGGATTCAAGACGGTAAGTAAGCTCCGTTAAAGCTTCCCAACCCGTGCTTAGTTTATGATCATAAAGGGAATAATCCGAGCGGTGTTTGGCGGGTGAAAGGTTGGGCATGAGGACATTGCAGCCTGCCAGAAGACCCTTTTCCCGTCCCAGGCTGTCGACGGAACCAAGTGCCGTGGTGGCCGGCAGCAGGGTTTTGGGCTGCATAATTCTAAGAAGTGACAATATAATCAAAGTGCGAAAGGAGGTAGGTTGATAATAGTTGGCAAACATTGTGTCTTTATGCGGGATAAAAGGACCCACTCCGATCATATGGGGTTTAAGCTCTCTTAAAAAAATGAAATCTTCGGCCAATGTTTCATAAGTCTGTCCGGGGGAGTCCACCATAAAACCGGCTCCGACTTGATATCCTATCTCTTTTAGATTGAGTAAACATTTTTTGCGGTTATTTAGGCTTAATTCCGGCGGGTGCAGTTTACCGTAGTGTTCCTGACTGGCGGTTTCATGGCGCAGCAGATAACGATCGGCCCCGGCTTCAAAAAGAGCTTTGTACGATTTATAACTGCGTTCACCGCAGGATAAAGTCACCGCACAGTCGGGAAACAGTTCTTTAATCCTGAAAACAATGCTGCCCAGCCGGGCATCCGTATAATAGGGATCTTCGCCGCTTTGCAGCACAAAGGTTCGGAAACCCAGTTTATAGCCGTTTTTACAGCAGGCAATGATTTCCGATTGGGTTAGGCGGTATCTATTGATTTTTGAATTGCTCCTGCGCAGTCCGCAATAATAACAATCGTTGCGGCAGTGGTTGGAAAATTCGATCAATCCCCGGAAAAAGACTTTTTTACCGTAATATTTTTCCCGCAGTTCATTAGCCCAAATTGCCAATTCCGATCTTTCTTCTTCCGCAGCTTGTTCACAATAAAACTTGAGTAGATTGGCAAGTTCTTTTTTGCCGGCTGCATTCAAGTATGCGGATAAACTCTTGCCGTCTTTCATACCGATTCTCCTTGTAATATCTTTTATAAGCGCAGGTCCCGTTCCCCTTGTTCAATCCTCTTTAAGTATTGGGAGATAGAATCATATACCGCTTCACCCGCAAAATTTTCCAAATGCTGTTTTATTACTTCCTCGCCCTTTTGTTTTGTTTCTTCCGAGGCATAGTCGAGCAAATATTCCTTAAGGGTAAGAATGGCATTGGGAAGACAATAACGGTGTACGAATTTGGATTTTGCAATTTTCATAAACTGCTCGCCTGTGCGACCTGCACGGTAGCAGGCGGTGCAAAAGGAGGGCAGGCAATTGAGGTCACAGATTTCTTTTACTACATCATCCAGGGTACGAACATCACCGATGGAAAACTGTTCTTTAGTGGGCAGCTGGTTAGCCCTTTTGGATTGGCTGTAACCGCCTACGCCGATGCGTGTGCCGGCGTCAATTTGCGTTATCCCCAGCGGGATAACTTCCCTCCGCACCTTTTCCGGCTCCCGGGCAGTACATATCAAGCCGGTGTAGGGGACGGAGAGGCGCAGCACGGCAACAAGCTTTTTAAAGTCCTCATCGCTGACGGCATGTTCAGGGTTCTGGGAATAGGGGGTGCCGGTGGCCGGGGTAATTCTGGGGATGGAAATTGTATGGGGTCCTACACCGTTAAAAGTTTCTTCCAAATGGATGGTATGATATAAAAGCCCCATAACTTCAAAACGCCAGTCGTACAGTCCGAACAAAACGCCGATCCCGTTGTCATCCACTCCAGCCTGCTGAGCCCGGTCCATACAGTACAATCTCCAACGGTAATGCCCTTTGATGGTATTTTGCGGGTGCACTTTGCGGTAGGTGGGATGATGGTAGGTTTCCTGAAAAACCTGGAAGGTGCCGATGCCGACCTTTTTCAGTTTTTTCAGCTCTTCCACGCTGAGGGGAGCGCAATTAATATTGGCCCTACGGATTTCTCCCCCTTTCGTTTTGACGCTGTATACTTTTCTTACGCTCTCACATATAAAATCTATATCCGTGGTGGGAGATTCTCCATAGACCAGCACGGTCCGCTTTTGCCCCTCGTTAATCATAATCCGGACTTCCTGCTCGATTTCGTCCATACTGAGAGTTTTGCGCTGGATTGCCTTATTGCTGCAGCGAAAGCCGCAATACAGGCAATTGTTGGCGCATTCATCGCTGATATAAAGGGGGGCAAAAAACACTATACGATCTCCATATACTTCCTTTTTGAGTTGGCTGGCCAGCTCGTACATCTCCCGGATTGTAGTCTCATCTTGATTTTGGAGCAGGATGGCTGCTTCCTCGGGTTCCAGCCGTACGCATTGTTCAGCTTTTTTCAGCACCAGCCGCACATCTTGCCGGGAAGGTTTTTCCCATTTATTTAACTGGGTCCAGATTTTATCGTCATCAATAAAATCCTGGTCGAGCCGGTCATACTCCGCAAATTCCTTTTGGTATTTCTGGAGAAAGTCCATACCGACACTTCCTTTTCTCGCAGATTTTTTTTCAGACATTCCATCCGTACAATCATTTCAAACTATTTATTGCTTTTAGTTAGCATTGATTTTACTGTCGCTCCGGAGACCCTGCCCAGTTTGCCGGTCAGAGCGCTGATTTCATCATTGCTGCCGTCAACAATCAGGGTAATAACCGATACCCCCCGTTCTCGGTAGGGAATCCCCATTCTCCCGACAATCAGCGAGGCATGTTCATGGAGAATGGCGTTAACCTGCCCGGCGCAGGAAAGATCTTCAACTACAATGCCGATAATCCCGATTCTTTTGTCCATTTGGCTAACCTCCTTGTTATTAATTCAAAAGATTATTAATCAAAAAGCTCCCTCGCCGCAGATAATGCGGAAAGGGAGCAAAAACTGCAAAACAAAATAAACCACACATTTCTGATGTGCGCCCTTTCGCTCGGAAACACCTTGCGGTCAGGTAAGAATCAAGCCCTGTATCTTCAGGCAAAAAATGCGAACAGATACATGGCAACAAATTATTCGTATTTAGTACTAAGCTAATTGTAATATGGCTATATTCAAATGTCAAAACCGGTCGGCTTTTTTGGCCAATAATATTTATGTAATAAACTAAACTCGAAGGAAAACAGCAGAAAAGGGAGAATAATTCATTTATAAAATCATCCCAATAGGAAGTGCCACTGGAGGCAGTGCCGCTGTCTATCATTAAGAAATGTTTCGAAGGAAAAGACTATGAGTCAAATTTATAAAACAGCGATCCTCGCTTTAGTATTAATGAATTTAATTGAAACTCTAACAGGGGCGGATTTAACCCCGGCTATTTTTATTATTGCCGTAATTATTGTCTTATTTGGGATACCGTTTATTGGCAGGAGCTTTAAGATAATAACAATAATATTTTTTCTAGCCGGGCTTGCGATATTAATTTGGTGTAAGCTGCCTTTGGACGCCTGGATGACGGCCTTTAATTCTATGACCGGCCTGATTTGTATTCTAACGGTTATGCAGTTGTTTACGATTCCTATAGAAGTAGGAAAGTACAATTTGGCAGTTGGGCATCTATTAAAAAGAATCTGCCGGGGGGAAGGCAGGCTTTACTTATTTATTACCCTGATTACCAATATATTTTCCTGTATCCTTTCCATGGGATCGGTTCCCATCGTGTTTTCTTTAATTGAGGATACGGCTAAAAAACGGATTACTAATTACAAGCGGTTTATTGCAACTTCGATTTCCAGAGGGTTTTCCCTGTCGACATTATGGGCACCGGGTGCGGCAACAATCTTTTTGGTAGGGCAGGTAACGGGGGTGGTTTGGTCCCGGATCTTTTTCCCCGGTTTATTTTTAGCCCTGATAGGAATAACGATTTCAAGTCTATTAGAGTTAAAAAGATATAAAGGATCTCCCCTTAACCAAGGTTTAGAAACTGAGATCTTAACCTGTGAAGAAAAAAGAAAAGCCGGGCAAAAGGTTTGGCATATTGCCTGGGCCATAGTACTCGTCATCTTGTTAACCATGATTTTTATCCGCTTAAAAATCGGCGCCTCATCTTCTGCCGTTGTTCTCTCCGGTATTTTGGTTTTTTTAGTATGGACCTTCTTGCTTGGGAAAAATTTCAATATCAAAGGCGGAATAAGTAATTACTGGCATAAAGGTGTACTGAAAGCGGCGGATCTGGCTCCTTTTTTTGTGGCAATCGGTGTTTTTTCCGGAGCATTTCAAAAATCTTATTTAGCCGTCCTTTTGGAACAAAGCCTGCAAGGAGTTGCCCATGGTCTGGGGCTCTTTGCCGTTATTTTAATTCCCTTGTCAATTATGGTTTTGGCTCTGGTGGGACTTCACCCTTTTATCTCCGTGGTTTTATTAGGACAAATTTTAATGACTTTGCAACTGCCGTTGCCGGCAATAACCCTTGCTTTATGTTTAAATTTAGGAAGCTCAATTGCCTACATGGTGTCTCCCTTCGCCGGGATTATCATGACTATGGCCAAATTCACTGACTCGACTGCGGTGGATGTTGCAATTCGTTGGAATTGGTTGTTTAGTACAATATATTTTGTCATAGGTATTTCCCTGGCTTATTTCCTGGGGATGATCTGCCCTTACTTGTAGGCGGGTTGTCTGGGGTGAATTACCTCACATGGGAAGAATTATTTTGGGCATACTAAATTATTAAAAGTTCGGAGGAAGATGATAAAGTGTCAAAGAACAATGCGGTGCCCAATAGGTTGATAAACGAGAAATCTCCTTATCTCTTGCAACACGCCTATAATCCGGTTGATTGGTATCCCTGGGGCGAGGAAGCCATTCAAAAAGCGAAGTCAGAAGACAAGCCGATTTTTTTAAGCATTGGCTATTCCACCTGCCACTGGTGCCATGTTATGGAGAGGGAATCTTTTGAAGATCAAGAGGTAGCCGACCTGCTGAATCGATACTTCATCTCCATTAAAGTCGACCGGGAGGAAAGGCCAGACCTTGACCATATGTACATGACTTACTGTCAGGCTATGACCGGTTCGGGAGGATGGCCCCTTACCGTAATTCTTACCCCGGACAAAAAACCTTTCTTTGCCGGTACTTATTTCCCCAAAGAAAGCGATTTCGGCCGTCCTGGGCTAGTCGAAATTCTAAACTCTATAGCCATGCTCTGGCAGAAAGAAAAGGATAAGGTTAAGGAAAATGCCGACGAGCTGTATCAGGCTGTGGCCGAGCGCTATGTTTTGCAGAAAAAGGATCCGGTATTCGAGACAATCCCTGCACCAGCTAACTTAAAAAAGGGGGTGGATAGTATTGCCCGTTGGGGTCCGGACGTTGTCAAAAAAGCTTATACTCTTTTGCAGCAGAGCTTTGATCCCCAATACGGCGGCTTTGGCCGGGCACCGAAATTTCCTGCTCCTCATAATCTGGGCTTTTTATTGCGATATGCTTTCCTGGAACCCCAAAGCCAGGCTTTGGAAATGGTAAAAAAGACTCTGGACAGTATGGCCGACGGGGGAATCTGGGACCATATCGGATTCGGTTTTGCTCGTTACAGTACGGATCGCTACTGGCTGGTCCCCCATTTTGAAAAAATGCTCTATGACAATGCCGGTTTGGCTCTTGTTCATCTGGAAGCTTACCAGCTTACCAAAGAAGAAAGATATGCCCGGATATCTTTAGACACCTTGCGTTATGTCTTAAGAGACATGACTTCCCCCGAAGGCGGTTTTTACAGTGCGGAAGATGCTGATTCCGAAGGGATAGAGGGGAAATTTTATGTCTGGAGCAAAACCGAGATTGAAGAAATTCTCCGGAAAGGATTACCTGATGCGGTTTTGAGCGGAGAAAATCGCGATCGGGAAATAAGTAATATAGATTCCGCCTTGAGCAAGCTTAAAGGACAGGAGCAATTGGCAAATCTTTATTGCGAAGCTTACGGCATTACTTCCCAAGGGAATTTTGAAGGAAAAAATATTCCCAATAAAATTAATAGCGATTGGGAACGAATAGCTGCCGCCTATAAACTGACAAAGGAAGAGTTGGAACAGCTGCTTCAAGTCTGTAATAGAGTCCTTTTCGCCGAGCGGGAAAAGCGAATTAAGCCGGCTAAAGACGATAAAATCCTTACTGCTTGGAATGGATTGATGATAGCGGCGCTAGCCAAAGGAGCACAAACTTTTACTAAACAGGACGTTGCCCCGGGAGTAAGGATGGAACTTCTGCCAGCGGCGGAAAAAGCGGCAAACTTTATTCGCTCAAATCTTATAGATTCTTCCGGCCGGCTTTTGGCCAATTACCGGGATGGGGAGGCCGGTTACCCGGGGTATTTGGATGATTATGCTTTCTTTATTTATGGTTTGCTGGAACTGTATACGGCCTGCGGCATTCCGGAATACCTGAAACTGGCTGTCGATCTTCAAGAGGAGCAAGAAAGATTGTTTTCGGATGATACTAGCGGCGGTTATTACTTTACCGGTAATGATGCAGAAAAACTGTTGTTCAGACCCCAGGAGATTTACGATGGGGCTATGCCTTCAGGAAATTCCATCAGTTTTTATAATCTGGCTAGGCTCTGGCGACTGACGGGTGAACAGAAGTATCAAGAGAGGGCTGCCAAACTGGGGGACTTTTTCCGCCCTAGCCTGGAAGATTACCCGCCGGGTTATACCGCTGCACTCCAGGCCCTTCAATTCTATCTCGGCCCGGTGGATGAACTGGTCCTGTCCGGCCCGCTGACCGGCAAAACCAACGATATGCAGGCAGTAATTTTCGAAGACTTCAGGCCTTTTTTGGTTGTTGCCTACAACGAGGGTACCTTAGAAAAATTTATCCCTAAATTTGCGGGTTACCCGATTGCAGAAAAAGTAGCGGCTTATTTGTGCCGCGACTTCGCTTGTCAAGAACCGGTAGACAGTCCGCAAAAATTAAAAGAGCTTCTCGACCGTTGAAATCGTCTCATCTCCTGTATCTGACAAATTCGATGTTGTCCAAAAAGCGATGGATTTTCTCGAATAGAAAGCCGGCAGCAAACCAATAGGGAGCAAAACGCAGGGTGATTAAACCATCAACTGCAAAAGCATCGGTATAATACCAGGGATAAACGCCGAGAACATTAACCAGGATAAACCCGCTTACGTACTCGATTCCCCAAAAAAGGAACATCCAAAACAGCCCTCGTAATGGCCATTTCCATTTGGCGATAAAATCGTGCAGCGGTTCCAAAAACACGGCCATGCCGTAAATAAAAAACATCCATAGATTGGTAAAACCGGTCAACCTTAAGTCCCCGCGAATTAAAGAATCCATACCGGTAAAAATTATTTCAATTGTCCATCCCAAAAGTCCGTAAAATAAAAATCTTTTGCCTATCATAGGCTTAGTTTTTTTCGGATTTCTATTTTTAAGTATTGAAAATAATGTTTCTAAAGTATAATTATGGTTTTTTATGTTATTTGGGATTTTACTCTTAATCAGGGCAGAATATAAAGCTCTGATAACTTGCCGCTCAAGGGAATGTTTTGCTCAAGAATAAACCCGGGGTTTTCTATTTCTTGTTTTTGATAGGCCAGTGCTTTGCTGACAACTTGCAAACTTAAAGGAGCGATATCTAATTCCCGATATTGCTCAGGACTGAAAAAGCCTGCATTCATGACTTCTGTGGGATCGGGTTTCAACTCTCCGGCCAGATATTTTAAAAGAAAGACAATATAAATATCATGCCTTTGTTCGGGTATATCTTTGGGCCGGTCTCTTACCGCAATAATACTGACGGGTTCGGCTGTTATTCCTGTTTCTTCCTGAATTTCACGGACAATGGCCTCGGAGATTTTTTCATCGCTGTTGACGAAACCGCCGGGAATGGTCCATTTGCCCCGTCCGGGCTCGTGGGCACGCTGTATAAGAAGTCCTTTGTTATTTTTTAAGATTACACCTCCTACCCCAAGGGAATAATCCCCCCAATGAATAAAGCCGCAGTTGGGACATTTTTTCCGCCGGTAGCCCTCTAAAACGATGTACTGAAGTTCAGTTGCACAACTCGGACAGTAGTTAAATGATCTATACTTGTAAGGTATTTGCTTATTCACTTTCTGGTTTTCACTCCTTATAATTCTATTTTGACCTATAATTTATGTCCAAGTAAAAAAATAAAACATATTTTTTAGTTTACAAGACTTTGACAAAGGATTCTATATTTTGATGTAGAACTACTATATATAGTATGGTTAATAAAGGAAACTCGATATTTGCCTGGCTGGAGGTTAATATAAATGAACAACGAAAAGGAAATTCTTCTGGATTCTGAAGAGATTCAACTATTGTTGGAAGGAGGATTGTATTGGAAAGATATTGAACCTAAATTAGGATCCCCGAATTCCGCAACTTTCCGCCGCCGCTTACCTGTTACAGATGAAGAAAGTAATAATCAAGATCCTAAACGTAAAGATTTTATTAAGAGGACTTCTCTTAATCTGGAGAAATCGGATGAGCAAGATGCTCGAGAAATTGTCAATAAATTAATGGACGATAAGTTAATGGACGGCAAGTTAATGGACGGAGGCGATGATAAGAAGGTCAGGGCCATACTGCTGGGCGATAATAATATTATAAAAGATCGCCAAATTGATTTAAGCCAAATTAGAGAGTTGGCAGCAACCAGCGAGAATGGTGTTATGCCCGAAAGTAAGACAACTGAGGACAAGGAAAATCTGGAGACTCCAAAAGAGAAAAAGGATTTTTCCCTGGAGGATACGGAAAATGTTGTCCTTTTTAGCAATGAAATTGAAGACCAAGAAAAAGCGGAACCTTTTATCAGTGGTTGGAAGCTTGTCCTGTTAATGATTGTGGTGGCAGCTCTCACTTTTGGTTTTTGGTTTTATTTTTTAGGTCAATGATTAATTTTTATTTATTTTCTCCTGACCGGGATAAAATATTTTTTGCCGTGAAAAATAGCTTTGTGCTATTTTTTTTAAATTTCTATTTGCAAAAAGGTCAAAAAAGGTTAGAATATTAATGAAGGTCAGAGAAGGTCATAAAGTCAGTGATAGTCAAGCAAAAGTGAGGGAGGCAGTTATGGGTAACTTGGCGGATAGAATTGAAGAGTATTTAAAGATGATTCTTAATGATTCGGAAGAAGGTTATGTTGTCCTACAAAGAGGTTTTCTTGCCGATTTCTTCTCCTGTGCTCCTTCCCAGATTAATTATGTTTTAACAACCAGGTTCACCGCCGAAAAGGGTTATCTTGTAGAGAGCAGAAGAGGCGGCGGGGGTTATTTACGGATTATTAAGCTGGGATTGGATCCTGATGGAAAATTTCAACGGCTGATGGGAGAATTGATCGGCGAGGAAATGTCCCAAGATAGAGCCTACGATTTAATCGATAGATTGCAGGAGGAAGAGATTTTCACAAAAAGGGAAGCGGTATTAATTAAGAGTATATTCGCGGACCGTTTGCTGACTGATTTGACACCTTCTGCCGATGCATTAAGGGCCAGGTTAATGAAGGAAATCTTGGCAAACATGTGCAGGGATGATATTAATAACTAGTTTATTGCATATATTAAATACACGCAAAAATACACGTAAAACTCAGCTATTGAGATATAAGTGCGGAGGGATAGAAATGCTTTGTCAGAATTGTTTACAGAGGGAAGCTACGGTCCACCTGACTAAAATAATAAACGGTCAAGGGATGCAAATGCATCTCTGTCAAGAGTGTGCTCAAAAAGTACAAGGGTTTGGCTTTAATTTCAATATTTATCCCGGAATGGCGACCCACTTTTTGCAAGCTCTTTTTGGTTTGAGCTCATTGAATCAAACAGGCCAATCCGTAAGTACCATTAATCAGGAAAAATGCCCCGGTTGCGGCTGGACATTTGCTCAAATTCAGCATGCAGGCAGAATGGGGTGCAGTCAATGTTATGATAAATTTGAAACGCAGATTGAACCGCTATTACGCCAAATTCATGGTGGCGGTGTCCATGTGGGGAAAGTGCCGAAGCGTTGTGCGGCTTCGATCAGGAACAAACAAGAACTTTTGCGGTTGCGGAGCAGACTGCAGGAATTGGTACAAAGAGAAGAGTTTGAAGAAGCGGCTCGGGTTAGGGACAGGATAAAAGAGCTTGAAAAGTTGGTCGGGGGTGAAGAATGATGTCGTTTAGTGCCATACTTTCCAGGGACAGTTACTGGATGCAAGATGTGGACCTGCCCATAGTACTAAGTACCAGGGTCAGATTGGCAAGAAATCTTTCAGGTATAGCTTTTCCTCATGCCTTAACTGAGGAAGAAGCGGTAAAGGCAGAGGAAAGAATAGTTAACTGTCTCCGGGATTTTGAAATAGAAGGGGAAAAAATTGTTTATTTGCCCTTGAGCAAACTTTCCTCCTTGGAAAAAAAGGTATTAGTAGAAAAACATTTGATTAGCCCGATTTTCAGTGAGGCCGGAAAAGCGAGAGGGGTTGCTCTTTCTGAGAGTCATAAAGTATCAATCATGGTTAATGAAGAAGACCATTTGCGCATCCAAGTCCTGATGCCCGGAAACTCTTTGGAAGAAGCGCTCCAATTGGCCGGAAAAATTGATGACCATTTTGACAGTTGTCTGGACTTGGCTTATAAAGAGAAGTTCGGCTATTTAACTTCTTGTCCCACTAACGTGGGTACGGGTTTGCGATTGTCGGTTATGGTGCATTTACCGGCCCTTGCTTTAACTAACCAAATTCAGCAAGTTCTGGCGGCTCTTTCACCCTTAGGCCTGGCTGTGCGCGGTCTCTACGGGGAAGGATCAAGGGCCTATGGTAACATTTTCCAGGTATCAAATCAGATAACATTAGGCAAAAGCGAGGAAGATACTCTTGCTCATCTTGAAGCTGTAATCAAACAGCTGGTGGAACACGAGATGAATGCCAGGGAAATATTGAAAAAACAAACTCAATTAATAATTGAGGACAAAGTCTGGCGGGCTCGTGGTACTTTGGAAAATGCCAGGCTGCTGACTTCTGAAGAAACATTTACTCTTCTTTCCGAAGATCGTTTAGGTATTGACTTGAAAGTATTGCCCAAAGTATCTCCCGGTTTTGTATCTTTGCTGATAAATTCATTACCGGGCTGTTTACAGTATCAAATAAAAAATTCTCTTGACGAACAGGCTTTAAATGTTGTTAGAGCAAATTTCCTTCGTCAATATTATTCAAGAAAGGATGGTTAAAAATGGCTAGAAGATTTACACAAAGAGCCGAACGTGTTTTTGCTCTTGCGGAAAACATTGCTAAAAGTTTAGGTCATACTGTTATCGGTACGGAGCATATACTGCTTGCTCTTATGGAAGAAGGTGAAGGCATAGCCGCAAAAGCCTTGAAAGAATTAGGATTGGATTTTGAAAGAGTAAAAAACAAAGTAATACAAATAACCGGTGTTAATCCCCCCATTATGGGGGAAATAGGACTATCCCCGCGGGTAAAACGTGTGATTCAACTTTCTACCGAAGAGGCTGCCCGTCAGGGAGTAAACTATATTGGTACCGAACACATTCTTTTAGGTTTAATAATCGAGGGAGAAGGTATTGCCGCCCGGGTTTTGGCTGACCTGAAAATTAAGCCTGAAAAGGTTTGGGAACAGGTTATGGCTCTTTTGGGAGGCGAGGCGGAAGGTATTCCTATGCCTGGTAGCGGGCCGGCAGGTCCTAAAATGGGACAAGCAAGCAACACTCCGACATTAAATGAATTTGGCCGGGATTTGACCGTAATGGCCCTTGAAGGGAAACTGGATCCGGTTATCGGTCGGGAAAATGAAATCGAGAGGGTTATTCAGGTTTTAAGCCGAAGAACAAAAAACAATCCTGTTCTTATCGGTGAACCCGGTGTCGGTAAAACAGCAATTGCGGAAGGTCTGGCCCAAAGAATTATTAGCAATAAGGTACCGGAAATCTTGGCCAATAAAAGGGTTTGCACTCTAGATCTTTCATCCATGGTAGCAGGTACTAAATACCGGGGCGAATTTGAAGAAAGAATGAAAAAAGTTATGGAAGAAATAAGATTGGCCGGTAACGTTATAGTATTTATTGATGAGCTTCATACTTTGATTGGTGCCGGAGCGGCAGAAGGCGCCATAGATGCGGCCAATATCTTAAAACCTGCCCTGGCTAGAGGTGAGATGCAATGTATCGGGGCTACAACCCTTGATGAATATCGCAAGCATATTGAACGTGACCCTGCCCTGGAAAGGAGATTCCAACCGATTATGGTCGGTGAGCCTACTGCCGAAGAAGCGGTGGCTATTTTACAAGGTCTGAGGGACCGTTATGAAGCTCACCATCGAGTTAAAATTACCGATGATGCCATCCAAGCCGCGGTCCGCCTTTCGGACAGGTATATATCGGACAGGTTTTTACCGGATAAGGCTATTGACTTAATCGATGAAGCGGCATCCAGAGTTAGGCTTCGCGGTTTCACTGCTCCTCCGGATATGAAGAAACTGGAAGAAATCATCGACAATCTTAGAAAGGAAAAGGAAGCTGCTGTTAAGCGGCAAGAGTTTGAGAAAGCGGCTCAAATTCGGGATGAAGAACAGAAAAAGCAACAGGAATTGGCTGAAATGCGCAACAAATGGGAGGAAGCCAGAGAAAAAGAAGTCATGGTAGTCGGGCCCGAGGATGTGGCCAAAATAGTTTCCAGTTGGACAGGCATACCTGTAAATAAACTGGCCGAGGAAGAAAGTCAAAGACTATTGAAATTGGAACAAATTCTTCATGAGAAGGTCATAGGGCAAGACGAAGCAGTGAGTGCCGTGGCTCGGGCGGTAAGGAGGGCCAGGGCCGGCTTAAAAGATCCCAAAAGACCTATCGGTTCATTTATTTTCCTGGGACCGACCGGTGTCGGCAAAACCCAATTAGCCAGGACCTTGGCTGAAGCTTTATTTGGAGACGAAAATGCTCTGATCAGAATTGACATGTCAGAATACATGGAAAAACATGCTGTTTCCAGAATGGTGGGTTCCCCTCCGGGTTATGTCGGTCATGAAGAAGGGGGTCAACTGACGGAATTAGTACGGAGGAAACCTTATAGCGTCATCCTCTTTGACGAAATTGAAAAAGCCCACCCGGAAGTATTTAATATTCTTTTGCAAGTACTTGAAGACGGCAGGCTTACGGATTCCAAAGGAAGAGTTGTTGATTTTCGCAATTGTGTGGTTATCATGACCTCAAACGTAGGAGCATCCTATTTGAAAAGGGAATCTTTAGGTTTTGTTTCCAACCGTGATGAAGATAGTGAATACAAGGCTATGAGTTCCAGAGTCATGGATGAATTGAAAAAGACTTTCAGGCCGGAATTCCTTAACAGGATTGATGAAATGGTGGTATTCCACCAATTAAAGAAAGAAGATCTGATTAAAATTACGGAAATATTGCTTAAAGATATTGACAAGAGACTCAAAGAACAGAATTACAATCTTGTCATTACCCCCAAAGTACTGGAATACATTGCCGAAGAAGGCAATGATCCTACCTTCGGTGCTCGGCCTTTAAGAAGGGCAATTCAAAAGTTGATTGAAGACCCGCTTTCTGAAAAAATTTTACAAGGCGAGTTTAAACCTGGCGACACCATAAAAGCAGTTCTCCAGAGAGGCAAGATAACTTTTACCCTTGCGGATGAAAAAGCGGAATCTTCTTCCTCGCCTGACAGGAAAAAACAAGAGGCTGATGAAGATAAATAATTAAAGATGAAGAATAATTGATGAAGATAATTAAAAGAGAAAAACAAAGAGATTGGGGGATGTCGCTTGTCCAAAAATATAACGAGGTTTTTTTGCCGTGAATGCGGCCAGGAAAGTGCCCGCTGGTTGGGACGTTGCCCCGGATGCGGCCAATGGAATACGTTGATCGAGGAAAAATTGACAAGGACAGCCCGTGAGAGTAAAGGCAAAGGGGTCGTTGAAACGACCCCTTTAGCTCGGATTGAAACTCAGGAAGGACAAAGAATAGATACCGGGAACGCCGAATTAAACAGGGTGTTGGGGGGCGGAATTGTAGAAGGTGCCTTTATTTTGTTGAGTGGCGAACCGGGGATAGGAAAGTCCACTCTTTTTTTGCAGATGGCCGAATATTTGTCTCGCAATTGCAATGTTCTTTATGTATCGGGAGAAGAATCGGCCAGACAGATTAAGCTTAGGGCTGAAAGATTAAATATAAATTCCCCCAAGATACATATTATGATTGAAAACTCTTTGGATTCGGTGCGAGAGGCGGTTTTGAACAGGGATTATAAAATTTTATTTATCGATTCCATCCAAACTATGGTACTGGATGAATTACAGTCTGCACCGGGGAGTGTTAGCCAAATAAGAGAGGGTGCAGCTTACCTCCTGCGCCTGGCCAAGGAAAAGGAGATAACAGTATTTTTGGCCGGTCATGTTACCAAAGACGGAGCCATTGCCGGCCCCCGGGTTTTGGAACATATGGTGGACACTGTTTTATATTTCGAGGGCGATCAAAATCATATTTACAGGTTGCTTAGGGCGGTTAAGAATCGCTTTGGACCTGCCAACGAGATCGGTGTTTTTGAAATGAGAAACGACGGCTTAAAAGAAGTTATTAATCCCTCGGCTTTGTTTTTGGGGAATGGACTGACGACGGCGCCTGGTTCGGCCGTTGCCGTGTTGATGGAAGGGACAAGACCCCTTTTGGTAGAGATTCAGTCTCTGGTTACCCCTTCGGTTTATGTACCTCCCCGCAGAACAGTAAATGGCATGGACTATCATCGGCTTTTAATGCTGCTGGCCGTTTTAGACAAAAAAACAAGTTGCACCTTTGGGGCAAAAGATGTATTTATCAATGTAGCCGGCGGACTGGAAATAAGCGAGCCGGCAGCGGATTTGGCCGTGGTGGCGGCAATTGTTTCCGGGCTCAAAGAAAAACCCCTAGCTAAAACTGCTTTTATCGGGGAATTAGGTCTAACGGGCGAGATCAGAGGGGTATCGCATATTGAGCAGAGACTGAAAGAAGCTGAAAAGTTCGGCTATGACCGTATACTTATTCCCGAAGTAAATTGCAAGCGGCTGCAAATAAAAAATCGGAATATTCATGCCGTAAGAAACGTGGAACAGATTTTAGAATTCCTATATTAAGAATAAAAGGCTTGCCTGCGGCAAGCCGACTTACCTTGTATATGTAAGTATATGTAAATATCAGCGGAACAAATTTTATTTTTAATATTAAGCATGGGTATTTTATGCGATTTCAAATGTTATTTTTAAAGCTTTTCTAAGGAACATTACCTAAGATTATAGATAGTTAGTGTTTGCAGTTTTTCCTCTTCTTTTTCCAGTACCTCATTGAGCGAGATGCCCAAGGTGTTGGCTAAAGCGGCGAGATAAAAAAAATGTTTGCCCAGTTCCGTTTCGATCATTTCCTTGCAGTTAGGGCATATAACCCCTCTAAGGTGGCTATTTAAAATACTTTTTAGATCGGCTAGAGTAGCATTTTCCGGGATAGTGCTCTTTTTTGCTTCAATAGTGACACATCCGCAGGAAGTAACGGCTTTGGCCATAGCCCTGTTTACTCTGCCGGAAGATTCATGTATTTTCGAAATAATGTCCAGGATGCTCTGATGCTGGATAAGCATGGAATCCACGGTCTTTTGAAAATCATCAAGGGTAGGAATCATGAACTGGCACTCCTTTCCGTAATTAAATTATAGACAGCTTGATCCGTTATTGTCAATTTAAGAGGATGAGGAAAACTTGCCAATCTAAGGTTAAAATGGAAGTATTTTGTCGTTTGCTTTTCTAGTCCGAGCTTACCTGTTATAATAATTATAAGAAATGAATTATTAAATTTAAGGAAATGAATTATTAAAACTAGGCTTAATGGAAATATTTCCTATTCAAAGTATAAGGACTAGGGATTCTAGTCAAAATAAATAGAAAGGAGGTGGTTCCATGATTCGCAGAATAGTTTATGCGATCATTACTTTATTGATTGCCTCTGTGGGGGTACTGTTGGATAATATTCTTATGGGAATAATCAGCATTGAACAATTAAGCGCAAGTTTGGGATTCCCAATAAAATTGTTTTGGACTTATGTTTTTTCTTTTATTGTTTTTGGAATTATTGGGTTCTTACTTGCCCCTGCCATTATGAAATTTTTTATAGGCCTATTCAAATGGCTGGAGAGTAAGCTAACAAGAATACCGGTCTATGATTTGATCGGCGGGTCAATAGGTATTATCATCGGTTTGATTATTGCCAGGCTGTTAAGTGGCTCTTTTAAAGATATACCCTTTATCGGGCCGGTTTTATCAGTAGCTGTCAGTATTTTTCTGGCTTATATTGGCTTGGTCGTTGGAGTTAAGCGCAAAGAAGACTTTTTGGCCTTTTTCAGTTTTTTCCCCAAATTTAAAGCGGAGAAAGGAGAAAAGCAAAAAGAACTTAAAACTCCAACCAAACAAAATATTACCGGCTACAAAGTGCTTGATACCAGTGTAATTATTGACGGCAGAATAGCCGATATCGCTAAAACCGGATTCTTGGACGGGGTACTTCTGATACCCAGGTTCGTTTTGGAGGAACTAAGACATATTGCTGATTCCTCGGATGTACTTAAACGCAACCGTGGTCGGAGAGGCCTGGATATTCTCAACCAGATATCCAAAGAATCATCTGTGAAAGTAGAAATTTATGAAGGAGATTTTGAAGATATCACAGAAGTGGACAGCAAACTTCTGCGACTGGCCAGCACAATGAATATTCCTATTCTTACCAATGATTATAATCTCAATAAAGTCGCAGAGTTGCATGGGATAAAAGTTTTGAATATCAATGAACTGGCCAATGCTGTCAAACCCGTAGTTCTTCCGGGAGAAGAAATGAATGTTCTGGTCATGAAAGAAGGCAAAGAATCGGGCCAAGGGGTGGCCTATTTGGATGATGGCACCATGGTTGTTATTGACAGCGGACGCCGTTATATTGGGCAGCAAATTACGGTCTTGGTCACTACAGTTTTGCAGACAGCTGCCGGTAGGATGATATTTGCCAAACCTAAAGGTATGCTGGAAAAATCATCGGAGGAATATCCTCATGAATTTAATGCGTTTGGCTAATATAGGTGCAATAGTACCTGCCGCCGGGCAAGGCAAAAGGATGGGGGGCCAAGGCAATAAGCTTTTGCTTAAACTTGCCGGGACCCCTGTCCTTCTTTATGTATTGACGACCCTGGAGCAATGTCCTTACATATCCGATATTATTATTGCGGCCGCTGAGCAAGATATCCCTGAAATAGCCGAGCTGGCAAGTCAAAACAATGTTGGCAAAGTCAAAGCTATTGTCCGGGGAGGTAAGGAACGGCAGGAATCCGTTTTCAGAGCCCTTCAGGCTGTTAACCCTCGGATTGACAGGATTGTTATCCATGACGGTGCCAGACCGTTGCTGACGGTTCAGGAATTAAACGCATTTTTGGAACAAGCCGCTATTTATGAAGCCGCGATAATGGCGGTAAGGCCCAAAGATACGATTAAGGTTACCGATGGTGAGTCCTGGGTAGAAAAAACTCTAGTCCGGGACGATTTGTGCGCGGTTCAAACACCCCAGGTTTTTGACAGGGCTCTTTTGGAAAAGGTGCACAAGCTGGCCAATGAATGCGGTTATTACGCGACCGACGATTCGTCCTTAGTGGAGTGGCAGGGTCACAGAGTAAAAGTACTAAGCGGCTCTTATGAAAATATAAAGGTTACAACTCCCGAGGATATGCTGTTGGCTGAACTGATTCTAAGGCGGAGGTCTTGGCTTGCCGGCAAGGATAAGGGTGAGGAATCGTGAGAATTGGTATAGGATATGATGTTCATAAACTGGTCGAAGGGAGACCTTTGATCCTGGGAGGGGTTGAAATTCCATTTTCCAAGGGTTTGCTTGGTCATTCCGACGCCGATGTGCTTGTGCACGCTGTTATGGATGCCTTGCTCGGCGCTTGTGCCTTAGGAGACATTGGTCATCATTTTCCTGACTCCGATCAACGGTATAAAGGGATTTCCAGTCTTAAACTTTTAGCTCATGTTCAGGAGCTTATAAAAGCCCAAGGGTATAAATTGGGCAATTTGGACAGCATAATTGTAGCTCAAAGACCAAAACTTAAGCCTTATTTGGAGGAGATGCGTTTAAACATTGCACAGGTATTAAATGCTGACCCGAACAACATCTCAATTAAGGCTACAACAACAGAGCATTTGGGTTTCGAAGGCAGAGAAGAAGGCATTTCCGCTCAGGCTGTTGTTTGTCTGATCAATATCTAAACTGTTATAATGGAACCGAAAAACCGAGGTTCCGGTTAGAGAGGCAAATATCAAAGCGAAGAGCCAATAATTGACTCTATTACTTAAAATTTTTAAGTGAGGTAAAAATAATGGCTGTGAGAGTAAGATTTGCACCCAGCCCGACCGGCCCGCTTCATATCGGAGGGGCCAGATCGGCTCTGTTTAATTATTTATTTGCCGCCGGTCAAGGCGGAACTTTTGTCTTAAGAATTGAAGATACGGATCTCGAGCGCTCCAGTCGTGAATCAGAGAAAGAAATCATTAATGCTTTGCGTTGGCTGGGGATCAGCTGGGGTGAAGGAATTGAAATCGGAGGGCCAAATGGACCCTACAGGCAGACGGAAAGGCTTGATACTTATAAAGAGTATACGGAAAAGCTATTGGCTACAGGACAAGCTTATTATTGTTATTGCACGGAAGAAGAACTGGAGCAAGAAAGGCAAATGCTTATTGCTCGCGGGGAGACTCCCCGTTATTTGGGCAAATGTCGTCACTTGACTGCCGAACAGCGCCGGGAACTTGAGGCCCAAGGACGCAAACCGGTTGTCAGATTTAAAGTTCCCGCAGGCCGGTCAATAGTGATCAATGATCTGGTTCGCGGTAAAGTAGTGTTTGATAGTGACGGTATCGGAGATTATATCATTGTCAAATCCGACGGCATACCGACTTATAATTATGCAGTGGTTATTGATGATGTGTTAATGAATATAACCCATGTCATCCGAGGAGAAGAGCATTTATCCAATACACCACGCCAGGTGTTAATATATGAGGCCTTGGGCATGAAAGTGCCTGATTTTGCCCATATCTCCCTTATTTTGAACGCCGAGGGACGTAAAATGAGCAAACGGGACGGGGACACGGCAGTAATGGACTATTTCCGCAAAGGGTATCTTCCCCAGGCGGTAGTTAATTTTATTGCTTTGTTAGGCTGGTCGCCGTCGGGAGAACAAGAATTTTTCTCTTTGGAAGAACTGGTTAAGGAATTCTCCTTGGAGAGGGTTTCCAAGAGTCCTGCTGTCTTTGATCTTAATAAACTGAATTATATTAATTCCCATTATCTAAAACAAACTCCGCCTGAGGATTTGGTCGATCTTGCCTTGCCGTTCTTAAAGGCCGAAGGCCTTTTTCAAGTTGATAAGCTAAGCGAAGAGCAAAGAAAATGGGTTACCGTCTTTTTAAGTGCAATAAAAGAGAAAATAAACAATCTGAGTGAAATTAAAAATTATTTGCCCTACTTTACCGGGGCGGAAGTTGAGGTAATAGATGAAGAGGCCAGGTCAATTTTACAAGCCCCGACAGTCCCGGATGTGCTTAAGCTTTTACAGGAAAAAATAGATGATGTTCAGCAACTTGATCCGGTGACGGCCAAAGGGATCTTAAAACAAATCGGCAAAGAATTAAAACTTAAAGGCAAAGATGTTTTTATGCCGGTGCGTGTTGCTCTCACCGGACAGATGCACGGTCCGGATCTTGATCTCATAATCGGCCTTCTGGGCAAAGACAATATCGTGCGGAGACTGCAGAAGACGGCCAAGTATTATTTATAAGAACAAGGAGGAAGTTTGGCGATGGCCATAAAACTGTACAATACCATGACCCGCAGCAAGGAAGATTTTATTCCCAGAGAGCCCGGAAAGGCGGCTATTTATGCTTGCGGACCGACTACCTATAATTTTATTCATCTGGGAAATGCCCGTATGCTGGTTGTTTTTGATATGATCAGGCGTTATTTGCAATACAGGGGTTACCAAGTTACTTATGTTCAGAATTTTACTGATGTGGACGATAAGATTATTAATAGGGCGGCTGAAGAAGGGTGCGATCCAATGGAACTGGCACGTAAGTATATCGATGAATACTTTAAGGATGCCGCGGCATTAAACATTCTTAAAGCGGATGTCCACCCCAAAGCGACTGAACATATCCAGGAAATGATTGACCTTATTGAGAAACTGGAGAAAAAAGGGTTGGCCTATCATGTCGACGGTGACGTTTACTTTGCCGTAGAGAAGTTTCCCGGGTACGGCAAGCTATCCGGCAGGACACTCAATGATATGCAGGCCGGAGCCAGGGTGGAAGTGAATGACAAGAAACAAAATCCCATGGACTTTGCCCTATGGAAAAAAGCCAAAGAGGGGGAACCCAGCTGGGAAAGCCCCTGGGGTAGAGGCCGCCCGGGCTGGCATATTGAATGCTCGGCCATGTCCCTAAAATATCTTGGTGCGGGATTTGATATTCATGGCGGGGGCGGAGATTTAGTTTTCCCTCATCATGAAAATGAAATCGCTCAGGCTGAGGGTAGCCTCGAAGGTCAAAATTTTGCCAGGTATTGGGTACATAATGCTTTTATTACCGTTAATGAAGAAAAAATGTCCAAATCTTTAGGAAACTTTTTCTTGGTCCGAGAAGTACTGGAGAAATTCCCAGGAGAGGTGATTCGTTTCTATCTGCTGGGCACCCATTATCGTAGTCCTTTGGATTTTGACCATGAAAAATTGGAAATGGCCGCCAAGAGTTTGGAAAGGCTGAAAACCAGTGTCCGCCTGGCTAAAGAAGCATTAAACAAAGGATTGCCGGCCGGCGATTCTCCTCTCGGCTCTCAGTCTCAAGCTGAGGACGAATTACTTAAAGCGGTTGCCAAGGCAAAAGAGGATTTTATTGAAGCCATGGATGACGACTTTAATTCAGCCCAAGCTTATGCGGTTTTATTTGAAATAGCGAAAAGTATTAATACTTATTTGACAAGAGAGGACTGTCAAGCTTATGCCTTGAAAGAGGCTGTTGCAACTTTGGAAGAATTGGCCGGGGTTCTTGGATTCAACCTGGGAACGGAGGCTGAAGTTTCTTCGGAGATAAGTAAAAAACTTGCTCAGGTTATAGAGCTTGTATTAGAAATCAGAGTAAATGCCCGCAAAAAGAAAGATTGGGCTACTGCGGATTTAATTCGAGATAAAATGAGGGAAATCGGTATAATTATTGAAGATACCGCCGAAGGAAGCAGATGGTATTTTAAGTAAACAAGGGAAGGGAGTAAATTGGGTTATTATCCGCCCGGGAAAATTAATAAAAGGTGGCAAGATATTAATATCTTGCTGCTTGCCTATCTGGGAGACGGGGTTTATGAGCTCTGGGTTAGGCAGCACCTTTTGGAGCTTGGACTGGCCAAAGTTGATGAGATTCACAAAAAAACTATCTATTATGTGCAAGCCAAGACCCAAGCCGCCATCTTGAAAGAGTTTATGCCGGAACTGGATGAAACTGAAATGAGCGTAGTATTAAGAGGACGCAATGCCAAAGGACATCACCCCCGCAATGTAAGCGTTGTAACTTACCGCCATGCTACTGCTTTTGAAGCTTTAGTTGGTTATTGGCATGTGACGGGCAATATTGAACGCATGAATAATATGTTTAGCAAGATTGACGATATTCTGGGGAAGTTGCCGGCGGCAAATCTTGATTCTTGATCGGAATTTTGCGGAGCATGGTGAAAGGAATAATGCTTTATGAGTAAAGCGGACGAAATATTTATTTCTATGTGTCGAGAGATTCTTGATAACGGATTTTCTTCGGAAGGTCAACAGGTTAGAGCCAAATGGGCCGACGGTACCCCGGCTCATACTATAAAAAAGTTTGCCGTCATTAACAGGTATGACCTTGCGGAGGAATTCCCCATTCTCACCCTTAGAAAAATTAACTGGCAAGGGGCTATTGATGAACTGCTTTGGATTTGGCAGAAAAAATCTAATAATATTAAAGACCTTAACAGTCGCATCTGGGACAGTTGGGCTGACGAAAACGGATCTATCGGCAAGGCTTACGGTTATCAATTGAGGATCAAGCATAAGTACCCGGAAGGTGAATTTGACCAGGTTGACCGGGTATTGTATGATTTGAAACATAATCCCTATAGCAGGCGGATTATTGTTAATATGTATAACCACAACGATCTGCATGCTATGAATTTGTATCCCTGCGCTTATAGTATGACTTTTAATGTTACAGGCAGGAAACTTAATGCTATCCTCAATCAGCGCTCCCAGGATGTCCTGGTGGCCAATAACTGGAATGTAGTCCAATACTCCATTCTCGTGCATATGTTGGCCCAAGTGAGCAACCTTGAGGTGGGAGAACTTGTCCATGTCATAGCCGATGCCCATATTTATGACCGACATATACCGTTAGTAAACGAATTGATACGGAGAAAGCCATATCCGGCCCCGAAGTTGATTATAAATCCGGAGAAGAAGAACTTTTACGATTTTCGCGTCGAGGATTTTCGCTTGGAAAATTATCAATACGGGGAACCGATGAAAAATATTCCGGTGGCGATTTAGTTCAAACCGGATGAACATCCGGTAAAAAAGGAAGGGGTTAGGCTGTGAAGATTATTGTTTCAGTTGATCGCAACTGGGGAATTGGCTATCAAGGCCAATTGCTGCTTAGAATACCGGAAGACATGAAATTTTTTAAGCAAATGACGATAGGGAAAGTTGTCGTCATGGGCCGGGGAACATTTGAATCCTTGCCCGGGAAACAACCGTTAAAAGAGAGAACCAATATTGTTCTTAGCAGTAATATGGTAGCTCCGGACAGCGGAGTAATTGTTTGCCGTACTTTGGATTTATTGTTCCAAGAACTTAAGAAATATAAGACTGATGATATATTTGTTATTGGGGGCGAAAAAGTGTTTCGCCAGCTTTTGCCCTATTGCCGGGAGGCTTATGTCACTAAAATAAACAACGCTTACCCGGCTGATAGGTTTTTTGTGAATTTGGATGAAAATGAGGATTGGAAATTGGAATCGCAGAGCGAATGGAAAACATACAACGGCATTCAATTTTGTTATACCAGATATGAATGCCATAATTACCGACAGCTATAGGAAATTGCTATTGAAAACATTGCGAGGTTGGGCCAATGGCTGAAAATATTGTCTACGGGCGCAATTCTGTAATCGAGCTTATTAAATCCGGCAACCCTGTCCATAAGGTGTTGCTTAAGGATCAAAAAGGGGTGAAAAATGCCGCCATTCTTCATCTGCTTAAGGAAAAAGGGATTCCTTATCAGTTTGTGGACAATCGCGTTCTGGATAAGTACTGCGAGGGAGAAAATCATCAGGGAGTGCTGGCTTTTACGGCGGCAAAAGCATATGTGGAACCGGAAGATATTTTGGAATTGGCCAGGTCCAGGGGGGAAGAACCATTTATTCTAATGTTGGATGAAATCGAAGACCCGCATAACCTGGGAGCCCTTCTGCGAACAGCAGAAGCCGCCGGCGTTCACGGCGTTATCATTCCTAAAAGAAGAAGTGTAGGGCTTACCCCTGCTGTAGCCAAAACATCCGCCGGAGCTGTGGAATACGTTGCCGTGGCCAGGGTTAGCAATTTGGTCCAGACTATTAAGTTTTTGCAGGAGCAAGGTTGTTGGGTAACGGGAGCGGAAGCCGGTGGCAAAAGCGTTTTCCAAACGGATTTACGGGGGCCGAGGGTTATTGTTATAGGCGGCGAAGACAAGGGATTGGGCAGGCTGGTCAGGGAAAGCTGTGATGAAATCGTTTCTTTGCCCATGTTTGGGAAGATATCCTCCTTAAATGCAAGCGTTGCCGGTTCCATTATCCTTTATGAGGCTGTAAGGCAGAGAAAACAAGGCTTGTCCGACATTTACTGCCAATCTTCGTCTTGACGCTTTTTGAATATTTCAGGTATAATATGACGTAGATTTACGCGGCGCCACCGTTTCCTTCGTGGATTGGTTTCGGGAGGGATGGACTTGAACTTTATTCTCCAACCAGAGATGCCAGATGATTTCGAAGCAAATGATACTCAAGTTGACGAAGAGCTGGTTGAATTAGCTAAAAATGGTGACGCTGTAGCTCAAGAGCTTTTAATTAATAAATATAAAAACTTCGTTAGAGCAAAGGCAAGATCCTATTTCTTGATTGGTGCGGATCGAGAAGATATTATCCAAGAGGGAATGATTGGGCTATATAAAGCCATTCGTGACTTTCGAGGGGACAAGCTCTCTTCCTTTCGGGCTTTTGCCGAACTGTGCATAACCAGGCAGATAATTACGGCGATTAAAACCGCAACCCGGCAAAAACATATTCCGCTTAATTCTTACATTTCTCTTAATAAGCCTATTTATGACGAGGATTCAGACCGAACTTTGCTTGATATCATCTCGGGGACCAAAATTACAGATCCGGAAGAACTGATTATCAGCAGAGAAGAATTTGATGACATTGAAGAAAAAATGGGCGAGATACTCAGTTCTCTGGAATGGGAAGTTTTAATGGCTTATCTTGAGGGCAAATCCTATCAGGAGATTGCGGTTGACTTGCGCAGACATGTGAAATCAATTGACAACGCACTGCAGCGAGTTAAAAGAAAGCTGGAAAGATATCTTGAACATAGAATATCTTGATAAAACTTAATAACTTTCGATAAGAAAGCAAGAAACTTAATAAAAAAAGCAAGTCAACTGGCAGCAAATCCCAACAAAAATCTTGCTTTTTTTATTGACAAAAGCTAAGGAAGTTTGCTACAATACATTGGTGTCCGATGCCGTCGTAGCTCAATTGGCAGAGCAGCTGATTTGTAATCAGCAGGTTGCGGGTTCGAGTCCCATCGACGGCTCCAAAAGAGCGTGGGCAGGTGGCCGAGTGGTTAAAGGCGGCAGACTGTAAATCTGTTCCGAAAGGTACGGTGGTTCGAATCCATCCCTGCCCACCAAATTAAAAACTTCTATAATCGTCGCGGGGTGGAGCAGCGGTAGCTCGTCGGGCTCATAACCCGAAGGTCAGAGGTTCAAATCCTCTCCCCGCAACCAAAAAAATACTTTTAGCCAAAGCTAAAAGTTTTTTTATTGTTGGTTAAAGTTTTCGTTTCCGTTGTACTATTTGGGTTCCTCGGTTATTAAAGATTAAAGCTCCCCACACTATGTCGCTTGCTTGATTTGGGGAGCTTTTAGTTTGGTATTATTCCCGGTAGCCTTTCTCTTTAGCCAACGCCTCCTCCCGGATTTCAGCCCTCATACCTTCTAAAGCCCGGCGGCGGCGTTCATTTTTTTCTTTCAGTTCCTGTCGGGTTTTTTCATTATCCGTTTTCGCCATCATTTCTTCCGCCAGTTCCATATTGCGGATGGTGTGGTTAATATTAAACTGGATTCTATCTACATTGTCCCTGCGATCGTCGGGGTTATGTTTCATGCCCATAGTTCCTCCTTAATTTATTGTGTTTGACTATAACTATTGTTTGGTGAAGCAGCCGGTCTTATACAATAATAAAGGCATATTGCTTATAAATTTATTTCCATATTTTTTGGTTGGCGTGATATAATCTCACAAGAGATAAAAGTAAAGTCGGAAAAGTGAAGAAAAGGTGATAAGGCATGAATATCGGTGCCAGAACAATAAAAACTGCTATTGCAGTGGCTTTAAGCGTTTATATCAGTAGCTTCTTTAATGTTGGCCCTTCAATTTTTGCTGCTGCCTCTTCTGTTGTTTGCATGCAGCAATCAATAGGCAAGGGATTCAAAAACGGTTTGGAACAGATAATCGTCAATTTATTGGCAGTGGCTGTGGCGGTGCTGCTTGGTTTAACCATCCCGATAGATTATTTAAGTATGGCCTTGGCTACTGTGGTAATGATCCTTTTGTGCACTAAAGTATTCAAGGTTCCCAACCAGATTGTTTTGGGCATTATGTCTGCAATCTTTATTTTATCTTCTCCCCATGAGGAATTTTCGGCAAATGCTATTTCCAGGATATTAGCCATTTTAATAGGTATGAGCGTGGCTAATATTGTCAATTTCCTTATTTCTCCCCCTCATTACCGTAAAGCTCTAATCGATAAGCTGATTGAGCTTAATAACTTTGTTGTTCAATGCTTTGTTGATGCGGTTAATAAATATTTATATCTGACCCCAGACACCGAAGAAGGGATAAGCAAAAAACAAAGCAGTTATAGCTCTTTGCTGGAAGAAACGGAAAGACTTTTCGATTTATTGCGCTATGAATGGAATGTAGGTTTTTTCTCCAGTAAAAAGAAACATGTTAGAGAAAAAGCCGAACAGCAGTTATTAAGGGAGTATTTGAATTATAACCGGGGCCTTTGGCAGAGATCTCAGGATTTGTTGTTCTTGGCCGAAGAGAGAAGAGTTCGTAGAGCGCGGGCTGATGCCCCGGCTGTCAGCAACGAGTTTCATAATATTTTTGAAATGCTGGTCAATGTGATTTTTAATGCTACAACTTATAACGCCGAATTGCAGAAAAAAATTAAAGGTGAAGAGGCGGTGCTTTATCCTCCGCCCCGGGTTTGGAGCAAATTAAACGCTTTGCTTACAGAATGGCAGGAAAAGACTCCAAATTCTAATTTTTTCATGCATGCTTGGCTGGAAGTATCCGTTGTCACCTATAACATCCGTTGGTTTGCCAAGGAATCCACCAGACTGCTCAATTGGGAAATCGACCGGAATGAGTAGTCCATATTAGCGGTTAAAATATTCAAAAATATTCATTAATTAATTATGGAAATAAATGTGGTATAATACAAATGCCGAATAAATATAACCAATGTGTTAAGGCCAGATTATTTCGACAGAACTATTATTTGAGGTGTACACAACATGGTGGAAAATTTTAGATCGCAAGCTTTGGAAGCAAATTTAGTTGAAACCAGACATGAAGAAATAGAAATACCGGCCAAACATCAGTGGTTTATAGATCTTTCGGCAGAATGCTGGGGCATGCATAAAAGGACTATTGAATTTATTAAAGAGTATAACCATAAGTTTGTTAATTATGATTATATTTTAGAAAATCTTCACAATATTTGCCTGACAGATTTATGGTTTTATTTAACAATACCAGAATCTGAAGAGGCTTTATTTTTTTTAACGGGGATTTTTGAAGAACTTTTCCAGGCCAGGCTCGACCCGAAACAGAAAGAGCGGTTAATAATTATTTTGTTCAAGTTTATCGATAAATTACTAAAAGTTGGCGAGCCTACCCCCAAGGTAATTAAAAGAATTTTGGCTCTAATTGCAAAAGGCATGGAGGAGCATGAGGAAATATATGTCCGGAACGGGGGGTATTTTAAAACTTATTTAGGCCGGGTGGCGGCAATACCGGAGTTTAGGGACGAAGTAATTAATTTAACCAGAATAATCCTGCTTAAAGGAGTAGAGTATTGGGAAAATACCGCTCGTGCTGAAGAGTGGTTTGCCTCCAAAAAAAACTTGTTTAAAAAGGATTATGAAGAAAAGATTCGCTTAATTGGCCAAGATTTCTTTAAATATTTAACCGAGCAAATCAAAAAAAGTGCAACGTGGGAGGAGATAGTTTCCAATTTCTTTTTTAATGATATTGCTAACCACTTTCGACAGTTTAGCGACGAATTCGAACTTCCGTTGGAAAAAATTCATTACCTTTTCTATGTTATGCATTTGCCTGGAATGAAGCAGATGGAAAATCATTTGCTTTATGACATTAACCGCCTGTTGAAAGATGCCTTAAACTCTTTGACTCCCGAAGAAATCTACTGGTTTATAGATGAAATGCTGAACCTTTTCAAGGAGTTTAAGGATGAACATACGGGAACGATTCTGGAGTGCATGTTTACCTTGGGCAAAGAGATAGCCCGGACCAATAATCCGGAGCTGATTTCCTATTTTTGCAAGCATTTGATCAGTATCGGTTTTATTTATCCCGGGAAACAACAAATAACAAGTGATTGGCAAGTTAAAGTAAATCCCAATCATGTAAAAAACATTAGAATTTGGCTTGAGCTAATTGAAAGTTCGCCGCAAAACTTTCGAGAATTGCTGGCCGCTTTAAATGTCAATCTCAAGCTGGGCGGGATTTTTATTGCCGATACAGACCTCTTCCAAAGGGATATAACCAAATTGCTTAATTCGGATATCAGCGCCGTCTATAAACAAATCAAAGAGCTGGCCCGTTTGTTCCCGGTTTATTTTCAGGAAATCGGTGCCGAAGGGAAACTCCGCGATGTTACTACCGCCATTGATGAGTTGGGACATAGAAAAGACCTTCTTATTCACTTTGTAAGGAAACAAATTCACTCTGAAAGTAACAATACTCATATTTCCCTGGTCAGGAACGTAGCATCTTTCTGGTACAACGGAGAACTTGAACCTTTAAAAAGCGTTCTGCCTCCGGATGTACTGGCGGGCATTGACACCAGCAGTCCGAATTTTGTTGATGTCCACCGGCTGATGGTGGCTGTTTGCCAACATTTTGGGGTGGATGCCTTAGGGCTTCTCGCTTTACCGGAACAAAAAATAATTGAGTTTATAGAGGGTTATCCTTTTGAAAACGAGAGGGAAAAGAAGCGACTGGCATACTTAATTCAAATAAACAACCTGCTTTTGGAGAAATATTCCCTGGAAACTACTGATTTGCTGGGGCTTTTGTCAAAAAGCAGGTTTTGCAGTCCCGAACAAATAGCCAACTTAAAAGAACAGTTGGCTGCCAATGATCACCGCAGGGCTTTGAAAACGATTTACGGCATAATGGCTAAACTTAAGGAAATAATTTTGGATCCGAGAGAAAGCGTTGCGCAGGAAGATATTTATTATAAGAGACATATTGCCATAGGTATTCCCTCTATGTACGGTCAGTATAGGGAGCCTAAGTTTGAAGCCTTAGGGCTAATGTACAGGTTGGAAAAAGTGGCATCCAGGTTGATGGAAAATATTTTAGCCGATTTTAAATTGGATTATATCACGGCCAAAACTTTAAAAAGCATTTACGAGGTTCTGATCCTGTTTAAAACCGGTTTGGCTTTGGACGGCATGGAGAACCAAAATTTCAATTCCAATTTGGAAATGTTTCGCTATTGCTTGACTTCTCCCAGTTTTACCCTTGGTCAATTTATAAATATTTTTGAATTTATGGCTTTGGATATTAAAGAAATTATTAACGAATACTTTATCAGGTTTTATGACGATGCCTTAAGTATTATTGTTCCCCAATTATTTGATGATTCTCAGGAGACCCTGTTGAAAAAATCGGAGACCTTTTACCGGGAAGTTTTATCTTCTGCTTTTTTAATTCAAATATTAGATAACTTTATTGCTTACGCCATTAACAGTTTAAGAAAAATCATGAGCACTTACTCCGAGAAACAAATTAACAATATGATGACTTATGACCCCGATCTTACCGTCAGCGCTTTTGATACTACCACCGAGGAGATGGACAACAGGGTCTTTTTGGGGGCCAAGGCTTATTATTTAAAGAAATTAATTTCCCATAACTTCCCTGTACCCCCGGGATTTGTCTTGACTACAGAGGTTTTTCGCCATAAAGACACGGTACTCGAGCATATGAGTATGAATTTGGAATTTGAAGAGCTTCTGGTCAAACATTTAGCTAAAATTGAAGGGGCTTCTCAACTTGAATTCGGTAACCCGCAACGGCCGCTTTTGCTTTCAGTGCGTTCCGGGACAGCGATTTCTCTGCCGGGGGCTATGAGTACCTTGTTGAATGTGGGTCTTAATGACGAAATCGTTGAATCTTTAGCCCGGAAACCGGAAAATGCCTGGATGGCCTGGGACTCCTATCGCCGCCTTATCCAAAGCTGGGGTATGGCCAAGGGTATACGCCGCGCGGTGTTCAATAATCTTATGGACGAGGCTAAAAAGAAATATGGAATCGTCAAAAAGGCTGATTTTACTGCGGAACAGATGAAAGAACTGGTTGCCCAATACAAGGAAGTATTAGCCGATTACAAAGTATCTTTGGAGCAAAATCCTTTCTCCCAACTCAAACAGGCCATTTTTATGGTTTTGGATTCTTGGAATACGGAAAGAGCCAAAGCTTATCGCGATCATTTGCAAATAGCCGAAGAATGGGGAACGGCAGTAATAATACAAAAGATGGTAATGGGCAACAGGTCGAATAAGTCGGGCTCGGGGGTAGTATTTACTCATAATCCCAAATTAAACAAACCGGGCATTAATCTTTACGGGGATTTTACCTTGTGCAGTCAAGGAGAAGATATTGTGGCCGGTTTGGTGCATACTTTGCCTATTTCCGAAAGTCAGCGCCAGGAGGATTATCCGGAGTCATCAATTTCTTTGCAAACCGCTTTTCCCAAAATATATAATCGCCTTAAAGAATTAGCTTCAAAATTAATTTATGAACTCGGATTTAACAATCAGGAAATTGAATTTACTTTTGAGTCCGAGAACCCGGAAGACCTTTATATTCTTCAAACCAGGGAACAAATTATCACTCCGAAGAAAGACAAGGTCCAATTTTTCAGCACTCCTCTGGAAGAGATGAAACTTTTGGGACGGGGGATTGGCACCGGAGATAAGTGTTTAAGCGGTATGGTGTGTTTCGATATGCAGGATCTGCTGCGCTTTAGGCTGGAGTATCCCGAGGAAAAGTTTATTCTAATCCGGCCTGACACTGTTCCCGACGATATTGCCAAGATTTTTCTCTGTGACGGTCTGATTACCAGCCGCGGGGGTGTCACATCCCATTCCTCGGTCACTGCCACAAAATTGGGCAAAACTTGTATTTTAAATTGCAAAGATTTAATCGTGAATGATAATTTGAAACAATGTACAATCAATGGGGTTGTTTTGAAACCGGGAGATATAATATCAATTGACGGTAAGGCCGGAAATATCTTTTTAGGTAAATATCCAATTCAAAGCACTTAACAAAGCGCTTGATTTGAATATAAACTAAATACTTATTTGGGGGGAGATTTTATGGATTTGCAATTTAAAAACAAAAAAATTTTGGGTATCAATGGCATAGGTCGCATAGGAAAGCTGACCTTCTGGAATCATCTAAGACTGGGGCATTTTGACGGGTTTGTTCTTAATGCCGGCAGGAAAGTAGGCAGAAGTCTGGATGATCTTATAGATTATTTGGTCAAAGATTCTACCTACGGTTCTTTGCATGTTTTCCTTTATGGTTATAGCGGAAAAACTTGCGATATAGAGATCATTGACCGGGAAGAGGGATTGTTTACCATTAACGGGGTACAAGTTAAGTTTCTCAGCCAGGCGAGAAATCCGCGTGATATTAACTGGGCTAAAGAAGGCGTACAGTTGGTGGTTGATTGTACTGGTAAATATCTTGATCCCACAATTCCTGCCGATCACCCTAAGGGCAGTATCCGCGGCCATTTGGAAGCCGGGGCGAAGAAAGTCATTGTTAGTGCTCCCTTTAAAATTAAGGATAATTCTAAAAAAATGCCCGAAGACAGCGGAATGTTTGTCTATGGCGTAAATCATATGCGCTTTGATCCTATGAAGCACCATATTATTTCCGCCGCCAGTTGCACCACTACCGGCTTGGCTCATATGATCAAACCGCTCTTGGAAACCGAAGAAACATCGGAAATAATCACAGCCTCCATGTCTACGGTCCATGCGGCGACAAATAACCAGAGCATTCTTGATACGGCGCCGAAAGAGGGAAAATCCGATCTGAGAAGAAACCGCTCAGTTTTTAATAACATTATTCCTACAACTACAGGTGCAGCTGACGCTCTGGAGGAAATTCTGCCGGAAATCAAGCAAATCGGATTTATGGCAGATTCGGTGCGGATACCGGTCAGCACTTCATCTCTTATTACCTTAAATGTAACCTTCCATTCCAAGCTGCATAAAGAAACGGGGATGCCGGTAATTAACCGCACTTTTTTGAATGATATTTATAAGAAAGCCGCCGAAGGTCCTCAGAAAGGTTTATTGGTTTTCAGCGAAAAACAAAATGTTTCTTCCGACTTTATTGGCTTCTTGGGAGCTATCGTGATTGAAGGAGTTGAAACCCATACCCGGACAGGTTTTATTCCGTTATCGGCCAAAACTTTAAAGGACTATGGTATTGAAAACTGCTCGGACTTGAATATTCCTGTAACTCATGCTAAGATCTGTGGCTGGTATGACAATGAATTTGGCAGCTATGTTAACTTATTAGGGAAATTAACCGTTTATATTGATAAAAATATACCTTAATACCAATCTTCCTTGACAAAGAGTTTATTATTGTGTTAAATTATTCTGTGCGACTGCAAAATAAGGAGTTAAGCCGCTGCTGGGGAGGTGTTTGGAAATGCGTGTTGCAATCACATTGGCTTGTACGGAATGTAAAAACAGGAATTATCAAACCAATAAAAACAAAAAGAATGATCCTGATCGCATAGAATTAAAAAAGTATTGTAAAGTTTGCAAAACCCATACCGTTCATAAGGAGACAAAATAATCAGGTGAGTGGGTATTATACCGCTAAGGATGTGATTGAATGGCATTAACCAAAAAAGACGATCGTGCTAAAGGCAATGGAGGTTTCCTTAATAGATTCAAGAATCCCAGCAGAAGAGTCAACTATTTCCGGGAGGTTTGGCTTGAACTGAAAAAAGTTCATTGGCCTAATCGTAGTCAGTTGTTGACATATACGGCCGTTGTCCTGGTGGCAGTAGGAATTTGTGCTGTACTTATCTGGATTGTTGACAGTGGTTTGACCTATGCCCTGTCGACCTTGCTTGGGTATTGATAGGGGGCTGATTCTCTTTTAGGAGGCCTTTAGTTTAATGGCTAAGAATTGGTATGTTATTCACACTTATTCCGGTTACGAGAACAAGGTGAAAACAAATCTGGAAAAACGCGTTGAGTCCATGAATATGGGCGATAAAATATTTCGTGTTTTAGTCCCTATGGAGGATGAGATAGAGATAAAAAACGGGAAAAAGAAGATTTCCAAGCGCAAGGTTTTTCCCGGGTATGTGCTGGTCGAAATGGATATGACCGATGATTCTTGGTATGTTGTTCGTAATACTCCCGGCGTAACCGGTTTTGTCGGTAGCGGTAATAAGCCCATTCCATTGTTAGAGCATGAGGTCTCGAGCATTCTTCGCCAGATGGGCCTGGAAAAAGTCCGTACAAAGATTGATGTTTCTATCGGACAATCGGTCCGAGTTATTTCCGGGCCTTTTAAAGATTTTATTGGGGTAGTTCAGGAAATACTGGAAGAGAAACAAAAAGTAAGGGTTTCAGTATCCATGTTTGGGAGAGAAACTCCTGTGGAGTTGGAATTTAGTCAAATTGAGAAATTTGACTGAAATAAATAATGATCCTAAAAAGGAGGTGTGTTCATGGCTAAGAAAGTTATCGGTTTGGTAAAATTGGCAATTCCTGCTGGCAAAGCGAATCCGGCTCCTCCCGTTGGCCCCGCTCTTGGTCAGCACGGTGTAAATATTATGGGTTTTTGCAAGGAATATAATGAAAAAACCAAAGATCAAGTTGGTTTGATCATTCCCGTAGAGATAACAATCTATGAGGATCGTTCCTTTACTTTTGTTTTGAAAACTCCGCCGGCATCGGTTTTGCTTAAAAAAGCTGCTAAAATTGAGTCCGGTTCGGCTGTTCCCAATAAACAAAAGGTTGCTAAAGTGACAAAAGATCAAATCAAAGAAATCGCTGAAATCAAAATGAAGGATTTAAATGCCGCCACTATTGAAGCCGCCATGCGTATGGTGGAAGGTACGGCGCGCAGCATGGGAATTGAAGTTGTTTAATAGCGGTCTTAAATAATGTGGGAGGGTTAAACCCGACTACCACAAGGAGGTAAATTTGATGGCTAAGAGAGGTAAAAGATATCTTGAAGCTCAAAAGGCGTTTGACAGACTAACTCTTTATGAGCCAAAAGAAGCAATAAGAATTGTTAAAGAAAATGCCAAGGCTAAATTTGATGAAACAGTTGAAGTGGCTTTCAAACTAGGTATCGATACTCGCCATGCGGATCAGCAAATTCGCGGGGCGGTTGTTCTTCCCCATGGAACGGGCAAAACCCGTAGCGTTCTGGTTTTTGCCAAGGGTGACAAGGCTAAGGAAGCTGAAGCAGCAGGAGCCGACTATGTTGGAGCCGAAGATATGGTGGAAAAAATCCAGCAGGGATGGTTCGGTTTTGATGTCGTAGTAGCTACTCCCGATATGATGAGTGTCGTTGGTAAACTAGGAAAACTGTTAGGTCCTAAAGGATTAATGCCTAACCCCAAGACCGGTACGGTAACCTTTGAAGTGGAGAAAGCTGTCAAAGAAATCAAAGCCGGTAAAGTTGAATACAGGGCTGACAAAGCCGGTATTATTCATGTCCCTATCGGTAAAGTATCCTTTGAGCAGGAAAAGCTGGAAGAAAACTTTAAATTGATTGCGGAAACCATATTAAAAGCAAGACCGGCTGCTGCTAAAGGACAATATGTCAGAAGTGTAACCGTATCCTCGACCATGGGTCCGGGTGTGAAAATCAATCCTTTGAAAGTAGTCTAAGTTATAGACACTGTTCAAGGTTGAGATAAATAAAAGTTAATAACCTGAACCGCTGTAGACAGCAGGTGCTTTGATGCTTAATTTCCTGCCGAGGCGGAGGATAACCATAAAGTCAAAATGACGAATATTTATAACCTCCGTGTCTTAGCGGAGGTTATTATACTTTATAACCTAGTCTCCAACACTGCTGGCTAGCAACATCGCATCGTTGAAGGGGGGTGCATCGATGCCTAATTTAGAAGAGAAACAAAAAATAGTTGAGGAGATTAAACAAAAGTTTCAGAACTCCAATGGAGTCATACTTGCCGATTATAGAGGTCTAACTGTTTCTCAGGTCACAAGTCTCAGAAAGGAACTGCGTGAAGCCGGTGTGGAGTACAAAGTCCTGAAAAACACCATGGTACGCAGAGCCGCTGCTGAAATCGGTTTGCAGGGACTTGATCAGTTTTTGGAAGGTCCTACAGCTATTGCCTTTTCAGCTGACCCGGTTACCCCGGCCAAAATCCTTTCGGAATATAGCAAGAATAACAAGGATCTGAAAATTAAAGCTGGGGTTGTTGAGGGGAAAATCATTGACCCGGAAAGAGTTAAAGATCTGGCCAATCTTCCTTCGAGGGAAGTCCTTCTCTCCCAGGTACTTGCAGGATTGCAGGCTCCGCTTCAGGGTTTGGTCAATGTTTTGCAGGGCCCGATTCGCAAACTTGGTTATGCTTTAGAAGAAGTGCGTAAGCTCAAGGAAGCTCAGGCTTAACTTACTCAGGCTCAGTTCATAGTATAAGGTTCGAGACGAGAGCCACCATCTAATAAACCAAAAA
>Ga0134094_1000368_pt1 | contig 56224 bp, 48 predicted proteins | sample 5_1taG_FD_94458 | JGI IMG/M metagenome (GOLD analysis project Ga0134094, IMG submission 94458) | Switchgrass degrading microbial communities from high solid loading bioreactors in New Hampshire, USA - 5_19_20_110_A1 metaG | ecosystem: Engineered > Bioreactor > Semi-continuous > Anaerobic >... | reverse complement strand
TCAAAAGCAAAAGTCACGGAAAATAAACCTTGTTCTATTACTGGATAAATATTGATTTCTCGCAGTTTCAGAATCTGTGGAATTTACTTTTGCAAAGTGGAATTTAACTTTTCAATTCACCAAAGCTTCATTCCCCGATTATTTTTACCAGTACCCTCTTATTGCGCTTTCCGTCAAATTCCCCGTAAAATATCTGTTCCCATGGCCCGAAATCAAGTTTGCCGTCTGTTACGGCCACAACCACTTCCCTGCCCATTACCGTTCTCTTCAAATGGGCATCGGCATTGTCTTCGTATCCGTTATGCGCATATTGGCTGTATGGTTTTTCGGGAGCAAGTTTTTCAAGCCATTTCTCAAAATCCATGTGAAGGCCCGGTTCGTCATCGTTGATAAAAACGCTTGCCGTTATATGCATTGCGTTGACAAGGCAAAGCCCCTCCTTAATCCCGCTTTCCTTAAGGCACTGCTCAACATCCGGGGTAATATTGATAAAGGCCCTCCTTGTCGGAGTATTAATTACAAGCTCTTTCCTGTATGACTTCATGTTTACCACCCGTTCTACAGTTTTATACCAAATATAATATTTTTTATGGTACTAATCAACCCTTAGATCTTTAAGCTGCCTCAAATATTTCCCGGTATATGAATTCGGGTTTTTTGCCACCATTTCAGGCGTACCCGTTGCAATTACGGTACCTCCGCCTTCCCCGCCTTCGGGACCGAGGTCTATAATATAGTCCGCGGTTTTTATTACATCAAGATTATGCTCTATAACAACTACAGTATTGCCTGCATTAACAAGTTCCTGCAGAACATCTATCAGCTTGTGCACATCGGCAATATGAAGACCTGTTGTCGGTTCGTCGAGAATATACAGTGTCCTGCCCGTGCTCTTCTTCGACAGCTCGGTTGCAAGTTTAACCCTCTGCGCTTCACCCCCGGATAACGTGGTGGACGGCTGGCCAAGTTTTATATATCCGAGCCCGACCTCTTTAAGAGTATTCAGCTTCCTGCTTATACCCGGAATATTTCTGAAAAACTCCGCTGCCTCATTAACGGTCATGTCCAGTACATCTGCTATACTCTTCCCTTTATATTTAACTTCGAGAGTCTCCCTGTTATACCGTTTCCCTTTGCATACCTCGCATGGTACATAAACATCGGGCAGAAAATGCATTTCAATTTTTATAAGCCCGTCCCCCCTGCAGGACTCGCACCGCCCGCCCCTGACATTGAAGCTGAACCGGCCCTGGTTATAGCCGCGAATCTTTGCATCGTTTGTTGATGCAAACAGGCTCCTTATCTGATCAAACACACCGGTATAGGTTGCAGGATTTGAGCGCGGGGTTCTGCCTATTGGTGCCTGGTCTATTTCAATGACTTTGTCAAGGTTCTCTATCCCCCTGATTTCCTTGTGCGCCCCGGCCTTTGTCTTAGCCCTGTTCAGCCTTGCGGCAAGCTCCTTGTACAGTACCTCGTTTACCAGTGAGCTCTTTCCCGACCCCGACACACCGGTAACGCATATGAACAGGCCTATCGGAAAACTGACGTCAATATTCTTAAGGTTGTTTTCACATGCACCAATTACCTCTATTGCTTTCCCGTTCGGTGTCCTTCGCCTTTCAGGCACCTCAATTTTCCTTTTACCGCTTAAATACATGCCCGTAATGGACCTGGGATTGTTTATGATATCTTCAAGCGCACCTTCGGCGACAATGCACCCGCCTTCCACTCCGGCGGCAGGTCCCATGTCGATAATATGATCGGCGCAACGCATCGTGTCTTCATCATGTTCAACTATTATCAGCGTATTGCCGGCATCCCTGAGCTTTTTCAATGCGGCCAGCAGCCTGTCATTGTCCCGCTGATGAAGCCCAATGCTCGGCTCATCAAGGACATACAGCACACCCGTAAGACCCGAGCCTATCTGGGTGGCAAGACGAATACGCTGGGCCTCGCCTCCCGACAACGTGCCGGCAGAACGCGACAGTGTGAGATAATCAAGGCCGACATTAACCAGAAAACCCAGCCTTGCTTTTATCTCTTTAAGAATCTGCCCGGAAATAAGCGCTTCCTTTTCGGTCAGTTTAAGGGAAGAAAAGAATTCAATGCATTCCTTTATAGGCATCCTCGTGACTTCGGCTATGTTTTTTCCTCCCACTGTAACGGCAAGGCTTTCCTTTTTCAGCCGGTCGCCGTTGCATTCATTGCATGGGATCTCGGCCATGAATTGCTCGTAATACTGCTTCATGCCTTCGGAAGTGGTCTCCATGTACCGTCTTTCCATGCTTGTTATCACGCCCTCAAAGGGCGCATAAAATGTTCCTCTTCCGTTTTCGCCCCTGTCATAGCTAACCTTTATCTTTTCATCACCTGTGCCGTTCAGAATGATATCCAGTATTCTCTTCGGCAATTTCCCGACAGGCGTGTTTATATCAAAACCATAGTGCTTTGCCAGGGCAGCAAGATACGCATATCCATAGCTGTCGCTGTTGGCAAAATTCCATCCCCCGGCGTTTATTGCGCCTTCGGCAAGGGATTTTGAATAATCAGTAACCACAAGGTCGGGATCAATTTTCCGAAAGGAGCCGAGACCGCTGCATGCCGGGCATGCTCCATAGGGATTGTTGAATGAAAACATTTGCGGGGTGAGTTCCTCCACGCTGATACCGCAGTCAGGACAGGCAAAGTTCTGGCTGAACAGGATCTCTTCACCGTCCTGGACAACCACAAGAAGCAGCCCGCCCGACAGGCGGAGGACTGTTTCAACAGAGTCGGTGAGTCTTTTCTGGATACCCGGCTTGATTATGAGCCTGTCTACAACTATTTCAATCGAATGCTTTTTGTTCTTTTCAAGCTTTATATCTTCATGGATGTCCATTACTTCCCCGTCAATGCGTACCCTGACAAAACCGTTTCGTTTCGCATCGTCAATGAGCTTTGTGAATTCGCCCTTCCTTCCCCTGACAACAGGTGCAAGCAGCTGCAGCCTTGTGCCTTCGTCCAGGGCCATGATACTGTCCACCATCTGGTCCACCGTTTGCTGCGTGATTTCATTTCCGCACTCTGGACAATGAGGAATCCCGATCCTGGCATAAAGAAGCCTTAAGTAGTCATATATTTCGGTTACAGTTCCGACAGTTGAGCGGGGATTGCGGCTCGTTGTTTTCTGATCTATCGATATTGCGGGGGATAACCCTGTTATATACTCTACGTCCGGCTTTTCCATGAGGCCTAAGAACTGGCGGGCGTAGGATGATAAAGACTCAACGTACCTTCTCTGGCCTTCGGCATAAATGGTATCAAAAGCAAGGGAGGACTTACCCGACCCGCTCAGCCCGGTAATAACAACCATTTTATTCCGGGGTATTTCCACGTCTATATTTTTCAGGTTATTCTCACATGCACCTTTTATAAAAATGCTGTTCTTCATCGAAATCAGCTCCATGCTTACAGAAAAGTTGGATATCGTTTTTTTATTTTTCTATATATTTGCCCGTTAAAAAAAACAATAACCTTATAATGAAACATACACATTATAACAAAACACATTTAAATGTGCAAACATTTGTTCGGTAAAAAATAGAAATAAATGAAAAAAGCCCGGCACACAAGGCCGGGGCTTTGTTTCCCGGAGCAACCGGTTTTTGGCATATGGCAACAGAAAAGCAAGCCTCAGTCTTTTACAGCCGCTTTTCTTACAAGCAGCCAGCTCAGCGCGCTGAATACAGCAAACAGGACAAAACAGGTCAGCATACATATAGCAGGATTTCCGAAAATGGCCGCGATGATTCTGCCAAGCACTGATCCTATGGCTCCTTTAAGCAGAAAAGTATCAATTATGGGCACAACAACAAGAAAAAGCGCAGGTGCGCCGATGGACACCGTTACCTTCAGTCCCTTGTTCATCCGGTAATATAGAGCGGTAATTAAAAAGCCAAGAGCCATAAGCGCAATATAAAGAAAGAAGCAAAACAGGACCGACAAGAGAAAGTTTCCAATTTTAAAAATATTATGTCCGTAAATCATTTCGAGCAGCCCCTGTAAATAGACCACGTCGCTTGACAGGAAGATGAGTTTGCCTGTCAGCGCAAGAACGCCGTCGATCAATGCCATTATACCTGAAATTGCAATGGTACCGGCAATTTGGCTGATAAACATGGTCCTCCTTGATATTCCGTTCTGCATAAACATCCTGAAATCTTCGGTGAAAGAATTCAGACCCACAACAAACAGAAAGATTGCCGACGCAACTTCAATTCCCTGCATATTGCCCTTTAAGTCAGAATTATCCCTGATTAATACCGAAAACATGAACATTAATGCAATAACAATCAGAATAACTGCATAAAAAACCAATACGGCATTTTTGCTGTCATACAACTTGTATTTAAAAGCAACTTTAAGATTCATTCCCTGTCCCTCCCTGATTGGTTAACTGGATAAACAGTGTCTGCAAATCTACCTTTGATAACTCAATATTTGATGGAATAGCCTTTTTGTCGGGGACTCCCTCTACATAGGCAGTTTTCAGGCCTCCCAACGTTTCATAACCCAGTACCCGTTTCCCGGCTGTATATCTGTCTATATCCGAAATACAACTCGAAACGCAATAATACCCGGATAAAAGCGACTCTCTTGATTCGTTCCGGATAATTTCACCCTCCCGGATAATGACAATGTCTTCAACAACCTTTTCAACTTCGTCAATAAGGTGCGTGGATATTATATAAGCAGCAGGATTTTCGGAATATGTCTCAATCAGAACCTTATAAAACAAATCCCTGTGGTTTGCATCCAGCCCTAAAACCGGTTCATCCAGCAGCACGTACGGGACATTTGTGCATAATGATGTAATCAGCTTGAAAATTGAACAATATCCTGTGGACAGAGCCTTAATCTTTTTGCCGGTATTCAGCCCGAACCGTTTTGAGAGTTTCAAAGCCCTGTCGGCATCAAAGTTCGGGTAGAATTCCCCGGTCCAGCGAAAGGCTTCAGATACTTTCATGTTTTCAGGGTAATAATTCTTCTCGCTCATCATAAATATTTTCGAAAGTACCCTGTCGTTTTCAGCAATTACTTCTCCGTCAAGCAGAACGCTTCCCTCGTCTGCGAATATTTTGCCTGTTATTATGTTCAGCAGCGTGGTTTTTCCTGCACCGTTCCTGCCTAACAACCCGTAAATTTTGTTCTTTTCAAATTGAACGCTTACATTTTTTAATGCCTGAACATCCCCGTAGTTTTTGGATACATTGGTTATTTTCAGTCCGCTCATTCATCGAACCCCCTCTCTATCATTGCTATTATGTCGTCCTTTGACAGGTTCAGCCTCTTTGCCTCGGCTGCAAGTTTTAAAATGTACTTGTCATAAAATTCTTTCTTGCGTTTTTCGCGCAAAATCTTTACTGCGCCGGTTGCTACAAACATTCCAATCCCTCTCTTCTTATAAACAAGACCGCTGTCCACCAGTATGTTGATTCCCTTAAGTACCGTTGCCGGGTTGATCCTTAAACCGACAGATATTTCGGTAGAGGAAGGAATCTGCGATTCTTCCGGATAAGCACCCGACAGGATCGCATCCTCGATCTGTTCGGCAATCTGTATGAAAATCGGCCTTTCATCCTCAAAGTTTATCTGCAACCCGTTCCCTCCTTCCATGTGATTGTATAAAGGCTAATTACTTAGTCGGTTAATTGGTTAGTTACTTATATAACTAACTATACCACAAAAATTTTCTTTGTCAATAAAAATGTTAAAAATTCTCATCCCGGATATGAAATTTGAGTGAACAGGTTTCCAATATCCTGAAAAGCAATCAATGCAAGGAGCTGAAAATATGCAGAAATGCGGGTGCTCCAATTGGCACCCGCATTACCCGGTCCATGCTTTTGCATGCAAGATATTCAGTATTATGCATCCTTTCTCCAGCCCAGAGGATAACCGGCAGCCGGGTTTTCCGGAATCTTTGTCAGCACTTCCCTTTCGGGCTTTGGTTTTTCAGCCCCGAACACAATTTCCCTCTGGGTTTTGAGTATTAACCTGTTAATAAAATTCATTATATTAACAAACCTGTATTCATTATTTGTCCCGGTTCTCGTCTCCATATAAAATCCGCTCCTTTCAAGGGTCTTCCTTAAGCTCCGTAATCCTCTTCCTGTTATGTATATTTCAGCTTTATATAAAATGTTCATAAATCACTCATACCTTCCCTTATCATTTTCTTTTCGTTTTGCCTTCTTTTCTTTTTATTTCTAAGTTCATTTTCATGCACTCTTGTTGCCGGATTTATGTTCCACCTGTTACGAATTTTCCTCATATAATCATAAGTAGTCTTCATGTCCCACTCTCCTTCCCGGCCTTTAACCCATGCGTTGCAGTGTTTCAGGCATCAAAAAAGCACGCTGCCGCGTGCTGTTTATTTTGCTCTTATTAAGTATGTACTGCAAAATTGCTGTTACAGCCTGACTGCATCGTTACGCACCGGAATCTGCATTACAGAGTCCTGAATTCCGGTACCATATATTAAGCTAAAGAAAAACCACCTTTTTCAAATTTAAAGACACTTCCAACACTCCCTTCATATTGTTGTAATCCTTTCAGTCAAAGGATCCCGGAGCTTATTCCCTGATTAATTATAAGAGCGCTGCCATTCCCTGTCAATGCAGAGAACAGTTATACTTAAACCCTACACATTCTGCATGGGTTTATAAAACACTACAGTTCCGATTTATTGTTTACATTAAACCGGGGTTATAGGTGAGAACTACTTGCATCAGCTGTCTTCTGCTTTGTCATTCTCCACTATAATATTCCTGTCATCCAGCTCGTAAAACTTTATGTACTTCAATTGCCTGATTTCCTGGGCGCTTCTCCTGGAAATCAGGATTTTCTTTGTTTTATCGGCGAACTGTACTTCGTATATGTTAAATCCGAACAGCGATAAAAGGGGATTTATGTAAACCAGATCGGTTCTGACATACAGAACCCCGATAATTAAAAATGTAAAAATCAATGCAGTAAACTCATCAGCCCCGATTATATGAAATCCGACAAACGGAAACAGGCAGGATACCAGGTAACCGGGAAGCTGATCGTTTCTGGATACTACATTAGTTACCTCACGATTATCCGGCTTCATTTTGGTACTTACGATTTTAATTGCAGCAATGAACCCTATAATGGCAATCACTGCAAATACCCATGTGAATTCATTAAATCCATATTTACAGGTCATGGCTATAAATAGCAGGGAATAGGAAGACAGAAACAGAAAAGGCTTATTTGTAATACTGAACTTCATAATAAAATACCTCCTTCTTTCATCTCTCTTAACAATGACTTTTCTCTCTGTAACAAATCCTGCTGCTTACCCGTGATCCCCGTGATGAAGCAAAACATAAGCCTGTATGAGATGTCCTGCCAATACTTAGTATACACCTTTTTGGATATTTTGACCACTTTTCTGCAATTTTCATTCATTTACTGTTTTATCCGTTATTTTGCATTATTTTTTGCGGTTGAAGAAAACCGCCCTATGCAGATTTCTGCATAAAAAAACCGTCAAAGGCAGTTCACCAATGACAGTTTTTTAAACCCTTCCGCCCGGAGAGGCGGAAGAGCGGGGGGGGGGCTTCGGTTTCAGATCTTTTCAGCCAATTCCGAGGCAATGGCGTAAATCTCGTCATCCGGCGGATAATCGAGATTGTCGGATACTTTTTCATCAGCAATAACCAATGCCATATACAGCGGAATATCTTTCTTCGGTACCTGGAAGCATCTTTTGGACAGTACACTGTACATATCCTGCACGGGATCCCTGTCCCGGGAATTTCCCGTACCGTACAGCCCATAATATGCATCCCTCGCAAGCAAATAAGTCATCATGGCAAAAGAAGGCCTTTCCTTCGGAAAAAGCCTTGCCAGTATCTGCTCTATCTTTTCCTTATGCTTCCCGCCATATTTAAATGCCCATTTTTTATATTCATCAAGCCCTGCCTGTTTTTGGGCTTTTGTCTTGAAAGACATCCATTGTATCTCTTTGCCCATTTTGCCGTCTCCTGGTATTTCATAATAAACCGCTTCCCGAATGAAGGTTAAAGCAGGAGAAAAACGAAGTTTTCTCCTGCCCGTACATTCTATGCGTTATTTCGGATTTATAACACTTTGAACCTCGGGTGAATTCACATTGCTTGAATCAACAATCAAAACACCCGTATCAATTTTCTTTTCAGTTACCGTTCCACCATTGGCAAGTTCAAGAGCCAGCTTAACGCCGTCATAGCCCATATAATACTGGCGCTGGACAACCGATGAGCAAATGTACTCGCCCGATTTGATCATGTTTGCGATTTCGTCGGAAAAATCAAAACCTATCATGACGATGTCTTTTCTGCCCGACTCGGCAAGAGCGGTAACGAAGCCAACTGTGGAACCGTTGTTCGGACCGAACATGCCCACGAGGTTCGGATAAGCTGTTAAGAAGTCCTGACCGAAAGCAGTGGCTTTTTCAATTGAACCCTCATTTACCTTTATATCGTCGTTAAGAACCTTCCATGCCTTCGGGGCATTTGCATCCCAGTATTCGTTAAAACCTTTCAGGCGGTCTATAATGGTCTGTGAGCCTGCTGCCCCGATCTGAACGGCTATAACAGACTCCTTGTCCTCGGAAAGCCCGGTTTCCCTGAGTTTCTTCAGCATTTCTTCGGCAGCCATTCTTCCGGCTTCAATGTTGTCGGTCAGCAATGCTGCGCTGTAATCTTCACCGTTAACAACAGTATCAACAAGCACCACCGGAATACCTGAGAGGTAAGCTTCCTTTACGGGACCTGCCAGGGAAGTAGAGTCAACGGGACCTATTACAATAGCGTCAACTTTTGCCGAAACAGCATTCTGCAGCAGCGTGATCTGGCCCTCGATGTCGGATTCCGCGCTCACACCGGTTACGATAACTTCGCATCCCAAATCCTTACCAGCCTGCTCTGCGCCTGCCTGGAGGACGGACCAGTACTGGTTGCCTATTACCTTAACAATCAGCGCAATTTTCTTTGGTTTCTGTCCTGCGCCCGGATCTGAAGAATCAGATACTGCAGGATTGTCTGCAGGTTCCTTTGAATCCGAGGAGCTCTTTTGTCCGGGACTGCATGCGGTCATTGAGAGAATCATGGCAAAAATCAGGATTAAAACAAGATACTTTTTCATAGTCGGCCTCCTTTTTTTATTTTTTATGAAACACGGCATAGCCCGTTTCACAATATGGCTGTAATTCATTCCGGCCAATTTACGCCCGGTTCAGGCTCTTTCGTTCCGTACCGGCATATCCTATACATTCCGGCGGTGCCTTCTCGCCTCTGCGGCGCAGGCCGCAACAAGTATGAAACCGATTATCGCCTGCTGCCAGTATGAACTTACTCCGTTCAGGTTAAGCCCGTTACGGAGAATACCCATTGTCATTGCACCGATAATTGTGTTAAGGATATTACCTTCTCCCCCGGTATTCGATACACCGCCAAGAACCGCCGCAGCTATGGCCTCCGCTTCATATCCCATACCGGCCGTGGGCTGCGCGGAACTTAACCGTGATGCAACCAGGATACCGCAGATGGACGCTGAAAAACCGCTGATGCTGTATGCAAAGATACGCGTGCCAACGGCATTTATACCCGAAAGTTTGGCAGCTTCGAGGTTTGAGCCGCAGGCATATATCTGGCGGCCAATCCTGGTCTTCGACAATACTATTGCAAGGATTAAACCGTAAACGGCAGTTATAATTACGCTGTAAGGTATTCCGTTAGGAAGGCGTCCGCCTCCTAAGATATAGAACTTCTCCTGTACTTCCACGGAAGGAATGGTGGTTGTATAAATCGGCATACCGTTTACCAGCACATTCGCAAGTCCCCGGTAAACCCACTGCATGCCCAGGGTTGCAATAAACGGAACAACACCTAAGATTTCAATGGAAACGCCGTTGATAATACCCGATACCAGGCCCACAAGCAGGGCGGTCAGTATGGAAAGCCATAACGGTGCGCCCGCTGCAAGCATTTTAACTACAACAATCCCGGACAACGCCATTGCTGCGCCTGCCGATAAATCGGTACCGCCGCAGACAAGGCAGAAAGTCAGGCCATACCCCAGTATGCTGTATGTAACAATTTGCTGCGTTATATTAATAAGGTTTGTTTTTGACAGGAACAGATCGGGCTTAAGCAATGAGAACACAATAAACATCAGGATCAACCCGGTTCCCGAAAGTATCGCCTTCTTTGATTCCGTGCTTAAATTGCTGAAACCTTTATTTCCTTCACTTCTTTCGCCATTGAAAATTCCAAACTTACTCATAACCTGTTACCTCCATGTCAGAATGCATGTAACCTGGGAGCAGGTTTGCCTTCAAGAATGTTATAACCCGCTGCAAGGTAGAGAATTTCTTCCTGCGTGGTTTTTTTGGGATCAAGCTCGCCGTTTATGGAGCCTTTATGAATTACAAGAATGCGATCACTCATGCCCAGTATTTCAGGCAGCTCTGAAGAAATCATGATTATTGCCACACCCTGGTCGCTCAGCCTGTTGAACAATTCGTAAACCTCGAACTTGGCGCCAACGTCAATACCGCGGGTGGGCTCATCCACGATAAGAATCTTTACATCATTGCAAAGCCATTTCGACAATACAATCTTCTGCTGGTTCCCGCCGGACAGGTTCCTGACTTTCTGCCTGAGCCCCGGTGTCTTTATCTTTAATTTTTCTATATATTCTTCCGCATTCCGCCTTCCTTTCTTGTCATCAATAAAGCCAAGGCGGCTGAGCTGCTTTAAATGCGCCATGTTTATGTTATATTGAACGTCAAGCCCGAGAGCCAGCCCGTCAAATTTCCGGTTTTCGGTTGCATAGCCGATCCCGTGGGCAACTGCCTGCCTTACATTCCTGATTTTCACAGGCTCGCCATCAATGTACAGTTCCATGCTGTCAGCCCTGTCGGCCCCGAAAATACACCTCATGATTTCCGTACGCCCTGAACCGACAAGCCCGGATATGCCTAAAATTTCCCCCTTGCGGACGAAAAGCCGGTCTACGTTTACCTTGTTCTTTCTTCTGATGTTACGGGCTTCAAGCACAATATTGCCGATCTTCCGCTCATGCTTCGGGAACTTGTCTTCGAGGGGCCGGCCTACAATCATATTCACAAGTTTGTCGAGGGTGATATCCTTCATGTAGACAGTTCCGATATACTTGCCGTCTCGAAGCACAGTGGCGCGTTCACAGATGCGGTTTAGTTCCTCCATGCGGTGGGATATGTACACCATGCCGATTCCCCTGGCCTGAAGGTTACGTATAATATCAAACAACTGGTCGATCTCGCGTTCGGTAAGCGTTGCCGTGGGCTCATCCAGTACCAGTATGCGACAGTCCCTTGAGATGGCTTTCGCGATTTCCACCATCTGCTGCTGCGCCACGCTTAATGTTCGTACAACCGTATGGGCATTTATGTCGATGCCAAGATTATCCAGTATCTTCTGTGCTTCTTTGTACATTGTCCTGTCATCAATTAACCCGTGCTTCATAACCGGACGCCCAATAAAAATGTTGTCTGCGACGGACATATGCGGGCACAGGTTCAGTTCCTGGAAAATAATGCTGATTCCAAGCTCCTGCGCTTTCGACACCGAATCTATATGAACTTCCTGGCCCTCGATGAAAATCCTGCCTTCGTCGCATTTGTATACACCCGACATAATTTTCATAAGGGTGGACTTTCCCGCGCCGTTTTCGCCCACCAGGCCGTGGACCTCTCCCTTGTTTACTGAAAAAGATACATTATCCAGCGCTTTAACGCCCGGAAAGCTCTTTGAAATGCCTTCCATCCTGAATAACTCTTCACCCAAGCCATGACCTCCTTTAGCTACAGATTTCCTAAAAAAGAGCGCAAAAGTACCGCCGGAGAAAAAGGATTTTTCTCCGTAACTCCTGTCAGGCGTGTATTTTACAGCCTTTCATTATCTTGAATTGTAAAATTCGAAATAATCAAACCCCGGAATAAAAATATCTTCCCTGCTTATTGAACCGTCCTGAAGAGCATTTTCCAGAGCCTTGTTATACCTTTCGGTTAATGCCGCAAGTCCTTCATCAATCGGTATTTCCCCTGCAAATATTGCCTCGTATACAACATCCGCCGGATCCCCTTCGAGGTGATTGTTCAGGAAATTATGCACCTGCTGCGGGAATACCACTGAATTTTCAATGTCTGTAAAGTTTTTAATCCCCATATAATGCAGCGGGATGTTTTCCTTTACATTAGCGCTTACAGTTGTCCTAAGAGGTTCCCCGTTTCTTACAAACTCGCTTTGGTGCATAAAAAGGTATTCAATAAAGTTCCATGCTTCATCGGGGTACTCGGTTTCTTTGGCTATAACCTTGCCCATGTCAAAGAACATATAGCTTTTGCCCCTTCTGTCGCCTTCAAAAACCGGGATCGGGGCCGAATCCCAGTTAACATCGCATTTAATCTCATTATTGCCAAACTGTGCAACCTGCCAGTTCCCGTCTATCATCATTCCGTACCTGCCCTGGCCGAACTGCGCCCTGCACACTTCAATATCCAGGAGCAGTGAATCAGACGGCATAATCCCTTCCCTGTCCAGGCTTACCAGGTACTCAATCACTTTTTCCTGTTTCATGAAATCGAATCTTCCGGTTTCCCAGTCGAAACCGTTTTCACCAAGCCGGCCTGATACCGTGCATATATTGTCGATAAAGCGGTACCAGTTTGATGATGTTTTCAATGCTATTGCAAAGCCGTAATACTTACCCTGACCCATTTCGGTTATCTTCCGTGCATATTCCTTCATCTGTTCCAGCGTTTCGGGAGGGCCGCTCAGCCCGGCTTCCGCAAACAAATCGGTGTTGTATATCAGCCTGAAAAATGACACCCGTTCGGGAATGGTATAAAGTTTTCCCTTGTAATAAAACTGTTTCTGTGAAAATACCTCGGGATAAAAATTTTTCCTGAACTCTTCGGTAACATAATCATCCAGCGGGAGAATACTGCCTGACTGTGCCAGCTGGGCTATCGTAAGCCCGCCGTTTAATTCAAAAACATCGGGAGGCCTCCTTGCCGCCAGTGCCATTTGTATAACATTCCTGTAGTTCTCCCCGAAAACCTCGAACTCAATAACTACATTATCGCTGTTTTCAGCGTTATACGCATCAACCAGTCTTCCGGTAACACTGTTTTTCGACGCTGCCCGCATCCAGAACCTCAGCGTTGTTTTCTGAAATTCTTCCTTCGGACCGGTTCCGGTTTCGCCATTGGACTGCCTTCCGGTGTTACAGCCCGGAAGGACAGCAAGCATAATGATCGTACATATTAACATAACCCGTGTTCCGAACAAACGACCTTGCATTTTTGCTTCTCCTTCTGCTGTTTTTTCACGGATGCTGTAACGAATGTTCACTGATCACTTATGCAAAAGCCTGAGTTTATTATAATAACAGCAACCCTTCAGGAACAGTAAGCAGATTTTAGAAAAAGGTTAGTTTTTTTTACTTTCGCTCCCGGAATTCTCTCGGGCTCCTGCCGGTATGCTTTTTGAACAGCTGGCTGAAGTACTTCGGGTTTCCGTACCCGATTCTTTCTGATATTTCGTAGACAGTCATCCTGGTATTCAAAAGAAGTTTCATGGCTTCTTCCATTCTTTTGCCGGTCAGATAGTCAATAAAATTCTCGCCCAGTTCCTGTTTGAAAAGCCTGCTCATATAACTGGAGTTGAGGTAAAATATTTCAGACAGGGTATTAAGGGTTATATCATCGGCATAATTCTGATCTATGTACTGTTTTACCTGGTTTATCAATGTCTTCGCACCAGGATTGCCTGTCCGGAACAGGTCTTTGGCAAGCCTTTGGAAAACATCGGTGAACTGATCTTCTATCTCTTTAAGGGTTAACGCGTATTTTTTCTGATCAAAGTCATTAATAAAATTTTTCAATAACGTATCATCCAGCCCGATACCCTCGATATTTCTTCTTATTATCAGAAGCTCGTTCCTCAATTCTTCAAGAATTCCGGTCGGGTCGGCTCCTTTCAGGGTTCTGATTAATCCGAAAATCTCTGCAATAACACCCGGTATATTGTCGCAGTCACCTGTAATAACACTGTTCTCAAGTCTTTTCCATATATTTCCCGGAATACTGACTCTAAGAGTATCGCCTGCAATATCATTGTAAATGATAACCTTTCCCCATCCCGTCAGCAGCTTGTACCGCAGTGCGCTTACCGCTTCCCTGAAAGATTCGGCTGCATCTTCGATACGGGTATGCATATTGCTTACGCCTATTGATGCAAGCATGTTCAAATGCCTTGATACCTGGCGAATGATATCACCCAGCACATTCACAAGCATATGACTGCTTATGCAGGATACCTCGACAACCATGATAATCTGCTTCCTGTGCATATAAAAAACCTGCCCGTAAGTTTTTGCGTTAATCAGCTCATCCGCTATATTGGCCGCCGCAAATCTTACCAGTTCCCAGTCGTTTTCGGTAAATCCTCCGGCCCGCTCAGCAATTTCGAATTCTAAGACAGCGCATACATATTTTTTAGGAAATCTTTGTATCCCGGCACGGCCGAGTTTGTCCAACGCATCGCCAAAATCGGTTATTTCACCGCTGACAATGTCATATAACAGTTTGTTTCTCAGGAATGATTCGCTTTCCAAAAGTTTGCGGTTAAGGTTCTCCAGCCGCTCTTTCTCGCGGTTTGAAATGATCACAGATTCCCTTATGTCCTGCAAGATTTCTATCAGTTCATCTTCTTCAACAGGTTTAAGCAAATACCGTACCGCTTCGTATTTCATGGCCTGCCTGACATATTCAAAATCCTGGTACCCGGACAGGACGATGCACTTTGTTCCGGGCAACTCTTCCTTTACCCTGCGTATCAGCTCAAGGCCGTTCATGAAAGGCATCTTTATGTCGGTTATAATAATATCGGGTTTGAAGGTCTTCATAACCGAAAGTGCATCCCGCCCGTTTTTTGCTGTTTCAATGCTGCCTATACCAAATTCAGACCAGTCTATCAGATGTTTCAGTCCGTCAAGAATAGGCTGCTCATCATCAACTATCAAAAGTCTGAGCATCTGAATCACCAACTTCCGATTTGATTGTATACGGGATACGGATCTCTATTCTCGTACCTTTTTCGGGAGCACTGAAAATACTGATTCCATAGGATTTTCCGAAATAATACATCAGCCGTTTATGTACATTGACAATTCCAATCCCAATCCTGTCGGAGGCAGCTGCGTTATTAAGCGCGTTCCTGATTTCAGCCAGTATCACTTCATCCATTCCGACCCCATTGTCGTTTACTTCGATAAAGATATCGCTCCCCTGTTTCCTTCCTTTTATTTCAATTACGCAGTCCCCTTCCTTTGACTCAAACCCGTGAAATATTGAATTTTCTATCAGGGGCTGCAGCGTCAGCTTCAATATCAGGGCATTAACAATATCATCCTCCATATCGATTATCAGCCTGAACCTGTTGTTATACCTCATGTTCATGATATCAATATAATAACCTACATGGTTAAGCTCTTCCTCGATTTCAACTATGTCATTCGACCCGATAACATTCATGCGCAGAAATCTTGAGAATTTCTTAATCATTTCGGCCACGTCATGATCCTTGTTGACAACGGCTTTCATCCTGAGAGACTCAAGGGTATTGTACAGGAAATGCGGATTGATCTGCGCCATCAGTGCCTTCAGTTCCACTTCCTGGCGTTTTATCTCCTGCACGTATTCCCGTTGCACAAGTTCCTTTATCTTATGGGCCATCTTGTCGAAGCTCCTGCCGATATCACCTATCTCATCGTTGTATTCAAAACCAACCCTGATATCAAAATTTCCGTCGGACACAAGGCTCATGGATTTGCTGAGTTTTTTCAGCGGCTTCGTTATTCCGAGGGCGATGAATACACATAAAACCACGATAACCGCAACGGTAACGGCTGTAATAATCAGCGACAGGTTACGGACCTCCCGGGTTTCCTGCAGCAGTTTTTCCTCTGAAATAATTCCAATCGTGCTCCATCCTGTATATTCCGAATTATCGAATACTATTGTCCTTATGCCGTCCCCGAGGGATTGCCTGAGGCTGCCGCTTTCCATGCTGAGGATCTTCTCGAACGCTTCGGCGAACCGCGGTATGCTGCATTGCCCTATAATATTTTCCGGGTCGAAAATCACACTGTAATCCTCCGCCATAACCAGTATGTCCATTGCGGCTGTCTTCCCGACGCTTTCAATAATTCTCTGCACTTTGTTGTATGCAACATCTATCCTGATACAGCCAAGCACATTATTGTTCGTATTATCGGTAATAACCCGGGCTACCGAAATTGCAGATTCATCACTAATCTGTCCCAGGGGGTCCTCATTCGAAATATTCTTGAAAATCATCGATTTGCCTTTACTCGATACGGCCCTGGTATACCATTTGTATTCCCACGGATTCTGATTGTAAAGAGAATATTTCCGTATTCCCTCGGTTACCAGCATTCCGTTTTCCGAAATCAGCACGATATTGATAATATCCGGCTTCAGTGTATAGATGTTGAACATGAAATTCTCCAGGTAATCTGCTTTTTCTTTCATTTCCACGTCTGAGAAATTTGATATGTCTTCCCTGAGAATTTTCTGAAGATTGCTGTCGGCCTGTGCCATCAGAGTAAATCTTTCCAAATCGTCAAAATACTTGTCGATTGTCTCATTCAGCTGTTTCAGGTAAAGCGATGAATAATCAATGACTTCCCTTTTTAGTGTACTGCTCCAGTTGACATAAAAGATATAAATTACCGCAACAATGGAAATGATAAAAACAGAAGAAAACAGCAATATCATCTTCGACTGTATTTTCAGGTTTAAAAAGAGTCTGCCCGTTTTTTTCAGTACGGCACGAATACCCTCACGTTTCATACTTCTACCCCGAATCTACCCCAAACATACCGCGTAATGAAAAATAAAAACAATAATGCACATACAAATCAGGTTCCGGTCACATGACAGGCGTCAGTTGCTGCAGAGAAAAGCGACAGACAAGGTTAACTCTACGATGCAGTTTATTCGCTTATATATATGTTACACCAACCTGGTCCAATAAAAAAGATAAATTTGGCAAATTGGCGGGTGTCCTGATCGCAGCGCATAAAAAACCGCCAAAGGTATTTAAACCAATGACGGTTGGGTAACTCGTAAACAAACTTTGTAAATTTGAACAAACTCGAGTGTAAAGAAACAACAACATTAACGTTTTGAGAATTGGGGTGCTTTTCTTGCCTTTTTGAGACCGTATTTCTTTCTTTCCTTCATTCTTGGGTCACGGGTTAAGTATCCCGCTTTTTTCAACACCGGACGCAATTCCTCATCGGCCTGCAGCAATGCTCTGGCAATTCCATGGCGGATAGCGCCTGCCTGGCCTGTGAAACCGCCGCCTGCCACGTTAACTAAAACATCAAATTTATTATCTGTTCCGGTAAGTACCAAAGGCTGTTTTGCTATAACTTTCAGGGTTTCAAGCCCGAAATAATCATCAAGGGTACGACCGTTAATTGTAAAGTTGCCCTCACCAGGAATAAGCCTGACGCGTGCTACTGAACTTTTTCTTCTGCCTGTTCCATAATACTGTACTTTTGCCATCTATATACGCCTCCCCCTCATTAAATATCCAGTTCCAGAACTTCAGGTTTCTGTGCCTGATGGTTATGTTCTGATCCTGCATAAACTTTAAGTTTTTTAAACATTTTTCTTCCAAGTTTGTTTTTAGGAAGCATTCTTTTTACAGCCAGTTCAAAAACCTTTTCAGGCTTTTCTTCCAGGTAGTGGCGGGCCTTTATTTCCTTAAGGCCTCCGACCCAACCGCTGTGGCGCCTGTAAATCTTATTTTCGGGCTTATTTCCGGTTAAAACAACTTTGTCTGCGTTAAGTACTATAACATAATCACCTGTATCAACATGAGGAGTGAATTCAGGCTTATGCTTTCCGCGCAATATCTTGGCAACTTCGCTGGCTGCACGACCCAGTACTTTGCCCTTAACGTCAACTACATACCATTTCCGTTCAATGTTTGACTCATTTGCCATGAAAGTTTTCATGCGAATCCTCCTTTTCCTGCTTGAATGTATAAACTCCCTGATTCGGGTTGCTTTCAAACAATAAAAAACCGCTACCTGAAGCAGCGGTTTTTATTTTAATACAGCACCGAAATCTTGTCAAGAGAAAAATCCGGTAAATTTAATATGCCTCTCTCATTCTCTCTTTTTTTCGTTTATTATCTTATTATCTTTCGTTTTTTCAGTTTTCATTTCATTTTTTAATTAACCTTTATAAACTCTAATTTATCGCCGTTTACGACGATTCTCACCGAATCCCCTTCGCTGATTTTTCCTTCAAGTATTTCCTCGGCCAGCCTGTCTTCCACCATGTTCTGGATGGTTCTTCTCAGCGGCCGTGCTCCGTATACCTTGTCATAACCCTTTTCAGCAAGGAATTCCTTTACCTGGTCATCAACAGTAAGTGTTATGTTTGTGTTCTTAAGCCTCTTTGCAACCTCATCAAGCATAAGGGCGGCAATATCGTTGATATTCTCCCTTGTAAGGGGATGGAAAACAATGAGCTCGTCAACCCTGTTTATAAACTCGGGCCTGAATGTCTTTTTCAGCTCATTCATGACATTCTTCTTCATTTCTTCATAGTCTTTCGCCGCGTTTTCAAGGGCAGCACTGAAGCCCAGCCTCTTGGGTTCAACGATATCCCTTGCCCCGATGTTTGATGTCATAATAATCACGGTATTTCTGAAATCCACAAGCCTGCCCGATGCATCGGTCAGCCGGCCGTCTTCGAGGATTTGCAGAAGAACGTTGAATACGTCGGGATGGGCCTTTTCAATCTCATCGAACAAGACAACCGCATAGGGTTTTCTGCGCACCTTTTCTGTCAGCTGCCCGCCTTCGTCATACCCGACATATCCGGGAGGCGAGCCAACCAGCCTTGATACGGTGTGCTTTTCCATGTATTCGGACATGTCCAGGCGTATCATATGGGATTCGTCACCGAACAGGGCCTCGGCAAGAGCCTTTGACAACTCTGTTTTCCCTACGCCGGTAGGTCCGAGGAAAATAAACGAACCCACGGGTCTTTTCGGATCCTTCAGTCCTACCCTGCCCCTGCGTATTGCCTTTGCCACAGCTTTTACCGCTTCGTCCTGGCCGATTACGCGCTGATGCAGAATATTCTCAAGGTTCTTGAGTTTTTCTGTTTCTTCATGGGCAAGACGGCTTACAGGGATCCCGGTCCATGTGCTGACTACTGCGGCGATTTCCTCCTCGGTTACGCACTGGGTTTCCTTCTGGTTTTTCATTTTCCACTGTTCCTTACGGGAATTCATCTCCTCCTTGAGCGCATTTTCCTGGTCCCTTAACGAAGCAGCCTTTTCAAATTCCTGGTTTATTATCGCGTCCTCTTTCATCTTGTGAAGCTGTTCAATTTTTTGCTCCAGTTCCTGGAGATCGGGTGGAGCGGTAAAACTCTGAAGCCTTACCTTTGACGCTGCCTCGTCGATCAGGTCTATTGCCTTGTCGGGCAGGAACCTATCGGTAATGTACCTGGTGGAAAGCCTTACTGCCGCTTCAATGGCCTTATCGGTTATCTTTACATTGTGATGGGCTTCGTACTTGTCGCGGATTCCGTTCAGGATTTCAATTGCCTCCTCCTGGGTGGGTTCACCGATTTGGATCGGCTGGAAACGCCGTTCAAGCGCAGCATCCTTCTCAATATACTTGCGGTATTCATCGTGGGTTGTAGCACCGATTACCTGGATCTCTCCTCTTGCAAGCAGAGGCTTTAAAATGTTCGAAGCATCAATGGCTCCCTCTGCCGCACCCGCGCCGACAATGGTATGCAGCTCGTCTATAAACAGGATTACATTACCTGCATTCCTTATTTCCTCGATGGATTTCTTCAGGCGCTCTTCAAACTCGCCGCGGTATTTCGCACCGGCAACCATTGATGAGAGATCCAGCGCAACCACTCTTTTCCCCTTTAATATTTCGGGGATATTGCCTTCGGTGATTTTCTGGGCCAGACCCTCGCATATGGCTGTTTTCCCGACGCCCGGTTCACCGATCAGGCATGGGTTGTTTTTTGTTCGCCTTGAAAGTATCTGGATTATACGCTCAATTTCCTTATCCCTGCCTATTACCGGGTCGATTTTCCCCTCTCTGGCCATGGCTGTGAGATCACGGCCGAACTGGTCAAGGGTGGGGGTCTGCACTTCCTCGGCCCGCGGCTTGTTTGCGACAACCGCTGCCGGTGTGTCTTCCTGCAGCATTGTTATAATGCTGTCATACAGCTTATTTATATCAACGCCTAGTTCCATCAGGATCCTGACCGCGATACTTTCTCCTTCGCGGAGAATGGCGAGCATTATATGCTCCGTGCCTATATAGTTCTGACCCATTCGCCTGGTTTCTGCGTATGATAATTCAATAACCCTTTTTGTTCTTGGTGTATATCCCGACACCGGGAGGCTTCCATCGCCCTTTCCGACAATGGATATTATTTTTTCCATTACCTTGCTTTCGGTTACACCATTGGAAGCCAATACATTTGCAGCTATTCCGCCGCCCTCTTTCACAAGCCCCCAAAGCAGGTGTTCCGTACCTATATAGTTGTGCCCTAAGTTACTGGAGCATTCCTTTGCCAGGTTCAATGCCTGTGCGGCTCTTTGTGTAAATCTTCCGTAAATCATATTACCACCTCAGCTATTTTTCTGTCTGTTATCAAGTATTTCCCTTACAAGTTTCGCCCGGACTATGTCACGTTCGTTCGTGTCCAGGCTCCTGCCTTCATTTTTCTGAAGGTTTCCGGGCTGTACCTTAAGCATCAGCTCATTGATGTCTTCAATGCTGATACCTTCAATTATTCCCAAATCAACGCCCAGCCTGAGATCGGAAAGGCGCCTTAAACATTCATCGGTATTTATTATTCTTGCGTTTTTTAAAACTCCAAAGGACCGGAAGATCCTGTCCTCAAGCTGGTACTTGTTCTGATTCAGCAAATGCTGCCTTAACGATCTTTCCTGTTCTATAATCTGCACAGTTATATTTTTAATACTGAGCAGAATATCTTCTTCGCTTTTGCCGAGAGTTACCTGGTTTGAAAGCTGGAACATATTCCCCGAAGCCTCGGTATTCTCCCCGTACATGCCTCTTACCGCCATGCCGAGTTTACCCAGGGCCTCAAGGACCGGTTTTATATAACCCGTCATTGTCAGTGCGGGAAGATGCATCATTACAGAGGCCCGGATTGCGGTTCCGATATTGGTAGGACAGCTGGTCAGATAGCCTATATTCTCATCCCATGAAAAATCAATGGTTTCAGCAAGCAGATCGTCAAGGCTGCTGCACGTATTCCATGTTTCGGAAAGCTGCATTCCGGTTGCAAGGCACTGAATACGCAGGTGATCCTCTTCATTGATCATTATGGATATACGCTCATCATTGCTCAGGAGAAGACCGCAGATGCGGTTTGTATCCAGCAGTTCCTTGCTCGCAACGTGCTTTTCAACAAGAACGGTCTTTTCAACAGCGTCAAGACCGGAGAAATCAATAAAGCTGAATGTACCGGCCATTCCCTGGTTCCCGCTGAAAAGCGCATTCCTGGTTTCCTCGATAATCTGCCTTTGCTGCTCGGGTGTGGTTCTGTGCGGAAAAGGATATTTCCTGAAATTCCTTGCAAGCCTTACCCTGCTGCTTATGATTACATCAGAATCGGGTCCTTTGCTGATATACCATTTGTCCATACCATCACCCCTCTTTTTCATGCAGGCTTTTTTCAAGTACTTTTATTTTATCCCTGATTTGGGCAGCTTTCTCATACTCCTCTCTTTCAATGCATTTCTGGAGTTCTTCCTTCAGGCTGCGTAAATTGTATGCATCCCGTATTCTGCCCGAAACCTTCCTTGGTATCTTGCCATGATGCTTCACGTTTCCATGAATGCGCTTGAGCATTGTCATGATGCTCTCGTTGAAGACATCATAGCACCTTGCACATCCAAGAAGTCCGGTTTTATTGAACTCTTCTATAGTCATACCGCAAAACCCGCATTTTACCGTGGTAAAGGGTGCTTCTTCAATCCCTTCGGGCTCGTCTATTCCCATTATTGCCGAGAACAGCTTGTGAATGTTTATCTTCAGATCGCCATTCTCCCGCGCGCACTGCTCACAAACGTACATTTCAACCTTTTGCTGATTTACAATTCTTGTATAATGCACAGTTGCCTTTCTCTTTTTGCAAAGCTGGCACAATACCACCGGGATCCCTCCCTTCACACCAATCCTGGTTTGCTGTTATCTTACCCAGTATCTATTTTATTGTACCATAATTTTGTAATATTCTACTATATTACCAGGCTCATGAGCATGTTTTTCAGAATATTCATTCTGACTTCATCCCTTAATTCGGGAGAAACCCCCGCCAATGCCTTGTCTGACGTAGCAGCTTTCATAAGCCCGGCTTCCTGCTCGCTTATTATGTCATAATCCACAAAGTTTTTAATGAATATTTCACAGGTATGCTGTGTTAATTTATCTCCCAATGAAGCTATTATATGCATCAGATAATCACCGGCAGACTCGGTGTTCAGCCTTCTTATGCTGATATAGCCGCCACCGCCCCTTCTGCTTTCAACATAATACCCTTTATCGGTTGTAAAACGGGTGGATATGACATAATTAATCTGTGACGGAACGCAGTTAAAACGGCTTGCAAGTTCATTTCTCTGGATTTCAATGGCACCGTTCATGTCGTCCATCATCTCTTTTATAAATGATTCAATTAAATCACTTAATCTTGCCATAATATCACCCACTTTATTTTTCTTTGACTTTCTCTGACTATTATTATACTTTATAAAAATAATTATTTCAAGAGTCTGGATCATATATCATACAGGCTTGTTACCGGTATGAACCCTCTCCCGGCCTGAAGAAACGACAATATTTCTGAAGTTATTATTAAAAAGCGGCAAAAAAACAGCTGCCGAAGCAGCTAATGGCAGTGAATGGAACTTTTTATATGTTTTTTCGGGTCATTCCTGTAATTATTCCTGTAAAAATGGTGGATAACCGTTAATTATCCCTGTCTTCCGATCTCTCCGCCGAACCGGCTTTACTTTTTGAATTCCGGGATTCCCGCTTTGAAACTATCTTTTTGTAAATGCGGTATGCAATCAGGCCAAAAATCCCTAAAACCACCAGGGTAGGAATTGCCTGGATAATGAAAATAAGCAGATTTCCCAATGCTTCCACAACACCGGCAACGCTTTCTTTAAACGCATTGGCAACCCTGTCCCAATAGGTATACTCTTTCTTTTCATACATTGAATCAGGATATTTCTCCGTGATTTTTACATATATTGTTGAAAGTTCAACCAAATCATCCCACTTGTTCAGGGTTCCTGTCAGTTTTTCAATTTCGGACTGAAGTTCAGTCATTCTCATCCTTGTTTTGAAAATATCCTCAGGTGTTTTCAGCGACTTCATGTACTCTTCAAGGAATTCATACTCAATTTTAAGAACCTTCAGCCGTCCTTCGGTGTCAAAATACTGATCGGTTACGTCGGTACTGTAAATCCTGTCGTCAATTACTTCGCCAAGTCCCTTTATATCAGTAAGTATATCATCAAAGTGCCTTGCAGCCACACGGATTGTTATTTCGCCGGTAATCCTGGCTTTCCGCTCGCCATCATATGTATAATAATCACGGTGTATATTGCTTTCGGATACATACCCTATACCCTTTATCATTGTCTGCAGGGCTCCGTAAGAAGCATAAAAGTCATCCACTTCTACCGACAGATTGGCATTCCTTATAACCTTTCTCTGTGCAAGGATATCCAATGCTGCATTTGAAACTGTACTATCATAAGAACCTGAAAAGCCTGTGCCAATAATTCCGTCCGCAGCATACTGGGCGGCTTTGTATTCATTTGAATATCCTTCGGCTTCCTGGTATGCTGATGCATTTCGGTCCGCTTTCCCGCTGTAAACCGTGTTTACATCCGCCATGCTGGCTGATCCCGGAGCCGTGGCGGTAGCAGTGTCAGTCTTTTTTGCAGAACAGCCCGCCATTATGCCCGCTGTTAAGACGAGCGCAAGGAAAACCGCCATAATCCTTTTCGTTCTTTTCATTTTTATCCCTCCTTATAAAATCCCGCCTTTTCTTTCTTTATCCTTTTTGACGAATGCTGGTATTTTTTTGTTCCCTTTATACTCTCAGCCAAAAGTCCTGATTGATGCAGATATTCAGGCCGGGTTTTAAAATTATGTTTACCGGCAGCATTTTAATGGTAAAAATACACAGTAAAATAGTGATTTATTTTTACATGTACAATGCTATAATTAAAAGAACAATGATTATCAGGAGGTTACCGAATGAACAATAAAAAGCTGTATTCAGTAAGACCGGTACGCGATTTGAAGGACATGCTTGCCCAAAGCGTTGCCCTGTTAGGCGATCGTCCGGCATTTGTTTTCAGGAATACAGACGGGGTTATGTCTGAAATCACATACAATACTTTTGGAAATCATGTTAAAGCATTCGGTACAGCTCTTTTAAACATGGGATTGAAAGGAAAGTCCATAGCTTTGATTGGTGAAAACCGGTACGAATGGTGTGTAACCTATCTGGCAGTGGTTAACGGAGTTGGTACCATTGTGCCTTTGGATAAAGAATTACCGGTTCATGATATTCAGAACCTGCTCAGGGAGTCCCGGGCGGAAGCAGTGGTTTTCTCGGGGCGGCATATGGACGCAGTGAAAGAGATTAAGGATTTGTTTCCCGAAGTCGTACACTGGATTTGCATGGATGATACTTCCGAGGAATGGGCAATATCTTTCGCCGAGCTTATTGCAAAGGGAGAAAGGATCCTGTCCGGGGGCGGGAATCAATTTGATTCAATCGCCATAGACCCGGACGATGCCGTGATTCTACTTTTTACTTCGGGCACTACCGGCTTTGCAAAGGGGGTATTGCTATCCCACAGGAATATCTGTACGGTTATTACAGGCGTATCTGCAACGGTTAAAGTAACACCGGAGGACAGGGTGCTTTCCGTGCTCCCACTGCATCATACCTATGAATGTACGCTCGGATTCCTTACCATTATCTACAGCGGTGCATCCATAGCCTTCAGCGACGGGCTCAGGCATATTCCCAGGAATATGAAGGAATACACCCCGACTATTTTAGTCACCGTACCGCTGCTGCTGGAAAATGTGTACAGGAAAGTCTGGTCACAGGCCGAAAAGGAAAAGGGAATGAAGAGAAAACTGGTGATGGGACAGGTCATCAGCGGATTTTTATACAACGTCCTGGGAGTTGATATACGCCGCAGGCTATTTGATAAAATCCACCAGAACTTCGGTGGAAAACTTCGTTTGTTCATTACCGGGGCCGCTGCCATCGATCCTTCCATATCGAGGGGATTCCGGAAGTGGGGATTCTCGGTACTGCAGGGGTACGGCCTTACAGAATGCTCTCCTCTTGTGGCCGGAAACCGAGACAACGCTTTTCGTGACGACTCTGCCGGAATTGCAATCCCGGGTGTGGAGATGAAAATCCACAATCCTGACAAAAAGGGAATCGGTGAGATAATTGTAAAAGGCGCAAACGTAATGAAGGGCTATTTCAAGAATATAAAGGAAACACAGCGCGTGCTTGTTGACGGATGGTTTCACACGGGAGACCTGGGCCGAATCGACAGACGGGGTTTTCTATATATTACAGGCCGGCTTAAGAACGTAATTGTCACAAAGAACGGGAAAAACATTTTCCCCGAAGAGCTTGAAAGCTATATAAAAGACAGTCCCTTTGTAGGTGAATGCATTGTCTACGGTGAGCTTGACGAAAAATCCGGGGAAACCCATGTAAAGGCACAGATCTTCCCAAACCTTGACGCCATACGGGAAAAACTGAAAAATGTGAACCTGAAAATTGACACCGAGGAAATTACCGAGGAGATCAGAAAACTGTTCAGGGAAGTAATAAGGAGTGTAAACCGCAGATTACCGTTATACAAGCATATTCGTTTCATCAGTATACGTGAAAGTGAATTTGAAAAGACCACAACGAGGAAAATCAAGCGATATTCTCATCATCTGCAGAGAATAAAGGATGAATTCCCGGTGTATCCGTAACATACAGGAACAGGGATGAACTTTGGTTTTAGCCGCCATGCTTACAGATTCACAAGGAACCGTTATGATCAGAAAAAGGCTGTAACAGATGTTACAGCCTTTTTCGCGCATTTATATTTATTCTTCAGCTTCTCTTTCACGTTTGGCTTCTTCAATAACCTTTTCAGCTACGTTTGCAGGAGCTTCTTCATATCTTTCAAACCTGATTGTAAATGAACCCCTGTCCTGCGTAAGTGATCTTAAGTCTGTGGCATATCCGAACATTTCCGCCTCGGGTACTTCAGCCACAACCTGCTGCATACCGTGCCCGCATGGATTCATTCCAAGAATACGTCCCCTGCGTTTGTTCAGGTCACCGATTATATCTCCCATATAGCTGTCCGGAACAATAACCTCAACATGGGAAATGGGTTCGAGGAGAACAGGGCCTGCCTGCGGCAATCCTTCCTTGTATGCAAGGCTCGCTGCGATCTTGAATGCCATTTCAGAGGAATCAACAGGGTGATACTTACCGTCAACCAGTGTTGCCTTGAGGTTCACTACAGGGTAACCGGCAAGAACGCCTTTCTGGATGCTTTCCCTGAGTCCTTTTTCAACTGCAGGGAAGTACTGTTTCGGAACGGCACCGCCGAAAATCTTTTCCTCGAATACCAGATCCTCTGTCGGACCGGGTTCAAATTCAATCCACACATCCCCGAACTGGCCGTGTCCGCCGGACTGTTTCTTATGCTTACCTTCTACCTTGACCTTTTTCCTGATTGTCTCACGATATGCTACCTTCGGCCTGGTCAGGTCAACTTCAACCTTGAACTTTGATTTTAGTTTGCTGAGAATCAGGTCAAGGTGCTGATCTCCGATACCCGAAATAATGGTTTGCTTGGTCTCGTTATTCAGTTCAACCTTGAAGGTTTGATCCTCTTCCATCAGGCGTGTAAGACCGGCACTTATCTTTTCCTCGTCGCCCTTTGTCTTGGGCATAACAGCCATTGACAGCATGGGCTGAGGGAATGTAATTTCAGGCAATATCACGGGCTTTTCCTTTGTGCAGAGGGTATCATTTGTTGCGGTAACCGTAAGTTTTGCAACGGCTCCAATATCGCCTGTAACCAGCTTGTCGGTATTTATCTGCTGTTTGCCCTTGAGAATAAACAGCTGGGAAATTTTTTCGGTCTTGTCCTTTTTGACATTGTAAACTGTTGAGTCTGATTTCAGGACCCCTGACATTACCTTAACGTATGAAATCTTTCCTACAAACGGGTCCACCATGGTCTTGAAAACCAGAACTGACAATGCTTCGTCATTGCTTGTGGAAAGCTCTATAGTATCATCGCTGTTGGGTTTTTTGGCCGTTACCTTTCCTCTTTCACTAAAAGCCGGTACATAATTGACTATTGCATCCAGCAGCAGTTTCACACCGGCATGATTAATTGCCGAACCGCAGAATACAGGTGCAATATCACCGGTTTTAATTCCTGCCTGCAACCCCTTTAAAATCTCGTCCTGTGTAAAGGTTTCCCCTGAGAAATACTTGTCCAGGAGCTCTTCATCGGTCTCGGCAACAGCCTCCAAAACACCTTCACGATATTTTTCAACGGTATCTGACATATCGGCAGGTATATCCGATTCAACCAAATCATTACCTTTAAAGCGGATTGCTTTCATGGTTGCTACATTAACAATCCCTGCCATAGCCCCATTTTCCATGATGGGCAATTCAAATGCAATAACACTTTTTCCGAATTTCTCCTGCAGCTGTTCAAAAACTTTATAATAGTCGGAGTGCTCTTCATCAATTTTGCTGATAAAGAACAGTTTGGGAAGCCCCAATGCCGATGCTTCATCCCATGCCTTTTCAGTTCCGACCTGTACGCCGTCCTTGGCGCTTGCCAGTATAACAACCCCATCAGCTACGCGTATTCCCTGCTTCATTTCACCAACAAAATCAAAATAACCTGGAGTGTCAATAATATTAACCTTATGGCCCTTCCACTCCAAATGCGCCAATGATGTATTGGTAGTTATCTGACGTTTAATTTCTTCAGGATCATAGTCCATGACTGTATTTCCGCTGACAACACTGCCAAACCTGTCGATTGCCTTGGCGTTAAAAAGCATCGACTCTGCCAGTGTTGTCTTGCCCACCCCTCCATGGCCGAGCAGGCAAACATTGCGTATTTTGTCTACGCTGTATTCCTTCATACCAATTCCCCCTTATTTTAGCCTGTGCGTGCAGGCAGAATTGTTAAATATTAAAATTAGCTGGTTTATTTTAAGTAAGCGACATAACAGGGAATAGAACATATCCCATTTGCAGCTCTTAAACTGTTCGGGTCCGGAATGACAGTATGTACAGTATTCCATAAAAAGGCCGGAATAAATACCGTTGTATCTAAACCCTCTATCGTATTATACCAAACTTCATAGTTTGTTAATATAGATATAGAAATTTTTTTAAATTTAAGCAGTAAATTTGTTAATTTTATTAATATTGATAGTATAACATGAATCCCAATAAAGTTTCCAGTAAAATATGCCGCACAGCGAAGCCTTCTTGTCTTACGGGAAATATTTTGAAAATGAAGCGACTGTTTCCGGGCATTCGCATGATATCTCAAAAACATGAAGGCAAAGATATCGTGTAAATTCTCGGAAACAGCAGCTGCGTTTGCAAGAGCTGTGCGGTTCAGCTCGGGCAAGCCGAAACTCGCAAAAATGCTTTAGAAAAACTTAGCAAGTAGCATTTTTGCTCAAACAGTCGGCTTGCTGTTCCTCGCTCTGACCGCACATCTCTAAGCTGCACTCCGCTGAAAGTTTCCGAGAATTTACACGATATCTCCAAACAGTTGACCTTTATAGAAAAGCTATCATGCAATGCGCGGAAACTTTTTATTCCGTTGCATTGCTATTACTTGCCTGTTCCTGTTTTTTCTAATAAAATATTATATAATTATCACGGAGAAGATCATTCTTTGACCTTATCCTGATGCAATTAACAGAATCAAGAAAGGATGATGTTCATGTCTTTGCCCTACAGGGATGTCCTGAAAGATATTTCCCCGTACGTTCCGGGAAAACCTATAAGCGATGTTCAGAGGGAACTTGGTCTCAGCGAGGTTATTAAACTCGCGTCGAATGAAAACCCGTTCGGCTTTTCCAGGAAAGTTGAGAAAGCATTGAAGGACGTTATTTCCGATATTCCGCTGTATCCTGACGGGAATACCACGGTTCTTCGTGAAAAACTTGCCGAAAAGCATGACCTGAAACCCGAACAGTACATTTTCGGGGCAGGGTCTAACGAGATTATAACATTTATTGCCCAGGTTTTATTAAACCCGGGGGATGAATCGATATATGCCGAGCCTTCCTTCACCTGGTATTATACCGCTGTACAGATGTCGGGTGCAAAACCCGTAGCAGTTCCGTTAAAAGATCATACCCATGATCTTGAAGCCATGAAAAAGGCTGTTACAGGCAGGACAAAAATCATATGGATATGCAATCCGAACAACCCGACAGGTACAATTGTCACAACCCGGGACCTGAATGACTTTTTGGAGTCGATACCCGGAAATATAGCAATAGTACTTGACGAAGCATATTACGAGTATGCAACGGGCGAAAATTATCCCGAAACATTGCCGCTGCTTCAGAAATATCCGAACCTGATTATCCTGCGCACATTTTCAAAGGCTTATGGTCTTGCTTCGCTGCGCGTTGGCTATGGTATGGCGTCAGACGAGTTTATTTCGTACCTCAACCGTATACGCCCGCCGTTTAACGTAAACACGTTCGCGCAGGCAGCAGCAGTTGCCGCCCTCGATGACCAGGATTTCGTGGATAATACGGTCAAAGAGACAAAGAAGGGCCTGAATTTCCTGTACAGTGCCTTTGACAGGTTAAACATCCGTTATGTCAAGTCCCACGCAAACTTTGTATGGGTGGAAACAAATCTTGCATCCACGGAATTGTTCAACAGGCTCTTACGCAAGGGCGTTATAATCCGCCCGTTTATGGGAAACTGGGTCAGAATAACCGTTGGAACACAGGAACAGAACGAAAAACTAATCGCCGCGATGGAAGAAGTGCTTTAAAATAGTTTCCGCAACTGAAAGGTCCTCGGCGGTGGTTATTTTTATATTGGTATAGCTGCCCATGACCATACGCACCCTGTACCCCAGCCTTTCTGCGAGAACCGAATCATCGGTGCCGCGGAAACCGTTAAGAGCCGCACGGTTATGCGCCTCCAAAAGGATTTCCCTGCGGAATGACTGAGGGGTCTGTATGGTCCACAGAAAAGAGCGGTCGGGTGTATACTCCACGATGAGATTCTCTTTTACCTTCTTTATCGTATCCTTGACCGGTACGCCGACACAGGCCGCTCCGTCATGGGCTGCAACATCAACGGACCTCTGTATTATGTCTCCTGTCACAAAAGGCCTTGCACCGTCGTGAACCACAACGATATCCGAATCAGGGCTTACATGGCAAAGCCCGTTAAACACCGACTGCTGCCTGTCTTCGCCGCCTTTGGCGACAGCAATTATTTTTTTGAAACTGTAAGGCTTTTGAACCAAATCAATAAAAAAATCGTTATCATTTTCATTAATAACAACGATTATTTCAGATATGCAGCCCGAATTTTCAAAGGCTTCTATTGTATGAGCAAGAACCGGCTTATTGCCAAGCAGCAGGTACTGCTTGTTTATTTCGGTTTTCATCCGGGTTCCCTTGCCTGCTGCCACAATTACAGCCGAAACCTTATTATACCTGTTTCCCATCTATACTACCTTTTCTTTGTTTTTATCCGGCAAACGGTCAGTCAGCCGTCTTGAATTTCGCAAATATCATTCTTCCTGCCGATGTCTGAAGTACGCTGGTTACTATTACATCAACTTCGCAGCCCTTGTACTTGCAAGCTCCTTCAACAACAACCATCGTTCCGTCGTCCAGGTACCCTACACCCTGCCCGTTTTCCTTTCCTTCCTTAACTATTTTCACAGTCATCTCTTCGCCCGATACCGCAAGAGGTTTCAGCGCATTGGACAGATCGTTTATGTTCAGTATCGAGATACCTGATATGGATGCAACCTTGTTAAGATTATAGTCATTCGTGATGATGCATGCCTTTTCATCCTTCGCAAACTGCATCAGGCGTTCATCCACCTCGATGGAGGAATCATACTTTGTCTTTTGAACCTTCACGGGAATCCGCGAATCATTCTTAAGGCTGTTCAGGACGTCCAGACCGCGGCGTCCCTTTGCTCTGACCAAATCATCCTGCGAATCTGCAAGGTGCCTTAATTCCTCAAGTACGAAATCGGGGATTATGAGCTCGCCTTCCATAAACCCTGTACGGCAAATATCCAGGATCCTGCCGTCTATTATGACACTTGTATCAAGTACTTTTCTTGAAAAACTCTGCCTTTTCTTATCTTCCAGTATATTCTCGTTTCTCTTGGACAAGGCCAGAAAAACACCTAAACTGCCGAACAGGATATTGGTGATTATTGTCAGCGGAATTCCGATAATCTGAATTCTCATAAAGGCGACAGAGAGAAGATTTGCAATAATAAGCCCGGCTATCAGCCCGCCTGCGCAAATCATAAGCTCGTACAACGAAAGGGACAGCAGGATTTTTTCTATCTTTTCAACCGATACAACAGCAAAGCTGACTGTTTTACCTCCCACTATCAGCATAAGGGCACCGAATGTTAATGAAACAATCGCAATGATGCATATACCGGCAAATGAATACAGGTTGAAACCGGTTCTCAAAAACACAAACCGTGTAACAGTATAACCGGTTATGCCGCCGACCACGGCAAAAGCACACTTAAGAGATTTTTCCAGCATCAGACCGACTCCTGACATAATAAACATGTATAATATATATGTTCAGCTTCTGCTGCCAGCTTAAGCCCTGATCCTGTAATTTATCAGGTCCTCCACTTCATCAGGTTCCATATTCTCTGCAAAAACCAGTTCGCTGATCAGTATCCTCTTGGCATTGTTAAGCATTTTCCGCTCCCCTGTGGACAAACCCCTCTGCCTGTCACGGATGGTCAGGGCTTTTACAACATCAGCCACATCAAATACATTTCCGCTTTTAATCTTGATCATGTTTTCGCGGTATCGCCTGTTCCAGTTTGAAGTCTGCTCAATATTCCGGTCCTCCAGGGAACTGAGAACCCTGTCTGCAACAGATTTGTCAACAACGGATCTGATTCCGATACTGTTGGCCTTGTTTATAGGAATCATCAGTCTCATTTCTCCAAAGGGCATTTTCATAACATAGTACTTCTTCTTCTCACCTAAGATTTCCTTTTCCTCGATGGATTCAATAACTCCGGCTCCGTACATCGGGTATACTATCTTGTCGCCAACTTCATACATGATACATGTTTACACTCCTTTTCCAGCATCCATACCCCATATTCTTATCTCGTGTACACATTGTCCGAAAAATGACGGATACGTATGCAAGCGAAATACTTCACTGTCAGGAGATCTATTTATAATGTGATTAATCATGCAATGCCCTTTTGAACACTCTCACCCTGAAGATAAAGGAAACCCCTGCTTCCTCCCGCCCACAGCCTGCTGTCTCCCCAGGGAGCGCTGCTTCGAAGCTCCAAAACTTCAGCGGTACTGATTTTCCGGCGGCCAATATACAGCATTCAGTTTTTTAAAATTTTACTGCCATACTCCTGCAGCCGTTCTGAAAAAGCATCGGCCCTTAGAGAGTGTCAATTTTTAGTATACTACAAGCTTGTACAATTGTCAAAATCAGAAGCCTGAAGGTTATTATTTATATGTGCAGATACAACGGAAACGTCGCTGTATTATGGCATAATATGTTAAAACCTGCGATAAAAGCAGGCTTTGGTTCAGTCTTTTCTGTTTGACAAACCCGATGGAAAAAATTTATAATATTAGTAAAGGACATGTACAGTTTTTATCCGTGTTGCAGGGAAATGAGGTGTATAAAAGGTGACAAGGCTGAAAAACACCCTACTCGATGAGTTTCAATACTCCTGTCAGGATCTTCTTATCCGCAATAAAAGCATACTTGACTCCATGACAAAAATGACCGACTCATGCGCAAGGGTATCCAGAACGCTGTCAAAGGCAGTAACACAATGCGGCTGCATACGCATCAGCGCTGATAAACAGGATGTGCCCAAAATGACCGACACCCTTGAAGAGATGCAGTCCCATATGCAGACCCACCTTGAAGGCTCGCTTTGCGAGAATTGTCGGGATCTGCTTGAAAAAGACATCGGCCGCAACCTTTTCTACCTTGCTTCAATATGCAACACCCTCGACTTAAACCTGTATGATATAATAATTAAGGAACTTAAAAGGATGAAACTTTTAGGGAAATACAGCTTGAGATAGGATGATTGTATGCATAATGATTTAATTACAAAGCAATTTCTATTGACACCGGCTGCAGGGAAAAAACTGATTGCAAAGTCCTTTGCATGTATTCCTGAAGTACAGGCAGCCTTAAAGGAACGGACGGTTGTTATAGTCGCAGGCACAACTAACGGTTATATTGCCCGGGAACTGCTGAATTGCGCAGGTGCAGCCGGGGATTTTTCGGCGAAAGGCTTTTACCGCGGTGTTACATTTCCGCCCGGTTTCAAACCTGACGGCGGGAATACTGAATTCCCAGGCGATGTGGTTATTCAAAAGGGTGTTTATCAGAAAGGAAAAACCGTCTTTGATGTCGCGGATGACCTTGATAAAGGCGACATAATCATCAAGGGTGCAAATGCAGTTGATCCGGTTAACAGAAAAGCCGGAGTGCTTATCGGGCATCCGAAGGGCGGCACAATCCAGGCAATAATGTCCGCGGTTATCGGCAGACGGGCTGTTTTATATATACCCGTAGGTCTTGAAAAAAGAGTGTACCAAAACATTGACGAACTGGCAGCAATAATGAACTCGCCGAATGCAATAGGACCAAGGCTTATGCCCGTTACCGGGAACATAGTTACCGAACTGGATGCAATCGGTATAATGACCGGTGCATCGGCGCACCTTATTGCGGCCGGAGGCGTGTGCGGCGCCGAAGGAAGCTGCTATATCGCAGTTTCGGGCAGCGAGGAGCAGGTTTCGAAAGCATCTGAAATAATCGAATCAGTAAAATCTGAACCGATATTTTCCTTGTAATTAATCAATATTTATAGAATAAAAAAGGGCTGTCTCAAAACCCGGCAGAGACAGCCCCTTTTGATTAGATGCAGCTTTCTGTTCTGTTACTGTATCCAGGGCTGAATGAAAGATTCTGTATAAAACGCCTGCTTTGCTTTCAGACATCTTTTTATTAAAAGGATACGCCTTAATCATTTTTTATACCCGCATGATTCATACCCGTGTATTTTAAATTGTCTGCAAATTCAAAAACATCATGCCCCGGGAAGAATCTTCATACAATAGCCTGATATTAAATTTTAATCCCGGTATATCAAAACAGGAATGCGAGCGCCTCCTCCACCGTGCCGGCATACAGCAGTTCAATCCCGTCAATATTTGCTGTTGAACTGCTTTTATTCCCCGACGGTACCAGGCACTTTTTAAACCCGAGCCGTTTTGCCTCAATAATCCTTTTATCCACCTGGTTCACCGGCCGAACCTCGCCGGTAAGCCCCACTTCCCCGATTATCACAATGTCGGGATCAACAGGTTGGTTTTTAAAACTCCCTGCAACACTTGCAATTACACCCAGGTCACAGGCAGGCTCATCAATGCGTATTCCCCCTACAACGTTCACATATGCATCGTGGTTAAACAACTGCATTCCTACCTTTTTTTCCAGTACGGCCAGCAGCATGGTCAGCCTGTTATAGTCAATCCCCGTAGCCATGCGCCGGGCAATCCCGAAACTGGTCGGAGTTACGAGTGCCTGGACTTCAAGCAGCATCGGCCTTGTCCCTTCGAGGCTTGCGACAATTACCGACCCGGGCTGATCCTTCGCGCGGCAGTCCAGGAACAAACCCGAAGGATTATTTACTTCCTTCAGCCCGTGCTGCGTCATCTCAAACAGGCCTATTTCGTTTGTTGAGCCGAAACGGTTTTTAACCGCCCTGAGAATCCTGTAATTCTGATGCCTTTCACCTTCAAAATACAGAACGGTGTCGACCATATGCTCCAAAACTCTCGGTCCCGCGATTGCACCTTCTTTCGTAACATGGCCCACGATAAAAACCGTTATGCCCTGGCCTTTCGCAATCCTCATCAGGTGCCCTGTCACTTCCCGGACCTGGCTTACGCTTCCGGGCGCTGAAGTAAGCTGTTCACTGTAAACGGTCTGGATCGAATCAAGGATAACCACCTGGGGCTTTATTTCCTCAATCAGCCCATTTATATTTTCAAAGTTTGTTTCTGAAACCATCAATATATTCCCGTTATTTACAGAGAGCCTTTCGGCCCTGATTTTTATCTGTTTTACCGATTCTTCGCCTGAAACATAAAGTATTTTTATATTTTCAGACAACACGCCGCATATCTGCAGCAGCAGCGTGGATTTCCCGATACCCGGGTCGCCGCCTACCAGGACCAGGGAACCGTCAACAATTCCACCGCCCAATACCCTGTCCAGCTCCTGTATCCCGGTTTGCGCCCTTCGCTCCGATTCCTTCGACACCTCGTTAAGGGGTATTGCCTTTGGCAGGGATGCTCTTGGAGCACTATCCGCGGCTGCTTCAACAATTTCCTCAGTAAAAGTGTTCCACTGCAAACAGGCAGGGCATTTCCCCAGCCATTTCCGGGTTTCATAACCGCACTCCGAACAAACAAACCTGGTTTTCGACTTCACAATAACTTACCCACCTTGCTCATTAATGATTAAATAAATATTAACAGATTTTACCGCCATTCGACCTGGTTAATGAATTACATGATGTTTTTTTATCTTCTCCCATGCATCGGTACTGCAGCGTACCGTCCCGAAAGCACGGGGATGGCCAGGATTTCATAAATCCAATATACCACGTTCTTTATCCATAAGCCGTCTTCAAATTTATTCCGAATGCCGGCATGTTCCTTATACAGTGTCGCCTGGATTCCCAATGCCCCCGTTTTTAAGAAGCGCTTTCATTACCAGCACAAACATGGCATGGGACCAGGTTAAAGGTATGACCCAGCATGGTTTCCCGTCGTTTTTATCAGCCTGTTCTGGCAGAAAATCCAGACCTGTCGCGCATTTTACGCTCCAGTGGAAGTACTCCCTTGCCTTACCGATGTTGCCTGCTTTTATATGATACAGTGCAAGCCAGAGGGTTGAAACCACCCACGGGTTTCCGCCTGCGTATTTATCATCATGATAGCGGTATATTCCGCCGGCCTTTTCACAGTAAAGGGTTCTTTCTATTTTTTCAGCCGTATTGCGGATAAGCGGATGATCAGGCTGGTAAATATCAAAGGGTACCGATGGGCCGAGAAGGCTTATGTCAATCCTGTCATCCATTGCAGAGACTTCCCTTGTATATCCCTTGGAGTTCACCCCGATAACCACGGTATCGGGGGAAGGCTCGTTTCCCCATGGATTCAGCTTTGTACGTACGCTTCTTGTGAATACACCCGATTCCTTGTCGGTGAGGTTATCCTCAAGAGATTTTTTCATTTTATCGGCAATCCTCAGCCAGCGGCCTTTTATTTCCCCGGAAATACCCAAATACCCGGCTATGCTTGCAGCAGCATAAAACCCGGCAATAACCGCCGCCGTGGAATAGGTATGCTCGCCCATCCTTTCCTCCCAAAGGTCAAAACTTGGAAGCGGAAGTCCCGTATCACTGTCAATGAACTTTTCAAGAAAAGCAGCTGCCTTTAGAACCGAGGGCCAGACCTTTTCGAGGAAACTCACATTTTTCGTATACAGGAAGTGCTTCCACATACCGAACAGTATTGAACCTGTTTCGTCTATCTGTATTCCCCATGACGGGGCAAGGTTTCCGTTGACATGATAGCGCTGATGCCAGAACCCTTCACTGTCCTGCACCCGTACAGCCCAGTCATAAAACCTCTCGGAGTCCCTGTACAGCCCTGCTTCGTTAAGGGCGGTAGTAATGAATGCCGCATCCCTTCCCCAGCAATAGGCATACCTTCCGCACTGGGTAAAATATTCGTCAATTTCGGGCGACGCTAAGATTGCCCCCGTGTTTATATCGGTCATCAGCCTGAACAGAAGAAGGGACCTGCGGTATATTTTGTCGGCTTTGTCACTGCCGCTTCTGACATTAACACAATCCCTTAAATACTTCGTCCAGTACTCCGTCGTGATGTTCAGAAAATGCTCATACTTCGTGTTCCTGGCCTTTCGCGCCAAACTTTTCAAAAGGTTCATGCTGTTTGCAAACACCATGTAAAGGGTTATGAACTTCTCTTCCTGGGGGGAAATATTGCCGAAATCCCACAGTAACGCGCCATCGGGCGACATGCCTATACTGTCGATGCCGTTCAGTTTTCCCTCCCATACGGCACGGAACGGGTTATTCCCTATCTGAAACTCCTTCACCTCAACATCCGACGCAATGGCCCAACAGCTGTCATGCCTGTAATGTACAAGGGCGTCCAGCCCGAAATCGAACAGGGTATTGCCCATATCAAAAGCGTGGGAAATGATGTGGGAGGCAAGCCCCATGCACAGGTGAAGGCTGCTGTTGCCCGTGTTCCTTATACCATACCGGCGGATCAGTATATCCTGGCCCGGAACGCAGAAATCTGTCTGTATAACCTGTATTGATAGCCTGTTTATGTTAACAACTGTCTGCAGTATATTCGTGTCTTCGATATATGACTGGAATACCTCATGGTTGCCTTCGCTCAGCCACATTGTACTGTTTGGAGTGTTTTTGTCAAAAAAACCGACAAGAATTTTTTCAACATGCTGAGGAAAATCTATCTCAGGCCAGTAAAGCCTTATCAGTTCGCCTGTTTCCGAAACGCAGCCAAGCATGCTGCCATTTCCGATAACTGCATTGTTAATGTACGGTTTCCCCATAAAATCCTCCAGAATATTAGTACCCCACAAAATTATATCATTCCCAGCCAGTGAATGAAATTAAATATTTCCCGCAAATTTGCAGGAGCAGGTTGTACCTGCGCCTGCTGCCGGGGCTGTACCCGGCCTTTTGCCAATACACGGAGAAAGCCCTGAAATTAATAACAGGCCGGGTGGCTAATCCACCCGGCCTGTTGCTGAAATCACTCAATTCCCAGGATGTGTTATGAAACTATCCGAATGCAACGGGCAGCCATATTTTCATCTCGCCAAACCCCCTGTTATCCCATGCGAAGTACGGGATCAGGCGAACAGGCACCTGCTCCAGCCCTTTAAACCTCAGTGGCTGGTATAATTTCCCTGGATCGTATGAATCCCTTTTAATCCGCCAGGCTTCCCCTTCAAGGGCTGTCATCCTTCTGCCCGCAATTTCATATTCCACAGGCCTGTATTCCCCGTCGGGCTTCAGTATCAAATCGTCAAGGGTTTCAAGCTCCGTGTCCTGCGACTCAACGCAGTATACAAGGGGCCCTCTTTCAACCGCTGCCTGGCCTGTATTGGATTCAACAAGGGGATGGGCTGTCGTAAGGCGGACAGGCATGTCGAAGTAAACCGTTATATCTGTCTTCGACGGTTCATTAATTTCCGCCGTAAAATATGTTGATGAATCCTTTTCCGTGATTTCCTTTATGACGCTGCCGTTTACCGATATATGCCCTTCTTCGGCCCAGTCTGGTATTCGTACGTTCAGCTTGAAGGGTATATCATTCGTATCCCTGAATGAAAAGTGTATCCTGCCGCTGTACGGGTACCGGGTTTTCTGTATCAGGGTAAATGACGCACCGTTTTTCAGCCCGACCTTGGCTTCGTTTTCGCCGTACATTCCCAGCCACACCGTATCTTCGGATAACGAATACGCGTATTCCGATGTTTCGGACAAAAGCCTTGCAAGATTCGGGGGACAGCAGAAACTTGATATATACTCTTTTCTTTCCAGGGGCCAGCACAATTCGAAAGGAAGTTCCCGTGCCCTTCTCTGCATATTCTCGTAGAAAAACTTATCCCCGTTCAGGCTAACCGCAGCGAGGTTCACGTTAAGCATTGTTTTTTCTATGATGTCAAAGTAATGCGCCTGAGGCTCGATTGCAAACATCCTGTAAGCCCACAGCACGCTGCCGACAGACGCACAGGTTTCATTATAGGCAGTGATGTTGGGAAGCTGATACTCGTGGCCATAGGCCTGGTGCACCTTCTGGTCAATCCAGAAATTCCCGTAGGGCGAGACCCCGTTGTACAGTGCTCCGCAGCCTCCGGTCAGGTATATCTTCTGTTCCACAAGGTTCTTCCATACCCTGTGAAGCATATCCAGGTATTCGGTGTCGCCCGTTTCGGCATATAAGTCTGCCACACCGGCATACAGGTAGTTTGAACGCACCGCATGTCCCACTATTTTCTCGTGCTTCTTTAAGGGTATCCTGTCCTGGTTGTCATCGGTGCCGTTTTTCACCGAATCCCTGAGAGTTACTGAAAGCCGGGCAAGGTCAAGAAAACGCTGCTGCCCCGTTGTGCGGTACATTTCAATAAGTCCCATGTAATGGGAAGGGCAGACCGCCGTTTTTACCTCACCCGTCATTGCTGCCTCCCGGTATGTTTTCTCAAGGTAGCCTGCGGCTTTAACGGCAATATTCATTAAGCTGTCTTTTCCTGTAAGGCGTTTGTGGATGCAGGCCGTGGTAAACAAATGGCCGAAATTATACACTTCAAAGTCGTTTATGTCGCCAAGGCGGGAAACATTTTCGTTATTCAGCTCCCCGATTATCTGCTTGGTGGAGATATACCCGTCTTTAAGCTGGGCCCGGCCGATCAGGTCAATATATCCGTCAATTGCTTCCATAAGCCCGGCATCATTGTTTTTGCAGGCTACATAAATTGCCCCCTCCATCCACTTGTAAAAGTCGCCGTCACCGAAGGGGGTTCCGCGGAAAGATCCCTTTTTTTCCCGTGCCGCTATTCTGAAGTTTTCCACAACATGGCTTATATCCCCGTTCTCAAACATTTCACGTATATGGGGAATTGTTTTCTCAGAACAGGTTTTAAATACATCGGCCCATATGCCGCCTGTCCAGGTTACAGCGTCCCACCCAAGCGGGTATGTTTTTGCATAACGTGAATTTTCGGTGTTAATCAGCATACCTTACCTCCGTTTTTTAATTCCGAACGTCTTTTGGCAATGGCTTCGCGTGCTTCCTTCCATCCTTTTTCAAAAGTGCTTCTGAACAGTGCTACCGGGCCAAACGACTCAAATTCTTCCGGTGTTATTTCATTTTCAAAATAGCCTTTCCTGAAATCGGGCAGTTTTTCAATCAGCTGATCAATGACAGTATGCGGTGTTGGCATGAAAAAGCGCTGTATTACAGGGGTATCGGAAGCATCAAGGGTTTCGCCCATTCCTGCCCAGTTAACGGTAACAGACGCTTCGGCACCGACCATTTCTGTAAAATGATGAATTCCCCTTACTCCTCCGCCCAAAAACTCAACCGGGTATCTTCTTTCCTTTATCACCGCGTATACCTTTTTCGCGGCCGTAATTCCGGCATGCCACAAGACATCAGGCAGAATATCAACATTGTTATCCCTCACATAATACCCCAGGTACTCGTCGTATATGCCCGCAATATGCGCAAGATATGCGACAGGCATTGGTTTTCCGGCTGTTGCATCAAGCAGTGCTTGACAAATGTCTGCAGCCTGGCGCAGCACAAAAACCTCGGTCAGGCACAACGGGATACCTTCGCGCGCAAGCACCGAAACTGCCCTGATGCCCTCGGGTACAACCGGTATTTTTATCATGATGTTAGGACCGTATTGCCTTGCAATCTCAGCCTGGCGCAGTATGGATTCGGTTGTTTCATTGAAGGGATCGCCCTGGATTGTTACATACCCCAGCTTACCGCAGGATTCTTCATACAGCGGCAAAAACTCTTCTGCAATAAGGCCGACCAGCTCGGCCTGGACCTGTATCAGAACTTCATTGTCATCATCTTCGGTTTCTATCCATTTGTCAAACAAGCTCCTGCATAAGTCGGGATCAAACTGCAGCATTTTTGATACATACGAAGGATTCTGGGTACAGCCGACAGCCCCGGCTTCAATACCCTTCCTTGCCTGTTCCCGGGTTACATTGTTCACCCATAAACGTGTCGGAGTAAGTTCCGACACCCGCCTGAAATATCCCATAATTCCGCCCCCCGTTATTTAGAATGATTCATTAATTATACAGGCCTTACCTGACTTCGTCCTTCCAGTACTGGTAATGATCGTCTATAATACCGGATACCGCAGCCTCGTCCCTGTTTTCAAGGGCATCAATAATGCGCTGATGCAGCTCGCAGATCCGGTCCAGTTCCTTCTTTGACAAAAACTGCTCTGTTGCCCGGGCACGTGTTGCTCTTGACAGCCTCTCCACTACATTGCATATCTTCTCCACCAGCGGATTGTGCACAGCCTTTTCGAGAGTGCGGTGGAACTTGATGTCTGCGTCCAGTATTTCATCAATGGACGGGTTGTCGCGAACCGTTTCGCAGAACCCGGCAAAGGACTGTTTCAGTTTTTCAATGTCCTCGTCGGTCGCATTCTGAATCGCAAGGTTTAAAACACCTACATCAAGCATTCTTCTGAGCTCGATCAAATACCGGGTGTTTCCGCCTTCAAGTATTAAGCCGTACACCATAGGATCCAGCATCCTGTCCGAAAAACCTTCAGCAACAAAGGTACCCTCTGCCCTTTTTATATAAAGCACGCCCATTGCCACAAGAACCTTTATTGCCTCACGCACCGAATTTCGTCCCACATGCATTGATTCGCACAGTTCGCTTTCGGTTGGTATTTTCTGCCCGGGAAGGAGCTCTCCGCTGATAATCGCGTTCGTGATTCTTGCGATAATCCGATCCACAACAGACCTGTTATCCATGGGATCGAGGAGTTTCTCCCCTTTTTTTGCATCAGTCTCTGTCATAATAACCACCCGTTCATATATTCATTGCCTTTTTTGCTCCATCGATTATTGACTTAACCGACAGGCCATAGGCATCCAAAAGCTCGTCGGCATGACCGCTGCGCGGGTATATGTCATTCAGCCCGAGCCGTATCACGCGGCAGGGATGATAAAGGGACGATATTTCACTGATGGCCGATGACATACCCCCGTAAATATTGTGATCCTCAACAGCAACTGCACAGTTTGTTCTTTTGAGTATTTCAACAACAGCTTCGCTGTCAATGGGCTTGACTGTTGAAACGTCGGCAAGCAGCCCGTTAATTCCCTCTGCCTTCAGATGTTCCAGCGACTCCAGCGCCCTGTTCATAATAAACCCGGACGCAAATATTGCCACATCGTCGCCATAATGTTTAACAACCCTGATCTTCCCGAATTCAAAAGGCGTTTCGTCGGCAAACACTTCAGGTTCCCGGCCGCTGCCCAAACGCAGGTAACAGGGTCCTTCCCTGAGCAGCATGGATTTTGCAGCCTTGTATGCCTGCCCTGCATCAGCAGGGGTGATAATGCTTACGCCCGGCATTGACCGAAGAATCCCTACATCTTCATAAAACTGGTGCGTGACCCCCTCTCGTTCGCCGCCGAGCATACCCCCGTTCAGGCCGATGAATTTCACATTCAGCCCGGGATATGCAACAAAGGTGCGGATTTGCTCACATGCCCGCATGGTAAGAAAACCCGCATAAGATATGACCACGGGTTTCATTCCGGTAGTCGCAAGCCCTGCCGCAACAAGTACGGCATTCTGTTCCGCAATTCCTACTTCTATCAGCCTGTCCGGAAACCTTTCGAGGAACGGTACCGCCCTTGCTGCCAGAACCGAATCGGGAGATACGACAACTATACGCTCATCCTGTTCCGCCGTTTCGATAATTGCGCGCATTGCAGCTTCACGTGTGCTTTTTGTTTTCATACAGTACCTCCCAGGTGTTTTCTTGCAATTTCAACCTCTTTAGCTGTCGGAACCCTTTTATGCCATGCATTGTTGTTCTCCATGTACGGAATATTCCTGCCCTTAACAGTTCTGCATTCAATGTACGAAGGCCTGTCCTTAACGGCTTTTGCGTTTGCTATGGCATTCTTTATTGCATCAACGTCATGCCCGTCAATTACCTGGACATGCCAATGGAAGGAACCCCATTTTTCGTGGGCAGGATAAAGAGAACTAAGCTCGGTTACCTTGCCGCCGGACTGGTTATTGTTGCAGTCGGCAAGCACAATCAGGTTTCCGGCGTTATGCTTTGCAGCAGCCATTGCAGCTTCCCATACAACACCTTCCTGCTGTTCCCCGTCACCGATGATAACATAAACATAATTATCAATGCCCTGCATTCTGCATCCCAGCGCAATGCCCAGCCCAATGCCGACGCCGTTGCCAAGGGATCCTGAAACAGAGTCTATACCTGGTGTTTTATTCATGTCCGGATGCCCCTGCAGAATCCCTTCCAGCTTCCGCAGTTTCTTCAGCTCATCAGGGCTGAAATATCCCCTTCTGGCCATTGCCGCGTATTGAATCGGGCAGGCATGCCCCTTTGAAAGGATGCACCTGTCGCGTAAAGGCCATCGCGGCTCTTCAGGATGGATATTCATTTCGCTGAAATACAGCACTGTAATTATCTCGGCTATGGACATGCAGGGTCCCGGATGACCGTCCTCAACATAATGGATGGTTTCAACCACATCCAGCCGGAGCCTGTCTGCCATTTGCTTCAGTTCACCTGTTGTCATTTTTATCCCCCAAACATTGTAAAATCCTGCCTTCATCAAACAGCCGGCATCGGGTTATCTTTGTCTGTTCCTGTGCAGAAACGACAGACTGTTCCATGTATCTTCAAAGTATGCATAGGGATTACCGGTCCGGCATAATACCTCAAGACCAATCCTTAAAGGTTCATCCCCGGCATACAGCTTTTCAAGTTCATAAAACAAACCGGCCAGTGCCTCATAAGTCCATTCGGTATCGGGAAACTCGAAGCCCAGATGCCTGTCCCCATAAAACTCATCGGCCGGGTCCCTGATATAGCAGTTGGCAAAGTGAATCTGGCTGCAGAACTGCTTCACCGCAGTCAATGCCTCCAGAAAGTCTTCGCCTTCCTCTGCGGTATGGGCCGTATCCATTGTCAGTTCCAGCGGCATCCCTTTTTCATGCATGCTCTTTACAAAATCATAAGTGCGGCGGTAAGGCCCTATAAGATGAAAGGCGTCAATCCTGCTGTCGCACGGTTCCATCAGCAGTTTTACGCCGTAGTTTTTTCTTTCGATGTGGTTAAACAGTTTCTCAACCGATTCTGCAAGATTTTTAAGGCCGGCTTCCTCACTTTTTCCCATCCTGCCTGAATTGATCATTACCTCGCATATACCGTTATCCTGCGCTTCATCAATACACGACATGAAAAGCTTTACAGCTTCGTTTCTAAGCCCTTCATCCTCATCGCAGAGATACAGTTTTTTCTCCTTGGACGGGATTACCGCAATATACACACCTTTAAGCCCGGTGTCGGAAAGAATGCTGCCCACTTTCCCACGCTCGGCGCCATCGTGATAAAATTCAATAAAGTCAATCCCTTTTCCGGACAGGAACCGCGCCATTTCGTGAAAATAACCGATGCTTTTCCGGGATTCCGGGAAGAAAAGATTCGTGCAGACGCTGTTTACCAGTTTCATTGCAAATCACCAAGACTTTCGGCGGCTTTCTTCACCGCGGCGGTACCGTATTTAATGCTTGAGAAAACTTGAACTCCCAGTGCCCGTGAAACTGCCTCCTCGGCATAAGCCATCGACCCCTGCGCAAGAACAAGCACATCTATCCGGTCCTTAATCTTTTCGGCTGTCTGAATCAGTTTTTCCCTGAACTGCTCCTGGTCGAGCCCGAAAGCACCTTCCGCGAGGGCATCAATTATCTCAATTTTTTTGCCGGTCCTGTCGGCGCACTCCCGGATCAGGCGCTTTGTAGGTTCGAGGGTGGTGGGAAGGGTGGCTAAAACCCCAATCCGGGGTCCCGCTTCAACAGCAGCTTTTGCCATATCTTCATCAATTCGGACGAATTTGACTCCTGTCATTTCATACAGGGGTTTCGCGAGTTTAGCCACATCACCGACCGACGAACAGATATTAAAAAGGATCTGCGCCCCGTCGGCACATGCTTTTTCGTACAAATCCATAAGCCGCCTCGCGCAGCCTGGCGTGACATATCCGCTTTCGATTGCTTCCTTCAGGATGCCTGGATCACTGTATTTCATTATAGTCAGTTCTTCTCCCTCGAAATGTTTCTGAAGATATGCATCCACCATCTGAATCAATTCAGGAGTGGTGCTTGTATAAATTGCTGCAACTTTCATTATAATCACCTTCATTATACATACTACGTAGGATGTTTACTTTTGTCAAGCCCTTTGTCACGGTAACATTTATTCTTTTTTACCATGCGGATGGTCCGGAAGCGCTGAAAATGCTGTCCTTAAACACCGGCAAAGCTATGCGGATTCCAGGACTTAATCAGATAAGTAAAAGCGGTTTATCCAGTGCATTTGACCCACCCTCCCGAAACTCAGCTTACAGCTTTTCCCCGGGCAGGGAATAAGTTGCGCCGGTTTTTTGGTATTTGACAGTATTCTCATATAATGTTATATTAGAACAATTGTTCTTGTTAGAGATGCAATTTTCGAGCTGGTTTTTCCGAATACCGTACAACCCGGAATCCGATAAGCAGAAACCGGCCGGGGCCTTTTTACTGCTGTTGTTATGCCGTGGCGGGAAACTGAAATCTTTGATTGAAATATGAGGGATTTACAGGTTTTCACGTTTTTTTGCAGTGAACCGGCAATTGAAATATCGGAAGGATATTGTAACCTGAAAGAAATATACTAACTTCTGAAAAATGTATTATTATGATAAAGGAACAAGTCAGAATGCAGGTATACCTGGATGATGAGTCTGCACGAGGTGAAGCAAATGAGAAAAACACTCAGGGATGTGGCAGAATACCTGAAGGAAATCATGGTACCCGTGACGCAGGAAGATTATGAGATAGATCCCGCATATACGAATGCTTTTGCTGAAGAAGACATACGCAAAGGCGTCCTGGCTTTCCGAGGCTTTCTTGTGCAGCTCTTTGATGCTTTATATGCCAAAGGCGATGCCTATGATACCGGTAAAAAGGTTCCCCATGAATTTGAAAACCGTATTTCCCTTTCGGTATATTACCCGTTCCTGCACAATGTAAGTACGATGTTGATGAACATGGGGTATCACGGTATACCTGATAAAGATGCGCAATTTCTTGCCAGTGGAAATGCCCTGTTCAACAAAAAACTGTCTGTTGCCAAAAATCTTGAATGCCTCAGGTTTCTGGCCGATTGCGGCATTTGTATCGACGGTATTGATTTACATGACAAAAAGCAGAACCTGCCAGGTACCAGGACTGTTAAGATTTCATACCCGGATGATCCTGCAATGCTGACAGGACTGAAGGTCATGGCAATCGCTGAAACAGATCATGGTACACTTGTCAACCAGGACGTTTTTTTGCGCTGTGATTACAGGGTACTGAAAAAGGATGAACCCGATGTGTTTTCCATTGTAAAGGATACTGTCAGGCCGCTGTCCCCGGAAGTGCAGGCTTTTGTCCTTGAACTGCATGAACGGTATACCGGAATGGGACTTGACTGCGCCGTAGAGGTAAAAGGGTTCCATATTTATATAAAGTATCGGTACAGGCGAAAGGATTTATGGGGAATTAACGCCTCTCTGAACAATGGTTACCATATTAATGTGAAACCGAAAAAAACACAGGAATACACCGGCATTATCAAAACATTCGCCCCGGTTCTTCAGGATCTTATTGCAAAAGGATATGGATGCGGAAGAAAAAGAGAAATTGGCCGTTGTGACGGCGGCTGCCGCGGCCTTCGCATACCGCTGGATGATTCGATTTTGGATTTGAGGGATGATATTATAACATGGTTTGACCGGGAAGTGTCGTGCCTGCAAAACAGGTGAACGGCACCCCGAACAGGACTGTTTCAGCAGAATTTTAAAGAAACATGCCGTAATGAGCCCTTTTAAATTTTATATAAAAAGTTTGACGGAGGATAAAATGGACAAGGATTTTATGATTGGAAATCAAGCCCTGAAACTCTGGTACAGACAGCCTGCATCCTGCTGGAGTGAAGCACTTCCTCTGGGCAACGGCCGTATCGGTGCAATGATTTACGGAAATCCCTGCACCGAAATAATTGACCTTTCTGAAATAACATGTTTTTCAGGGGAGGAAGGCCACACACATGTCAGTGGAAACCCTTCCGTGCATTTTTACAAAGCCCGCGAGGCCCTGCTTAATAATGATTACGGGCTTGCCAATGACTTACTGAAAAGGTTTGTCGGAAAGCGGACCAATTACGGTACAAACCTGCCGCTGGGCCGCATCAGGCTGAATATCGGCCATGATTTCAAAGATATATCCGATTATCAGCGGAGCCTGTGCCTTAACTCGGCAGTCTCCAGTGTTTCATACAGAAAGGGAAATTCGTTTTATTCATATACGGCCTTTGTTTCAAACCCGCACCAGGTAATGGTAATAAAACTGGAATCAGACAGCGGCAACCTGGATCTTACGGTTTCGATTGACGGGGGAGACAACCCGTTTACTGCAGGTACCGATGAGAACATGGACCTTGTTCTTTCAGGCTATGCCTACGAGGAGAAACACAGCGACGGGAAAACAGGCGTCGGCTTTTTCTCCCGTTTACGCGCCGTACCTACCGGCGGGACAATGGAATCAAGCGGCACGGACATCATTATTAATAATGCGGAACAGGTTATACTGTACCTGGCCGTTGAAACCCTGTTCAACCAGGAAGACGCCTTTGAAAAATGCAGGAATAGGATTGACGATGCCTTAAGATACCCCTATGAGAAACTGCTCAAAGAGCATATTGCGGACTTCAGGTCACTTTTCGACCGCGTTGAACTGTATCTTGGAGAAACCGAAAACATTCCTGCCGACATCCTGCTGGATAAGGTCAGAAATGGTTATTACAGCCCATATCTTACCGCACTGATGTTCCAGTATGGCAGATACCTTCTTATTTCCAGCTCCCGAAGCAATTCACCGCTCCCCGCGCATCTCCAGGGAGTATGGAACGACTCTGTGGCATGCCGCATCGGCTGGACGTGCGATATGCACCTGGACATAAACACGCAGATGAATTACTGGCCCTGTGAGGTTACAAACCTTGCGGAATGCCATGTGCCGTTGTTCAGATGGATTGAAGAAAAACTGGTTCCGTCGGGCAGGGAAACGGCAAAACTGTTTTACGGACTGAACGGCTGGGTAGCCGAACTGGTATCGAATGCATGGGGATTCACCGATCCGTACTGGCATGTTAATTTAAGCCCGTGCCCTACCGGCGGTGCCTGGATTGCCACCCATATGTGGGAGCACTATCTTTTTAACCGTTCATATGAATTTCTGAAAAACCACGCTTACCCTGTAATCCGCGAAGCAGTCCTGTTTTTTATTGACTATATCTTCACCGATCCCGCTTCAGGTTTTTTAACTTCAGGGCCGTCAATATCCCCCGAAAACCATTTCTGTGTTGACGGGAAGCCTTACAGTGCCTCGTTAGGCCCCTTTTATGAAATTGCCGTTATACGCGAACTGTTTGATATATTCCTGGAAGCGTCAGAAATCTTGAAGGTTTCGGATGAGCTGTGCCTGCGGGTGAAGAATGCAATAAATGCCCTTCCACCGTTCCAGGTTGGAAAGAACGGTGAACTGAAGGAATGGAGTCATGATTTTGAAGAAAAGGATCCCCAGCACAGGCATACAAGCCATCTTCTGGCACTGTATCCGTTCAGCCTGATAGATGTTGAAAAAACTCCCGAACTGGCTGAAGCAGCAAGGGTAACAATCAAAAGAAGAATGAATCCGCCGGAGAACTGGGAGGATACCGGATGGGCACGCTGCATGCTCATGCTGTACTCCGCGAGGCTGAAAGATGCGGAATGGGCATTTGAACATATCCAGACCCTTCAAATGAAACTGACCAACAACAACCTTATGGTGAAACATCCGCCGACACGCGGCGCCCCGTCCTTTGCCGATGTATACGAGCTTGACGGAAATACCGGGTTTACCGCGTGCGTAGCAGAAATGCTTATCCAGAGCCATCGCTCGGAAACAGAGCTGCTTCCTGCGCTGCCGAAAGCATGGAAATCCGGCAGGGTAAAGGGTCTCTGCGCACGGGGCGGCTTTGTCGTGGATCTTGAATGGAAGGAGAATATACTTACACATGTAAGGATCCATGCAAAAGTGAGCTCGGTCTGCCGTCTCCGCTATGGAAAACTGGGAACCTGCTTCAACGCGGAGGCAGGAAAAACCTACGAATTTGACGGTAATTTTACACCGCTTACACTTCCCCGCAGAATATAACTTATGGATAAAACCGGCAAGGGTAACTGTAGCGGTTACCCTTGCTGTTGATTACAGGACATAATGCTTCCGGTATTATACGGATGTCCGTCAGGCCATTCCCACGGGTCGGGCTGCTGCAATCGTGCCCGCTCATCATCCCCGTTCTTTTTGGTTTATGTTTGTTTTACCAATTATATTTTTACTATTCATGCAGAAAATAATCCTGTAGACATATGAAGGACTGACGGAGGAATATATGGAAATTTTCATCCATTTATTTTTATTCTCTTTTTCTTATATTGTTCAGTTAATATTATTTATATTAAGCGTATATTACATGATAATCATGATCTCAGGCTGGATCCCGCTTCCGGAACAGGATGCGGAAAAGAACGGAGAATTCCGTTATCACAGGTTTGCCGTGGTTATTCCCGCCCACAACGAGGAAAAAGTTATCCGAAGCATGGTTGAAAGCCTTAAAAGGCAGCAATACCCGAAGGATCTGTTTGATATTTACGTTATATGCGACAATTGCAGTGACAATACCGGGTATGAAGCCAAAAAAGCAGGAACCCGGGTACTTGTACGGAATAATGAAAACGAAAGGGGCAAGGGCTATGCCCTGGACTGGGCATTTGCAAGAATATTTGCCCTGAACGAGCAATATGACGCCGTATGTGTTTTTGATGCGGATAATGTGGTGTCCGGCACTTACCTTCTTGAAATGAACAGGATGCTTAATAACGGGCACGAGGTCATCCAGGGTTATATTGACAGCAAGAACCCGTTCGACTCATGGATTTCGCTGTCTTATTCAATAGCTTTCTGGCTGTCGAACAGGATCTTTCAGCAGACCAGGTATAACTTAGGCTTGTCCTGCGGTTTATGCGGTACAGGGTTTTGCATACGCACATCGGTTCTGAGGGAATTAGGATGGGGAGCCACCTGTCTTACCGAGGACCTGGAATTTACAATGAAACTTATCCTGAACAACAGGAAAGTTGCGTTTTGCAAAAAAGCCGTTGTTTATGATGAAAAGCCCCTGACTTTCATTCAGTCGTGGAGACAGCGCAAACGCTGGATGCAGGGGCATACCGACTGTGCGAAAAGGTACCTGGCAAAACTTTTGAAGAAATCATTCACAGAAGCCAACCTTATCGCCTTCGACGGCTGTATATATCTTATACTGCCCATCCATTTCATCTTCTTCGGTCTGGCTGTATTAATTTCATGGTCGGAATCGGCATTCCCTTCAATGCCGTTCTACATAATCGGGTATTCTTTTCCGTCCGAAGTCTGGTCGCTTATTGTCCTGGTCCAGATATCCTTTGGTCCGTTGGTTGTCCTGTTTGATAAAAAATGGGATATCCGGATTCTTGCAGGCTTCATTTTCTATCCGTTCTACTGCCTGACATGGCTTCCTGTAACAATTGCGGGGATTAAGGATTCGGGCAAAAAGGAATGGGTTCACACCACCCATACAAGAAATATTCCGATCGAAGACATTGAGGGATCATAGCAGACCTGTCATAAGATGAATATCTCCCGGTTCAGGCTTGTGCGGGCTGATACCCGCCGGCTTCTGCAAATGCAGCTGCTGTCCCGGTTCATTGCACGATACTGCCGTCAGGCGGCAAACCGCCGCCTGAGTATTCTGAACCGCTTTACTCATCGCATTCTGGTATAGTATAATTAAACTGCAATTATTATTGTTTTCCGGTAATTTATAATATAGTTGTTGCCGACAATTATATAAAGAATGTTTATTTACTGTAGGAGGGTACATATGCGTAGCAGCGATAAAAAGAAGAAAATGAATATGGCTCAGCTGGCAATTATTATTTCAACAGTCGTAGGATTGGGTATCGGCGTATTAATAAGCCTCAATACAAGAAACGCTTCAATATTTGCCATTTTGGGTGTATTTGCCTTCCTTGAAGCAAATTTTATAAAAATAATGTTTGAGATTGAAGTAAAAAAACTCGGAAACAGGTTTACCGCGGAAATGCAGAAGATAAAAGACGGAGATTTTTCGGTTCTGATAACCCCGAAGGAGTACGGTGTTCTCGGTCCCGTTGCTTCAACGGTGAACTCGATACTCAGCGATATCAGGAATCTCATAGATGGCTTTTTCCAGCTCGCACTTTCCATCAGGAGCTCATCATATACAGTTAATACGGTTTCAAAAAATGCAACCGAAGCTATACAGTTAATTGCCCAAACCAGCAGCGAAATAGCTAAAGGCGCCTCAAGCCAGGCTGAAGAAGCCCAAAAAGGCGTTCTGGCGGTTGAAAAACTGGCAGGGCAGATAAACTCGGTATACAACAGGTCGAATGAAGTAATAGTTGAAACAGATAAAATCACACAGGTCAACACAGCGGGGGTTAAGGCAGTTCAATCCCTGAGGGAAAAATCCGAAAAGAACTTTGAAGCCTCCGAAAAGATTTTTGCAGTTGTTGAGAAGTTAATGAAAACAATCCAGCAAATCACTTCGTTTACCGAATCAATAGAAAACATTACCGAACAGACAAACCTCCTTGCCCTGAACGCGGCAATTGAAGCCGCAAGAGCAGGCGAAGCCGGGCTCGGATTTGCAGTTGTTGCCGACGAAGTCAGAAAACTGGCTGATCAGAGCAGGCAATCAAACCTTGAAATTGCAAACCTTGTTGAAAGCATCGGTGAAGAGACAAAAACAGCCATTGAGGTTATGGAAGACCTGAGAAAAACATCCGAGGAACAGAACCTGTCGGTTGAGCAGACAAAGCAGGCGTTCTGTGATATTGCAAACGCCATTTACTCCATAGTGGACAAGTTCAGAAGCGTTAATGAATCTGTCAACAAGATGCAGGAGGACAAGGACGAAGTAATTCGCTCAATTGAACATATTTCATCGGTTTCCCAGGAAACAGCCGCAGCCAGCCAGGAAATGTCGGCCACAACCGATTCCCAGATGAAAGCTTTTGACGAACTGCAGGAAACATCCAAGCATCTTGAATCCCTTGTTTTTGAACTTGACGACAGGCTGAAGAGGTACAAGATCCGCTGAACCGGCTGAGAAATATAACAAAGGTGCTGCCCCTTAAGAGCAGCACCTTTATTTATGCAGATTTTTCTATCTCTTAATCACCTTAACACCCTGCGTTGTATCCTGCAGTTCTATGCCCATTTCCCTGAGCCTGTCGCGAATCTCGTCGGCACGCCTGAAATCTTTCTCTGCCCGGGCTTTCTGGCGCTCTTCAATCAATGCCCTGATATCATCATCCAGCTCCACGTCCTGTTCCTTTCTCATAATTCCAAGAACCCCTGTCAGTTCATTCAAAAGATCAAGGGAAGCTGATATTGTCTTTTTTCCGACGTCAGAATCTGCCGTAATCCGGGTGTTTATTTCCCTTACCAGCTCAAAAATCGCAGCCAGGCCATCGGCCGTATTCAGGTCATCCTCCATTGCCTCTATGAACCTGTCGCGATAAACTGCAAGACCCTGGTAGATATCCTCTTCAAATGTATCTTTTTTCGCATTTGACAGCAGGAAGTTAAGGTTGTCCCGGCATTCATATATCCTGTTCAGGGCGCTCTGAGCCTGCTCGAGCATCGCATCGCTGAAATTGATCGGGCTTCTGTAATGGGCTGAAAGCAAAAAGTAACGGATTACTTCATAGTCATAATGCTTTGCAATATCCCTTACGGTGAAGAAGTTTCCCCTGGATTTTGACATTTTCTCGTTGTTTATGTTAATAAAACCGTTATGCAGCCAGTATCTCGCAAATACCTTGCCGTTGCAGGCTTCGCTCTGGGCTATCTCATTCTCATGGTGCGGGAATATCAGGTCCTGTCCGCCGCTGTGTATATCTATTGTTTCGCCCAGGAAGCGGTTGGCCATCGCGGAGCATTCAATATGCCAGCCCGGCCTGCCCTTGCCCCACGGGCTGTCCCATGCAGGTTCACCGGGCTTCTGGGCTTTCCACAGCGCAAAATCCATCGCGTTTTCCTTTCTTTCGTCAACCCCGATTCTTGCCCCTGCTTCAAGGTCTTCCAGTTTATGGCCCGACAGTTTGCCGTATTCTTCAAACATTGACGTCTTGAAATACACATCGCCGCCTGTTTCATAAGCATAGCCCTTGTCAACAAGGGTCTTTATCATGTCAATAATGGCATCGATGTTTTCGGTAGCCCTTGGGGCTATTGTAGGTTCCTTTATCCCGAGGCCGCGGGCATCAATGTAATATTCTTTAATATACCTGTCGGCTATTTCTGAAACGGTTTTGCCTTCCTCATTTGCACGCCTGATCATTTTGTCGTCTATGTCGGTGAAGTTTTGAACAAACCTTACCTTGTATCCCCGGTATTCAAGGAAGCGTCTTAATACGTCAAATACAACGAAGGGACGCGCGTTTCCTATATGAAAGTAATTATAGACCGTAGGCCCGCAGCTGTACATTGTTACTTCTCCGGGTTTCAGCGGAACAAACTCTTCTTTTCTTTTTGTCAGCGTATTATACAGCTTCACTATAATCTCTCCTTTTTGTCATTCATATAAGCATGCCTGGTTTTTATGCAAAATTGCTTTCATTCTCATAAAACAGCAATGTTTCACTACTTTCCGTTTTTTATGACCGGCGACGGCTGAGCATTATGTACTATGCTGTAAGGCGGAACAGAACGCGTCAACCAGACGTTGCCGCCAATGACCGAGTCATGACCGATCACAGTGTCACCGCCCAGTATTGTCGCCCCTGCGTAAATAACAACATTATCCTCAATATTGGGATGCCGTTTGATGCCTTTTACGAGGTTCCCCTTTTCATCAACGGGAAAACTCTTTGCGCCAAGGGTTACGCCCTGGTATATCTTGACATTGTTCCCTATAACGCATGTCTCGCCTATTACAACGCCTGTGCCATGGTCAATGAAAAAATATTCGCCTATTGAGGCTCCGGGATGTATGTCAATTCCCGTTCTTGTATGGGCGTATTCGGACATAATCCTTGGTATTATCGGCACATTGTGCCTGTAAAGCTCATGGGCGATCCTGTGTACGCTCAGCGCCTCTATTGACGGGTAGCTGAGAAGGATTTCCTCACTGCTTTTGGCAGCAGGATCCCCCCTGTACGCCGCTTCTATGTCCTTATGCAGCAATTCCCTGATTTTTGGTAATTTCTCCAAAAGGTCTATCGTAATTTCATTGGCTCTTTCTATGCATTTGCTGCAGGTTCCCTGCTGTTTTTCCTTTATATCGCATTCGTTGATCAGGCATCTCTCGATAAGGCTTTTCAGTTCCAGGGCAGCCCTTCGTATGTTGTTCCCGATGATAATGTTTATGCTCGATTCATCTATCGGGTATTTTTCGAAAACACCGGGAAAAAGCGCCGAACGGAGCCGTCTTAAGACCTGGTACACCTGTTCCTTGCCGGCAAAGCCTATGGTTTTCTCGTTAATAAAGTGGGTCCTGTTTATCTGTTCCAGGTTATCCGCTATTTCCGGCAGTTTATGATTCAGCCATTCATTAAGTTCCATGTTTATCTCCTCCGGTTCACATCCTTTTACTGCTGTATCCACCCTGTAATTTATAATACCCATGAATTAGTACTGCTAATTAAACATATTCAACCGTATTTCAATTATAATGGATTTGGTAAAACTACACAACCACCAGCCAAAAACAGCATCTTTTTATTTCAGGGTAAACTGCTGAAGGCGCGGTGACTAATCCCGCATACTGCAAATACCTGTTACTGTATATCAAGGAATACAAACCGCTGAAAAATAATTTGAAAATGTATATTTGAATTTAAACCATGAAGAGCAGAGAGCAAATGCCGGAAGATAGGGTTCTGTTTCTAATCCATGTCGACGTAGATTCTTTCCCCTTCTTTTACCATGCCAAGTTTTTCCCTGGCGATCTTTTCTATGAACTCATCGGTTTCAATAATGTTTTGCTGCTCAAGAAGCTCCTCCTGAACAGCCTTCTCTTTTTCAATTCTATCCTTCAGGACCTTCATTTGATTCTCAATCATGTTGATTTCTTCCTGCTGCTTTGAGAAGGTAATTGCAAAATATACAAGGAGGCCTGACATTATAACCAGTAAAACAACATTCAGCTTCTTTCTCTTTTGCATATAATCAACCCTGTCTTCCGTAAAAGGAACATAATTCCGAACACTGCTGCACGAAGCAACAATACGCCTTAATTATATTGTACCATAAAAAAGCAGAAGTTCAATATACAAGCATTATTGCTTCCTCCTGTTTTTTTCCTGCCCTGACGCACCTTCATAAAACCTCCGTTTCAGGTATTATTCCGGATTTTATAAGGTTTTGCAATGCTTTACGTGAACATTCGGGAACATGGAGTTTTAAACTGCTGATTATTAAGTTTGATATAAGATAATACATATGTGACAAAAAGATAAGAAAAAAGGAAAGACCTCTGATATAATGTTTATTACCACAAAAAAACAAGAATTGGAGGTATCTTTCCTTTGAAAACAATTATAAC
>Ga0134094_1000367_pt1 | contig 56245 bp, 53 predicted proteins | sample 5_1taG_FD_94458 | JGI IMG/M metagenome (GOLD analysis project Ga0134094, IMG submission 94458) | Switchgrass degrading microbial communities from high solid loading bioreactors in New Hampshire, USA - 5_19_20_110_A1 metaG | ecosystem: Engineered > Bioreactor > Semi-continuous > Anaerobic >... | reverse complement strand
CTTCTGGCCTCGGACCAGCGTGTTCAACCCGTCGATTGCCGACACACCGGTCTGAATGAACTCGGATGGGTAGTCGCGCGCGAACGGGTTGATTGGCACACCGTTGATGTCCCGCCTCTCCTCTGCGAGTATTCTAGGCCCTCCGTCCCTAGGATTTCCGAGCCCGTCGAACACCCGGCCGAGCATGTCGAGTGAGACGCCAAGCTCCAGCGTCCTGCCGAGGAACCTGACTTTGCTGTTGCGAAGATTCAGCCCGGAGGAGCCCTCAAACAGCTGGACCAGAGCCCTGTCGCCCGTAGCCTCCAGGACTCTTCCCCGCCGCTTCTCGCCGTTCTGGAGTTCGATCTCTACCAGCTCGCCGTACTTGACCTCGCTGACCTGCTCGACCATCATCAGGGGTCCAGCCACTTCTCGTATCGTGTGATACTCCTTAAGCACCGGCCTCCGCCCCCTCTCTCACAAGCCCGTTGACCGCTTGCCTGATTTCGTTGACGATATCGCCGAACCGCTCAAGACTCGTTTCCTCGATGTACTTCGCCCTGGCAATCCGCTCCCTCACCGGCAGCGCGAGAATGCTGTCAAGCAAGACACCGCCGGCAATGGCCGCCGAGGCCTGGTTGTGGAACTCGAGTATCAACTTGAGCATGAGAATCTGCTTCTTGAGCGACGTGTACGTGTCTATCTCGTGGAACGCGTTCTGGTGCAGGAAGTCCTCTCGGATCGACCGGGCCGTCTCCATTGTCAGCCTGTCTTCCTGCGAGAGCGCATCGAGACCCACAAGCCGCACGATCTCTTCGAGCTCGGCCTCTTGCTGGAGCAGTCGCATGGCCCTCGCTCGCAGCGACGTGAACTCCTCTCCGAGATTCTCGTCGTAAAAGGCCTTAAGTCTGTCAGTGTACAGCGAGTAGCTTATCAGCCAGTTGATGGCCGGGAAGTGGCGCCTGTATGCCAGCGAGGCATCTAGACCCCAGAAGACCTTGACGATTCGAAGAGTGGCCTGAGTGACCGGCTCGGATAGGTCTCCGCCCGGAGGCGAAACTGCGCCCACAATCGACAGAGCTCCGACCCGGTCGCCTGACCCGAGGCACTTGACTCTCCCGGAACGCTCGTAGAACTCCGCGAGCCGCGATCCGAGATAGGCGGGATAACCCTCTTCGCCCGGCATCTCTTCAAGTCTGCCGGACATCTCTCTCAGAGCTTCGGCCCATCGCGACGTGGAGTCTGCAAACAGCGCCACCGAGTAGCCCATGTCACGGAAGTACTCCGCTATCGTGATCCCGGTGTATATCGAAGCTTCGCGCGCGGCCACTGGCATGTCCGACGTGTTAGCCACGAGGACCGTGCGCTTCATCAGCGGCTCGCCGCTTCGTGGGTCTTTGAGCTCCGGAAACTCCATGAGCACGTCGGTCATTTCGTTGCCGCGCTCGCCGCAGCCCACGTACACGATGATATCCGCGTCAGCCCACTTGGCCAGCTGGTGCTGGACCACAGTCTTCCCGCTTCCGAAGGGGCCGGGGACTGCAGCCGTCCCTCCCTTCGCCAGAGGGAAGAACGTGTCGATTACCCTCTGCCCTGTCACTAGCGGCTCAAAGATGGGCAGCTTTTCTCTATAGGGTCTCCCTCTTCTGACCGGCCATTTTTGGAGCATGGTCAGTCCCCGGATCCCTGACTCAGTCTCCACCAGTGCCACAGGTTCCTCAACGGTGAAGTCGCCGATGAAGATGTCCTTGATGGTCCCTGACACGCCCGGCGGAACCATTATCCTGTGCTCCACAATAGGGGTCTCTTGCACGACCCCTATGATGTCGCCCGGCACGACCTTGTCGCCGACGTTCACCCGCGGCTCGAACCGCCACTTGCGGCTCCGATCCACTCCGGCAGCGTCCACACCCCTGCTGATTCTCGGGCCGGTCGTATCTGCAATGACATTCAGCGGCCGCTGGATGCCGTCATAGATGCCCTCGATGAGACCGGGTCCGAGCTCGACGCTCAGAGGCTCGCCCGTGGGATAAACCGGCTCCCCCGGACCAAGGCCAGATGTCTCTTCATATACCTGAATCGAGGCACGATCGCCTCGCATCTCTATGACTTCTCCGATGAGACGCCGTTCGCTCACACGCACGACGTCAAACATGCGCGCCCCTTCCATGCCCTCAGCGACGACCAGAGGTCCAGAGACGCCGGTGATACGTCCTGTCGCCATTTCTCAGTTACCCTCTTTCGCGAATAGTATGTCGGCCCCTACGGCCTTCTTGACGACCTCTCGGAGCCTAGCCATTCCAATCCCTTCACTGCCCTTGTTCGATGGAATGAACACTACCGCAGGCGATGGCCTGCTGCTGTATCGCTCAACAATGGGGAGCAGGTCCCCGCCGAACTGCTCGGTGATGCAGATCACCGTATACTCGCCGTCAGAGAGCCTCTCCAGAGCTTCCCGCGCCTCCGCAGGTGAGGACACTGGGAACACATGCGCTCCCACCGCCTTGAACAGCACTACTGAGTCGATGTCGCCGATCACGGCAAGTCTATGCATATCCGCCACTCAGCCTTCCGCGAATCAGTTCAGCATCCAGCCCGTTCACCTTTCCCACCATGATCGCCCTGAGATCGCTCACTTCAGTCTCTTTCCACAGAAGATACGCGACAATGGGCTCGGGCCCAAAGAAATAGCCCCTGGAGGTCTTGCTGAACTCCAGCACGTGCCTGCGTCCAAGCCGCTCGAACGCGGCGATGTCGTCCTGCCGGCCCGATTCGGCCCCCCACTCATGGATCAAACGTCCATACGCCGACAGGTCCATTCTGCGAACCCAGCCTTCGATCGGTTCGTCATATACCTCGTCAAACAGGTGGAACGGCACCGTGCCTCCATCGATGAAGAACTCCATAAGGAACCGCCGGTCTCTCTTGAGCCGCCTGCACCTGAGGAACCCGGCCATATTAGCCAGATCGACTCTGATCCTAAGCAGCTCAGTGACGAAGTCGTTTCGGAGCCGCGCAGCGATCTTCAGGAGACAGGCGAAATACGCCTTGTCCAGCGCCATATCCAATACCTGCGGGTCAATCGGGCAAATCTCGACCGCCTCTTGAGAATCTGTGGGCTGAGGCGAATCGCCGCCTGTCGCCGTGCTGTCGAACCCTGCTCTCAGCAGAGAAGCGACATGCCAGGGAAGCTCCGAGAGGTCGGCATCGCCGGAGACCGCCTGTCGAATGGCCGAAGCAGGCACCGTACCCAGAGACGACCAGGCCTCGCCAGCGGTCCCAAGATGATGCGCTCTGAAGGCGACCTTGCAGTTGTGCAGATCGTGCCTGAGCCGGAAGAGATCCACGATGAGCGGGTCCGGAACGAACTCAGAGACGTAGCTGTACACCCGGTCGAGCTCCAATGCGAGCATGTGCTCATAGCTCTCAGGCGGCAGGTCGCCTATGGCCTCCGAATACTCGGTCTCGCCCAGTATCTTGAGCACGTCTCCGGCTGCCGGCGCTTCCAGCATCCTCGCAACGCGCGAGCGGTCGAGAAGACGAGTCTCCACCTGCCGGATCCGCGCCACTGCATATGCGTAGCTCTGCCTAATCTGCAGGTTCTGTGTAGTCAATCGACATGCACTCCACTACACTCTTGTTTCGAACAGCAGGGAAGCGACCTCGCTCTCCATCGTCTCCCTGAGATCATTCAGAATGCCGGCAAAGGAGAAGTTCAGAGTCACGTCCCCTTGCTTCAGAATGAAGCCCGCCTCTATGTCGTCGCGGTAGTCTCCGAGCTCTACAGAACCCAGACCTTTCGACTTGAGCTCCTCGTTCACAGACTCGATCAACTCTGGGCCTACGCGGCTTCGGTCAGCCGCGGCCACCTCGAGCTGCACAGTGCCGCTCGGCTGCGCCTGAACGATCATACTCGAGAGGAGCTTGCGATACTCCGTTGCAGGCATGGCCTTCAGAGTCTCCAGAACCTCGCGAAATACGGAGTCAAGCAGCTCCTGCTTGAGTGCGAGCATCTCGTTTCTGAGATCCAGCTGGCCCAATGACACCCGCCGGGCGGCATCGCGTTCTGCGAGCTCTCTGGCTTTCTGGAGGTAGTCGTCGGCACTTCGCTGCGCTTCGCGCTCGGCCTGCTCGAGCGTGAGAGCTGCGGCGGCGCGAGCTTCGTTCACCATCTCCGCAGCCTTCGCCCGCGCATCAGCGACTATCTTGTCGCACAGTTTCTTCGCACTGGCATCCATATCACACCGGCACTCCATTGAAAGCCAGGAACGATATGAGCAGGGCGAGGATCGCGTAGAACTCGACCATGACCGCGTAGATCATCGCTTTCACTAGCTCATCGGGTTTCTTGGCGATTATCGAGATACCTGCGGCCGCCACCTGCCCCTGGATTATCGCAGACAGCAGGCCTACGATAGCGACGGGGAGCGCAGCGATGAGCAGACCCAGCCCGGATTCGAAAGAGACCTCGGGGATCCTGCCGGACAGCAGATTCAGTTTCTGCACGATCAGAAAACCGATCAGAAAGCCATAGATGCCCTGGGTTCCCGGCAACACCTGCAAGGTGAGCGTCTTGCCAAACTTGTCCGGATCCTCGGTGACTACCCCGGAAGCCGCCTTTCCAACTATGCTGACTCCGATGGCAGACCCGATCCCCGACAAGGTCACAGCTGACGCGACACCCGCGAGCGCCAGCAGCAGTCCGGTTGTAACCATCAAACACTACCCCCTTGATGTTCTGCTTCCTTCACGTAGACATACCTCGGTTTGATCCTGAACGGAGAGAACGCCTTCCCTCCACCCTCAAAGAACTTGCCGAAAAACTCGACGTACTGCAGTCTGCTCACGTGGACGTAGGCCCCGATCACTCCTATGAACAGATTGAACGCATGTCCTCCCAGGAGAATTCCGATCGTAATGATCTTGCCGACCACGGGAGTCGACCAGAACAAGCCCGCGACCAGATTGATCACACTGGCTATCACTCCGGACGCCATCCCGAGCCCGAGCAATCTGCAATACGACAACACGTCGCCGGCGTAGCTGAAGACGTTGTAGAGACTAGCCAGGCCCGATCCGAGCTTCAGCAGGGGGTTCTTCTGGTGCCTCCCCTGAGTCAGAACCAGGCCGGCCGCGCCGACGATCGCACCGTACTTGGCGAACTGCGCATACGGTATATCATTCGGCGACAAGAACTGCGCGATCAGCACCACGAGCGAAGACAGCAGCAGCACCCACAAGCCTTGGTCGAGGATCCCCGCAAGCGTTTTCCCCTGCCTTACGTTCTCGTAGAACTCTATGGCCATGCCCACGTACATATGGACGATCCCGACAGCGAACGAGACGAGCAGGAACGCTATGGGATCGTCTACAGGGTTGAGCAGCGAGAAGCTGAGAGTGGCACCGAAGAGCCCTCCTGTGACTAGTCCGACTACGATCGTCGCAACTCCAGCGATGAAGAGCAGCTGGAATGTCTTCCTGCCCAGGTCCGACATGCGCACGGTGCGCAACAGCACGAAGCAGAGCGCCGCCAGCACGGCTCCGTAGCCGATGTCGGCGGCAGCCATAGCGAAGAACAGCGCGAAGAAGAAGCCCACGAACGCAGTTGGATCGATCTCGCCTCTCCAGGGCATGTTGTAGAGTTCGAGCACGACCTCAAAGGGGCGAGATAATCTGCTGTTGACCAACACTATCGGGTGAGTCTCGCCTGGCTCTGGATCTCTGGCGAAAAAGACCAGCGTGTCATCGACTTCTGACAGCGCCTTCTCGAGCTTTGCACAGTCGCGGGCCCTGACCCAGCCGACCAGTCCAAAGGCCTTCTCAGATCTGACGAGCCTTTCGGTGACAAGAAGTCTGTCCCTCTCTGTCTCGAGGTACTCGAGCCGCGCAGAAAGTCGGGTGCGCTCAGACTCAAAGGCCTTGATCTCTGCGACAACCTTGTCTATGCCCGCTCGGATCTTTCTGAGTTCAGCCTCAGCATTCGTGAGGAAATCGACTACGCGGCCCCTGGCAAAGGGGAACGACTGAGGAGAGAAATCGTAGGATCTCAAGACCGAGAGGACGTCATCTTCATATTCCCTGTGGACCACGACCACGAGCCTGACCGAGTGCTCGTCCATTGACGCAGCCCTGACGACCGCGGCGCCTTGAGCTGCTTCTAAGACAGCCTGAGTCAAGTCGTCGACGGAAGCTGGGTCCAGCGCGATTGTCCCACAATACACTGCTGTGTGTCTCGTTGATACGAGCATCTCCACAGGGACGTCCAGGTTCTCCCACGGCCTTACCTGCGCAGTGGAGGTAAGCAAGCTGTTCTCGCGATCCACGAGTCTGGCGTGCTGTTGTTCCAGTTCGGTCAGTTGCGCTGCGACCTTGTGCGCGGCTTCGGCGTCCAGGCCGAACTCGTTCATTTCCCTTTGAGTGAGCGGAATCTGGTATCCTGCAAACTGCTCGATAAACGACTTCTTCCGCGGGCTGAAACGTTCGAGAGTCTCCAGCGACGACCTGATGCGGGTAATGTCCGCTTCGATCGCAGTCAGTCTTTCGGAGTCACCGTCCCTGGTGACAAGCTCTTCGAGGCCGCCGGGTGCCTCATCCGTCAGGCCCTCTGAGCGCTCCTCGCTGTTGCCCAGCGTCTCGGTGATGTCTTCGATCTCCAGGACGCCGAGTCTCTGGAGGGCCTTGAGAACGCTGTCCTTGGAATCGAGATGCCCTACCACCTCGACCCTCTTCATCCTATCGATCGCCACTTAGCCTCACGATCCTCTCGATGACCAGCGAAACGGCCTCTGCTTTCTTCTCATCAAACCGCCTGCGCATGTGCGACATCTGCTTGTCCTGAGACTCGCGCAGCCGGCGGAGTTCGCCCTCTGCGAGCGCGATCTGTTTCGACCTGTACTCCTGCTCGGCTTGCTCGGCGGATCCCATCGCTCGGCGGACGACGTCCTCAGCCTTCTTTGCCGCTTCGTCTCGGATTCGGACGGATTCGGCTCGGGCGTCTCTGATGATCGCGTCAGCCTCCAGCTCTGCCTGGCGGACCGACCGGAAGACCTCTAGTGTCACATACCCCACCACCTGTCGAGCCATAGACCAAAGCACGTTGACATCCTGCCTGGGCCTGGCCGAATGCCAGCCGGCAGGAAACAACCTTTGTCATTATACAACAACGTGCGTACGGTGACAACTCGTCCGCGCGGCCGTTCAGAACGCCAATAGCAGCTCACGGACCAGTTTTGCCGCGGCCACCGAGGTGCGTCCAGACGCGTCGAGCATTGGATTGACTTCTACGACATCCATGCCGACCATTCTGAGCGGCCTGAGTTTCATAAGGATATCGGTCAGGTCCAAGAACGACAGCCCGCCGGGCTCGGGCGTGCCTGTGCCGGGCGCCGCCCCGGGGTCGAGGACGTCGATGTCTATAGTCAGATAGACAGGGCGGCTGCCGACAGCCTTGATCACCGTCTCGGCAGCCCCGGACCGCCCCTCATCCGTGAGCAGGCAGTCTGCAAAGCCCATGCCAAACTTGCGCATGAGCGCGTACTCTTCGCGGGTGCCAGATCTAACTCCGAACTGCCAGAGGCGGCCGGGCCCTAAGATTTCACAGATCCTTCGCATCGCCGTTGCATGAGACAGTTTCTGCCCCAGGTAATCGTCCCTGAGATCCGCATGTGCATCGAATTGAATCACCTGGAGGTCAGAGTAAACGCGATGCAGCGCCTTTACTGCGGCGACGGTGACGAGGTGTTCGCCTCCGAGCACCAAAACGCCCTTCCCATCCTGAATTGCGCGCGAACAGGCCGCTTCGAGGTTGTTCAGGCTGGTCTCCACATCTCCAAAGGGCATCAGCACGTCTCCGGAGTCAAAGAAGGGAGCCTCGGCGAGCTCTCTGTCGAGAGCGGGGCTGTATTCCTCGAGCAGCTCTGAGGCGGTTCTGACCGATTGAGGGCCGAAGCGCGAGCCCGGTCTTCCGCTCGATGTCCAATCCATCGGAGCGCCAAGGAGGACCTTGTGCGCTGCAGCATAGTCATGTGACGATCCCAGGAACCGAACCCGGTCCATTGACAAGTCCATCACGTTGGCCACTCTGCGTCACTTCCAGTCGCAAGGGACTGATCGCCTGAAACTCAGATCGCCTGAACGCGAGCTCGTCCCGTCTCAGACAAAGGATTCCGGCAGGAGACTCCGCGCGAACTTCGGGACTGCTGCAAACATCGCCTTGTGGAGCTCATGAGTGTAGTACCTGCAATCGCCGAGCGCGTCAGACTTCCTTGCATCGCGCACAGGATGGTATCGCTTCGAACCCATGGTGAAGCTCCACATGCCTGTCGGGTACGTCGGAATGCTGACCGTGTAGAACCCGCATACCGGGAACACGGCGGCGACGTCCCGGGTGACCCGCTGAATCAGATCGCCGTCTATGAAAGGCGATTCGGTCTGGGCTGTGAAGACGCCGTCTTCAGTCATGGCCTCGAACACAGAGCGGTAGAACTCCGCAGCAAAGAGGCCGGTGGCAGGTCCGATTGGGTCCGGCGAGTCTATCATGATGCAGTCGTACTTGCCTTTGAACCGCTTGACGTACTCGATCCCGTCATCGTAAACCAGTGTGACCCTGGGATCGGCCAAGCGGCAGCTGGTCTCCTTGAGGTGCTCGGTGCAGACTTCGACCACCCTGCGGTCTATCTCGCACAGCTCCACTGACTCAACTGAGGGGTGCCGCAGGATCTCGCGCACGGTTCCTCCGTCGCCCCCGCCGATCACCAGCACTTTCTTTGGTTCGGGGTGCGTGCACAGCGCCGGGTGTGTGATCATCTCATGATAGACGAACTCATCGAACACAGAGGTCATGACCATGTCGTCGAGCAGCAGCATTCTGCCGAAGGCGCAGGTGTCGACCATCGCCAGCTTCTGAAACGGGGTCTCTTCGTTGGCAACAGTGCGCGTGACGCGGCAGGTCAACCCGAACCCCAGCTTGTGTCTTTCAGTGTACCACAGGTCCATCTCATCACCTCATGGAGTGCGTTGATGCCTAGTACCAGAGAGCGACCGCCGCGAACACGCAGCCGATTTTCTCGACCCTGTGCTCAACGCCCTTGATCATTACCTTGTCCAGCTCAAGCCCTCTCGTCTCGAACGCCTCTTCTACCATCTGCCTGATCTTGTCCTCAGCGTCCTGCTTCGAACAGATGCCGCCGAATTCCATGATGACTCCGTAGTCGCTCTTGCTGAAGCCGACTCCTACTGCAGCCGCGATGAGCTGGTCGCTGACATCGCTGACAAACGACCCGTATGCTGTGGGCGTGAGCGATCCCGGTGGGATCTCCAGCTTCTCCACGCACTCGGCGTTCGGCGGAAGGATGCTGCTGACCTTCAACAGGTTGAGGTTCCCGATACCGGCATCCAATAGAGCTTTATCGAAAGCGGTGAGCTTCGTTTTTCCTTCAGAGTGTCCTGCGACAATGGTGAACTTCTTTGGCGTTGGCAGCATTCATATACACCTCCGTGCATCGAACCGGCTGCTTGGCAGCATGTCCCGGCTAAACTCGCGCTACAAGAGCCCAAGTCTCGACATAGTATATCATAGCGCTCAGCGTACATAAAGATGGTGCGCCTGGCAGGAATCGAACCCGCGCACCTGGAACCGGAATCCAGCGCTCTATCCACTGAGCTACAGGCGCACACTGTCACTCGCACTGCCCGGCCATCGTGTGCAGAAGTGTCCGGGCGAGCAATTCCTATTATACACTGTGAGAACGGTGCTCGCAACAGTCAGTCGGACATCGTCTCAGATCGGAGCCAGGGTGATCGGCTGCGACACGTCGACGTGGCCGGCCAGACTGGGCACCGTCTCGCCGCTGACGAGGATCTGAACCGAGGACACGCCTCCCACCTGAATCACGGTGCGAACTATCGCCTCAACCATGGCGGACTCGACCGGGCTCCCGACGCTCTGGTCCAGAATCTCTCCGCTGAAGTCAACATATGCAACTCCGTCGATCACCTCGACGCCTAGCAGCCGAGTCCGGTCCGGGAAGACCTTCTGAAGGAGCGACCTCGGTGACGGGCCCTCTATCATCTCGGATATCAGGGCTGATATCACCGGGGCCGAATCGCTATCGGTCTTGACCTGCCGCAGTTCCGGGACCACAGTGTAGCCGTCCTTCGTCTCTGCAAGGAAGTAAACCGGCACGTGTATGTAGCTCAAGCCCGCGATCTGGGTCTTCAGATGCCCGTTTTCGATCTCCAGTGCTTCGATCTCGCCCTCGCGGCGGCGAACGATGTCCCATGTCTCATCCAACTCATCCTGGAGCGCTCTGATCCTCATGACTAGCCCGACGAAGACTCCTGCGACCGAAAGGATCAAGACGACCGCTAGAATCCTCCTGACCATGACGCATCCCTCCACTCCAGAGACTAACGACTCACCACACAGGCTCCGCGGAAATAGTGCTCCAGTATCTGCTTGTAGTCATATCCTCGTCTGGCCATTCCGACAGCTCCGGCCTGACACATGCCGACGCCGTGTCCATACCCTGCTCCTGACAGAGTATACAGGCCGTCAGCTTGCTCTGCCGGCTCAATCACAAAAAAGCAGCTCGGCAGCAATCCTGAGTCGCCCAAAGCGGTGCGTATCTGGATGTCTCCCTTGAGCCTGATCGAGTACCCTAGAGCTGTGACCTCCAGCTCCGACACACGCCCGGCTGGCGTCCGGCTCAGGACAGTCATTGTTGCGCGCGGCTCAGCAGTGCCTCCTGCACCCGCCGCTCCCGCAGTCTCGCTCGAGCCGCCTCCAGCCCCTCCCGGCGTGCCGCCGTCCGCTGCGCTGTCATTCCCTGCCGCCTGAAGGAGACGTGCGTTTTCAGGGCTGCTGACGATCCGGACAAGGTCAGATTCGCTCAGAGTTCGCTGCCACCGGTAGTTGGACGCATCTCGGCAGAAGCTGTCCACCTCGGACTCTATGAACCGGGCTGCGGCAGCATCGCTCGACAAGTCTATAGGGCGCCCGTCGCCGGCGTCCGAACACCGAGTCGACACGAGATGTGGAAAGCTGCTGCCCCACACGTCTGCGCTGCTCTCCGACAATCCGCCGCAGGCGGAGTAGTAATAGACCGGCACAGGCTCGCCGAAACTGTTGCCCAGAATCACTCCTGCGGTCGCATCGACCGCAACTCTGACGCGCTCATACTCGGAGGAAACTCCCTTGTATGTCTGACAATGATGAGTGCCGCACACGTGGAACGTGTCATGCTTCGAGCCGACCATATGGTTGATCGCGTAGGTGCGCATCAGCACAGCCTGAGCCTTGAGCGCTTCCACCGGTGCGTATGAACTCATCTCGCTTCCAACTGCGGACCTGAGGTAGTCCTCGAGAGCGATCTCATTCACGACTTCGAGCTTGCCTTCCGGCGACAGCATGACTTCGATGACGCCTCGATAGCTCATGTCGGAGGGCTCGATGCGCAACACGCCGCTCGATCCTGCACCAAACACGACCCGGCTTTCTCGCGTGCGCATCAGGACGGACCCGTCACTGCGGGTTACCTCGAGCATCACACCTTGAGGCAGCTCGCTGACATCGATTTCCGCCTCCAGGCTCGTAAGTCCGAGCTCCTCTTTGAGCTTGTCCATGTCTGACGCGTCGTTCGAACGCCCTATGTAGGCGACGTAGTATCCGCCCGACGTGCCGACGGCTCTGGCTACCGGGCGACCCAAGGCGGCCGCGAGCTCTCCCAGTCTCTTCTCAGCCGCAAGTTGATCTGAGTACTCGCCTACGTTCAGCCGGTACACCCGCTCCGTTCCGGAACCGGCAGCCACGATCCGCACCGCGGCCTCTGCTCCGGACACTGCAACGCCGTCGGGATTCTCCTCCGAACGCACGACCAGAGAGCCCTGATCCGCCCGAACGGTCACTTTTTGGGCTGCACTCGGGCCGTATAGAAGGCCAACTCTGATCGTCACTTCGCCTGGCTGCAATCCAGCCAGGGCCGCTGCGGTCAGGCTGTTCGACTGACTACTAAGGGCAACCGAGAGGCCGGTCACTGCAATCAGCGAGGCGATCGGTATGATGACAAGGGCGGCTCGTGCTATCCTCGATGGCCTGTCCAAGGAAACCGTACCTCCCGCGACTATGGATTCGACACGGCTCCTGTGTCTCCTGTTGCGCTCAGATCGGGGTACACGGCGGGGTCGAGCCCTCTATGATGCCTCCTCCGAGCAGCAGGTCGCCGTCATAGAGAACCACAGACTGTCCAGGAGTCACGGCCCTGACCGGCCTTTCAAACACGACTCGAATCGAAGTGGGATCACCAGAATCCAAATGGACAACCGCTGGCGCAGTATCGGTCGAGTACCTGACCTTGGCCTCCACCCGCATGCCGTCAAGCGGCCTCTCGATGCTGACCCAGTTGCACTTGGCAGCCTCGAGCTCCCGCGAATAGAGCTCGTGCTCTTCGCCGACGACCACGCGGTTGCTCTCAGCGTCTATGCGGACAACGTAGAGCCGCCGGTCTGATGAGATTCCAAGGCCCTTCCGCTGGCCTATGGTGAAGCCCTGGATTCCGTGATGCTGCCCCAGCACGCAGCCGGAAGTGTCCACGATCACGCCGGCGCTCGGCGACGGCCTTTCGGCCTCATCTCCATGTGCGCGTGCCAGTTCATGCTTGCGCCGCCTCAGGAACTCCCGATAGTCTCCACGGGGAATGAAGCAGATCTCCTGGCTCTCTGCCTTGGATGCGACGGGCAGGCCGAATCTCGCGGCGAGGGATCTCACATCTTCCTTTGTGTGGCATCCGAGTGGGAAAATCACCCGTGAGAGCTGATCTTGGGTGAGCCTGTACAGGGCGTACGTCTGGTCCTTCCGGGAGTCTACGCCCTTCAGCAGCTGGTGGCGCCCGGATGCTTGGTCATAGCGAGCCCGCACGTAGTGACCGGTGGCGAACAACTCAGCTCCGAGCTCAACTGCTCTTCGCATCAGAAGACCGAACTTGACAAGGCTGTTGCACACGACACATGGATTCGGCGTACGTCCTCTGATGTACTGGTCGCAGAAGCCGCTCACCACAAGATCCTTGAACTCGTGCTCGAGATCTACGACATAATGATCGATCGCCAGGGCTTCTGCGACTCGTCTGGCGTCTGCGACAGCTGGAGGCCACGCGGCGGAGTCCCGGCTGCCTGCTCCTGCGGCTGCGTCAGACCACAGTTTCATCGTCAGCCCGATGACTCTGTAGCCTTTCTCCTTCAAAAGAGCGGCAGCCGTGGAGCTGTCCACGCCGCCGCTCATCGCAACCGCAACCGTAGCCGGAGGCATACCCGGTTCGCTCTCTCGAAGGTGGCACCCGCAGTCAAGCGCGCCTGATCGGCCACTCCCAAGCGTCATCCTGCGGTAGTCCTCCGGTTTTCCGCGTCCGCGCTCTTGCCGGAACGTTCATAGTAGTCCTGGATCGCTTTATGAAGAGCGTCCGCCGCAAGATTCGAGCAGTGCATCTTCGCAGGCGGCAGTCCGTCCAGAGCGTCCGCAACGGCTCTGTTGGAGATCTGGAGAGCTTCGTCCAAAGTGCGGCCCTTGACCATCTCAGTGATCATGCTGCTGGTGGCTATCGCTGCGCCGCACCCGAAGGTCATGAACTTCACATCGACGATCTTGCCGTCCTCGACCTTGATGGACAGCCTCATGATATCCCCGCACACTGGATTGCCCACTTGCCCGACTCCGTCAGGGTCACTGATCTGCCCGACGTTGCGCGGGCTAGAGAAATGCTCCATTACCTTTTCGCTATACATTCCAACTTCCTCCCAGCGGCGACTGGTCCGAGATCAATCCTTGCACTTGCACGGACCGGACGGATAAAGCGGAGACATCTCGCGCAGCTTGGCAACTATGTCGGCAAGCGACGAGACGACGTACTCCACGTCTGCCTCGGTGGTGCTCCTGCCTAGAGTGAATCTGAGGGACCCGTGCGCAATCTCGTGAGGAATGCCCATGGCCATCAACACGTGAGAGGGTTCCAGCGACCCGGACGAGCATGCCGATCCGCTGGAGACTGCAATGCCTTTCAGATCCAGGTTGAGCAGCATTGCCTCTCCCTCCACGTACTCGACGCTGACGTTCACGTTGTTCGGCAACCGCTTGATCCGGTGTCCATTGAGCCTTACGTGATCGATTCTGGAAGTGATCTCCTCGATCATCTTGTCTCGCAGTCCGGTCAGCCGCGGTACCTCGTCTCCCATGCGCTCGACTGCGAGCTCCAAGGCCTTGGCCATTCCTACGGCACCTGCTACGTTTTGGGTGCCCGCTCGCAGTTTCTTCTCATGGGGGCCGCCGTGGATGAGCGGGAGTATCCGGACTCCCCGCTTCACGTAGAGTCCGCCCATGCCCTTTGGCCCGTAGAACTTGTGAGCGGACATGGACATCAGGTCTATGTCGAGATCTCTGACAGAGACGGGTAACGAACCCACGACCTGAACGGAATCTACATGAACCAGGGCACCCTTCTCACGCGCGATCTCGACTATTTCCTTCACAGGCTGTATGGTGCCGACTTCGTTGTTCGCGTGTATGACTGACACCAGAATCGTGTCATCCCTGAGCGCGTTCTTCAGGGCATTCAGGTCCACGAGACCGTCTCTGTCTACGGGCAGGTAAGTAGCCTCAAATCCGTTCTTGGATAGATGCTTGACAGCGTCCAGAGACGCATGGTGCTCGACGCTGGTTGTGATAATGTGACGACCTTTCCTCGAGTACGCCTCCGCGCACCCTTTGATCGCAAGGTTCGATGACTCGGACCCGCCCGACGTGAAAACGATCTCCTCTGGCCTCGCCTCAAGCAGAGTAGCGATCGTCTCTCTCGCCTTCTCGAGTGTCTGCTTCGCTTCCCTTCCGAATGAGTGAATGCTCGACGGATTGCCGAAGTGCTCGGTCATGTATGGCGCCATGGCCTCGAGCACTTCCGGAGCCACCGGAGTAGTGGCTGCGTAATCCATGTATACCCTCTTCATGGGCGATCACTGCCGTCTGGCGTCTATGGTCTTTCTCAACACGCCTGCGGCAGCAGTTCCTCCTTTCAGAAACGCGCTGCGACACGGTTAATCCCTATAAAACCAATCGGTTTTCTTACATATCCAATATACCACCGTGCCGGCGCTGTGTCAAACGTATTTCGGAGACAAATGACTGCGCTGTAGCGCTTCTCAATCGGCCTCAGTGTCTCCTCCCTCTCCCATACGGCGCATCCTCTCTGCGATCCTCCTTTCGTAGCCAATGTCGGAGGGCGAGTAGAACACCTTGCCCACCAGCTGATCCGGTAAGTACTGCTGTTCGACGTAGTGGCCCGGGTAATCGTGAGGATACTTGTACCCTATGCCCCTCTTGAGCCGCTGAGCTCCCTTGTAGCTCGCATCTCTCAAGTGATCGGGCACAAGGTAGCTGCCTCCTTCGCCTATGACCTTGAGGGCGCTGTCGATCGCAAGGTAGGCGGAGTTGCTCTTCGAACTGGTCGCCAGGAATATGGCTGCATGGGCCAGTATTATACGCGCTTCCGGCATTCCTATGCGCTCGACGGCCTCGGCCGCCGCCTCTGCAACCAGCAGTGCGGTCGGATTCGCCATGCCGACGTCCTCGCTCGCAGATATGACGAGCCTCCGCGCGATAAACCTGGGATCCTCTCCAGCATATATCATCCGCCCCAACCAGTATACGGCGGCCTGAGGGTCAGACCCCCTAATGCTCTTGATCAGAGCGGAAGCTATGTCGTAGTGGTTGTCGCCCGACCTGTCGTATGATGCAGCGGTCTTCCCGGAAGCCTCCTCGACCGTTTCCAGATCAATGACGCCCGAGGCGGCCTGTCCACCCGGCGGCGCCGCGTCGCACTTGCTGCGCGCAAGGGTACACGCTGTCTCGAGGATGTTCAAAGCCACTCTGGCGTCGCCAGCGGCTCTGCGGATCACGTGGTCCAGGGCGGACGTCTCGATCGTGAGCGTCACTCCTGCACTGAGCTTGTTTTCTTCCTCAAGACCGCGTTGGACTATGATGCGGAGATCCCCGGGAGTGAGAGGGTTGAGTTCGATGATGCGAGTTCTCGATAGGAGAGGTCCGTTGAGACAGAACATGGGGTTTTCGGTGGTTGCACCGATGAGCGTGACCACTCCCCTCTCTACGAACGGCAGGAGGGCGTCTTGCTGACCTTTGTTGAACCTGTGGATCTCATCGATGAAGAGGATGGAGCGCTGTCGCCTTGTCTTCAGATCCTGTTGAGCCTGCTCGACGACCCGGCGAATATCGGCCACGCCTGACATCACTGCGTTCAGAGTGTAGAACCGCCTGCTGGTGACCTGGGCTATTACGCGTGCGATCGTCGTCTTGCCTGTTCCCGGGCGGCCGTAGAGGATCATGGAGGGAACTCTGTCTGACTCGATCAGGACGCGCAGTGCCTTCCCAGGTCCGAGGATGTGGTCAGCCCCTACGATTTCGTCGAGCGACTTGGGACGGAGCCTCTCTGCAAGAGGCAACGCAGCATCGGTCACTCTGCCTGTCTCATCTCTCGTTTCAAAGAGATCCACTGCTACTCCCCCATCATGGGCCTACCCCTGCCAGAATCCGTATGACGTAGCCTGCCATGGCCAATCCGGCCACCGGCGGCACGAACGAAGTGCTCCCTGGAGTCCTGCAGCCCGTCTTCACGGGAGCCTCGTCGGAAAACACTACAGTCACTCCCGACTCTATTCCCGCCTTCCGGAGTTCCTGCCTGTAGGCTTTGGCCAGAGGACACACCCTGGTCTCAGACACATCCGCTATCCTGAAGCGCAGCGGGTCGAGCCTGTTGCCCGCCCCCATGCAAGAGATCAGCCGGATGCTCTTCGATATACAGTACGCGGCCAGGCTGGCCTTTGACTGCACTGAGTCGATAGCGTCTACGACGAAGTCTGCCTGCTCACTGACAAGCGACGGTATGGTATTGGAATCGAGAGACTCCTTGTGAGCAGATACCTGACAGTGCGGGTTTATGTCGAGGACTCTCTCCCTCGCCACCTCAACCTTGTCCCTGCCGAGCGTCGAACGCGACGCGACCAGCTGCCTGTTGAGGTTGGTGATCGTGACGACGTCGCGATCGATCAGTATTAGTCTGCCCACCCCGGCCCTGGCGAGTGCCTCTGCGGCGTACGATCCCACCCCTCCAAGCCCTGCGACTACCACAGTGCTTCGGTTCAGCCTGGAAACGCCCTCTTCTCCGATGACTAGGCGGGTTCGATCGAACATGTCCTCCATGTGAACAGTCACCCGTACAACAAAGTAAGCCCCACCATGCCGCTATCACTGACCTATGACTATCCCCGATATCTCCAGGGTGGAACCCTCCTGCCGGTTTAATGCGTCCCCTCAAAGGAGGCATGCACGCTGCCGCCAGAGCCAGGTTCCAACGTCATTAGTGTTGGAATACTATAAGTCAGTTTGACCACGAACACAGCAGGGCCGATGGGCCCGACGATCTTTTCTGGCAAGAACCATTATAACACAGTGCACCTGCTCCTACAAGCGCCCACAATATCCCAGTCTGCAAACGGCACGCAGAGGACTACTGTTCACGGGCGGATTGCAGGAAGGCGCGGATCTCATCGGCAGCGCCCTCCAGCGAAACTTCCCACTGCTTTCCGTCATTCATGTCCTTGACCTGTAAAGTGCCGGCCCTGAGCTCGTCCTCGCCCAGAATCGCCACAATCCGGGCCCTGTATCGGTCAGCGTGCCTCATCTGAGCTCGGAGGCTCCGATCCATGTAATCCATGTCTGCGGATACTCCCAGCCTTCTCAGCGACGCGACCAATCTCGCAGCACCCAGGCGGGCACCTTCGCCGACTGCAGCCACGAAGCATCCCAGCGTCCGCTGGCTCTCTTGTGCGGCCCCGCTTGCCTCGATCGCAAGGAGCAGCCGGTCGATCCCTGCAGCAAAGCCGACGCCCGGCGTCGGGGGCCCTCCGCAGGATTCGATCAGCCCATCGTACCTTCCGCCCCCGCCTATGGCGTCCTGGGCGCCTATGCCGCTCGCCATGAACTCGAAGACTGTGCGGGTGTAGTAATCGAAGCCTCTCACAATCGTGGGGTCCAACTCAAAGGGGACTGACATCGCACGCAGAGAATCCTGGAGCGATGAGAAGTGCTCCGCACACTCGGTGCATAGGAAGCCCCAGATCGGCCCCACCTTGGCCGCGATTGTGCGGCAGGATTCGGTCTTGCAGTCCAATATTCTCATGGGGTTACGGTCATATCGAGACCGGCAGTTGGGGCACAGCTGCTCGAGATCGGAAGACAGCACGTTTCTGATGTGCTCGTTGTAGCGCGGCCTGCATGCAGGGCAGCCGATGGTGTTTACTCGAGCAATGCAGTTGTTCAGTCCCAGATCCCGGTATAGGGTGTAGGCCAGGTCAATAATCTCTGCATCCAGAACCGCGTCCCCGCTGCCGAACGCCTCTATACCGAACTGGGAGAACTGCCGCTGACGGCCTGCCTGAGGCCGCTCATAGCGGAACATCGGCCCGATGTAGTAGAGCTTGACCGGCTGGGGCTCGCTGAACATGTTGTGCTCGATGAACGCCCTCGCGACAGGCGCAGTGCCTTCCGGTCTCAAAGTCATGCTGCGCCCGCGCTTGTCCGGGAAAGTGTACATCTCTTTCTCGACGATATCAGTGACCTCGCCGATTCCGCGGACGAACAGCTCTGTTTGCTCGAATATGGGCGTCCTGATCTCCTCGTAGCCGTAGAGCTCGCACACACGCCTGACGTGATGTTCGACTCTCCGCCACTTCTCTATGTCGCGCGGCAACACGTCCTGTGTGCCTCTGGGCGCCGAGTACCTCATCCCCGCCTCAGTCCTCCATGCCTACCCCGTCGCTCCGAAGTCCTCATCCATCAGTGAGTCTACGGCCGTCCTAGAGTCGCCCGGACTCACTGCTGACTCTCATCACTATTCCCCTGCTCGCCTGCTTCGGAAGACTGCTCGGAGGAATCGCCTTCAATCTGCTCGGACTCCAATGACTTCATATACTCGTCGAGCCACTTCTGGTACTCCTCCTCCTGCCTGGCCATCTCCTCGGCGATCCTGTCTATGATTTCCTGCTCTCTTGCCGCGTCTTCCTCGAGCCCCAGTGCCTCGAACTCACTCTTGAGGATGGTGTGCAAGTAGCCGTCGGTCTCGCCATCGATCTCGCTGGCCTTCCTGAACGCCTCCGCGGCCTGCTCGTTCATGCCCCTATCCTGGTAGGCCATGCCCAAGGCCAGCTGCACTTCAGCGTTTGTGCCTTCGTCAACTTCTGCGGCTTTCTGATAGGAGGCGAGAGCCTCGTCGGCCCGATCCAGCTTCTCAAGCACGCGAGCCAGCGCCATGTGCAGATACGGGTCGATCTCGTACTCGTCGATGGCCTGCTGGTAGTGAGCGGCGGCCGTCTCCCAGTCCTCGGCCTCTGCAGCCCGGATCGCGTTGATAACCGGATCCTTGATCTCGATTTGCGCTGCAGCCTTCAATTCCTCTTTGCGGTTGGCGAGCAGTTGGCTCTTCTTCTGCTCCAGAAGATCGCTTCTGATCTCATCGGCGACCTCTTCGAAGACCAGGGTCTCGTCTTCGGCCTTGCGCGCCTCGAACTCGGCAGCTACCTCCTCATCGCTTACTGCGGCCGCGGATTGCAGCTGCTCGATATATGCCTGGGTCATCAGATTGGCCTTCACGGTCTCTCGGACTTCCGCCTCTGTCATTCCCACGCTCTGCAGATACAGGTAGAAATCGTCCTCTTTGGCGTACATGGCCTTCAGGGATTTGATGGCCTCGTCTATTTCGCCTTTGTCTACCTTGATGCCCGACTTCTCAGCCTCCGCCCGGATCAGCTCATCGTCAATCATAAGCTCGAGAACGTAGGATCTGAGCCAGTATTCCGACTCTCCGGGGCTGAAGAACGGATACTGCTGATATACGTATCTGTACGTCTGAACGAACTCGTAATATCCAATACTCTTACCGTTGACAACAGCCACTTCGGAGGCGCTTGCATAAGGCACTGGCTCATACGGGCGTGACTTAAGTGCATAAACGCCTATTATTCCTGTGGAAAGCACGAACGCTGCTGCCACTGTGTAGACTACGATCTTCGTCAAGCGATCGTTGCTCTTGCCAAAAAGCATCCTGGTGCGACCTCCTTCTACGGTTCGCAGCGAGGGGAAAACGGGCTGCGCCCGAGCATACAACGATATTGTATAGGACTTCTATATCAGTGTCAACGAACGGGTCGCGAGGCGGACCGGATGGCTGGAAGTGGTTAGAGCCAGCTCAAAGCCTGGTTTCCCATCCCTGCTGCTCCTGTCCGATCGAGGTCTCAGGCCCGTGACCCGGACAGACTCGAGTGCTGTCAGGCAGCACGAGGATCCTGGTCGCAAGCGAGTCGCGCAACTCGGCGCAATCGCCTCCCGGCAGATCCGTCCTGCCCACGCCGTCCCTGAAGAGGGTGTCACCAGAAAACAGCACTCCCTCGCCTAGCAGACAGATGCTTCCGCGCGTGTGTCCGGGTGTGTGTATCACCTCGAGTGAGACGGTTCCGGCTGTTACCCGGTCGCCATCGGAAAGCATGAGGTCCGCGGTGGGCGAAATCACTGCCAGCTCTCCCGGCAGGAAGCAGGAAAGATTCGCTTCAGCATCTGCAAGCATGCCGGCATCTGACCGGTGTATCGCGAGCGTCGGGGAGAACCGCCCCTTGAGGTGCGCGTTGCCGCCTATGTGGTCGAAGTGGCCATGGGTGTTTACGATCAGGCTCAGGCTGTAACCCCTGGTCTCGATAAGCCGGGCGATCCTCTCCGCTTCGGCGCCCGGGTCGATCACTATCGCCTGCCTTGTAGGCTCACACGCGACGACGTAGCAATTGACTCCCAGTTCGCCGACCTCCATCCTCTCGACGATCATGCTCTTGTCCTCCCCAGGGCTGCGAACGCAGCTGCGACTCCATCGTTGTCTGCGGCGGCTGATGGAAGTCGGCGCTCCACATCTCCGTTCAGTCAGACCGCGAACGCATGTCGCCGGTCAGCCTGATCCCGTCTGCCGGTCAGAACCGGCGCTCAGAATCGATCAGGATGGTCACCGGGCCGTCATTGCTGAGCCGCACCGACATCATAGCTCCGAAGATCCCTTCGCCCACAGTCACGCCGCTGCTTCTCGCTTTGTCAATGAACTTGAGATACATCGGCTTGGCAACGTCAGGGCCGGCTGAATCCGTGAAGCTCGGTCTGCGTCCCTTCCTGCAGTCACCATAGAGTGTGAATTGAGACACCACGAGCATCTCTCCGCCGACATCGAGGAGCGACAGGTTCATCTTTCCCTCACTGTCCTCGAATATCCTGAGGTTCAAGATTTTGTCGACCATGTAGTCGAGGTCACTGTCAGAATCGTTCCTGCCTACTCCCAGCAGGACGAGCAATCCCCGTCCGATGGACCCGACAACGGCTCCGTCGACCTCCACGCTCGCTTCTGAAACCCGTTGCACCACAGCCCTCATTGCCTCACCATCCCAGCCCGAACGCTACGGGACCGCCCTGCGGACGCCGACCACTCCGTCTATCTGCCTGATCCGCCTCATGATGTCGCTCACGTGCTCGACGTCTCTTGTGTTTACCACGATGTCGATGACAGCGGAGCCTCCCTTGTGAGTCCGAGCATTGACTGCAGAGATGTTCGTCTTCGAGTTAGCGATCGCTATCATGATGTCGGCCAGAAGGGCTGGCTTGTCGACAGCCTCGATTTCGAGTCCCACCGGATATGCTCCGTCCGTCTTGGCAGAGTCCCACTCCACAGGGACCGCCCGGTCCGGCTCCTCGGCCAGAAAGCCCACGTTCGGGCAGTCCCGCCTGTGAATGGACACGCCCCGCCCTCTAGTGATGTACCCCACGATGTCGTCTCCGGGGACCGGACTGCAGCACCGCGACAGCCGCACCGCAAGCTTGGTGACTCCCTTGACGAGAACGCCCTCGGTTCCCCTCACCTTGGGCTCTTCCTGGGGAGCGGGCGCCGGCGCAATGGGAGGAGCCTTTTGCTCCTCCTGGGGCACCAACTTAGTCATGACTTGCTGTGTCGACAGCTTCCCGTAGCCTATCGACGCCAGCAGATCGACCGGCTCGACGAATCCGAACCGCTCGGACACTTCCTTCAGTTTTTCATCCTTCAGGTACTCGTGAATCTCCAGGCCGCGCTTGCGGAGCTCTCGCTCGAGGAGTTCACGGCCTCTCAGGATGCTTTCCTCTTTCTGCTCCTCCTTGACCCACTGGCGTATCTTGTTGCGCGCTTTGGAGGTCTTCACGAACGCGAGCCAGTCGCGGCTCGGACCGCCTATCGTCTTGCTGGTCAGGATCTCCACGATGTCGCCGTTCTTGAGTTTGTGGTCAAGAGGGACGATCCTGCCGTTCACCTTTGCCCCGGTGCACCTGTGCCCCACCTGACTGTGCACCGCGTAAGCGAAATCGACTGGCGTGGACCCCTTGGGGAGGTTCTTCACATCGCCCTTCGGAGTGAACACGAACACCTCGTCGTCGAACAAGTCGATCTTGAGGTTGTCCATGTATTCCTGGGCGTCGTCAGTCTCCCGCTGCCACTCGAGCAGCTGTCTCAGCCAGGCGATCCGGTCATCCGTCGTCGGGGTGCTCTGCCCGGACTCCTTGTACTGCCAGTGAGCGGCGATACCGTACTCGGCGACTCTGTGCATCTCCGTCGTGCGGATCTGCAGTTCAAAGGGCTCGCCGAGAGGCCCGATCACTGTGGTGTGGAGCGACTGGTACATGTTGGACTTGGGCATCGCGATGAAGTCCTTGAACCGGCCTGGGACAGGTTTCCACAGCGTGTGGGCTACTCCCAGGACTTCGTAGCAGTCTTTCACCTCGGGAACAATGACTCTGATCGCAACCAGGTCGTAGACCTCTGCGAACGGCTTGCCCTGGCGCTTCATCTTTTGGTGTATGCTGTAAAAGTGCTTGGGACGCCCTTGAATCTCATGGCGGATGCCGGCCTTGTCGAGTTCCGCAGAGAGCATTTGCTTCAGGTCCTCTATCAGGCCTTCGCGCTCCCGGCGCTTCTTCGCGACCATCTCAACGAGCTTGTAATACTCCTGGGGCTGGAGGTAGCGGAGACAGAGATCCTCGAGCTCCCACTTTATCCTCCATATTCCCAGCCTGTTCGCCAAGGGTGCGTAGATCTCGAGAGTCTCCTCAGCCATCCTCTTCTGGCGGTCGACCGGCAAGTGCCTCAACGTCCGCATGTTGTGCAGACGATCCGCCAGCTTGATGATAATGACCCGAAGGTCTTCCGCCATCGCAAGGAACATCTTGCGCAGGTTCTCGATCTGCTGCTCTCTCCGCGTGCGAAATGCGAGCTTTGTCAGTTTGGTGACGCCGTCGACTAGAACAACGGCCTCGCTGCCGAACTCGGCCGCGAGACTCTCGGCACTGATATCCGTGTCCTCCAGCACGTCGTGCAGGAGGCCCGAGACCACCGTAGTCCCGTCCATCTCCAGGTCGAGGAGGATGTCGGCCACAGCCAGAGGGTGCTGAACGTAGTCCTCGCCTGAGTCGCGGAGTTGGCCTCTGTGCGCGGCGGACGAGAACTCGTACGCTTTCGCTACACGGTTCACGTCCTCAGGCGGCAGGTATCTCTTGGCTTTTCGGAGCAACTCGTTGATGTCCATGGCCATCACCCTCTGACGGCTCTACTCTGCAGCCGTCGCGCCCGCTGGTTCGATGTCCTTCGAGCCTGCTGATGCAATGTCGCACAAGATCATCTGAAGGTGCTGTCTCCCATTCCACTCGTTCATGGAAACCTCGCCCACCACGTCGACTGATTCGACACGCTCAGAGCGAATCTGATCCGCCAGGTCTCCAAACCCGAACGCTATCGCCTCCACTGGAGCCTCCATCCGGCCTAACACCAGCTTCAGGTGCCGCCCTCCTGTCCCGACAGTCCGGTATTCGAGGATCGCGAGGTCCCGCATCAGGAACAGCGGAGGAGGATTGGCTTCGCCGAATGGTTCCAGACTCTTCAACTGCTCGGCAAGCTCCATGTCCAGATCCGAGCAATGCAAGATCCCGTCTATGAAAATGCAGCGCTCAGGCCTGATCACGCCAAGCGCCTCTCGAGCGATGGTCTTGAGCTTATCGGTGAGCTGGGGAATGCGGTCCCACTGCAAGGTAAGTCCAGCTGCCTGCTGATGCCCTCCGAACTCGCACAAAAGCTCCCTGCACTCCTCCAGAGCCCAGTGTATGTCAAATTCCGGAACGCTTCTAGCTGAACCACGGGCGTACTCGCCCTCGCGCGAAAGAACTAGAGCAGGTCTATAGTACATCTCTGCGAGCTTGGACGCAACTAGTCCGACCACTCCTGGGTGCCAGTCCTCCCCAGCAGTGACAATGATGCTGTCGCTCAATCGTTCCGGAGGCGGAAGACTCGACAGTATGTCGTCCAGGATCTCCTGTTGTATCGACCTGCGGTCGCAGTTCATCGAATCGACCTGCTGCGCCTTCCATGCCGCGACTCGTCGGTCTGATGAAAGCAGCAGTTCAAGAGCCAGTTGGGAATCGCCCATGCGCCCCGCAGCATTCAGCCGCGGAGCCAGCCCGAACGTGACCTCTCGAACGCCGATACTCGCCTGGTCAATGCCGGCTATCCTGCACACCTCGGACAGGCCCTGGTTTCTCCCGCGCCTGATCTCTTCGATTCCGCATCGGGCGATCACGCGGTTCTCGTCAACCAGAGGAGCGACGTCAGCAATCGTTCCGAGTGCAGCCAGATCCAGGTAGCCAGGAAGATAAACCAAAGGATCCTGCCTTCTGCTGGCCGCTCTGATCACCGCTTCGACAGTCTTGAGTGCGACGCCTACGCCAGCCAGGTCTCTGAACGGATAGCCTGAGCCGTCCACCTTGGGATTGAGGATCGCCACTGCGTCTGGGAGTTCGTCCGGAGGCTCGTGATGGTCTGTTATGACGAAGTCCATGCCCAGACTGCGGCCGAAAGCGACTTCCTCGCGAGCAGATATTCCGCAATCCGCGGTTATCACCAGGTCACACCCTTGCTCAGCGATCGCGGCGAGAGCATCCTTGTTCAGTCCATACCCCTCTTCCAGCCTGTTGGGTATGTACGCCCTCACGCGGCCGCCGAGTCTGCTCAGGAACTTCACAAGCACGGCAGTTGCAGTGATCCCGTCGACGTCGTAATCGCCGTACACGACGATTCGCTGCTGCTCTCGAACGGCGCGAGCGATCCGCGAGACAGCCTGTTTCATCTCGACGAACAGATATGGATCGTGAAGGTGCTCGATGCTCGGATCGAGAAAGCGCCTTGCGCTGTCCGCGCTGTCGACGCCGCGGTTAACCAGCGCCCTGGCGACTGCTTCATGAAGTCCAAGCGCCCGGCCTATTGCTTCGACCGCCGTCTGGTCAATCTCTGCTATCGTCCACCTCGAAGAACTCTCCACGGCATTGCTCCCGGCGAGCAGCAGACTGCTCAATATGATTGGACCGTTCAAGCGTCGCTCGAACGGTCCATGAGTAACCAACCAAGTCTCACATCTATCGTGCCATCAGGGCCCTCCGCCTGCTCCATTCTTTCCAGTCGACCCATATCGAGCCCGAGATGCAGATAGACGAGTAGGTTCCCGCAACGATTCCGATCAGAAACGCCAGCGTGAGATCTCGGATCGAGGCGGCGCCAAAGATATGCAGAGACAACGCAGTGAACAATGTCGTCAAGCTCGTGTAGACGCACCTCAACAAGGTCTGGTTGATGCTGGTGTTGGCTAACTCCTGGTTCCCTTCACCCTTGAGCCGCGCCAGGTTTTCGCGGACGCGATCGAATATGATGATCGTAGCGTTGATCGAATAGCCCACTACGGTCAGAATCGCCGCAATGAAGGGGCTGTTAATCTCGACCTGGAAGATCGAGAATACTGACAGCACGACCAGCACGTCGTGAATGAGAGCCAGCACTCCCGCGACTGCGAACCTCGGTTCGAAGCGAAGCGAAACGTATACGAGGATTCCGAACGACGCAAGTATCAGAGCGTAGACGGTCTTCCTGACGAGTTCCTGGCCGACGATCGGATCGACCTGGTCTGTGCTCAGCTCTGTAACCGGACCTAACCTCTCGCTCAAGAGGTCCATCATGCTGTTCTGAACGGCGCCGGAGATCGGGTTCACGCGGACCATTGCGATCCTCCGGGTGCTGTCGAGGCGCACCGAGAACTTGGAGATCCCGAGCTCTTCCGCCTCAGGAGATCCGAGGACTTCCTCGATCTCGGAGATCTCGACTGTCCGTCCGAACTCCATCTGTATGAGAGTGCCGCTCGTGAAGTCGATCCCGAGATTCAGGCCCCGGAAAGCCAGCGAGATGAGGCCGATCAGGATGAAGACTCCGGAGATCAGATAAAATGCCTTCCGCCTTCCGATGATGTTATACACGCTGCTCAGCCTCCCCGCCGAAGAATCTGGCATAGCGTTCCGGATCCCTTTCGACTATAGCGTTCAGCAGGATCCTCGTAACCGTTATGGCTGTAAACATGCTGGCGAGGATACCGATGCTCAGCGTGAGAGCGAATCCCTGCACGCGGCCAGTTCCGAACCAGAACAGGATCGCGGCGACTATCAGAGTTGTCACGTTCGAGTCGAGGATTGCGGTGAACGCCCGTCTGAACCCGGAGTCTATTGCCGCACGCACCCGCTTCCCGCTCTTTCGCTCTTCCTTGATCCGTTCAAAGATTATGACGTTGGCATCGACGGCCATACCCACAGAGAGCACGAATCCAGCTATGCTGGGAAGCGACAGAACCGCCCCGATGCTCATGAACGCCGCATAGACGATCAACATGTAGATAACCAGGGCAAAACCGGCCACGAGTCCCGGCAGTTTGTACACCAGCACCATGAATATGAAGACGAGAGACACGCCGACTATGCCCGCAAGGACGCTCATGCGCACTATTCGTTCTCCAAGGACCGGGCTCACGCTTCTCGACTCTCTCTCAGCTATGGGCGCAGGCAGCGTGCCGCCTCTTAGAATCGCAGCCTTGTTCTTCGCCCACTCGATCGTGACGTTGGGTCCCGATACTACAACCCGTTCTCCGAGCTGCTCCCGGATGACGCCGTTGAAGATCTCCATCTCGTCCAGATACGCAGTCAAGACCTGTCCGATGTTGTTCTTGCTCACATCGCGCATGATCCTGCCGCCTTCAGCACTGAACGTAAGGTTGAGGACAGGCTCTCTCCCGAAGTCGCCTCCGAAGCCTGCCGCCGCTGTCCTCAGCTTGTCGCTCCCGCTCATCACGACGCGGTCTCCGATCTTGAACACGAGGACACCCTGGCTCCCCATGACCTCTCGGGCAGCATCAATGTCTGTTATGCCAGGGAGCTCTATGACGATTCTGCGACCGTCACCGCCCATGAGCCTCTGCACGACCGGCTCAGCGACGCCAAACTCGTCCACGCGGCGCCTGACCGCCTCGACCACGTCATCGATCATCTCGTCGGTCAGTTCCTCACCGCCGGGAGGAGGGAGCACCTCAAGGACGATGTTGATTCCTCCCTGGAGATCGAGGCCTAGGTTTATGGGCTTTCCGAATCGTCTGTCGTTCTGAACGCCCAAGTACACACTGGCGCCGACAGCCACCAGGACGACTGCTGCCACCAGGATCAGGCCTAAAGCATTACGACGGCTCATCCAAACAATTCCCCTTTCGTCCGACAGCACACAGATACCATTATAGATTGGGCGTTTATGCTTGTCAATTCGTGGTCAGAGCCTCCGCCCGACATATCGTGCTGGTATCTTCGCAGTTGGACTGACGAACTCAGAGCCGTCAGTCGATCACCTTAGAGATGGAACTGCGCGTCATCTTGAGCTGGACCTTGTCAGCGACCTTGAGAATGAGGGTATCGTCACGGAGCTCAACTATCTCTCCATAGATCCCGCCCGTAGTCACAACCTTGTCGCCTTTCTCCAGAGCGCTCAGCATCATGTTGCGCTCTTTCTGTTGTTGCTGCTGAGGCCTCATGATGAAGAAGTAGAACACAGCAAGCATAACCAGAAAAGGCGACATGCTGACTATGAGTGCAGCCAGCCCTCCGGCTGCCTCGGTCTCAGCGCCGTTTTGTGCAGTCAGCCAACTTGCAAAGAACGAACTCATCCACGCATACCTCCCGCAAATCGTACCAGAACTAGTATTCCATGCTGTCTGAGGAATCCCTCTTATCGCCGCCGCTCGAATCCCTGCCGCAACATGATCTCTCGCATATACTCTGCATACCTGCCTTGCAATATAGCCTCCCTCGCGCCTCTTACGATTCCTATGAGGAAGTGCAGGTTGTGGTAAGTGGTCAGTCTGTACCCCAGGATTTCCTTTGCCTTGAGAAGATGCCTTATGTAGGCCCGGCTGTAGGTGCGGCACACCAGACAGTTGCACTCCGGATCCAGCGGTCCGAAGTCATTCGCATACGCTGCATCTCTGACGATCAGTCTCCCTGAGGCGGTCATCACTGATCCGTGTCTCGCGATTCTGGTCGCTAACACGCAGTCGAACATGTCGATTCCCCGCGCAATCCCCTCCAGAACCGCGTCGACAGATCCAACCCCCATCAGGTATCGAGGCTTGTCGACTGGCAGAAGGGGCACTGTATGGTCGAGGATCTCGTACATTAGCTCCTTCGGCTCTCCGACGCTGAGCCCTCCGATTGCGTATCCCGGGAAACCGAGGTCGCGCAGCTCGGCGGCGCTTCTCTCGCGCAACTCTGGATACATGCCTCCCTGGACTATCCCGAACAGAGCCTGATCTTCTCTCGCATGAGCCGCCTTGCACCGCCTGGCCCACCTGGTCGTCTGCGCGACTGACTCCTCAACGTATGAGCGCTCCGCGGGATACGCCACGCACTCGTCGAAGCACATGATGATATCCGCACCAAGGGCGTTCTCGATCTCCATGACCCGTTCAGGACTCAGAGTGTGATACGAGCCATCCAAGTGAGACTGGAACCTGACTCCGTCTTCGGTGACCTCTCGGATATCGGCCAAGCTGAACACCTGGAAGCCGCCGCTGTCAGTCAGGATTGGCCTGTGCCAGGCCATGAAGGAGTGGAGCCCGCCCGCCTCGGCTATCAGCTCGTGGCCCGGCCTGAGATAGAGGTGGTAGGTGTTGGACAGGATGATCTGCGCGCCCGCTTCCTCCAGCTCCGCAGGAGACATCGTCTTCACGGTCGCCTGAGTGCCCACAGGCATGAAGACTGGGGTCTCAACCGCTCCGTGAGGTGTGTGCAGGACACCCGCCCTCGGACCCGATCCATCGGGGTCGGACTTCAGCTCAAACGAAAACCGCACGCTAGTGCCTCCTCACAGAATCAGCATGGCGTCTCCGAAGCTGAAAAACCGGTAGTTCTCCTCTATAGCATGCCGGTATGCCCTGAGGATGAGCTCGCGGTCAGCGAAGGCGCTGACCAGCATAAGCAGAGTGGATTTCGGGAGATGGAAGTTGGTCAGCAGCTTGCCTACCACTCTGAACCGGTAGCCCGGGTAGATAAACATGTCAGTCTCCGCCTGGACCGGAAGGACTCTGCCGACCCGGTCGTCCCAGGCTGACTCGAGAGACCTGACCGACGTGGTTCCAACTGCGACGACCGAGTGTCCCTTCTCTCTTGCCTCGTTGACGGCCGCAGCAGCATCCGCCGGTACTTCATACACTTCGGAGTGCATCCGGTGCTCCTCTACGTTTTCCGTCGAAACCGGCCGAAACGTACCTAGTCCCACATGGAGCGTAACCTCCACGACTCCTATCCCCCTGCGGACGAGCCTCTCCAAGAGCGAGTGTGTGAAGTGCAGGCCGGCCGTGGGTGCGGCCACTGATCCGCGGTGCTTGGCATACACGGTTTGGTACTGGTCGGGCGAGTCGAGCTCACGGGTGATATATGGAGGCAGCGGAACTTGGCCGATCTCGTCTATCAGATCGTCCAGCGGGCGGGGAGCCTCGAATCTGACTATCCGTCCCCCGGCCTCTGTGACGCTTTCGACACGCCCGACCAGTCCGCCCTCGTAGTCGATGATGTCGCCAGGACGGACCCGCCTGCCAGGCCGGACCAAGCAATCCCACCTGTCCCCGTCGATGCAGCGAAGCAGCAGGGTCTCGATTCTTGCCTTCGTCTTCCTCCTGCGCCCGAACAGCCTGGCGCGAATCACCCGGGTGTTGTTCAGAACCAGCACATCGCCCTCGCTGAGGTAGTCTCCAATGTCGCTGAACACCCGATCCTCAAGCCGGCCATCCGCTCTGTGGACCACCAAGAGCCGAGAAGTGTCTCTCGGCTCCGCGGGGAACTGGGCTATGAGGCGCTCCGGCAGCTCGTAGTCGAAATCACTCACTCTCATAGAACCCGAATCTCCTCAGAGCCTGCTCATCCTTGCGCCAGCTCTCTTTGTGCTTGACCCACAGCTCGAGATAGATCCTGGTGTTCAGAAGCCGCTCGAGCTCCAGGCGGGCACGCCTGCCGACTTCCTTGAGGAGGCTGCCCTGCGCTCCGATGAGTATGCCCTTCTGGCTCTGCCGCTCCACATAGACAACGGCCGAGATGTCCAGAATCGGCTTGCCCTCGCGCTCCTTCATCGACTCGATCTCAACAACGACGCTGTGAGGAACCTCTTGTTCGGTCAGTTCCAGGATCTTCTCCCGTATTATCTCTCCGACGATGAACTTCTCCGGGTGGTCCGTTACAGTTCCTGGAGGATAGTAAGGCGGGCCGGGCGGCAGCAGCGACAGAAGCATCTTCAGGAGAGCGTCCAACCCCTCACCGGTTTTCGCGGAGATCGCAAGAGGGCCCAGGAACGGTCCGAGAACTGAGGCTTCAGACCACCGTTCGTCGCGGTGCTCGGGCGGCACGAGATCGATTTTGTTGAGGCACACGATCACCGGCACCTCGACGTGCGAGAGCTCGGCGGCCACGTACCTGTCGCCTGCCCCGATGTCTGCCGACGCATCCAGAAGGAACAGCACGACATCCATATCGGCCAGCGCGCTTCTCGCCCGCGATACCATTATCTCGCCCAGGCGGTGCCGCGGTTTGTGGATGCCGGGAGTATCGACCAGGACCATCTGATAGCCGTCGCCGTTCACCACTCCTCTGATCACGTTGCGGGTAGTCTGAGGCTTCTCTGACACTATGGAAACCTTGGAGCCGACCAGTGTGTTCAGCAGCGTTGACTTCCCTGTGTTCGGGCGGCCGACAATCGACACAAACCCGGAGAGATGGCCGGAATCGACTCCCCGCGTATCATCGCTCACCTGCATCACTCATCCCTGTCATGGCTCATATGATCCGCTCCGAAGCTGAGCGGCAGCAAGTCTTTCGCCCGCCGTTCCACAACGGAGTCTTGGCCGACCATGAGCACACGCATCTCGGGAGCGAACTCCATCATCACCTGCCTGCACACCCCACAGGGCGCACAGGGCAGCGGCGAATCGGATGTCACGGCCATAGCGGCGAACGCCTTCCGCCCCTCCGAGATCGCCTTGTATATGGCGACCCTCTCGGCGCAGACCGTTGCTGGATACGATGAGTTCTCTATGTTGAACCCAGCATATATCGAACCGTCCTCTGCGAGGAGCGCAGCGCCTACTCTGAAGCGGCTGTATGGAGCATAGGCATTTCTCTGGGCGGCCCTTGCGTGCTCAATGAGCTTCTTCTTGAGCTCGTCATCGACTATGACTCCCGCCGTGAGCTCGTCATTCACCATGCAACCCTCCCAAGCGCGTCAATCACTCGAACCCGACTGCAGCCAGACTCACGCTCTCTGCGCGCCGGACCTCCAAGCGCTTGCCCAGAAGTGCGAACCTATCCGCAATCTCCTGAACCGCCTGCTCGAGGAGTTCAGGGTTTCCTACCGCCTTTACCACAACAGGGTTGACTACGATCGGACGCTGGTTGACCAGGACCACAGGGCCGGCGCACCTAACGGACGAGCGAACGGTGATCCGCTGCCCTCCGATCTCGACACCAGCCGCTCCTGCAGCCATCAGCGCGTCTGTCAAATCTCTCACGTCCTGGTCGTGAACGATCTCGTGATAGGAGTAGCCCTCGGGTGCGTCGTATGCAAAGATCAGGACTCCGGGCCCTGTAAGCTCCTCGAATCCGGATGCGCGGCGCAAGGACAATATGGACTCCGCGATCCGCTGGTTGTCCTCTTCGAGAGACGCGATCTGCTCCCTGATGGTGGCAGGCGTGATCGGAAACGCCTCTCGGGCGTTGACTCTGATGTCTACTACACCCACAAGGTCATGCTCAGCGACTATATGGGATATGCTGGTGATGTCGTCATTGTTCAGCAGGCCTGCGCTGTCATCGACGAAGAGCTCCGAACGCATGCCCGATCCGCCGGCAGATACGGAGACCAGAGCCCTGCCGTCGAAGCGCTCCCTCCTTGCCGCGGCCTCCACGACTGAGGCAATGGCCTCTCTTGCCCGCGTTGACCTCAGAGAGTATGACTCCTCTCTGAATCTGCCACCGGCCTCCCACAGCGTCTCGGCCACCGCAACAAACGAAACCGAACTAGCCAGGCTGTCCCTCGCCTGACCGATGATCTGCGACAGCAGCACCGCATCTTCTTCCTCGCCATCCTCGATCTGGCTCAAATACAGGTCGAGCACCTTGTCACCGACGGTTTTCGCCCTCGCCAGCTCCCCCGGATACCAGGGAAGCCGAATCACTCCAGCGGAGTATCCGAGAATGACGCAGTCGGCGATCAGTAGTAGTATAGCGATCGCGCACAGGCCCCATGCTGCGCGATCGATCGGCCTGGTGCGGCGCGTTGACAGCATCGCCGCGCTACACCTCCCTGTAGGCGCGCAATATCAAGGACTCCTCCTGCGTCACCTCTACTGTGATTCCCCAGTGGCCAAGGCTGTTCTTGATCAGCTCGAGGCTGCTCTGAAGGATCTCAGGGTTGCCGACGGCCTTGATCTCGACGGGATTGAGCGGTATGCTCCTTCCGTTCACCAGGATCTGAGACCCGGAGGCGCGAATGTAAGACGAAACGATCAGGCGTTCGCCGCCGACCTCGATGCCTATCGCTCCGGCGACTTTGAGCTCGTTCACGATATCGCGTATATCGCGCTCCTGGATCTGTCCGGCTCCCAGTCCATTGTCGGCCGGGCCGAACACGCGGACCCTCACCCCGGCTCCGGTGAGCTGGCTCAGCCCTGCAGCGCGGCGCGTCTCCTCGAGCGCCGCCCTAAGCGAGTTGTTCTGAGTTCTGAGGATGTTCAGCCTGTCCTCGAGACTCCTCGACGCGAGGATCGTGCACTTTCCATCCATTATCTGTATCTCGACTATCGAAGTCAGACTCAGCGCGTCCGGATCGCGGTTGAGCTTCGCCAGAGTCTCTGCGCTCAGAACGCTCAACGGATCGTCCACGGTGACTTCGCGTCCCGACGCGTTCTGCACAGTGACCGTTGCAGTGCCTGAGAAGGTCTGGACGCCTTCATCCTCAGTGATGATCTGATAGACGCGGTTGCGCCTCTTGTTCTCCTGCTCGCGTTCGACGACATCCTTCACGTTGCCGAAGTACTGAGTGACGACGCGCACCAGTTCATTGCTGGAGGATGCCTCTTCGACCTCAAAGCGGAGCCTGGCCAGGACGTCCCTCACAGCTGCGTTGCTCGAGAGCCCTGCAGCCTCCGCAACTCCTTCGTAGTAGTCCACAATGGCCCTAGCTCCGCCTCTCACGATCTCCATCTCGGTGATCTCCGAGGGGAACTTGATCATATCGAGGACTCTGAGCAGCATGAACGCATTGACCGATATTGCGATGAATGCCAGGACCAGTAGAAACCATTGAAAAGCGTGCTTCGGTTGCCTGGAGTCCACTGCAATCGCCCCTCGATCAGCAAGTCACTTAGCTGCGCTGCCGCGTCTATCGCAGCAGCCGCAGAATACGAGGCACGAATAAGAACAGCCCGACGAGAACCGAGCCCGTAGCGCAAACCAGCACCGCGCCGGCTGCGACGTTCTTGGCGATCCGGGCGAGCTCGTTTTGATTCGGAGTGACCATGTCGACTACGGTTTCGATTGAGGTGTTCATCAGTTCGGCAGTCAAGACTGCGGAAATGGTCAGGACAAGTACAGCCATCTCAAGCATCTCGAAGCCGATCAGCGCACCTGCTGCGAGCGTGAGCACTCCGAGACACAGGTGTATCCTCATGTTCTTTTGAGTCAGGAGAGCGTGCCGGATGCCTGCTGCGGCAAACCTGAAACTCTCCAGCAGACCTCTTGCCCTCATGTTCACCACACCCCAGTATCGCCGGGACCGGAGTTCACCTACTCGGCACTAAGGCTCTCTGCTGATCCCCAGGTCTGACAACACCGCTTCCTCGGCCGACCTCATGGCCGTGCGATCCGCTTCGCCTTCATGGTCGTAGCCAAGCAGGTGGAGCACTCCGTGGACAGTTAGGTACGCCAATTCCCGCCTGAACGGGTGGCCGAACCGCTCTGCCTGATCAACGGCTCTATCCACTGAGATCACGATGTCTCCAAGAGGCAGAGCATCGCCGAACTCTCTCAGCCTCTCGATCTCTTCGACTCCAAGGTCGCTCCAGAACGACAGCACGTCCGTCTCTGCATCGATCCCGCGGTACTGCAGGTTGAGTGCCCTGATCTCCTCATCGCTGACAAGCGCGACGCAGACTTCGACCGAGTCATCGGCGCGCAGCGAGCCGGCCATCGAGCCGCCTGCCTTCCTGATCGTCCTCGATCTCAGACACCTGTTCACGCACTTGCGGATATCCGCCATCTCTTCACGCGTTACTCTCACCGGACTTCTCTCGTGATCGAGGCGAACGGCGACTCTCATCACGCTTTTGCATCTCCCTTATCACAGCCTCCGGGTATTCGACTCTCGCATGGAATATGCCCGTCAAAACCCGGACGAATGCACCCGCGACCACGTCGAGATCCCTGAACGTGATCCTGCACTCATCGAACTGCCCGTCGTTCAGGCGATCCTTGACAATACGCTTGACTAGATTCTCTATTCGGTCAGGAGTCGGCTTGCTCAGGGAACGAACGGCTGCCTCCACAGAGTCGCCGAGCATGACAAGAGCCGCCTCTTGAGATCTCGGTCTGGGCCCTGCATACCTGAAGTCTCTCTCGTCCACTTCAGCGCTCTCGTCTGACTTCTCGGCGTTCTCCTGGGCCCTTCGGTGAAAATACGACACTACCGATGTGCCGTGGTGCTGCTCGATGATGTCTATTATCTCCCTGGGCAGCTTGGCCTCGCGGGCCATGTCGACTCCATCTTTCACGTGAGATGTGATTATGAGAGTGCTCAGGCTGGGAGACAGCTTGTCGTGGGGATTGTCTTGAGTCAGCTGGTTTTCGATGAAGAAGTACGGCCTCTTGAGCTTGCCGATGTCATGGTACATAGACCCGACTCGGACGAGCAGGGCGTCAGCGCCGATTTCGTTGGCGGCAGCCTCTGCGAGATTCCCTACAATTATGCTGTGATGGTATGTGCCCGGAGCCTCTACCAGCATCCGCTTGAGAAGCGGCTGATTCGGATTAGCCAGTTCCAGGAATCTGATGGACGAAGTGACTCCGAACAGGTTCTCGAAGAACGGGAGCGTCCCTATGGTGAGGACCGCGCTCATCATGCCGGTGATCGCCGTCTGGATCAGGGCGTAGTCGAGCCTGAAGTCCGCGACGATCATGTGCACTGAAGACACCGCGAGCATCTGAGCCGCGGCCACGATAAAGCCCGACCGCATGAGTCCGGACCTGTCGCTGTGTCGCGTGATGCTCAGCGCGCCGGCTAAGCCTCCTACCAGTCCGACCAAGAAGAACCTGTAGCTCCCTCCGAATACCAGCCCGGCTATGGAGCTCAGGACCACCGCAGTAAGAACCGCGATCCTGGTATCAATGAGGACGCTGATCAACATCGTCGCAAACGCTATCGGAACCATGAACCCGGAGCCGCCAGTGTCGGCGGAAGGGAATACTGCTGCGATCAGCTGTATTATCGCAACCTCAAATACCATGATGAGGGCGTACAGTGTCACTTCTGACATGTTGTGAGTCAGATGGAAGTGGTACTTCGCTGCGCAGATGATCAGGAAAGATGCGGCGAGACCCGTGAACATGACGATTCCGAGCAGAGACAGCCAGCTCGTCTTTCTTCCCAGCAACCCGAGCTCCTGGAGTATTCGGAGGTCTTCAAGGTCGACGCGTTCGCCGTCTCTGACAATGATCTCGTCCTTTTTCACCCAGGCGGGCTCTGCGCGCCTTCGCGCCTCTTCTCTGATGCTCTCGAGCTTCTTGTTGTCCGGAGCCAGGTTCTCGTTCACGAGAACGCGTGCTATCTCGACCACTGCCCCTGTCAAGTCCTGGCTCAACCCCAGGCTCCGAACGCGCTTCTCAGCCTCATTCCGGCCGGTCATGACCTCGGAAGCTGGGATCTTCGTGTTGCCGACTATGTCTTTGAGAATCCCAGCCACGTGTTCCTGCACGACGCGCAGAGTCGACGTCTCTGTCTGAAGGAGCGTCCTCAGCGAGCCGATTCCGAGTTCGATGCCTCGCTCATCCCACAGCCGTTCGGCAAGGCTGCCAGCCTCCGCTTCCACATCCTCGGTCTTGGGAGGCGGGTCCTTTCTGCGCAGCTCGCTCGCAGTCTGAACCGGGAGCTTGTCCACAACCGGTTCAGCCGGTTCGGGAGCGTCTGAGTCCTGAGCAAGGACCGGTTCTGCCTGCGGCACGGCCACGGTTTCATAGAACAGGCGCAGGCGCGCGTCGACCACAGAGTCTATGATATACTGCAGGTCGCTGACCGCATTCGAAGAGGCGTACGGGTCTATCATGTAGTACTCGAGGTTTTCGCGGGCCCGCTCGACCGCAGCCTGCTCAGCGGCGATCTGTCTGCGCTCCGTCTCTAAAGGGTTGAGGACCGACCGCGGTGCGCGGATGTCCGACGTTGCGATGTCTCCCTCTGCGAGCTCATACCCTCTGGGTATGAGGCCGAGAGACAGAATGCCGACGATCGCAGCCACTGAGACCGCCACTACCAAGCTGAGTCTCACCGGCTGCCTGGCCAGCAACGCTGCGATAGACCTTATTCCCTCGCGAAGCGACAACATGAAGCGCGGCAACTCGCTCATCTCCTTCGAGGCTGCTTGCGGGCAGTCTCCTGCTTCTGCCGGCTCCCCTCGTAGCGCTCGTATGCTTCAACAATCCGCTGAACCAGCTCGTGCCTGACTACGTCCTTGTTCGTGAGGTAGACGAACTCAATCCCTTCTGTGTCCTTAAGGATATCCTGTACGATGTGGAGTCCTGAGAACTTCCTGCCGGGCAGATCGACTTGAGTCAGGTCGCCGGTCACGACAGCTTTTGACCCGAATCCAAACCTGGTCAGGAACATCTTCATCTGCTCAGACGTCGTGTTCTGAGCCTCGTCGAGTATGATGAAAGCGTCGTCGAGGGTTCTGCCCCTCATGTAGGCGAGGGGAGCGATCTCGATCACGTTGTTCTCCCTGTGCTTTTCGAACAACTCCGGCCCCAGGATGTCGAACAGGGCATCGTACAGAGGCCTGAGATATGGGTCCACCTTGTTCTGAAGGTCGCCGGGCAAGAACCCGAGATGCTCTCCTGCCTCCACAGCCGGCCGCACCAGTATAATTCTGTTCACAGCCTTGCTCTTGAGCGCGGCCACCGCCAGGGCGACAGCCAGATAAGTCTTACCTGTGCCAGCAGGCCCTATTCCGAAGACTATGTCATTCTTGCGGATCGCATCGACGTACTTCTTCTGACCGAGCGTCTTCGGCCGGATTTGTTGCCCTCTGGCGGTCGTTTGAATGACGTCCTGCGACAGCTGGTAAAGCGTCACCGAATCAGAGGCCTGTGCCAGCTCAATTGCATATTGCACATCCTTGCTCGACAGATAACCACCCAGCTTCGATGTGTCGGTCAGATCGTCAAGCACCCGGACTGCCTTTTGAACGGCGTCCGGCGGGCCAACCACTGAAAGCTCGTTTCCCCTTCCCAGAACAACTACGCCGAATGACCTCTCAATCCGTCGAAGATTCCCGTCTTTCTGTCCACTCACCAGAGCGGCCAATTGATTGCTCTCTACAGTATACGCCTGCTGCACCTTCTGCTGCGACAAGTCTGCAAACTCCTCCTCCCTGTCACATAAGGGCTTGCAGGATAAGTATACAGGCAATGGCCGTTGTGTCAAGATCAGCAGGTCCAGCGGCTGAAGGCTCACGGCGCTGCACGAGTGGGCTGTTCGACTCCGATCTCCTCGATCGTCTCGACTATGTATTCTACCTGCACCCTAGCGTGCTCGCCTTCTCCGGGCTCGGACACCTTTGCCATCTCTTCCACTACTTCGACCGCTTCCGGGACGGCGGCAAGCGCTCTGGCCCGGGCAAGCCTCAGCGCCTCGGACCTGGCCTGCTCGGCCGTTCTCACGATCGGATAGGCGACGACCTCGTGACACGTCTTGACTGTCATGCTCAACCCTATCCGGCTTCCCGGCCATAGAGGCACGACTTCATCGCGCTCTTCGCATTCATACTGTTCGAAGCCCCCGCCCAGCCTTCCTAAGGGTATCCTCCAGGCCAGGAGATGCAGGTATCGAACGGTCTTCTGGCGCCCTGTCCTGACAATCTCCTGGTCCTTCAGGCTGACCTGGGCGGATTCCTGATACCAGACCCTCGCCTCGACGACGGCCCTCGCACTGACGAACCCTGCCTTCGCTGCCGAGCCGCTGCCGCTGAAGTCCTCATCCACGCCGTCGACGCCGCGGACTGCCTCGACCAGCACCTGCCCTGCCTCGACCGTGTCGCCTTCGCGGACAAGCGGCCTCCCTGCGAGCGGTATGAACTTGACGATCAGGCCTGACTTGCCGGCCACTACATCAAAGGCCTTCGGGGCGTTCTCGTCCGGCGCCAGCTTCTCGGCGATCTCGATGCTCAGCAGGGTTCCCCGCAGCCTGACTGAAACCCACGAGATCCTGGGGAACTCGATCGCCAGGTCGCGTTCGAGCTCCTCTAAGTCCAGCTCCGACCTTCGCATGCCTGTTCTGATCCCCTGGCTTGCGACGTACTGCCTGATCGAGTCCTCAGACAGTGTGCTGAGGCCCGCTATCCTTACGAACCATACGAACGACGACATGTAATAGATGAGAGCGATAGACGCGACGAGGCCGACGAGGAGCATTCTTCTGCGGCGGATTCTGTGAATGAGAAGGGGGAACCCGTGTTTGCCAATCACTTCGATCTTGTACTGCGTCGGTGAGACAAGCCCCCGCAGGCGGCGGCAGTCAACTGCGGACGTCCTTGCCGTGAGAAGGTAGCGTCCATGCCGTTTGACAGACTTCAGCACGACTCCGGCTCTGCCGGCCGCATTGAGCAGCTTCTCCAGATCGGTCCCGCGGACCTTCAGGACGACGCTTCCCGACAGGTAGGCCCGAATCCGATCGAGGATCACGCAGTGTCCCTCCCTTCGGATCCGTAGCGAATCCCATCGACTGCACCTCTGATCGAGACCCGGCTGGCCGATAGCTCCCCCAGGACGAGCGACGATCCCGTGACTGTCAGCGTCCCGCACGCAGTCCGCAGGCGCACCACTGTGGGATGGAACTCGATTATCCCCCGGTGGTTCTCGATCAGGAGCTCCAGCCTGCCCATCACAGTTATCTTCGGCAGGTCCATTACGACCTCTCGAGGTATGTCGAACGTCTCGGCCAGACCCCTCGTCCAGCCTCCAGCGCGCCTTGCGGACATCAAAAGCCCCCTCCTCCTGTACTAACCTATGCCTGTTCGCATAGCTTGATTACCAGACAAGAAGGGGGCTTCGTCGATGACCTCTCGTGCTGTTGCCTACATCTTGAGCCCTTTGGGTTCTCCGAGGACCTCGACTGCCACAATCATAGCTCTGAGCTGCTCTCGATCCCGGGGCAGGAACCGAGCCGGGAAGGCGGGCGCTCCCGTCAGGCTTTCAGGCCGTCCGTCGCGCTCGCCCGCAGATCGGGAGCCTTTGACCGCTTTCGTCTGCCGGGGTCTCACTGCGACCGCCGAATCCGAGTAATCGTCCAGCTCAATCGAGCCTGAGAAATCGTCCGTTAGCGTGGAACTGAGACGCTTCTCAACGACAGTCCAGCCAGGATCACCTTCGCCTTCTGCAGGGCCGACCTGCTCCTCAACAGCAATCCAGTCAGAATGGCCCTCGCCGGCAGTGGGACTGAGCTGCTCTTCAGGCTTGCGAACGTCGGCCTCTGCCAGACGCCTAACCTGCTCGTCGGGAGCATACACGGGTCTCCGCCTGCGAGAAGTCGTCTGAGACTGCTTCATCACAGAGGATACAATGCCCGAGATTATGCTCACCACGATGTAGAGCACGAACATGACGCCTATCGCGCTCGGCACTGACATCCACCTCTAGTCATCAGGATTTGCCAGGCGGCACATCGCGCGCGGCCTTGTCAATCCCGGATATCGCTGAACGCATATCTGTGTCTGCCTGGATATTTTGCATTCTGTAGTAGTCCAGGACGCCTATTCTGCCCGAACGAAGAGCCTCTGCGAGCGCCCTCGGAACTTCCGCTTCGGCTTCGACCACTCGTGCTCTCATTTCCTCGACTTTGGCCTTCATTTCCTGCTCAAGAGCCTGTGCAGCAAATCTCCGCTCTGCAGCCTTGGCCTGAGCGATGTTCTTGTCAGCCTCAGCCTGGTCCATCTGCAGCTGGGCACCGATGTTGCGTCCGACATCGACGTCGGCGATATCAATAGACAGGATCTCGAACGCGGTTCCGGCGTCCAGACCTCTGCTAAGCACGGTGCTTGATATGCGGTCCGGGTTCTCGAGGACTTCAGCGTGTGACTCGGCGGATCCAACTGTGGTGACTATGCCCTCACCCACTCTGGCGATAACCGTCGCTTCACCTGCGCCTCCGACCAGCCTGTCAATATTGGCCCTCACTGTGACCCGCGCCTTTGCCTTGACCTCGATGCCGTTCTTTGCCACTGCCGCGACGATCGGAGTCTCTATCACCTTGGGGTTCACACTCATCTGAACCGCTTCCAAGACGTTTCGTCCTGCCAAGTCAATCGCAGCCGCGCGCTCAAAGGTGAGTTTGATGTCCGCCCTATGAGCGGCGATGAGGGCGTCGACCACTCGGTCCACGTTGCCTCCAGCCAGGTAGTGAGCTTCGAGCTTGTCTACGCTGACAGGCAGGCCGGCCTTCACAGCCTTGATCATCGGCAGAACGATGCCGTGAGGAGGCACCCTCCGCAGTTTCATGAACACCAGGTCAAAGATGCCGATCTTGACCCCGGACGCTAGAGCTGAGATCCACAGCGGTATTGGAACGAAGTTGAGGAACACGAAGATGCCTATGATTACAGCTACGATCACAACCGCGATAACCACCACTGGAGCCATCGGATACCAACCTCCCGCGTTCTCAAGTTTGGTCTCTCTGACGGACAACCACTCTGTTGCCCGATATGTCGACGACCTCGACGAGCACGCCCGCAGGCAGGAACACGCCTTCAGAGACGGCGTCTATCCGCCTGTCATCGATGCGCACGACACCGGCAGGCCTCAGCATCGTCACTGTCTCGCCTATTGCCCCTATCAGATCCTCTTTGCTGGGCCCGGACACGTACCCGTCCTCTGTAGTAGCCCTGGTCTTCAGCACAAACCGTCCCCACGCCTCAAACCTGCTCAAGTACCGGGCAAGCAGGACCAGCCCAATGATCGAGATTACGATCGAGGCAAGTATGACAACCAGTGCCTCATACCAACTCGCAAAAGCAGTCCCGATTGCGACAAAGACCATTACAATTCCAGACAGCCCGGCAATTCCAAAACCGGGAATCGCAAAGACCTCTATCAGCAGCAGAAGGAACCCTGCGACGAACAGAACCACGCTTTCCCAGCCTGCGAGCCCTGCTATGAGCCGGCCTCCGAAAAACAGTGCGAGAGCGATGACACCTATCGTGCCGGGCACCCCGAATCCGGGAGTCATAATCTCGACGATGATGCCTACCAGCCCTATCACGAGCAGTATCACAGCCAGGACTGGAGAGCCGCTCAGAAAGCCGGCGATCTCTTCTGCGACAGACGGCTCCACAACCGTAGTGCTGACCGGCACGTATCCGAGCTGCGCAAGGGCGTCTTCGACGCTGGTGGCCGTCACATCGGCAAGGCCGAGCTTCACGGCTTGATCGCCCCCGACGTTGAGGAGATCACCCTTGGCCACTACTCCGGGGACTTCGACGTTCTTGTCGACCATGGCTGCGGCAAGCACGGGGTCTCTGCCTCTCAGTCTGGCAGTCGACTCGAACTCCGCTCTCAGAGCCGAAACCGTCTTGGCGTCAGCAGGTTCCTGACCGAATCCGAATCCGGACAAGATGCGCGGCTCCGCAGAGCCAAACGTCCCGCCTTGAGACACTGCCACCAGTTCGGCAGACAGAGCGATCAAAGCTCCCGCAGAGTGAGCTCGGTCTCTGACGAACGCCAATGTGGTTGTATTCGTGCCGACTATCGCATCTCTGATCTCGATCGCGGAGTCAAGCAGTCCTCCGTAGGTCTGGATGTCGATCGCCACGACATCGGCACGCAGCTCACCGGCCGTCGCCAAGGCCCTCCGCACAAACGCGGCCTTTCCGGGATCGATATCTCCGTGGAGGCTGATCACTACTAGGCGCACAGGCACGACCCCTTGGTCAGACTGCGCTGCGGCCGCGATCCTCGGCTCGAGCAGGTTGCATACCAGCGCAAGCCCGATCAGCATCAGCAGCACTATAGGACGGCGGGTTGTCATACTGCTCACCTCCTTGGCCCGCAGCCGAAGATGACTCAATCCTACTATCCTACTATATCCATTCTGGCAAGCCGGAGTGTTTTCCTCTGTCCTGTTTTGCCCACGATGGCTGAGCCGGCTGCGTCCGGTTCTGCCCATGCGCTGCAAAGAACAAACCCGGAGACGGTCTCAAGGCCGCTCCGGGTCGATCTGGCAAAACGTAGAACACGAATGACTATCTGTTGCGCCTTGCCGCGCGCTTGCGAGCGTTTTCTGACTTCTTCTTTCTGCGAACACTCGGCTTGTCATAGCGCTCGTGCTTGCGGGCCTCGGACAGTACCCCTGAGACTCTACACTGCTTCTTGAACCGCCTGAGAGCGCTGTCAAGGGATTCATTCTTGCCGACCTTGACCTCTGCCATGCTATTCCCCTCCCCTCCGCCCCGAGAAGGCGAAACAAGCCTGGATCCTCTAGGAGAAGGACGGTTCAGGCCGGTCCGCCCAATTGCCTCCGATGTTGGGTGGATAGACAACGTGACTTGATGCAATTAGTTCAGTCACCGATAGACCGAACACTGCCTATTCTAACGCAACAGAGCAGCCGATGCAAACGCCAAATTCGGCCGTGCCGTTAACCGCGGCAGAACAGGCGGATGCGGACACCAGCATCAGCCTGGAGGCCAACCTAGCTTCCTGCCTCCGAGGAGGTGCAGGTGCAGGTGCCCCACGGACTGGCCGCCGTCTTCGCCGCTGTTCAAGACGAGCCGGAACCCCCGGTCCGCCATTCCGCACTCCTGTGCGATCCTCGCTGCGACGACAACGAGCCTGCCGCATACAGCTGCGTCGTCTCCTGTCAGCGCAGCCGCAGAAGGTATGTGCCTCTTCGGGATGATCAACACGTGCGTAGGCGCCTGAGGGTTTATATCTCTGAACGCGTAGACTTCCTCGTCTTCGAACACGCGATCCGAAGGGATCTTCCCAGAGACGATCTTGCAGAAGAGACAATCATCCATCTGCGGTCAACTCACCTTTCCGGTCTGCCCTTGTGGTACATATCTAGACCTTCTCGCCCGGATCTGCTTTTCCTTCATAAACCCCGCATACACCCTCTGGGCCTGCGGAGGTGATCCAGACCGTAACCAATTCGTTCGGCGCGCTGATCTGTTCGGGGTCAGGGTAACTGACCGAAACGTAGGTATCGGTGTGCCCAAACGCCGTATTGTCTGCAGGATCACGTCCTTCGACGAGCACCTCGAACTTCCTCCCTATCATCCCTTCGTGGAAGAGGTTCGAAAGCTGATGACCTAGGGCGCTCATCCTGTCGACGCGCTCCTCGATGACGCTGCGGCGGATCTGGCCCGGCGCAGACGCAGCCGGAGTCCCGCTGCGCCTCGAATACCCGAAGACGTGGAGCCTCGAGAATCTGCACTTCCTTACGAAATCCATGCTCTGTTCGAACTCCGCCTCTGACTCTCCCGGGAATCCGACCATCACATCGGCGCTGATCGCGCATTCCGGGATGCGGCTCCGTGCAGCCGAGATAGCTTCGAAGTACTTGCCTGCAGTGTACGGCCTGCCCATTCGGCGGAGCACCCCGTCAGAGCCCGACTGGAGAGGAACGTGGAGATGTCGGCACACGTTGTGGTGCCCGGCGATCACTTCGAGCAATTCCGCAGTCAGCTCTATGCACTCGACCGATCCCAGCCGCACGCGCCATACGCCCTCTATCTCTGCAACAGAAGACGTGATCGATGCGAGGTCTGTAGCCGGGCTGAGGTCACGGCCATAGAATCCCAGGTGAACCCCGATCAGAACGACCTCTCGAAATCCGAGCTCGACCAGGTTCCTCACCTGCGAGAGCACGCTCTCCGGGTCTCTGCTTCGCGAACGGCCGCGAGCATATGGCACCTTGCAGTACGTGCAGTACTGATCGCATCCTTCCTGGATCTTCACGAACGCCCGCGTGCGGTCCAGGGCATCGCAGACAGGAATGTCTTCGAATGACGTGTACTCGCACGCTGGAACAACCCGCACGCGCTCGCGCGAGCTATCACCCGCCTCTATGCAGTCGTCCGTCATAGAAGCAAGCCGCTGCCCGTTCAGCAGGCCGGCTCGTGCTTCTCTCCGTTCGCTCAGAAGACGCTCGACAGTGTCGACTATCTCGCTGTGGTCGCCCGTGCCGAAGACCAGGTCCGCTCCTGTCTCCCTCTCTACTTCCGCCGAGTCCGTCTGCGAGTAACAGCCCATCGCAACCACGATTGCCGACCCGTCCTGGCGCCTCGCCCGCCTGAGCGCCTGCCTGGACTTCTTGTCACCCGCAGCTGTGACTGTGCACGTGTTGACCACATACACATCAGCTTTCTCGCTGAACGGTACGACAACGTAGCCGCGCTCCCTGAAGAGCGCGGCCACGGCAGAGGAATCGTATTGATTCACCTTGCATCCAAGCGTGTAGAACGCTACCTTCAGGGCGTCAGCCGCCACCGCATACACCTCATGATGCAGACAGATCGCGCCATTGACTCTATGATTGCCTCAATCATCCAAGTTCATCCATATGGTACAGGATGCAAGCCGCAACGACCAAACCCGCCGTCTCGGTCCTCAGGATACGCCGGCCCAACGTGATCGGAATGAAGCCGCGAGAGACAGCCAGGTCGACCTCCTCCTTCGCGAACCCGCCCTCAGGCCCGATGCAGAGAACGACCTTCTTGCTCGCAGTCTCCCTGAGCACCGACTTGAGCGAGCGCTCGCTCTCCAGCTCGAAAGGAATCAGCTTCAGCCCGCCGCCCGCCGCACCGGAGACTGCCTCGGCCAATGTAGTCAAGTCTGCCACCTCAGGAATGGCCGACCGGCCGCACTGCTTGCTGGCCTCCTCTGCGATTCTGCGCCAGCGGGCGGTCTTTCTCTGCGCCTGATCCTCTCTCAGTCTCGCGACTGACCGCTGGCTGATGGCAGGGACGATCCTCGAGACACCGATTTCCACGCACTTCTGGACGACAAGGTCCATCTTGTCGCCTTTGGGCAGGCACTGGATCAACTCTATCTCGACCGCCGGTTCGGCTGCGGCAGGCGCTGTAGAAATGATCGTTCCAGTGACTTCCGTCCGCGAAGCCTGCGCTATCACGCCCACGCACTCGCGGCCGTCGCCCGTCAGTAAGAGCAGACGATCACCTGCATTCATTCGGAGCACAGTGGCTATGTGCTTGGCATCTGAGCCCGAGACGGTGAAGGCGTCGCCGGATATGGCCTCCGGCGAGACGAAGAACCTGCGCAAGGACTTATTCGATCCCGGCGGGCTGCCCTCATGCATGCTTCTCGAACATCCCCTTGACCTTTCCCAGAATGCCCTTGTCCCTGACGCCCTCTCCTACAGTATCGCCTCTGAGCGCGGCGAACTGCCTCAAGAGCGCTGCTTCCTCGCTGGTGAGGCTGGTCGGCACCTCGACGCGCACTCTGACGTGGAGATCGCCCCTGCCGTGTCCTCTCAGGTACGGCATGCCCCTGCCCTTCAGCCTGAACAGGCTGTCAGTCTGTGTTCCGGCAGGAACGGTGAACTTCGCCGTTCCGTCCAGAGTGGGAACCTCTATCTCCGCACCCAGTGCGGCCTGGTAGAACTGAATGGGAACCTCGATCAGCAGGTCGTGCCCGTTGCGTTCGAAGATGTCATGCTTGTCGACAAACACGTAGATGTACAGGTCGCCAGGAGAGCCGCCTCTGTAACCGGCCTCTCCCTCTCCGGCAACCCTCAACCTCGTGCCGTCCTCCACACCCGGAGGCACCTTGACCTTGATCTTGCGGGCGGCTTCAACTCTTCCCTGCCCGTCGCACTCCTTGCACGGGTCCTCTATTATCCTGCCCTCCCCGTGACACCTCGGGCATGTCTGGTAAGTCGAGAAACGCCCGAACGGAGTCGACTGCGTCGTGCCTACCTGTCCGGCCCCGTGGCAGTGGGGGCACGTAACGATGCTCGATCCCGGACTGACACCAGACCCATCACAGGCCGAGCAGGTGTCCAGCCGCCGGATCTCCACTTCTTCTTCGATGCCTGAGGCGGCTTCTTCCAGAGTGATCGTCATATCGAACCTCAGGTCGCCGCCTCTGCGCGGACCGCCGCCGGATGGCCGCCGCGGGCCCCCGCCGAAGAACATGTCGAATATGTCTTCGAAGCCGCCGAAGCCGAATCCGCCCGCGCCGTCGAATCCTGCGCCAGGCTGTGCATGCCCGTACCTATCGTACTGAGATCTGCGCTGCGGATCCCTCAGAACCTCGTACGCCTCGTTGATCTCTTTGAACCTGGCCTCGGCTTCCGGATCTCCTCCGTTGACGTCGGGATGGTACTTCCTCGCCAGTTTTCGATAGGCTTTTTTTATCTCGTCTGTGCTCGCGTTTTTCTCCACTCCGAGTAGCTCGTAGTAGTCGCGCTTGCTCAACAGCACACACCGCCTTGCAGATTCGGAGTCCACAGCCTACTTACCATCTTTGTCGTCAACTTCCTCAAACTCCGCATCCACAGTCTCGCCTTCGCTGCCCGAGCTCCCCTGTCCACCGCCGGCAGCGTCCTCCCGCTGCTGCGAGTAGATGTTCTGCGTCGACAGATCGTACAGCAGCTTCGTGAGCGCGTCTATCTTGTCCTTAATCTCCTGAATGCTGTCGCCGGCCGCTGCCTTCTTCAGCTGTTCGATGGCGGCATTCACAGCGTCGCGCCTATCGGCCGGGATCTTGTCGCCCAGATCCTTGAGTGTCTTCTCCGCCTGGTAAGCGATAGCGTCAGCCTGGTTCCTTGTTTCCGCAAGTTCCTTCTGCTTCCGGTCCTCTTCAGCGTGGGACTCCGCCTCTTTCACCATGCGCTTGATGTCATCCTCGGACAGGCCGCTCGAAGAGGTAATGGTGATCTTCTGCTCCTTGCCTGTGCCCAGGTCCTTCGCAGACACGTTTACGATGCCGTTCGCGTCGATATCGAAAGTGACCTCGATCTGCGGGACACCTCTCGGAGCCGGCGGGATCCCCTGAAGCTGAAACCGGCCCAGGGTGAGATTGTCCTTTGCCATCGGCCGCTCTCCCTGAAGCACGTGGATGTCCACTGCGGTCTGGCCGTCCGCCGCAGTCGAGAAGATCTGCTTCTTGCTCGTAGGTATAGTCGTGTTCCTCTCTATCAGCTTTGTGAACACGCCGCCCAGCGTCTCGATCCCCAGGGAGAGAGGAGTCACGTCGAGCAGCAGGACGTCCTTGACCTCGCCCGCGAGGACTCCCGCCTGAATCGCAGCGCCTATCGCGACGCACTCGTCCGGGTTGACGCCCTTGTGAGGCTCTTTGCCGATAAGGTTCTTGACCGCCTCCTGGACGGCAGGGATTCGGGTGGAACCGCCTACGAGGATCACCTTGTCTATGTCGTTCGGCGTCATTCCTGCGTCCGCCAGAGCCTGCTTCATCGGCCCGATGGTCGCCTCCACGAGATCACGGGTCAGCTCGTTGAACTTGGCCCTGGTGATAGTCATCTCGAGGTGCTTCGGTCCGGTCTGGTCTGCAGTGATGAACGGCAGGTTTATGTTTGCGGTCATAAGGCCGGACAGCTCGATCTTGGCCTTCTCCGCAGCCTCCTTCAGGCGCTGGAGCGCCATTCTGTCCATCCGCAGGTCGATCCCGTGTTCCTTCTTGAACTCGTCAGCGATGTAGTTCACGAGGCGTTCGTCGAAGTCGTCGCCGCCAAGATGGTTGTTGCCGTTCGTCGCCTTGACTTCGAACACGCCGTCGCCCAGTTCCAGGATTGATACGTCGAAGGTGCCGCCTCCCAGGTCAAAGACGAGGATCGTCTGATCTTCCTCCTTGTCTAGACCGTATGCGAGCGCGGCGGCCGTCGGCTCGTTGATGATCCTCAGCACTTCGAGGCCTGCGATCGTTCCTGCGTCCTTCGTGGCCGTTCGCTGGCTGTCGGAGAAGTACGCGGGAGTGGTGATCACAGCTTTCGTCACTTTCTCTCCCAGGTAGGCTTCCGCGTCAGCCTTCAGCTTCTGCAGTATCATCGCGGAGATCTCTTGAGGTGTGTAATCCTTATCGTCTATTTTCACCTTGTAGTTGGTTCCCATCTTCCGCTTGATCGACGTGACCGTCCGGTCAGGGTTTGTGACTGCCTGCCTCTTGGCCACCTGTCCGACCAGACGCTCGCCAGTCTTAGAGAACCCAACCACTGAAGGGGTGGTCCTGCTTCCTTCCGCATTGGCTATGACGACGGCTTCGCCGCCCTCCATCACAGCCACAACCGAATTGGTAGTTCCAAGATCTATCCCAACAACGCGTCCCATTGCTAGCCGCCTCCTTTATGTTTCACGCCCGCGCCCTGTTCACTTTCACCAGTGAAGGTCGGATTACTCGCCCTTCGGCCTCATAGCCGCGCTGCAATTCTTCGACGACGACATTGTCATCGTAGCCGTCGAGCTCCACCTGCATCACAGCGTCGTGCTTGTTGGGGTCGAACTGATTTCCAACAGCCTCGATGCAACATATGCCTTCGGACTTGAGCACATCCGCAATCTGCTGGCGAACCATCTTGAGTCCGTCGACCATCGCCTGAGCGTCCGCGCCCTCGCCCATTTCAATGGCTCTATCGAGGTTGTCGATCACCGGCAAGAGACTTGCGACGAAATCGCATATCACCGCAGAACGGAGACTGGCCCTCTCCGCCTGCGCCCTTTTCCTTGCATTGTCGTAGTCAGCAAGCGCTCGAAGGTATCTCCGGTTCAAGTTTTCGATTTCGTCCTGCGCTTCCTTGAGCTTGCCCATGAGTTCTTCGACTGTCGGCTCAGGTGGAGGTTTTCCGGATTCCAACTCAGCAGCCTTCTCTTCTACATCGGAGGCATCGCCGGGATCCGCTGCGCGGTCGTCGCGCATTCCGGCATCGGGGGCCTCGGCGATCTTGTCTTGTTGCTCTGCGTCTTCACGCATTCATACCCCTCCAGACAGTCTTTCGGGGCTAGCGCATACGTGCCAAGCCCCGAGTGACATCGCTGACTCATCGCTGATTGAGCGCTTGACTGAGTCCCTCTCATGCCCCGTTTGGGGCAGCCCCTGTCGGCATCAGCCTGACTGAAGATCTTCCAGAGCGTCGCTGAGACTCCTCGAGATCTGCTTCATTATCGACAGTACTCGGGAGTAGTTCATGCGGGTAGGGCCTATGACCGCTATTGTCCCAGCAACGTCCCCGCCATACCCGTAGGTCGCCTGAATGACGCTGCACTCCTTGAGGCCCTCGATTTCGTTCTCCTTGCCGATCGTCGTCGTGACCGCATTGGTGCGATCCATGCGCCTCAGCATCGACCGGACAACGTCCCTTCTCTCGAGGAACTCAAACAGACTGCGCACCCTGGAGACATCTCTGAATTCGGGTTTTATCAGCATGTGGCTCGCGCCTTCGAGGTATACCCGGCCGTCGTCGCCGACCTGAAGAACCGTTCTCAGGAACTCCTCCGCGCCGCTCATGAGCGACGCATATCTCGATATCTGTTGCGCCAAGCTGCGGATCAGCTGGTCGCTTATGCTGTGCAGGTAGATTCCGTTGAGCTTTTCGTTGAGGAAGTTCGCAACGACGTTCAGATCGTCCGAGTCGATATCGTGCCCGACGTCCACCACCTGGTTTTCCACTATCCCTGGAGTGGCCACGAGTATCACCATTACTCTGTTGCCGGACATCGGAACGAAGCTGATGTGCTTGTATCTCGATCTCTGCACGATCGGTCCGAGCACCACAGCGGCATTCTCGCAGAGATCCGCCACAAGGCGTGCTACGCCTGTGATCAGGCTCTCCACGTCGCGGCGCTTCTGCTCTATGTGAAGCATGATTGTGTCTCGTTCTCGCTTGGTCAGTTCGTACGTGTCCATCAGGACGTCGACGTAAAAGCGGTATCCCTTGTCTGACGGAATGCGCCCTGCAGATGTATGCGGTTGGGTAAGATAGCCGCTCTCCTCGAGATCAGCCATCTCGTTTCTCGCTGTAGCAGGGCTTATTCCCAATTGGTAGTGCTTCACGATGCTTCGAGATCCCACGGGTTCGGCAGTCGCGATGTAGTCCGTCGTAACGGCGAGAAGTATGGTTTGCTTGCGCTTATCCATCATACCCCATTACTCCTCTGTTAGCACTCTCGCCTCGCGAGTGATAATCTGCCGTCTTCAAAATACCACTCTGCGATTGACCTTGTCAAGACCTTCGGATCTGATGAAACCGGGCTTCTAGAGGAGTTCCATCATCACCCGGTTCGATAGGATCATCCCCCCTTCAGTCAGTCTGACACGCTGTCCGTCGAACTCGACCAGGCCCGTCTCTCTCAGCTTCTCCAGACGTTCGGCATACTCGCCGACGAGGCCGGCGCCGTACGTCTTCGCGAGAGCTGATGTGTCGACTCCCCTGCTCGTGCGCAGACCGAGTATGAAGGCATCGGAGACCTCTCTTTCCGGAGTGAGCCACTCGACGTTTGCGAGCGGGCGCCGCCCCTGTTCCACGCATTCTATATACTGAGCGACGTCCGGCACGTTCTCGCAGCGCATTCCCGGGAGATGCGAGTGCGCTGCGGCGCCTATGCCGAAGTAGTAGCCGTTCTCCCAGTAGTTCTGGTTGTGCCTGCACTCCATGCCAGGCTTGGCGTAGTTGGAGATCTCGTAGTGGCTGTAGCCCGCTTCGGACAGGATCGATGCGGCATCGAAATACATATCGGCAGCCAAGTCGTCAGAGATCTGAGGAAGCTGCCCGGAATGGACACTCCTGGCGAGTGCGGTGCCGTCGGCCAGAGTCAACGCGTAGCACGATATGTGTTGCGGAGCGAGGTCGGCCGTGCGCTGGAGGTCACGCCTCCAGTCCTCACGAGTCTGGCCGGGCAGTCCGTATATCAGATCAACAGAGATGTTTGAAAAGCCGGCGGAGACAGCCGATCTGTACGCCGCTAGAAACTCAGAATAGGAGTGCGCCCTCCCCAGTATGGTGAGATACTGGTCACTCGTGGATTGCAGTCCCAGGCTTATCCGGTTGACGCCCGCATCGCGCAGCTTGCAGGCTTTGTAGGAGGACAAGGTGCACGGGTTCGCCTCTACTGTGAACTCGAAGATGCCTCCGGACCCGGCCGCCCCGCGGCCGCACAGGTCGATCGCGGCGGTCACCACTGCCTCGAGCTCGCTGATCGGCAGCACAGTGGGAGTGCCTCCGCCGATGTATGCAGTGCGTGGGGTCAATGCCCCTGACCCGGAGGCCCCCGCTAGGCAGGAGGCGACCTCCTCCGGCCAGCCGTCGCCCTCCAGGGCCATCTCGATCTCTTTCACGACAGCCGCGCAGTACCGCGCGGTGTCAAACGGGGCTACCGGATAGGACACGAAATCGCAATAGGAGCATTTTCTCAGGCAGAAGGGGATGTGGATGTAGAGGCCGCACGAGAAGGGTCCGCCTATCACTCTTCGTCGTCCACCCTGAGGACCGCCATGAACGCATCCTGGGGCACCTCAATGCTCCCCAACTGCTTCATGCGCTTCTTTCCTTCCTTTTGCTTCTCGAGCAGCTTGCGCTTGCGCGTCACGTCTCCGCCGTAGCACTTGGCCAAGACGTCCTTGCGCTTGGCTTTGATGGTCTCTCTCGCTATGACTCTGCTGCCGATGGCCGCCTGAACCGGCACGTCAAACAGCTGCCTGGGGATGGTCTTCCTGAGCTTGTTGACAAGCGCTCTCCCCCTGGCTTGAGCCTTGTCCCTGTGGACGATGCAGGACAGCGCATCGACCGGGCGCTCGTTCAGAAGGACGTCGAGCTTGACAAGGTCCGACTCTTTGTACGAGTCGAACTCGTAGTCGACAGAAGCGTAACCCCTGGTTCGAGACTTGATTAGGTCAAAGAAATCGAGCAGGATCTCACTCAGAGGGACCACGTACGTGATCAGAACGCGCTGAGGGTTCAGATATTGCATTTCCTTGTAGGTCCCGCGCTTGTCGGTGAACACGTCCATCACTGAACCGACGTAGTCTTTGGGTGTGATCACCGACACCCTCATGAACGGCTCCTTGATGGAGGCCACATGCGCCAGGTTTGGCCACTTCGCAGGGTTGTCGACCTCCTCAACCTGCCCGTCTGTCCTCTCTATCTGGTATGGCACGCTGGGAGCAGTGGTCACGATGTCGAGATCGTACTCGCGCTCCAGCCGTTCCTGGACAACCTCCATGTGGAGAAGGCCTAGAAAACCGCATCTGAACCCGAACCCGAGCGCCGCAGAGGTCTCGGGCACGAACCACAGTGCAGAGTCGTTGAGTTGCAGTTTTTCGAGGGCCTGACGCAATGCCTCATAGTCGCTGTTTTCGGACGGGTAGAGCCCGCAGAACACCATAGGCTTGACCTTTCGGTATCCCGGGAGAGGACTCTCGGCCGGCGCGTGCGCGTCTGTTATCGTGTCGCCGACCTGGCAGTCTTTTACGTCCCTCATGCCGGCAGAGACAAACCCGACCTCACCTGCGACCAGACTGTCGACAGTCTCCATCGATGGTTTGAACACGCCGACCTCGGTGACCTCGAACTCGCGGCCTGAGGCCATCATGCGTATCTTCATTCCCCTGCGGATGGCGCCATCGACCACTCTGATGTAGGCGATCGTCCCGCGGTACACATCGAAGTGCGAGTCGAAAATCAGCGCCTTGGTGGGCAGCCTCGAGTCGCCCGAAGGAGACGGAATCCGTTCGGCGATCGCCTCAAGGACCTCAGAAACGCCCTCCCCTGTCTTGGCGCTGATCAGAAGCGCTTCGGATGGATCGATACCAAGGATGTCCTCGAGCTCCTGCTTCACCCTTTGAGGATCGGCGCTCGGCAGGTCGATCTTGTTAATGACCGGTATCAGGGTCAGGTCGTGCTCGATGGCCATGTACGCGTTGGCAAGGGTCTGAGCCTCGATCCCCTGAGTCGCATCTACGACCAGCAGCGCCCCTTCGCAAGCAGCCAAGCTTCTCGAGACTTCATATGTGAAGTCGACATGCCCCGGTGTGTCTATCAGGTTGAACACGTACTCCGATCCACTCGAAGACCTATACTCAAGCCTGACAGCCTTCAGCTTGATGGTGATCCCGCGCTCGCGCTCCAGATCCATGTGGTCGAGCACTTGCTCAGTCATCTCGCGCTCGCTCAGAGCTCCGGTGCGCTCGAGTATTCGGTCTGCCAGTGTAGACTTGCCGTGATCAATGTGAGCTATGATGCAGAAGTTCCTGATTGCCGATCCTTCCAAACCTACTCCTCCAAAACCGCTGTCTTGCGGGCCGACTGCGATGTCGCACGTGCCAGGCCAACTACGCTGCTGGCGCTAAGATATTATACCATCGCCAACCAGGCCCTTCAACAGACGTCAACCGCGCCGCCGACTGCGCGTCGGTTGTCGCCAAGTGCCTCAATCTGACTGGCATCGGAATGAACTAAAGGCGGGCAAGAGCTGGACAAGAGCTGCACCACGGCTGGGCAGCAACTGAGTCAACGAAGCAGCTGCCTCAACTCCCGAACGACCTCGCAGGCGCGGTCGATCACTGCGCTTGCCAGATCAAGAATCTGCTCATAGGAAACGGACGGAAAGCGCCTCTGCGCAGCCTCTGGGTCAGACTCCGGCGAGTGCGGGACTGAGGAATCAAGCACCAGAATAAGGAGCATAGTTGCAGAGAAGAGCAACAGGAAGGTCAATACCAGGCATGCTCTCAGCGGGGCATTGGTTCGAACTGGAGGCTTTCCGGGACGGTTCTGCACTTCTGTCCTATACTTCGCCCGAAAGGGCAGAGGCTATCGCGCGGGCGATGCACAGCGCGCTGTTGATCGCCTCTTCTCTCGAGTTGTTCACGTCGCCGACTTCGAGCAAGAGACAGCCGGGATGCAGGTGTTGGTTGAACCGGCCTTCGTCGTGCTGACGGACGCCGCGGCTCAAGCCAGGATACAGAGACTCAAGGACTGCCTGCAGCTGCTGGGCGGCTGTGAGATTCAGACGCCAGTTCGGATGAGGCAGTCCGTATCTGTCGGTGGTAACCAAGACCAGGACGCGGGCAGCCTGCGCTCCTCCTACTGCTACTACCGCGCCGGAGTCATTGCCGGTCGCGTCTCTATGAACGTCCAGCACGAGCTTCAGCTGCGGATAGCGCGCGGTAAGGCCCTGCACGGTTAGAGCTGACTTGCTGTATGCCTTGCTGAACTCGTCCACATCGTGGAACCTTCTGGAGTGCACAACTGAAATTCCGTAATCGAACCAGAGAGACTCGGCGAGCGCCGCTCCGACGCTCACCACTCCCTCGACGCTTCCCCATAGATAGGCCGAGCCGTGCGAGGCCTGGTAGGCTTCAGACGCATGAGTATGGTAGATCGCCACAACGGGATTTGAGCCATAGACATAGGTGTCCCCTACGACCGTGGGGTCCTGTCGAACCTGCCGCGTCTTCATTCCCAGGACCTGTGGACGCGCGACGGTTGCCACCTCTGCAACAGGAGCCCCATAGGTGCGCGCAGGCGGGGACTCCTCCGGCGCTGCGACAGTGTCGACCTTGGCTCCTGCAGGCGGGCGGGAGTCAGTGCGGACCAGCCAGCCGGCAGATACGGGTCGGACATCGCCGAGAGAAAGAACAGTCAGACCGTCTGTTCGGACTATCGTCCCCGGCTCTCGGAGCAGTCTGCCCCATGATGATGGTACCTGCGAACTGACAGTCTTGAGCGGATCCGATATGACTCCGCTGGTCACAATCTCGCCCACTGAAGCCAACAGCGGCAGCAGCTCGACCGACGGCTCGCTGGACTTGTTCGCTGGCGAAGCCTCCGCAGCAGACTGATCCGCACCCTGCGACGGCAGGACAGACTGAACCAGGTACGACCCGGGAAGGCTGAGATCGCCGTCACGAATGAGAACCGATCGTGCAGCATTCGCCAATGATCCAGCCTCCGAGACCGCTTTCTGAAGGAGCGGCAACTTTGAGGGTTCCACGTCGATTAGCCCGGTCCCAGTCATCCAAACGCATGCCGCAATCGACAGCAGGCTGATCAAGAGCACCAAGGCCGACACGGAGGCAAACGCCGACCCTGTCCGTCCATGCCTGCGATCAGCTCTATGTCTACGCTTAGCTCTTGCCAGTTCGGCTGACCCGTCCATGGCAGTCTCCTCCGACCTACTGGTACATACCATCTATATTCGACGGGTCAGGCCGTTATTCTGAGGCCTCCGGCACAACTATGCAGGCACGTCAGTGCAGATATTCATAGATCTCATCCTCGGTCAGTGCCTCGTGAAGGGCTGTGTTCATGCCTCCCGCCACCACAGTCGACATCATCTCGACTATCACGTCGATTTCCTTCGGAGTGACGACCATCTGGGACATGTCGGGGCCGATCATGTTCACGACAGCGTCTCTCATTCTTTCCGGCGGCAGCTCAGCTATGTTCTGGTCTTCGCCGCGGCTGATCGCTCCCAGCACATCCAT